>Ga0209410_1001847_pt1 | contig 10281 bp, 9 predicted proteins | sample Mar14436cmmetaG_FD_184135 | JGI IMG/M metagenome (GOLD analysis project Ga0209410, IMG submission 184135) | Marine hydrothermal vent microbial communities from Guaymas Basin, Gulf of California to study Microbial Dark Matter (Phase II) - Marker... ... | reverse complement strand
CCTCAATCGAGATATGCCCATCATGGTCAAGATCTATAGGTACAATTCTGAAATCAGGGTCTATCTCAAATTCCTTTATCTTTCTAACCTTACTCTTCTTCGAGTGTAACACAGGCACAGCTATAACAAGATCGGATAGAGCATAAGCTTGGCAGGCCAATCGCCAACCCTTCTCGGTCAAATTGCCTAGTACAACAATTTCTCTCTCTGTAGGCTTTGTTGTGTCTCCCTCAAGTATCTTTATTCTACATGTGCCACATATGCCGAGTCCTCCGCATACTGCAGGAATAATTATATTGTTTCTTCTTAACGCCGAGAGTATGGTTTCTTTATCGCCTACCTTGATACTCTTTCCAAGATTTTTAATTGTGATTGAGTACATTACTGATACACGATAGTCTTATAAAAATAGAAAAACTAGTTCAAACCGAGCAACTTCTTACAGATTTCCACGGCCTCTACAGCATCCTTGCCGTACGCGTCAGCGCCTATCTTCTTTGCAAATTCGTCAGTTACAGCCGCGCCACCTACGATTACCTTAACCTTATCTCGCACTCCAGCTTTTTCAAGCTCCTTTATCACATTTTCCATTTCGATCATAGTGGTTGTGAGAAGTGCAGACATGCCAACGATATCAGGATTATACTTCTTTACGGCTTCCACAAAAGCCTCGGGTGAAACATCGACGCCTAAGTCTATTACTTTGAAACCGGCTACTTCAAGCATTGTAGCAACGATATTTTTTCCGATATCATGGAGGTCGCCTCTAACGGTTCCTATAACGATAGTCCCTAGCTCTTTCTCTGCTTTCTTTAACTTAGGTTTGATTAACTCATCCATTATTTCTTTAAATAAATCACCTGCAACGACTAGCTCTGATAGGAAAAACTCGCCCTTTTCAAACTTGTCGCCTACGATTTCCATAGCAGGTCTAAGAGATTTTTCGATAATTTCAATAGGGTCTATTTTGTCTTCTTCAAGCGCCTTTCTTACAAGTTCCTTTGTTCCATCAAAATCAAACGATAGGAAGCTTTCCTTTATCTGGTTAAGGAACTTCTCATGATCACTCATTTTCGTACCCAAGAAGAATTATGTAAACAGTGTATTAATATATTTTTCATTCATTTTGAAGAAATATGGTGAATAATTAAAAAATCTGGCATGTAATCCCAAGATTTTGAACTATATATGAATCACGTTGTCTAACTATGAATTCACAAAAAATCGTCGCCTTTAGCAACTCTCTTAGATCTCCTACCTTTGAGACATCCGATATTTATGAGAAATTGAACTTACTATAAACTTAGGTTGACGAAAAGAGAGATTGCCCAGTGAGTGAAAGTTTTGCTGATGTTGTTCTTCTGATATATTGTGTGGTATCAGGATTATGATGTCATAGCTAGATGCTTATTGTGGGGGTTCACCGTCTCTGGAAAGACTCCCCCGCTTTATCCATATGTTAAATATAATAAACCCGAAAGATTAACCGAAGTAGACCTACCGAAACATAAAACAATATAACTGTTTATACCACATTAACATTGATTAACTATGCTCCCTACTGAAAGGCTTGTTTGCGCGTTTAAGGGCATCAAAACTGAAATACTGCCATGGTTTGCGGATTTAACTTATTGGTATCATTCTCAGCTTGAAAGCGGTAAGTTACCTGAGAAGTACAAGGGGGGAGAAGGTCGTCTTCAGCTTTACAAGGATTTGGGATGCGGCGCACACGAAGAGCTTTATGGTTCAGTTGTAGAAATCAAGCATAAAAAGGTAAAGTTTAAACGATATACTGTAGAAGATAGTAAGACCGGAACCGTTGAGGAGGTGGTTTACTATACACCGCTAGGCGAATTGCGAGGAGTACGGAAATATTCTAGGAAATCATTCAGCTCAGCTATAATTAAGCACTTTGTTAGTACACGTGAAGACTTAAAGATTCTACGCTATATATACGAAGATATGACCATCAAACCGAGCAGAGAAGCTTACGAGAGACAAGATAGGCTAATGAAGATATGGGATGGATGGGGTATCGTCAGTTCTCTCCCGCCTCGAACACCCTTCGCGAGAATGCTTATTGAATGGGCTGGCGTGGTTAATACGTTTAGACTGTGCTACAGGTATCGAGAAGATTTTGAGGAAACTATAGAAGTCATGGAAAGAACAGATGACCCGATATACGATGCGATTATGGATGCTCCAGCAGATTTTGTATATTTTGGAGATAATATCAGTAGCGACGTTGTTGGAACCAAATTTTTCCTAAAATACTATTCACCTTATTATAGGAAAAGAGCAGAACAGCTTCACAAGAAAAATAAGATGATATATGTACATATCGATGGAAGGCTTAAAGGTGTGCTAGAATATGTGGGAGAAACTGGTGTTGACTGCGCACAGTCTTTAACTCCCGCACCAGCTGGAGATGTCGAATTAGAAAAATTTCGTGAACTAGCGGGTCCTAACATCGTGTTGTGGGGAGGACTACCAGGAATATTCTTCAGTAATAAGTACCATATAAGTAATTTAATAAACATGACCAAAAAGATTATAGAGCTGTATAGTAACGATGGTAGATTTATTGTTGGCGTAGCTGACCAAGTCCCGCCTGATGGAGATATATCAAGAGTTAAACTCGTTACAAAAATATTAGAAAAGAAATATGATTAAATTTTATCAATAATAGGTATAATATACTTCTTTTTTATCTCAAAAAACCTTTCCCTGTACATTTTCATTGCAAGCGGAAGATACTCTAGGATATCCCTCGCCGTTAATCCATCCTCCCCCTTATCTAGAGCCGCTAGATCACCAGCATATCCGTGAATGAAGACTCCTACCCTTACGGCATCCTCGAACTTTAATCCTAGACCATACATAGCGGCTATTGTTCCAGTAAGTACATCGCCTGAACCTGGAGTAGCCATTCCAGAATTACCCGTCATATTTACATATATTTTACCATCGGGATACCCTATAAGCGAATGTGCACCCTTCAAGACGATTACCGATCTCAACTCGGAAGTTATTTTCCCCAATACGCTTATCTTTTCCTTCTCAATCTCCTTTATACTCTTTCCCGTTAACCTAGACATCTCACCTAAGTGAGGTGTTAGTACCGTCTTTTCTTTCCTCCTTTTTACTATTTCCAAGTTCTTGGAAATAGCAGTTATTCCATCGCCATCAACAATCATAGGCTTATTGATCTCCCCTAAAAGCTCTTGGACAAGTCGCTGGGTCTCCTCATTCAGCGAAAGACCTGGACCTATAATAACTATATCGGAGATTTCTGAGAGCTCTATAATCTTATCCTTATTTTCCATCGAGATACTGCCCGTCTCCGTCTCTTTTAGCGGGATAAAGACTATCTCATTTCCTACACATGAAATATATGGTATTATAGACCTCGGAGAAGCCAACCGTGAATATCCTCCCCCCGCCTTGAGGAAAGCCATGGCTGATAAGTAAGGTGCGCCAAAGTAACCAAAGGATCCAGCTATGAACAAGGCTTTTCCAAATGTTCCTTTATGCCCAGCCTTATTTCGGGGAGGAAGCGGTATGGGATCGTTTGTCTCTATCTTTATAAAGTCAGCATTATAGAGTGAAGGTGGATATGAGATATACGATACATATAATTCTCCACAGTGGTCATAGCCGGGATAGAGTATATTACCTATCTTAGGTAAACCGAAAGTTACAGTATAGTCTGCTTTTACCGCAATACCCATTACTTCTCCAGTATCGCCGGCTATCCCAGACGGGATATCAACACTCACAACAATCTTCTTATACTTGTTGACGAGGTCTATCACATCCCTGTATATTCCAGTTATCTCCCTTGATAATCCGGTTCCAAATAGAGCATCTATTACTACGTCAGATTCTATAATCGGTTTTCTTAAATCTTCTAAATCCTCTTCTGAAGATACATTTTTTATTTCTATACCAATGTTCTTTATCATCTCATAATTTTTCCTAGCAGAACCTTTAATCCGCTCAATTCTTCCAACGATAAAAACTTTTATACTACCTCCGTTAGAGTAGATTTTCCTGGCAGTGACAAAACCGTCACCACCATTATTACCCGTACCACATACAGCAATAAACTTCTTTCCTTCGATACCAATCTTCTTCACTATAAGATTGTAAACTGCGGAACCAGCATTTTCCATCAAAATATCCTCTGAAATCTTAAATACTTCTATAGCACGCTTATCCAATGTCCTTATCTCCTCAACACTACATATTTTCGTTTCTCGCCACCTCGTTAAACTTATTTCATTCTACCCTTAAGAATCATCTCAAATAATTAAACTATAACACACATTAAATTTTGTTTCATAATATCCTAATCCAATACTTTTTTGCGTCCATTATAACTGCACTATACTTTTTCTTTTCCTCCAACTCCTTAGGAGTGAGAGGTATTACCTCAATAAAAGGCCTGATCCTTTTTTCCCATATAATTCTGTTGATTATATCGAGCCTAGTCATGAAATCTATTCCCTCGAAATCGTCAGATACCACTACCAAGTCAATGTCACTAGTCTTTATCCAAACACCTTTAGCGTAGCTGCCGAAAAGATATACTTCCTTAATTTTATATTTTTTTGATAGTTCGCTAATCAATCTTTCTATAGTCTTAATAATTTTTTCTGGAATATTCCTCTGCATATTCGATAACCCTCTTAGCTAGCTCTATAGCTCTTTTAGCTTCTATTCTATCCACAGAGTCTTTTGGAGGACCGTTAGCAGCATCAGGATAACGAGTAACAGTATAATACTTGTTTAGAATAAACAGTTGTTCTTCTAGATCTTCAGGGAGAGCAAAACCTTTCTCTTTTAGTAGATAGTAAAGTTCAGTTATTGTATGAATATGGGGTGGTTCCTCTCTCCTAACAATAAAGAATAAAGCTTTTAATGTCTTCTCAACTGCTTGTTGAGCAAAGAATGCGCATCTGAAATATCTTTTCCTAGTAAACATATGTTCTGCATCAATTATATCTTCTCTGGCTGCTTCGATCCATAATCTACATTCTCTTCTCATAAATACTTCTACTTAGTAAATATAGCAACATGAATAAAAATTGTTCTAAAGGTCTGAAGAAAAGTATCAACCTTACTTTATTCCTGATAAGATTAAATAATATTAAAATATGCATCAGAGTTAACTACATATAAAATGAAAGAGAATAGCACTACTAATGATATGAGATTAAGTCTCGCACCCTATTTCCATTTCTCTGGTATAAGAACTAGGTTTAAAGTGTTCATTATAGACTCGACGACTTCAACGCAGGATATTGCAAAAGATTTAGCTGAGAGCGGGGCTGCTGAAGGTACGACAATTGTTGCTAGAGAAATGACCATGGGAAGAGGAAGGTTTAACAGAAAATGGTATGCTAGCAGAGGTGGTTTGTGGACAACTATTATACTCAGACCTCGTATTGATGCAGATAGGATATCTCTCTTTAGCTTACTGATTGGATTAGCCGTCGCCAAGGGTATTGAGAGAGTATGTAAAATAAAACCTTCAATTAAATGGCCGAATGATATACTTCTGAGAAATAGGAAAGTCTGCGGAGTGTTGATAGAGACGAGTATATCTGCAGACCATGTCGATTATCTTTTGGTTGGGATAGGTTTAAACGTAAATAATGAGATTCCCGATGAGATAAGGGAAACCGCGACCAGCTTATCGCAGTGTGGATGTGATATTGATATTCTCTCTTTGCTAAAAGTTATCCTTGAAGAAATAGATAAACTCTATACCATGTTAGAAAATGGGCACATAAACGAGATCATAAGCGAATGGAAATCCTGTAGCATTACATTAGGCCGTACTGTAAAAGCGATTTACAAGGATGAAATAATTCAAGGTAAAGCAATAGATATAGACGAGCATGGTTCACTTATCTTATTACTGGATAATGGACAGATACATAGAGTAACATATGAAGAAATATATCACCTCCGCTGACACACTTCCATTCTAATATTAGAAGACTATTTCACTTAGATGAGTATTATGGGTATTTTAGGTACTGTGGAAACGGCATCTTTATAAGTCTTCGTTCAATCCTTCTATTGGACGCCATCAGCCATACGGCGATGACGGCTAACCTCCGTAAGACCGCCCAAGTGGTTGCGGTCAATGTAGCCCCCGGTGAACCACCGACAGAAATGAGGTGGCTGAGGGAGAAGCCCGTGCAAGTACCCATAATTTCAAAAATACCTAAAATACAAAGCACGGGAAACCACTTTATCTAACCATATTAGATATAATATTGGTAGTGAATTTAAACAGGTATTTAAGTGAGAAGCTTATGGTAGAGCTGATCTTTCAGAAGGACTCTTATATAAGAGAATTTGATGCGATAGTAACCGATGTTAAGGATAATAGAATTTTTCTCGACAAAACTGCCTTTCATCCGGGTCCTAGCGGCGGTCTCGAAAGTGATACAGGCTGGCTAGAGTTTCCAGAATCGAATTTCAGATCTGTAGTAGAGAAAGCGGTTTTCGAGCAAGGAAACGTTGCTCATATACTTAAAGAAACTTTACCTGAGATAAAGCCGGGCATGAAGGTTCATGGAATTATAGATTGGGAGAGACGTTATAGGATGATGAGGCTTCACACTGCTAGCCATATCATAGCAGCTTTGCTTTATGATAAGTATAAGGCTAAGGTTACAGGCGGAAATATTTCACCAGATAGCGCTAGAGACGACTTCGACTTATCTGGTGTAACGGATTGGAAAAGCGCTCTCTCATGGGCTGTAGAAACTGCTAATGAAATAGCTAAGAAATGCTTAGAGGTAAAGGTTTATTGGCTACCAAGAGAAGAGGCATTTAAAATACCTGGGATAGTTAAGCTTGCGGGTAGACTTCCACCTAGCATCAAGGAGATCAGAATTGTTGAGATACCAGGCGTCGACATACAGGCCGATGGCGGGCCTCACGTGAGAAATACTTGTGAAATAGGCGAAATACAGTTACTAAGACTTGAAAGTAAAGGCTCTAAGAGAAGGAGAGTATACTATACTGTAAAACCCTAAAGTATTTTTGTCAAAAAATCGTAGCTAAAATTGGTGTAAAATTGACAATAGAGTTTTTCGGCGGTTTAAAAGATTTACCTATTATGCGAAGCTATAGGATGAGAAGGGAATCGAGCTGGGATAGGACTGGAGGTAATAGAGATTTTAGAGTTATAAAACCGGGAGAAAAATTAGTTATTGCTGACCTAGACGGCCCGGCTAGTATAAAACACATGTGGTTTACTGGGAGTTGCCGGGATCTTTACTGGTTGAGAAAAGTTTTGTTAAAAATATACTGGGATGGTGAAAGGAACCCAAGCGTTGAAACACCTTTTGGAGATTTCTTCGGTGCAGGTCACGGTATTGCAAGACATTTTATTTCCCTTCCCTTAAACATTATTAGCTCGGGACGCCTAACTGCTTTCAATTCATTTTTCCCGATGCCTTTCAATAAGAATGCCAGAATAGAAATTATTAACGAAAGCGACCATGATCTCACATTATATTATCATATTGATTATGCTGTATACGAAGAAGACCTCCCTGAAGGTGTTCTGAGATTTCATGCAAAATGGAGAAGAGAAATCACGAAGGCGCAAGAAACTAATGTAAACTTAACTGGCGAGAAAAACTACTTGATTTTATATGCTGAGGGCATGGGCCATTACGTAGGCACGATAGTTTCAGTAAAATCTCTCAACCCAGGGTGGTGGGGAGAAGGAGATGATATGATATTCGTTGATGGAGAGGTCTGGCCACCGTCTATCCATGGAACTGGAACCGAGGATTATTTCCTAGCAAGCTACGGTTTCCAACTCGCCTATAATGCTCCATACCATGGTGTAATTAGGACAGATGATACTGTAGACTGGACTGGAAGATACGTTGTATATCGTTTTCACATAGAAGACCCCATTCCCTTTAGGAAATCTATAAGGGTTACAATAGAACATGGTCATGCGAATGATAGAGGAGACGACTGGTCGAGTGTTGCTTACTGGTACCAGAAAGAACCTCATATCGAATTCTGTAGGATGCCTCCTGTTTCTGAAAGAATACCCCTACCCTAAAAATAAATTTTATATTAATTTTTTTCTGTTAGCCACTTTATTAAATTATCGAGGAATATTCTGTTATCAGCTAGTCCGACAAACGGATCGAGTAGGAATGTTATGTCCGAGATAGCGACGACATTGTTCTTCTCTACGATTACTGTGTAAACACTGCTTTTATAGAGTATTGAAAGAGAAGTGGTGTTGGACGTCCACGCTACTTCTTCATCATGTGTGTATATAGCTCCAGCTGTAAACATTATGATACTTGAAACATTTTTAGTTAGGGTAGTACTATTTGAGAAGTTTTTAATTATGATATTCCGGTAAATACCATACTTTTCGTTAGGATTATAAAGGTATCCTACTGTAAACATAACTCCGAATTCTTGAGCGAGGGTATTGATACTAACGAAAGGTCCGAAACCTGGGTCATGTAATAAGAGAAGCTTACCACCATTGTCGACATATTTTTTGATGGTTGCTATATCGTCACTTGAATATTCCGATAGTGGAGTACAAATTATTAGAGCTTTCGGTTTCTCCTTTAAGACATCCTTAAGTTCGCCTGATGTAAGGTAGAATATCTTCTCTCCCTTTGCTATAAGTTTTCCTAAGAACTCATTCATTACAAGGTAGGGAAACAGGTTTTTATGCGAAAGATCGATTACAATTCTCCCAGAAACGTTAATTTTTTGTGCCTGACGTTTCTGAAGTGCAGATATATACTCAAGGGCAGGGTTATAGTCAAACTCTACCAGTTGAGGAGGAATATAGAAGAATTCAACACCATTACATGTCATGTTAGCAAGATACTCTAGAGAGATTTTGCCTTTCGGGTTTTCCTGTCTTCTCTGCACGCTACTTCCATCGGATACCACCTCCAAGAGGTCAACAACATCATACTCTCGAAGATTTGCCATATCAGCCGCTCTCTCAACCGCGTCTAAATATGAACCGATCTTGTCGATAAGCCCTACTTTTATCGCTTCGGTTCCTAGGAATATTCTCCCATTAATTAGCTCAGACAAAGGTACTTTGAGCTTCGTGCCTCTACTCTCATTAACCGCCTTCACGAAATTCTGGTATATCTCGTCTACCTTGCATGGATATTCGTTTATCAGAAAACCCGTATACTTGCACACGCCAGTCTCAATGATAGTCTCGCTGGGAATCACTATTGGAGGAACAACCGCTATAACTCCTATATTCCCTACGAGTGAACTAGGTGTAGCATAGATTTCATCGCCAGACAGAGAAATATAGTATCCACCTGAAGCTGCAAGCCCTTCAATAACAACAACTACGGGTTTCTTACTTGCAAGCTTCTTGAAAACACCATAGAGGTCTTCACACATGCTTGCACTGCCTCCTCCAGAGTCTACTCGGATGACAACAGACCTTATCGTGTCGTTATCTAATGCGTACTGTGCTGCTTTTATCCATAATTCCGTTCTAGCACTGTCTAGAATGTATCCCTCTACTTTTATAACTCCAACTATAGGCTTCCTTACATTAATATAGTAATTCCTTATGATATAAAAGGCTGAGAATATGATAACCGCTATTATCATCGATGCATAGATTATTCTCTTATTCATAAATTTTAGTAATAGTGATAATGTATTTAAAAGTTCGCAATAACTACTTTCCAGCTCGCAGAAGAAAACTGTTTTATTCTAATCCACTAATTCTAGATTACTACAACATTGCGATGACACTTTTTGCATAGAAGCATTATAAGACACTAAACGAGAATAAAAATCACAGCTGTTACAGAGTACTCTTAATTAATTTCGCTTTCTAAGTAAGAAGAAAAATATTATGTAATTTGGATAACGGCTCCACAATATTCGCATGTTATAGAAGCCATGCCCCTTACAATTTCCTTTTTCACAGGTGCACCGCAGACAGGGCATTTTACTTCTACCATTTTCTTCACCGATTCTACCGGTTATTTTCCTGTTTTTATAGCTACTTAGCTTTATGAGAGTATATTTTGGAAATTGAGGGAAGCGTGTTGCCGCCGGAATAAACTCGCGTAGGTATAAATTTCGCTTGAGGCTTTAAGGGCGATCGCGGATGCTTTAGGGTTTCGTGGTTGAGGGGGGCGTGTTGGGTTACCTCGATTCTGTTACAGCTCCGGGCGGGATGTTGGCGATCGGTTTAGGTTGAGTTTCGATGGCTTTAGT
>Ga0209410_1001844_pt1 | contig 10283 bp, 6 predicted proteins | sample Mar14436cmmetaG_FD_184135 | JGI IMG/M metagenome (GOLD analysis project Ga0209410, IMG submission 184135) | Marine hydrothermal vent microbial communities from Guaymas Basin, Gulf of California to study Microbial Dark Matter (Phase II) - Marker... ... | reverse complement strand
CCGCCGCGACCAGGGCCGCATCCTTTATCCTCACCCCGTGATGGACCTCATAGCGCTCCTTCAATCCCCGCAGGATGGAGATCGTCTCCTCCACGGTGGGCTCATCTACAAGCACAGGCTGGAAGCGGCGCTCCAGGGCGGCGTCCTTCTCGATGTATTTCCTGTATTCGTCCAGGGTGGTCGCTCCGATGCAGTGGAGTTCCCCCCGGGCGAGCATCGGCTTAAGCAGATTGGAGGCATCCACCGCGCCCTCTGCTGCACCGGCCCCTACCACCGTATGGAGTTCGTCGATGAAGAGGATGATCTGCCCCTCGGCCTCTTGGATCTCCTTCAGTACCGCCTTAAGCCGCTCTTCGAACTCGCCCCGGTACTTGGCCCCGGCCACAAGGGCACCCATATCGAGGGCGACGATCCTCTTGTCCTTGAGTCCTTCGGGCACGTCCTTACGCACTATCCTTTGAGCAAGCCCTTCCACGATGGCGGTCTTGCCCACGCCGGGGTCGCCGATCAGTACCGGGTTGTTCTTGGTGCGGCGAGAGAGGATCTGGATGACCCGACGGATCTCCTCATCGCGACCGATCACGGGGTCAAGCTTGCCCTGACGGGCAAGTTCCGTCAGATCTCTGCCGAAGCGCTCCAGGGCCTGATAGGTCTCCTCAGGGGTTGGGCTTGTTACCCTCTGGGTCCCCCTTATCTTCATCAAGGCCTTCATCACCCCTTCGCGCTCCACTCCCATCTCCTTGAGAATGCGCCCGCAGGCCCCCTCATCCTGGAGCATGGCCAAAAAGAGGTGCTCCACGCTTATGTACTCGTCCTTGAAGTTTCTGGCCTCCTGCTCTGCCAGGGCTAGGACGCGGTTAAGGCGCGAGGAGAGATAAAGCTGCCCTGCCCCGGCACCCGTAACTCCTGGGAGGGACTGAAGGTATCCTTCCACCTTCTCGAGCAGCGCGGAGGCCGAGATCCCCATTCCCTCCAGGATCCGGGGCACAAGCCCCTCGGACTGCTCAAGGAGCGCCAGAAGGAGGTGCTCCGGCTCGACCGATTGATGATTGTACCTGCCTGCTATCCTCTGGGAGCCCTGAAGGGCCTCTTGAGCTTTGTGAGTAAAACGATCTATATTCATGGCTTTTTACCTCCTCCTAAGAAAATTTGGGGCGACCCGAAGGTCGCCCCCAAAGGCTTACTTCTTTTCCTCGTATTCCGCGTCTATGACGTCATCGCCTCCCTTCTGCTCCTCCTTCTTGGAAGAGTCGGCTCCGTAGGTCCCTGTGGCCTGGGTCGCCTGCTGGTAGGCCGCTGTGCTCACGCTGTAAGCAGCCTGCTGCAGGTCGTTAACGAGGGACCTCAACCGGTTAGGATCGGGGGACTCCTCCTTGAGGAGCTGACGGATCTCGTTTATGAGTTGCTCGCAACGGGCCTTCTCCTGCACCGGGACCTTATCCCCCAGCTCTTTGAGCTGACGCTCCACCTGATAGGCGAGGCCGTCGGCTTGGTTCTTCAACTCCACCAGCTCTTTTCGCTTCCTGTCCTCCTCGGCATGGGCCTCCGCCTCTTTGACCATCCGGTCTATCTCCTCTTTAGAGAGACTGGTAGAACCAGTTATGGTTATGGCCTGCTCTTTACCCGTGGCCTTGTCCTTCGCCGTCACGTGCAGGATCCCGTTGGCGTCGATGTCGAAGGTCACCTCGATCTGGGGTACCCCTCTCGGGGCAGGGGGTATCCCCTCGAGGCGGAATCGGCCCAGGGTCCGGTTATCCCTGGCCATGGGCCTTTCCCCTTGCAGCACGTGGATATCGACCGCTGTCTGGTTGTCCTCAGCGGTGGTGAAGATCTCTGTTCGGCGCACCGGGATGGTGGTATTGCGCTCGATGATCTTGGTCATCACCCCGCCGAGGGTCTCCACGCCGAGGGAAAGGGGCGTCACGTCAAGGAGCAGTATATCCTTTACCTCCCCGGTCAGGACACCTGCCTGGACCGCAGCTCCCACCGCCACCACCTCGTCGGGGTTCACACCCTGGCAGGGCTCCTTTCCAATCAGTCTGCGCACCAGATCCTGTACCGCCGGGATCCTGGTGGAACCGCCCACCAAGACCACCTCATCCACGTCCTTGGGGCTGAGCTTGGCGTCGGAAAGGGCCTGCCGCACCGGCCCCTCAAGCCTCTCTATCAGATCCCTGACCAGCTCCTCGAACTTGGCCCGGGTCAGGGTCATGTTGAGGTGTTTGGGGCCAGAGGCGTCCGCGGTGATGAAGGGGAGGTTGATCGTCGTCTCAGGCAGAGTGGAGAGCTCGCATTTGGCCTTCTCCGCCGCCTCATAAAGCCTCTGTAAGGCCTGGGGGTCCTGACGGAGGTCGATCCCGTAGTCCTTCATGAACTCGTCGGCCATCCAGTCGACGATCCTCTTGTCGAGGTCATCGCCTCCTAAGTGGGTATCACCGCTTGTAGCCCGCACTTCGACCACCCCTTCGCCCACCTCGAGGATGGAGACGTCAAAGGTACCTCCTCCGAAGTCGAAGACCAGGATGGTGGCGTTCACCTTCTTGTCCAGGCCGTAGGCGAGGGAGGCCGCTGTGGGCTCGTTTATGATCCGCAGCACGTTCAGGCCGGCGATGGTCCCCGCGTCCTTTGTGGCCTGACGCTGGGCGTCGTTGAAGTAGGCCGGAACCGTTATCACCACGTCCTTTATCTTCTCCCCCAGGTACTTGGAAGCATCCTCCACCAGCTTCCTCAGCACCATCGCCGAGATCTCCTCAGGGGCGTAGAGTTTGCCCATTATCTCCACCCGCACTGCTCCCTCGGGGCCCGGCACCACCTTATAGGGAACCCTCTTTATCTCCTCCTGGACCTCGTCATAGCGTCGCCCCATGAACCTCTTTATGGAGAAGATGGTATTCTCTGGATTCAAGATCGCCTGCCTTTTGGCGATCTGTCCCACCAGTCGCTGTCCATCTTTGGTGAAGGCGACGACCGAAGGAGTGAGACGGGACCCCTCTGCATTGGGGATCACCGTGGTTTTGTCCCCTTCCATCACGGCGATCACCGAGTTGGTCGTTCCAAGATCTATTCCTATCGCCTTGGCCATGCTTGATCCCTCCTTTTTTCAGGTTTTTCGATGAGAAATTAAGCACGCTTTCCCCGTTTTCAAGGAGGGTTAAGGCCTCGAGGATCGGCAGTCCCCCCTGAAGGAGGGTACCCAGGGTTCGGCGAACCTCGCCATCGCCCCTCGCAGGACGATCCCTCCCAGCAGGGGGGAGCTTCAGCTTGACCCTATCCCACCATAAACCCCCTCGGGGCGTACGAAGGTACCTCCTTTGAATCCATCCTATCTTCTGAGCTGCAGGGAGAAAATAAGGGTCGGGAAGAATACCTCCTATCAACTTCAATGGAATTTCAACAGGGCAGGTTGACAGTGCCGAGCCGGCCTTTTCTCATCTTCTTAACCGAGGTAATTCATTAGTGGTAGGAGTTTTGCAACCACAGCGTAATATGAGTTCAAGTTCACTGTAAGTCATGGCAGCTCCTGAAGACGCCTTTCTGCAGATCTCTTCACAGGAGGGCGGGGATGATTCAGAAGAAGACTTGGCTTCTTTTGGAGTCTCCTTTGGAAACTGAGAGCATATTTCTGAAAACATGCGCAGACAATTCTGTCGCCCCATTCCCTGGAAAGCAGAACAATAACCGGCGGCGAACTCCTTACACCCTGAACGAGTGAAAAATTTCTTTACCTTTTGTCGTAAATTTTGAATAACTTTTTCACATTCTGATTGTTCTTTTCCCTCTTTTAAGCAGAGATCATACCACATCTTTTCTTCGTCCTTCTTCATCTGGACGCATCCTTCCACGGTCGTTTCAAAACCCATCTTCGCCCAGATCGGAACGGTTTTTTTGCAGAAGTCGAGATAAAGTCTTTCTGAGGCCTCCATATCTTCATCTATCTCCGGTTCATTTATCTCTGGAGAGAGTCGGGCGGTTACCCTCTTAATCATGATTTTTTCGGGTTCAGATAAGGGATCAAATTTTATATCTCTTCTAATTGGACTGTAGCCCGCGGCTTGAACGGTACAGGAGTACGAGCCAGGGGGGATATCTTTTATGGTCACCTTTCCATTTCTATTGGTAAGGACTTCTTTTGATAAGCCGTTTCCTCTTAAAGAGATCCTCGCCCCCGATATAGGGGTCTTTTCCTCTCTGTCTATTACCGCCACCTTCATATACCAGATCCCCGGGGCCAAAAATACCTTCCCAGACCGAATCCTCCTTGGCGGTTGAGGCCTTAAAGAAGGTCTAAGCAGGACTCTTTTCTTATGTAAGGTCTTATACCCGTAGGCCTGGACCGTAAGGCTGTATGTGCCCACGGGTACAGATTCCAAGCGGACTTTTCCGGTTCGATCTGTAACCCTTTCGAAATGTCCTTCATGGCCTTCAAGGATAAATAGAGCGTTACGGATGGGCCTTTTACTCAAGCGATCCAATACGGTGGCCTCTACTTCCCAGGGGGTGGCCATGAGTTGAATTTTCTTCTTTATTGCCTCCAGCTCCTTCTTATTTCTTTCAATTATCTTTGGATACTCCCTCAAAAATTGCTCCCTCCGGTACCTTGCCTCCAATTTAGAGCACCAGAACCGATCCAATTGAGAGCGAAGTTCCTTCTTCAGTTTTTCTCCGATTATATCGGGATCATAACCTTTGGCCTTGATGAACTCACGGTAAAGCTTCTCTCTCATGGCGAAATAGTTGCTCCCCTTTACCGTCCAATAAGCTTGATCAAAAGCTTCTGAAGGTGAAGCGTCTCCTTCGGTTCTCGCCTCCTTGTAGGCCCTGTACATTTCTTCCTCAATCGAAGGGACCATTACATAGTCCCTTACCAGTTCCAGCGAAGTAATGTACGCAGATAGGGCAGATAGATAGGCGCTGGTTTTGGGGAAATTCTTTAATAATTTCTGCAATTGCTTCATGGCTACAAATTTCGCTATCTCCACCGCCGCTTTGTGGTCTTTGGCCTGATAGAAGAGGTTGACCACCTTAAGGACGAACAGATTATCCCCAAAGGCCCCTAACAATTTAGGGTCTTCTTTGAAGACCAGGCTTAGAACGTTGGAAGACAGGCCAGTGAGCCTCTCCCCCTCCTGGATCAATTCTTCATAGGTGGGGCGAGTAGCTTGGGACAGGTCCAAAGGCCAAGCAGGGGCAGAGAAACCGCTGCCCAATATAACGGCAACAATTAGAAACAAAAGAGTGCATCTCCTCATTTTTGCCCTCCCAGTTTATGATAAATTTTTGACAAAAGAGTGTATCTCCCATATTTCAGACCCCCCGGTAATTCCTTAAAAGGTAGAGGTAGAGGAAAGGAGATTGGGTATTTCTGTTTTCTCCACAGTGATCTGCCAGATTTCCACCTCATCCTCCAATGAGGTCACCTCTTCAGGTTCCATGTGACCCACGAGACCATACTCCGCATCGTACACTCTACCTTGGGCATCGAATCTGTAAATTCTTCCCCAGAGGGAGAGCTGATTGTCTTGAGGGTCGGCATTGGAAGAGATCCAGGTTCCCCTCGTCTTTGTCCCTTGGTTGTATCCGGTGCAGGTAAACTTACCGTCCTTATAGGTTAAGATATAAGTTTCGCCTCCCTTGAGAGTCCCCATTGGGTCCGTCCTCCAGTCGCCTGTGTAGCGGGAGTCATCAAATTTGTCCGAGGTCTTGTCGAAGATCACCTTAAAGGATCGGCCAGATTCTATGTATTTCACCCAATCGAAGGAGGAGCGTTGGTCAGCGGAGGAGCTCTTCAACGGCTGATCCTTAACCTCTGATGTCCTGAATCCCTTTAATACCTTGTCAAAGATCGGTGCCAATTTGAGAAAATCGGATTTTTCGCAGAGAAAAGTCAGGATGTAGAGTCGACCTGGTCCATCTATGAAGACGATTTGTCCCCTTATTCCTTCAGGGCTGTCATAAACGCCTTTATAAGCCCTGAGCCCGTTGATTTCCAACTTTTCCCCACCAACTTTTCTGTGATAAGGCTTCCCATTTCCCACTTTTTCCTTTTCCCATATTAAGGCGTAAAGCTCAGGGTCTGTGGGTCCCTTAGAAGGGGCAGAGGCCACCTGTATGAGTCCCTCTCCCCTTCTGGAGTTTATCTGAAGATCAAATTCGTCCTCCTTTCCCTCTCTTATGTCCCATCCATGGGGAATCCAGATGTGAAACCCTAAACGAGGATGGATGTACAGGTACCCTTTTATCCTCAGCAGGCCTTCACTTCTTGAAACTAACCCTTTTCTTCCCCCCACATTCCCTTTGGCCAATCCCATCCTCTTCACATTTGATGAGGGATGAACTGAGTAGGTGTTTAAACTTAATCCTTGTATCACCTCTTCCAACGCCCTCTCCGCTTGGGAGAGTCTATCCGGGATGGCCATGGTTCTTATCACATAATAATATCCTACAGGAGGGCCTGAATGGCGGGGCACATATGCCACAGCCCTTATGTGTGATTCATCTTTGGCCTTGATCGTGAAAAAGAGGACCAGACGTTGGAGATGGGGGACCATCTTTCTTTCATGAGAAAGAAGGGAAAAATCTTGATCCTTTTTAAACCAGGATATTATGAGATCGTAAAATTCTTGGGGCCTATACTTAGGGGCTTCGATAGTTTGAACGTCCAATATCACCCCTAAGTTCTTATTTATGAGGGTGATGTCAGCTTCCTTCACTACTGGGGTATCGGCCTCCTCCCACTCAGAGGAAATTTTCAGGGAATAATGGGACCTTTTTTGATAGGCCCTCTCCAGCCCTGAGAGGGAAAGGTGAACAAATGCGGGGGGCTTTTCCCCTTCTGCCGCCACCAGCACCAAAGGCCACCGGATGGAGCTCCATGATACGCACGGAGAGGGACCGCCTGAAACCTCTTCAGGATCAGGAGGCCACTTCAGCATAAACTCAGCAGACAATCGGGGTTCAGAGGCGTGATATATAAAATAAAGCCATGGACCGCTTTCTGGAGAGATATGGATGTTGATTTTCTTAACTTCTTCAGCACAACCTCGTCTTTTGGCCTGTTGGGGGGCGAGGACGGGCAGGTGAGCCCAATAGCCCTTAGCTTTTGCGGACTCTGGGTCAGATCCACACAAGACGATACTTCGAGTCACGCCATCTGCAGGACATTTGAAATAAATGGTATATCTTCGTCCCGGGGCAACTGGTACCTTTGCTATCGAAAGGTAACGACCTCTATATCTCCTTGACAGATATTCTCCAAGTTTACTTTTTGGTGCAACTGTCGGGTTAAAGGGGTGAGGAGAGGTGGTCACGTCTATCCAGACGTTTACTTCTCCTTCTATAACCGTGAAGGCTAAAACTCCGACGGGAAAAAATAAAAAAACAAAAAATATCATAAACTTTAATCCCTTAATATTCATCGATTCCCTCCTGTAAATCATTTTTCGCAAAAATCATCTTGTCATTAGCAAAGACCTTGCCATCACTTGCCCCCGATTTCACCTCTTAACCATCCCAGTAACCCTTGCTTTTTAACCGACTTGTAGCAAAAAACAAATAAGAAGTCAAAGGTTTAAACTGTCTCAAGAATTACCACTACCTTTACTTCCATCTCGACCTTTATCCAACACCACCGCAACAGAGAAGCCAAGATGGAAGTATATATTATTGGATTAGGATTCCCACGGAAATCAGCAGTAAGGAGAAAATCGGGGTTGATTTTTTGACCGTTTTGAGTAAACTTAGGGGTCTAAGACTTCGTGAAGGAGTTCGCAAATGGCCAAGGAGAAGATGATCTGTCCTTTTTCGGGAAAACCGTGTGTGGAGTGTGCGGAGTACAGGGGAAGACATTATTTTCTCTGTTATGCGAAGAGGTATCGGGGAAGATTGAGGGAGTTCCTGCCGGAGGACGGTAAAGAACTCCCTAAGAGGGGGCCGTCGGTTGAGGAGCTGGGTCCCCCGCCGGTTATTGAGAGCTCCTCTTGGCTTGTCCTCGAAGGATTCGCAGAAAGGAGTGAGAGATGAAGGACTTCCACTATCATAAAGCAACCACTGTTCAGGAGGCCCTCCACTTCCTATCCCAGTACGGGGAAGAGGGGAAGATCATCGCCGGGGGGCAATCGCTCCTGATCCTGATGAGACAGGGCTTGGTGGCCCCGGAGCACGTGATAGACATAAAGGGGGTGAGGGAGCTCGATTACATCCGCTTCGATGAAAAGGAGGGGTTATTTATAGGGGCGACTACTACCCATCGCTCCATAGAGAAGTCCCCCCTGCTCAAGGAGAAGTACGAGGTCCTGGTCCAGATGGAGAGGAAGCTTGCCACCATCCAGACCCGCAACTGGGGTACCATCGGGGGCAACCTCTGTCACGCTGATCCCGCAGGGGACCCTGCTCCGGTCCTGATCGCCTTGGGGGCGAACCTCAAGCTGGGCAAGGAGGGAGGGGAGAGGAAGGTGTCCCTTGAAGAGTTCTCCGTGGACTACTACGAGACGGTCCTCGAAGAGGATGAGATGCTCCTGGAAATTCAGGTCCCCATTCCCCCTGCGCGGACGGCTACTGTCTACGAGAAGTTCACCATCATCGATTCGGATATGGCCATAGTGTCGGTTGCGGCCTCGATCACTGCTGGTGATGACGGTAGCTGTAAAGGGGCGAGGGTTGTGCTCGGTGGTGCTGCTCCCGTGCCCATGAGGGCGAGGAAGGCGGAGGAGATGCTGGTGGGAGAGAAGTTAAAGGATGAGCTCCTCGAGGAGGTGGGGAGGGCTGCTGCGGAGGAGTCAGAGCCCATCTCTGACATCCACGCCTCGGAGGAGTACAAGAGGGAGCTGGTCAGGGTCCTGACCAAGAGGATGGTCAGGAGGGCCTGGGAGAGGGCCATCCAGGGATAGGAGGAGGGTGGAGATGGAGAAGCTGCCTTTACGGATCACAGTGAACGGTCAGCCCTATGAGCTTTACGTGAAGCCGAAGACCCTCCTGGTGGAGGTGATAAGGGATCATCTCGGGCTCACGGGGACGAAGAGGGGCTGTAACAGTGGTGCCTGCGGGGCCTGCACGGTGCTGGTGAACGGTGTATCCGTCAAGTCCTGTTCGGTCCTGGCCCTTCAGGTGGACGGGGCCGAGATCCTCACCGTGGAGGGGCTGGCCCAGGGGGAGAAGCTCCACCCCCTGCAGAGGGCCTTCCTCGATGAAGGAGCCTACCAGTGCGGTTTCTGCACCCCTGGGATGCTCATGTCGGCCAAGGCCCTTCTTGATGAGAATCCCAAGCCCACAAAGGAGGAGATAAGGGAGGGGATTCACGGGAACCTCTGCCGCTGTACGGGGTACAACAGCATCGTAAGGGCCATCGCGGCGGTGGCCGAGGGCAAATACGAGGAGGGGAAGTGATGAAATACGTGGTGATAGATACACCTCTGCACAATATAGACGGTCCGGCAAAGGTGACGGGGGCGGCCCAGTACACCTTTGACATCACCCTGCCCAACATGCTCTACGGGAAGATCCTGAGGAGTCCCCATCCCCATGCGAAGATCCTGAACATAGACACCAGCAAGGCCGAGAGGCTCATCGGGGTGAAGGCGGTCGTCACGGGCAAGGACACCTTGGGGATAAAGCAGGGGATATGGAGGCGCTACAAGGAGCTCTGCGACGAGGAGATTCTCGCCAGGGAGAAGGTCCGGTATATTGGGGAGCCGGTGGCAGCGGTCGCGGCGGTGGATGAGGATACCGCCGAGGAGGCTTTGAGCCTCATCGAGGTGGAATACGAGCCCCTGCCTGCGGTCTTTGACCCGATGGAGGCGATAAAGGAGGGAGCACCTCAGATCCACGAGGGAGTGGAGAGGAACATTAACGTCACCCGCCACATTGAATGGGGAGATGTGGACGAAGGGTTCAAGCAGGCCGACTACATCCGGGAGGACTGGTTTAAGGTCTCAGGGCAGGCCCATGTTTGCATGGAGACCCACTGTGCGGTGGCGAGCTTCGGCCATGACGGGAAGCTGACCGTCTGGACGTCCACCCAGTCCCCCTATTATATCCAGGTCCTTCTGGCCTGGACCTTGGGGCTTAAAGAGAGCGATGTGCGGGTGATCTCCCGCTACGTGGGAGGCGGGTTCGGGAGCAAGTTCGAGCTCGATTCGGCCCAGTTCTGCGCGGCCCTCCTTTCGATGAAGCTCAGAAGGCCGGTGAAGATAGTCCTCACGCGGGAGGAGGAGTTCACCGCTACCAAGCGCCGGACCCCCATGTATTATTACGTAAAGACCGGTGTGAAGAAGGACGGGACCTTTGTG
>Ga0209410_1001843_pt1 | contig 10286 bp, 8 predicted proteins | sample Mar14436cmmetaG_FD_184135 | JGI IMG/M metagenome (GOLD analysis project Ga0209410, IMG submission 184135) | Marine hydrothermal vent microbial communities from Guaymas Basin, Gulf of California to study Microbial Dark Matter (Phase II) - Marker... ... | reverse complement strand
AGTTTTCTTGGCCTTTGCAGCATGGGAGACCCCGGCTCCGGAGCGCAGCGAAGGAGAACGGGGAGGGTCCCATGCTGCAAAGGCCTTAAGAAAACAAGGGGCGAGAGCATGTTGGAAGAAGAAGCACCCTGTGATCGGTTACGAAAGTTAATGGTAAATATTCTTATGAGCCTGTTATATCCTGCCTTGAAGCGGTTACCTTTTTCGGGTTTCAAAGCTCACTCATTGCAGACCGAAAGAGGCAGTGCAATCCGGCCCGCGATTGAAACCCTGCAAAAGGCAAACCGCTTCTGCGGCAAGGCACGGATGGCAACTCCCACAGTGGACCACGGGTTCATAAAAATATTTACAGCCAATAATCGAGCAGCTCAATAGCTTATTAACTGAAAACCCGTCCGAAAGGACGTCAATTTCCAGGAGTGAATATGATCCGAGCCATAGTATCCGGTGCAGGCGGCCGTATGGGCAGCCGCATTATAAACATGATTCATGAAACTGAAGGTATCGCTTTGAGTGCAGCATTTGAACACCCGGACAGCCCTGCCGTCGGGCAGGATGCCGGGCCGGTTGCAGGTCTCGAAGTATTGGGAGTAACAGTGGCGGACAGTATTGATTCCGTAATAGACCAGGGAGATGTGGTCATAGATTTCACTACCAGTGAGGCCAGCCTGAAGCACGCCCGTACCGCCGCCTCTCACAGGAAGCCGATAGTAATAGGCACCACCGGGTTGGCCCGGGAGGAACTCGACGAGATCAGGCAACTGGCAAAGGATTTCCCCTGTGTGCTTGCTCCCAACATGAGCGTCGGAGTAAATCTTCTTTACAAGCTGGTCGATACTGCTGCAAAGGTCCTTGGTGATGACTATGATGTTGAAATTGTTGAGGCACATCACAGAATGAAAAAAGATGCCCCAAGCGGCACTGCTCTGCAGTTAGGAAGGGTCGTTGCCGCTTCCCTTGGCAGGGATTTCGACAAAGTAAGTGTGCTTGAAAGACACGGGTTCATTGGTGAGCGGAGCAAAAAGGAAATCGGTATCCAGACCGTTCGAGCAGGTGATATTGTCGGCGAGCATACAGTGCTTTTCGGCGGCACAGGTGAACGTATTGAGATCGTTCATAGGGCCTCAAGCCGGGATACCTTTGCGAAAGGAGCGGTGAGGGCGGCCCTCTGGATCGTCGAACAGCCCGCCGGGTTCTATGACATGCAGGATGTCTTGGGTCTCAAGTAATTGCCGACCCGGACAGTATGCGACAGGCAGGATTCATCAATGGTTTATACAAAATCTGATAGATTGCAACGGCTCCCGCCTTATCTTTTCGTGGAGCTTGATCGAATAAAGGCCGAGGCCCAGGAGAAAGGTGTAGATATTATTGATTTAGGCATTGGTGATCCGGACCTTCCCACACCCAAGTTTATTGTCGAACGGATGATAGCTGCTGTTCAGAAGGTGCGGTATCACCGCTACCCCTCATCTTACGGCATGCCCGCCTTCCGCAGGGCAGCAGCCGACTGGTGCGCAAGGCGGTTTGATCTGTCCATTGATCCTGCCAGCGAGGTGACCGCCCTTATAGGATCAAAAGAGGCAATAGCACACTTTCCACTCGCCTTTGTAGGGCCCGGTGATGCAGTGCTGGTCCCTACGCCGGGTTATCCTGTTTATCATATCGGCACATTATTTGCCGGCGGCGAGACCTGCTATATGCCGTTAACTGCTGAAAACGGCTTCCTGCCGGATCTCGATTCCATACCCGGCGATATTCTGAAAAGGACAAAAATCCTGTGGATCAATTATCCGAACAATCCCACCGCGGCAGTGGCCCCTCCGGAGTTCTTTGCCAGGGTTGTGGATTTGGCACGGGAAAATAATATTATCGTGTGTCACGATAATGCTTACAGCGAGATGACATACGACGGATACATTGCCCCGAGCTTCCTCGACACCCCGGGTGCCAGGGACGTGGGACTGGAGTTTTATTCACTGTCAAAGACCTACAACATGACCGGCTGGCGCATAGGATTTGCCGTGGGAAACCCGGACCTGATCGCTGCGCTGGCACAGGTAAAGTCCAATATAGACTCCGGACAATTCGAGGCCGTCCAGGAAGCCGGCATTGCAGCCCTTGAAAGTGACCAGTCCTGTGTCCGTGAAATGCAGAAAATATATACTGAGCGCAGGGATATACTGGTCTCAGGCCTTCGGGACATGGGCCTTGACACCCCTTTCCCAAAAGCCACCTTTTATATTTGGACCCCGGTGCCTCAAGGTTATACATCCCGGGATTTCTGCACCATGCTTCTTGAAAAGGCCGGGATAGTATGCACGCCTGGGAGCGGCTTTGGCGATCCAGGTGAAGGCTATGTGCGCATGGCATTAACCGTTTCAAAGGAGCGCATGAAAGAAGTTGTCGAAAGGCTGAAGAAGATCCTTTAATGGAATTAAGGATTGGAGATAAAACAAAATCCGGTTCCTTGTTATATCAACACGGCACCCCGGGTGCAATTTGCGCCTTGCAATGAAGCAGGCCGATTTTTTGCACTGGAAAAGGACGTACATTGGCCTGGGAGCCAATCTTGGGAACAGGATCGAGAACTGTATTAAGGCCCTTGGTCTTTTGTCCGGCCATCCTGAAATAGAGGTATTACGCTGTTCCCGATGGTATGAGACAGAGCCTGTGGAAATAGACACATCCCGATGGTTTATAAATGCAGTGGCAGAAATGATTACAGCCCTTGGGCCGGAAGACCTGCTCGCCAATTTGCTGGCAATCGAAAAGGCCTTGGGCCGGGATCGCCAGAAGACAGGAGACAGGCCCATTGACCTGGACCTGCTTTTCATGGAAGGAGTATTCATGCGGACTTTCAATCACCAAATTCAGGTCCCCCATCCGCGTCTTTCCGGCAGGCGGTTCGTACTTATCCCGTGGGCTGAGCTTGCCCCTGATCTCTTTCTTGCACCATGGAATAGAACCGTTTCGGAACTCCTGGCCGGACTCCCTGAAGACGGCCCAAAAGTCCGAAAATTGAACCGCAAAGAAACCCGGAAGGGCTAGCCCATGCTGCGCCTTATCCTGCTCTCCGTCCTTTTCCTGGCACTTTACTATGTCATAAAGGGCTTTTTCAAAGGCCTCAAACTGCGAAGTGCCTTGAAAGCCGGTTCGGGACAGGCCGGGAAAAGAACAAGAACCACCTCCAGGCAACCGCCGCCCATAACGGACGAACTGGTACGGGATCCGGTATGTGGCGTCTATTGCCCTAAAAGGGATGCCTTATCCCTTAATCGGCAGGGAAAGACTTACTACTTCTGCAGCGACAAGTGCAGGCAGGAGTTTCGTGAGCAAAAAAATAACCTGTAATACCAATTAAAGATGAACATCGAACATCGAACATCCAACATCGAATGTTGAATGTAAAAAAAGAACTTTATAGGCTTCGTATCTCATTAGAGGAACTTAGGGAGACCCGGAGATGGTTAAAACTCATTCAGCGTGTACCGTTGAATGTTCGGTATTGGATATTCGTTTTGCATTCGATGTTGGACGTTCGATGTTCGATGTTCATCTTTTCAGCAGTTTATCCAATGCAAAAACAACTCAGCGCCCGTCAGCCTTCCCCCACTTCCCTATTATCTCCAGTACAAACTCTGCGCTGGCCACCATGTCATCAAGACTGATACGCTCTGAGGTGGTGTGGACATTCTGCATGCCGATTCCCATAATCACTGTAGCAAGGCCTTTGGCGTTGAAAATGTTGGCATCGCTCCCCCCTCCGGTCATACCCGGTCTGAGTTTCCTTCCAAGTTCTTTTGCCACTTTTTCAGCAGTTGCAACCAGAGGATGTTCTTCAGATACCGACATCAGGGGGTAGTCGTCGATAACCTCTGCCTTGATCAAGGGTAATCCGGCATTTTCCACCGGCCCAAAGTCCTGGGCAACTCTATGAAAAATCTCAAGGATCTGGTCCCTGACTTCCCGTAATTTCCGGGGGTTATGGCTGCGGACCTCGCCCTCCAGCTCCACTTCTTCAGGTACTATGTTGGTGGCCTTGCCACCGCGTATCAACCCGACATTTGCAGTAGTCAATTCATCAATACGGCCCAGAGGTACTTCTGCCAAGGCCCTGGCTGCAACCTGTATGGCGTTTATTCCCAGTTCCGGATTAAGACCTGCATGGGCGGCCCTGCCGACAACCCGGATCTTAAAACGAACGGCACAAGGGGCCTGATTTATCAAAATTTCCGGGTCACTTGAATCAAGAGCATACCCGGCCTTTGCCTCAAGCAGGGCAGGGTCCAGTGACTTGGCTCCCAGCAGGCCTATCTCCTCGCACACAGTGAACAGGAATTCGATGGGACCATGAGAGACCCTGTACTCTTTCAACAGCCTGGCCACCTCAATGAGTATGGCTACAGCCGCCTTGTCATCACCACCCAGGACCGTTGTCCCGTCACTCTGGAAAACACCGTCCTTAAAAATGACCTTGATTCCTCGCCCTGGCTCCACGGTATCCAGGTGGGCATTGAAAAAGAGCGGGGTCACCTTTTCCGTTCCTGGGATACGGACTATGATATTACCGCTCTCAGAGCCGGTCTGGTTACGTGATTGATCTTCTATCACGTCCGCTCCTACCTCTTTTTTCAGGGTCCTCTTGATCCAGTCTGCAACAGCCCCCTCCTCTCTTGAAGGACTATCCATCTGGACAAGTTGCCTGAAGGTGTCAGCCAGGCGATCGCGATCAATTCTTATGCGCATCTTGTTTTTTCCTCATCTATCCAGGGGTGGGGACCGATAGCAATATCCAGAACCTCGCCCATGTGACGAACCGGTTTGAAATCAAGCTGCCTGCGGATATTTGCCGGTATCTCTTCCAGGTCCATCAGGTTTTTCTCAGGAATTACAACGGTATATATGCCGGCCCTCAGTGCTGCCAGGACCTTTTCCTTGATCCCTCCGACAGGAAGGACCCGGCCACGCAAGGTTATCTCCCCGGTCATGACCACATCCTTGTCCACCGGCCTGTGCACCAGGGCCGAGACCAGGGCCGTGGCAAGTGTAATGCCAGCGGAAGGCCCGTCCTTGGGTATGGCCCCTGCCGGCACATGGACGTGTATGTCCTTTTCCTCAAAGACATCTGGGTCAATGCCAAGCTCTTCCGCCCTGGATCTTGAGTAACTTAAGGCGGCCTTGGCCGACTCTTTCATGACCTCTCCCATGAGTCCTGTCAAGGTAAGATTCCCCTTACCCTTCATAAGGCTGGCCTCAACCCGGAGGATTTCTCCTCCGAAAGGAGTCCATGCAAGCCCTGTTGCAACCCCCACCTGGCTCTCTTCCTGTGCCAGTTCCGTCTCATACTTCGGTATACCAAGATAATGTTGAATATTGGCACTGGTGATTTTAAAGGTCCCTTTCTCTCCCTCGGCAATCCGTCTTGCCGCCTTTCTGCAAATTGCTCCGATCTGCCTCTCAAGCTCACGAAGTCCTGCTTCCTGGGTATAATCTGAGATTATCCTTGTGAGGGTGGTATCTGAGATCTTCAGGACCTTCTCCGAGAGCCCGTGTTCCTTGAGCTGTCTGGGGATCAGGTATTTCTTTGCAATGGCCTTTTTCTCCTCACTGGTATAGCCGGATAGGTGGATCACCTCCAGCCGGTCAAGAAGGGCGGATGGAATGGTATCAGATACATTGGCGGTAAGGATGAACAGTACCTTTGAAAGATCAAAGGGCAGATCCAGGTAATGATCAGTAAAAGTATTGTTCTGCTCAGGATCGAGGACCTCCAGAAGGGCGGCAGCCGGATCCCCTCTGAAGTCGGCCCCTATCTTGTCCACCTCATCCATCATAAAGACAGGATTGTTGCTCCCGGCCCTTTTGAGTCCCTGGATGATCCTCCCCGGAAGGGCGCCGATATAGGTCCTGCGGTGGCCTCGAATCTCTGCCTCATCCTTGATACCTCCCAGCGATATCCTGATAAATTTTTTGCCTATGCTTCGAGCCACAGAACGGCCCAGAGAGGTCTTGCCGACACCGGGCGGACCCACAAAGCACAAGATCGGTCCCTTTGCCGAAGGATTGAGCTTCTTGACAGCAATATATTCAACTATGCGCTCCTTAACCTTTTCCAGGTCATAGTGGTCCTCATCCAGGATCTTCTGTGCCTTGCGCACATCCAGCTTGTCCTTTGTGCTCTTTGACCACGGAACCTCAACCAGCCAGTCGATGTATGTCCTCACAATGGACGCTTCAGAGGCTTCGGGGTGCATAGACTCAAGCCTCTGGATCTGTTTAAGGGTTTCCTTCTCGGCCTCCTTGGGCATCCTGGCCTTGCGGACCTTTTCCCTCAGCTCTGCCAATTCTTCGGATTTTTCGTCGATTTCGCCTAGCTCCCGCCTTATTGCCATCAACTGCTCCCGAAGGAAATATTCCCTCTGGGTTCTGGTCATCTCCTTTTTGGCTTGTGACTGGATTTTGGCTTGGACAGTGGAAACCTCAAGCTCCCTTGAAAGCAGGTTATTAACTTCCTGTAAACGCGCCAGGGAATCTGTCATTTCGAGCAAACGTTGTGCTTCAAGGGATTTCAAATTGAGATTGGAAGCCACGATGTCTGCCAGCCTGCCCGGTTCTTCAATACCGTTCAAAATGGCCCCCATCTCGGCAGTAAATACGCCCCTGAGGTTAAACAATTTTTCTGCCTGATCTCTCACATTTCGAATCAAGGCCTCTGCCTCTACGGATATCTCGTCAGGCTCTTCTTCCTTGACAGTCTCTATTCGTACCCTGAACCAGGGTTTCTCCTGCATGATTTCCAGTATAGTCCCTTTTACAAGCGCCTGGCCGAGGATCTTGATGCGCCCGTCAGGAAGCTGAAGGGTCCTCATTATCATGGCCACAACACCGGTCTTATACAGTCCTTCCACGGATGGATTATCTTCTGAGGCGTCTTTCTGTGTAACCAGAAAAATCAACCTGTCAGAGGCCAGGGCCTCGTTTATTGCTGCCACGGATGCTTCTCTCCCAACGAAAAGGGGAATAATCATTGAAGGAAAGACTATTACGTCCCTGACTGGCATCAGGGGAAGGACTTCAGGTATTTCTATAGACTCCTGATCATCTATCTCAAGCAGATTTGTAGCAGTATCTTCTATGTCCATTTTGACTTGGTTACTCCTTCTTTTGTAACATCTCAATAAGTGCTGTTACCAGAAAGATCTCTTCATCTCAAGCAGGAAAACCCGGTCCGGCTATGGAAGGAGACATCTTTTTCGGATTTCAAAGTTACTTCATTGCCATACTAAAAGATAGTGCATTTTGCCCGCGATCGAATCCCCGCAGAAGGCGAATGCCCCTGATGGAAACTGTGTTTCAGCAACTTTCATCGAGCCGCTTTGGCAGCAGGTTAAGTCTGTCAACAAAAACGAAATGCGCCCGGAACTCCTCCGCCCTGGTGGACAGCCTGGATAGAACGGGCTACTGGCCGGAGATCATGGAGCGTCTGGAGCGGGCGCGGGCGGCTCTGTGCGGGAGCATCTGGACGATGCAAAACTGGAGGCGGCGCCCAGGGCTTCTGCGTCCGATCCCCCAGAAGCTGCATAAACAGCCTGGGGACTCACACCAAGCTCTTCTGAAATGTTCCACTGTACCCCTCAAAATAACAAATCCCCATAATTATACAGACTCTGCATAATACCCAAATAAGCATGAAAAAGCAGACTTCCGGGCTTCATTTATAAAAAGCACGCCTTCAAAAAGCATATGCCCTCTCTGACTTTATCGGCCGTATCGGCCTAATATTAATCAAAAAAGACCGTTTTCTTGATTTTTTCATTGAATCCGTGTATGGATTTTGTGATTTGCGGTATTCTTAAAAAAGTAGAGTCTGCTTAATATATAATGTTGAACTAAACCGCTTCGCGGTAGCCTATTGAGGCAGCCACTCAGGCTGCCTTTTTCATCTGGCGTATCAAGAGGCCGGGACATGAGTTCTCCTTTGTTATGATCGATAGATAGATCGTAACCCTTAACGAGAAAGGAGGATGTCATGACTCAGCTCAGACGCCGGATGATCGAAGACATGCAGTTGCACGGTTTCTCGGAGAAGACGCAGCACTGTTATGCGGCAGCGGTGAGAGGTCTTGCAAGGCATTTTGATCGGTCTTCCGACCAGATTAGCAAGGAAGAACTCCGGGAGTTCTTTCTGTATCTCGTCAATGAGAAGAAAGCTGCATGCAGTACGCTACGGGTGTATCTCTATGGGATCAAGTTTTTCTATCAAACCACGCTCAGACGGCAGTGGCCGGTTCTTGATGTAATTCGTTCAAAGAAAAGACAGAAGTTGCCGGTGGTGCTTTCGAGACAGGAAGTGCGGCAGATATTGGGCCTGGTCAGGAAGCCTGTTTCTCGCACGGCTTTGACCTTGATCTATTCATGCGGGCTGCGTCTTGGTGAGGCTGTTTGCCTAAAGGTTTCCGATATTGACGGAGAAAGAAGGTTAGTTCGGGTAGAGAATGGAAAGGGGGGTAAAGACCGCTACGTTCCTCTGCCCCAAAGGACCCTTGAGCTGCTACGTTCCTATTGGGTAACCAAAGGCCCTAAGCCCTATATCTTCTCAGCCGGCACGGGGCTTGGTCACATCTCAAAAAGTACGCTTCAAAAGACCTTCAAGGCCGCGCTTACCCAAAGCAATATCCCAAAGAAGGCCTCCGTACATAGCTTGCGTCACTCTTTTGCTACGCACCTTCTGGAGGACGGTGTAGATCTCAGGATTATCAAGGACCTTTTAGGCCACAAGTATCTAAGGACCACAACCATCTATACCCATCTTACCGAGAAGAGCTTCGATAGACTGAACGCCGCATTAAGCAGTCTGGTAGCCGACCTATAGTCACTTCAGGGCGATGGCCGAATTGGCGGACGTCTTCAGGCGTCACGGGGTCGAGTATCTGGAGCGCTTCGGCGGCAGGGTTCTTCCCAGCCATCGGCATGCACTTTGCAATATTACTGAGTGCCGGACAGAGGCCCTGGGCGGACACCTTGCCCAGTGCAGCCACTGCGCCCATCTTCGTTATTCCTATCATTCCTGTAGAAACCGAAGCTGTCCAAAATGTCATAGAACCGATACTGACAGATGGCTCAGCAGACGACGGAGAGATCTTCTTCCTGTCACCTACTTCCACGTGGTGTTCACCCTCCCGAAAGAACTAGGCCATATCGTCCGTTCACACCAAAGAATCCTCTTTAATGTCTTATTTCTGGCTGCGGCCCGATCACTCATGAAACTTGCTGCTGACGAAAAATACGTTGGTGGACAGATCGGGCTGCTCTGCGTTCTCCACACATGGACAAGGGCCATGATCTGGCATCCGCATATCCACTGTCTCGTGCCAGGCATTGGTCTTTCGAAGGACGGACAAAGCAGGTTCCCTGCAGGGAGGAACTATCTTGTCCCCGTGGCCGCGCTGTCAAGGATCTTCCGGGCAAGTTCATGTCCCTGGCAAGAAAGGCCCTCCCTGATATCACCTTCCCGGAGTCCGTCTGGAAGACCGATTGGGTTGTCTATAGCAAACCTGCCGCACAAGGCGCTGACAAGGTCCTTACGTATCTTGCCCGCTACGTCCACCGTATCGCAATCACGAACAACCGTATCCTCTCCTTCCAAAATGGCGACGTGACCTTCTGCTACAAAGACTCCAAGGAGCACAGATGGCGGACCATGACTCTTCCCGCTGCTGAGTTCATGCGTCGCTTCCTTCAGCACGTCCTTCCCAAGGGCTTCCACAAGGTCCGCCATTTCGGCCTGCTCCACCCAGAGAAGCTCAAACGATTACAGGAAGAGCTGAAGCCATCTGTCGAAAGCGACACCGAGAATGAGGAGATAGCCGAGACAGCCAAGGCCACAACCCGCATCGCCCGCCTTCGGTGCCCTTGCTGCCACACTGGCTACATGGTCCTGGTATCGATTCTCTCCCCAAAACGGAGGGCTCCTCCATGAATTCCACAGTCGTCAAGCCGTGCTCCCGCGCACTATATGAACAAGATAGCCGCAGTCTCTGCGGCATCCTCCACGTGCGTCCACATACCGGATATATCCCTCAACTTCAGCTGCTCCAACAAAAAATCCAGCCGGTGCCTGCGAAGAACCAGTCTATATTGCGCCGGAAACCAGGCACTGGATATTTCATATAAGCGCAGGCGAATTTTGTGACGCAGCACAGGAGGCTCTTTTGAGCCTTCAGAGGCAAGCTGTGATCGTCTTTTCTCAAGCTATGGGTAAAAATACCACCATAGCCAGGATT
>Ga0209410_1001842_pt1 | contig 10308 bp, 8 predicted proteins | sample Mar14436cmmetaG_FD_184135 | JGI IMG/M metagenome (GOLD analysis project Ga0209410, IMG submission 184135) | Marine hydrothermal vent microbial communities from Guaymas Basin, Gulf of California to study Microbial Dark Matter (Phase II) - Marker... ... | reverse complement strand
ATGTGAGCATTCTCAACACTTCCACCAGCATTAAAGCAAAGGTGAAGAAGAATGCAAACAATAAGAGGTAGGAGAGTGGTGAGGCATAGTAGATGCTGTATTTGTAGGTGAATGCTGTGAAGAGGAGGGTGAATATTGATGCGATAACTCTCACGGTGGAAGTTGTCGCAAATGTTATGACGAGAAGCACAAATGTTGTGAGGAGTAATGCAAGGAAGAATGAGAATGGTGGAAGTGTTCTTGCCTCATCTCTCACATAATCAGATGCGTTGAAGGAGTTTGCAATTTTGATGATGTGCAACTCATTCTCATTCACATCCGTTAGCAAATATTCGCCACTTACAGCACTCGCAGCACTCAATACCTCGCTTCCATCCACAAACACATCCACAAGTGCATCAGGATTTGTGCAACTCCACTTCCACAGGATATAGTTTGCGCCAATCTCTCTCTCAATTGTCAGGAAGTTTGCAATTGCTGCGAGAATCCCAGCTACTTCTTCTCCGACAATTGCGACTGGCTCTGGCTCTGTGTATTTCCGCACAAGCACTTTGTTTGGGTAGTTTGGTGTGGTGTAGCCGTAGTTGTTATATAAGTCAGAAATCTCCTCCTCGCTCAAAGCCCTGTTGTAGATGCGGACTTCGTCGATGATGCCGTCGATATATTGTATCATTTCAGGCTCTCTTACCCCAATAGCAACAGGAGAAGAGGAGGTAGTAATAGGTGATGTGAAGCTATATGGTGTTCCTTCCACACCATTAACATATATTCGAATGTATTGCCTGTCGTAAGTGCCAACTATATACCAAGTTCCAACTTCTAAAATATTTTTATATCTGGCGTTGTGAATTTCCGTTCCATTACCGACAATAAAGACAGCATCATCGTATTCTAAGCTTATCAGATATGCTTTGTTCGGGATATCTCCCGCCCACTTACTCACTACTGTTTGCACTACATCCACTCTATTTAACTTTACCCACACCTCAATCGTAATCTCATCAGTAATATTCAAACTTTCATCGTTCCCGCAATCCACATAATCATCCACCCCATCAAAGCTCAAAGCCTTGCCGAATTTTCCATCTGTCCATTCTGGTGGCGTGTTACCATCATCATTTGTTGTATTACCATCATACAAAGTTCCATCATTCCCTTCACCAGAAGTGTCATGAGCAATAGTCCCATTCCCCTCATCAAAATGCCATGCTCCGACAACCCCATCAATCACTCTGATGAATGTTGCATTCACATCACTTGCATCACTTGCATTCTCATTTCCATAATACATGAAAATCCTTGTTCCCCTCTCAACTTCAGGCACTTTCACCCAAATCTTTGCTGATTGATTGGTGGAATTCCAAACCTCAATCCAGTGACTGAGCAGAGTTTCATCATCACTTGCAACAAACCTAATATCACTTCCATTCTCCTGTGCATGAGAGAAGTTGAAATTGCTGCTGTTGAGTTCCACCAAGATTTGATAGTCAGTGAGAGTTCCATTCACATTTGTGATGGTGATTTCTCTCCGATATTTCCAATTCACATTCCACCAAGATGCTGATGCAACTGATGTCAGGAAGAGGAGATATATTGCAACAGAGGCAAAAATCAAAACTTTTCTCATCCCACATCACCTCCTTGCCTTGATTATGGTGTAGAGAGTGCCTGCAATTGAAATCACCAGAAGGATGTATGCGATATGCTGTGCTGAAGGTGGAAGCAATCCAATCATCGCAACACCACTAATCATTCCCATGATTGACGGAAGCATCACATCCTCTTGCCTAATCCAATATGCAAGGAAAATTCCTCCGAAAAACATCGCCCAAAACATGTCCGTGAGAAGAGAGGTATAAACGCTTGGGATTGTTTCTCCTAACTTTGAGATATTCAGAAGATTTCCGCCTTGCATAAGATTGTTGAATGGTGCTGTGAAATTCTGCTCCAGTAATTTCTCTTCCTCTGAAACATTCACACTCATTACATCTGAACAATTCTCATTATCACACGCTTTGACATAATAGGTATTGTTTGGCTTGAGGAAGGTTGCAGTGATTGTGTATGTGCCATTTCCCTGATGTGAGTAAGCGTAAGGAAAGGAGGTATTGGAGGGACTGACAAAAATGTAGCCACTTGAAGTTGCATTTGCAATTGTGACTTTGATTTGTGTCTCTGTTGCTGTGATTTCTGTAATGTCAATTGCCTGTGCTGTTGCTATGAGAAATGCAAACATACCAAGAATGCAAACTCCTTTCCACCACCACTTCCTTCCTCTCTCTTCCATTTTCCCTCACTCCATATACTTCACACTTCTTCCTGATAGGAATTGGATTATTGCCCATACATATATCAAATACACAGCACCTTGAAAGAGAAGGGCAACCTCTGTTGGAACTCCGAGTGTTTGCGTTAGCGGAATATAGACAATTGCAATTGCAAGCAACATATTGAGGAATTGTGGTATTGCTTTCACCAGTCCATCAATTGCAGTATCAAGTAGCGAAGGTGATGATGACTGATTTTGAATTTCTTGCACATTCCAATCTGTTAGTTGAACAGCAGAGGGGTCTACATATGTTGTTGAGAACAGGTCAATAGATGCTACAAATCCAATACTTGCTTCCAAGCATACCAGAAAGAGCAAAATATCATATGCCCTCATCTCACACTCCCACCTCCTTCTCCCTCTTACTCATATATGCCAAAATTCCCAAGCATAAGGCGATGATGATAATGCTAATGTTTGGAAGCCATCCGATAAACGCAAAGATTAAGGAGATGATAGGAATTGCAACATAGCCAAATTTCACTGTTGTGAAGGAGAACATAGCAGTTAGAAAGAGAATGATGGCAATTGCAATCCATGTGCAGTATGTCCTTGAAATACCTAAATCCAAGAACCATGCAATTCTCAATATCCTGCTCCTTCCCATCTCTCCAAATCTTGAGTGGAAGGCAGAGTAGCCCCACATGTATTCCTCGCCTGCTTTGTATGGCACAGTATAACTCACACTCAAATTTGAGACATTAGTGAAATTCTGTGAGCAGAGGAGAGTGGTGGAGTTATACACAAAGAAGGTGAGATTTTGTGTTTGATTGAGGCTGTCGTTGTAGGTGAGTGAGAGATTGATTTCATCTCCGACAATCTCATAACTCAAATTGAATGTGATATAATCCTCTGATGAAACAATTGAGGAAGTTACTGGCGTCAATATCACGGTGTAATGGTCTGCTTTCGGATAAATCTTGATTGTCTTGTTAATTCCCAAACTCTCATTCACAAATCTCACTTCATACTCCACATTCTCCATCATCACAAAGGTTATTGCCCCTCTACTGTCAGTTGTGCCATTTAGAGTTTGATTTGTGTAATAGGATATGCTCTCATTCCTTATTCCAAACAAATTCAAAAGCCAATCCCAAGCACCCGTTGTTGTGGAGATTGGCGTCGCTTCCACATAAACATTTGCAAGAGGATTACCAAACACATCAACACAAGCAAATTCAACCTGATGAGGTGGATATGAGATGCCAACACCTTGCTCTGTCCCACCTTCAAATGGCGTAAGGTAAAATATCTTCTCCGTATCTCCACACACATACACATACTCAACACCAGAGTAATAGTTGTCAGCACCAACTTCTACTTTATGAATACCATATTCAACACTGAAATTGAGTTTACCTGTCGTTGTCCCCTTTTCCTGCTCTCCATCATTCAGAATTGCTCTGAATTCAAAGATTGTTGAGTGTGTCCCCGCATCTCTCGCTTTGATTGTGAGGTTATAAATCCCCCACATGAGGATATACACATACTCAATTTCTCCACTTGATAAATTCACTTCATAGGTTTGAGAGGATTTAAACTTCTCACGAGTTGCATTCAGGTAATATGTCCCTGGCGTCAAATTCTCAAATGCAAAATATCCCATACTGTTTGTCGTTGTGCTTGCGTTCCAAGTTTCATTCCAAATTCTCACCGTCGCATAGGAAACATTCTGGTGAAAAGGATATGACTGTGTCAGTCCAACAATTGCAGGTGCCGTTACATTTATGTGTGCTTCGTCAGGAAGGAGGAAAAGGTTAATCTCATACAATCCATTCCGAAGCGGTGTGAAGGTGAAATTATTATGTGTGTAATTTGTTTTTGAGGCATTTACATGAATTTCGTAATCAACTGCAAGGTCTTTGATTTGGTATGATGCATTCACGGCATCAGAAGTGGTATTTTTGCACCCAACATAATCCTGACAATAGGAGACAAATACAGAAGGTAATATCTCCTCGCCCTCTGCATCATAAGTTTTTCCCTCAACAAAAACTCCCTCTGCGACTTGGAAGGTGTCATAGGCGAGCAAAATCTCTGATGATGAACTCCTCTTTAATGATGCAATATAGAACTTTGGGTCAAATTCCTTCAATTCCACCTCAATCTCCCCATCTGCTTTTGTGAGTTGCTGTCTGAATACTTCTTCGCCATATACGCTCTCAATTACAAGGAAGTATTGGTGATTTGAGAAGTCAGGACTTGCGATATGGTAAGTGATTTTGGCAGTTTCAAGTGGTGTATAAACATCTTTCTCAACATTCACACTACATCCTGACACAGCATCATAATAGACGAACCAACTTGTGCTTAATGTCGCTCCATCTTTCTGTAATTCAATAAGATATGTGTCGTATGTGAGATTTGAAAGGGAGTATGTATGCCTCCAATATGCCGATGTTATGTTTGTAATATTCACAATCTCCCCACTTCCCATGTGCTTTATTGTGAGTGTGTATGAGTAGTTTCCAATTGGATATTGTTTAGTGTGGGATACAATACAAGCAATCTCAAAATTACTATAAACATTTGATATATCATGAGGACAATCAATCGCAAATGGTGTTAGTGTGAATACATCATGAAGTTCGCTACTGTCATAGCCACCGAGTAAAGTTATGCGTGTAATTTCACTTTCATGTGCTATTGATACCTCGTCATACTTTTCCCCATTTCTATAACATACAGCATTATCCTCTGTTATATAGCACTCGCAGAGCGTTCTTGTGTTTGTGCTACGACATTCAACCTCCTGCCCATCTGAAAACTCTATGATTATTTTTCCTCCATCTCCCCACATTCCATCCGCTATGTATGACACATCCCTGCCTGCGATACTATCAGTAGTGTTAATCCAAACATCGTGCTCAGTTGCATGCAAGTAAAGTTGTTTGTTTAAAGTTCCCCATAATCCTTCATTATGGGGATTGTTCCACTCAATACATGGATACTCACTGTCACAACATACATCACAATAGAGACAGTCGGTAGGGTCAGTTCCATTATGCCAGTTGAAGTAATCTCCTTTGCAATTTTTCAAACTCACCTTGTCTCCTAACACTCCCTCCACTCCTAATGTAAGAAAAAGTAAAATCAGTGTTAGGAGCAGAAATCTTCTCACCACTCTTCCTCCTCACCTCCTTGCTGGTAGTAAGTGTATTTATGCCTCTTCACAATATACTTGAACAGCCATACGAACATCGTGAAAATGAAAATGAGTGGGAGGTAGAAGAAAACATTTACCAGATTTGGCACAACTGTAAGTGCCTGTGCGAATGGTGATGTCTCGCCGATGCCAACTACATTTGTGAGAGGTGGTAGAATTCCGCACATTACTGAACCCACCAAAAAGAAGAAGATGATTGCAAATACAATATTCAGCATCACAACAAAAATTGCAGTCCCCATACCCATTCCTTCTTCATCATCCATTCATCACACCACCTCTCCGCTTCTCTTCTCAATTGCTCTTTTGATGAGCCATACCAACAGAGCGATAAAGGCAAAGAAGGGAAATGCATACCACGCCCTGAAGAGCCAGTTCATCGCTTGAGTCTGTGCGTTTGTCCATGATGTTGCATCCGCAATCACTGGAACGACATCCTTGATATTCTGCACAATTGGCGAGATGAAGATGTAGGCAAATGCTACCACGAATACCAAAATCACAAATACCGCAATTTCTCCTGCCTGTCCTTTATTGTTTAGCATTTGCTCTCCTCACCTGTGCCAATTCATGCACACTTCTTACCTTCTCCATATCCTCTTCTCCTCCTCCCTCTCTTCCACTTTCTCCCCCCTCTTCAACCTCTGATATTTCCTCGCCATAAACACTTTGATATAGGAGGGATGAGGCAAAGTCAAGTGCCTGTCTCTCAAGGTCTGTGAGGTCGGGTCGTTGTGCAAGGTTTTGCAGAATGGCGAAATACATCACAATTCCATCTCGTTCAGGAATTTCCATTTTCACATCTCATCACCTCCTCAATACTCCTTTCAGCAACTCTTCAGGAGTGGCTATTGGGGTGATTTTGAGGAATTTGCTTACCACTCCCTCCTCTAACATCTTTCTGAATTCAAACTCCCTCCTCTTTCTCCTCTTCCACTTTGGATATTCTGCTCTTGAAGTGAGAGAGAAGAATGCTGAACTCATACTTTTTCCTCCTCTACTTGCCTTACTCACACTCCTTGAGAACTTTGAAAACTCACTTCTGCTTACACTCCCTCTTGACATCTGCGAGACAACTGAAGAGGTTGATGAGAATGCTGAAAACACAGAGGAGGAGATTGATGTGAATGGTGATGTTGATTTTCTCGTGGATATTGAGCGAGAAACTGAAGGCCTTGGAGTTGTAGATATTACAGAACTCATAACACTTCTGCTTACTCCTCTGCTTACACTCCTACTTACCAATCCAGAACCCCTCACAGCATTTGAAAGTGAGGTGAAGGCACTCCTCACTGCTGGTGATGTTGTATGGAGAGAAGAGGTGAATGGCGATTTCACCGCAAACACTGATGCTGAAATTGCAGTTGATTTTCCTGCTACTCCAAGCGAAGGTCTCATCAACTCTTTCATACCCACGCCTTCAAATGCTCCGAGTTCAACTCTCACTTTTCCTTGCTTCTGCGCTTCTTCCCACATTTTCCTCGCTTTCTCTGCAACGCCCTCTCCCCAACTCTCAATCCATCTGTTCAATCTGAACTCCAATTCTGATGCCTTCCTTGCCTTGCCAAGCATTCTCAATCTCTCTGCTGTTGCTTTTCCTGCAAAGAAGTAGTCAAAAATATCTTTCACTCTTCCTGCATGAGCAGGTGCTATGTATCCTCGCACCTCACCAAACTTCACTGGCTTTGCCCTTAATTCAACTGCTCCACTAAACTTCCTTAACGCTTGCTCGGAAAGTGTTGTTGTCCAAATCTTCTCTTTTGTCTTAATGAGTTTTCCTGTTTTGAAGCCATAAGCAAGGTATCCTCCTTCCCTTGCAAAAATTCCTCCCTCTAATGAGATTTCACCAAATCCTATGGGATGGATGTCAAACAACTTCTCTCCTGACGACTTTACAATAACGCTCTCGCCTTCCACCTTTACCACTTCTCTTCCTGCCTTCTTGTTTATCGCCTCAGCAACTCTCCTTGCAAATTCAGCAGGATTTCTCACTTGCACATCAATATCTCGTGGTGTGCGTGGGAGTGCCTTCACCCCAAATTGCCTTCCAATCGCCTCCTGCATCACACTGCCATATACTCTTGCCTTTGCTCTCTTCAGTTCCTTGATTACGACATCGCCAACGCCTTCAGGAAGGTTATGCTCTTTCTCCACGACATCCCTTATAACATCTCCTAACTCACGAGGTTTTGCTCTCACTCCTTTAATGATTTGTTGTGACTTTATGCCCCACTCAATCTTTCCAAGTTCAAATGGTGCTTTTCTTTGCATGTATTCAAGTGCAATTCCTCGCTCAAATGGTGTTTGTGGTGTGTATGCTTCCATACTCAAAACTTCTCCTCTCCATTTTGGCATTCCAAGTGATATTGGCTTGAATGCTCCACTCCCCCTCTCTGCCAATCTCAATAGTTCAGATGCTTTACTCACAGAAATAACTTTTGGCTTTACAGGAATTCTTGGAATGAGTTTATGAAGCAGTGTTGGTCTTCCAACATAAAACTCTCTGATTGGCACTTTCACATAGGCGTATCCACCACCAACTGCTGGAACTTTGAACACTGTGTATTTTGGAAATAGTCGTGAGGAAATCTTCTCAACAAGCGTTGCACCATGAGGAATGACTGCCTCAACTTGCACCCTTCCTTTCCACCTAATCTTTGCTAATGCCTCTGGTGATAGGTATGCATAAATTCTCGGCGCTTTCCTCTCAACGAAACTCTTCAGTGATGCAAACTTCTTTATCTGAAATCCTCTTGCACCTCTTTCTCTAATTGCTTTCATCACTTCTTCTGAAAGTCTCATTCCTTCTGCAAACTTTGGCAACTTCACCCCTCTCACTTTAATCTTGTATAGTGTTGGTGCTTTGCCCTCTGCAATAATCTTTTTCCTCAGAAGTCCAATCTCTACCCCTCTTATTTTGAGGAAGCGAGGATATGCTTTCGGTGCAACATACAAGCCCTTTGTTGGTGATGAACCTTCAAGCACCTCTGTAACTGATTTGAATGGGCTTTCTGATGCATGCCATACCTCTCCTTTTCTGAAGTATCTCAAGAGCCTTTCAGGTGTTGCTACATTTGGACGAAGCATAATCTCTGCTGGTCCTCTTGTTGTTTCTGTTGTGATAGCAATCTCTTCAGGATGCACAAATCTCGGATAAAATACTTTCCTTACCGCTTTACTCACAAAAGGAGGCTCTGCAAAACTCACAAGAGGTTTAAAAGTCGCTTCTCCATGCAACTTCTTCATCTCAATTCCAAGTGATGCTGCTCTTCCTCTCGGAAATTCTGCAACACTTATTGTTGGTCTCACAGGCAACTTCTTGTAGGCATAGGGAGCAAGTATTGTTGTTGCAGTTTCAGCACCAAATTCGTAAGGACGCTTTTTAATGTATTCTCCAGTTTCAATAAATTCCTTCTTTAGTCCCGAAGGTGTTGCTATACCCTTAAATCCCATTCTCAAAATAGGAATGCCTGTAACTGCAATAGGAGTTCTTACCAATCCGCCTGCAAATCCTCTTTTCACCTGCTCAATAGGTGTCTCGCCTTTAGGAGCAACTTTTGCAAGAACAGGTTGCACAACAACACTCTCATACTTCCTCTCCGCCCTTTCTGCAAGTTTTGATGCAAACCCTGTGATATATTGAATTCCTTTCCAAATCTTCTGTGGTGTTGGCACTTGCAACTTTCCAGTGTAATACCACACTGGCACTCCCTCTCTCCTTAACTCGCTTCTGATTTGCTGTGATAATCCCATAATATCAATTCTTGGAGGTGTTATTGTTGGTGGAGAGGGAGGTTTAACTACTCTTGCTGGTGTAGAAGGTGGAGGTTGGGAAGAAGGAGGGGGAGTAGGAGGTTTTGGTGGTGCTGAATGAGGAGCATAAGGCATATACTTCCTTCTCCACTCTTCTTCTCTCTGCTCTAATCTCTCCATAGTGGGTTTAGGCGGCTTGAAATATGTCGTCGTTATATATCTGAAGAAGTCAAAAATCACTGGCTCTCACCTCCATCCATCTTCACCCCGCTCATATTATTATCTTCTCCCTCGCATAATATAAACCTTTCGTTAAAACCCCTCATCCCTCACATCACCTGTATGGCATTATCACATTCCCCTCAATTACCCATAAATCCGACGAGAGCCATAGAGTTCCGCATCTCTCGCATCTCCACGAGCAATTGAAAATATCAAACATTCCTTCCTCAATCCTCGCAATCTCCGCCCCACAGTTAGAGCATCTCATCACCTTTGCGTTTTTGAGAGCGGAGAGGAATTTAAGCAAATCCCGCCTCACGGCATCATGATGCAATTTTCTCACCCCTTAATCGCCGACATCTCTCTCATACGCCCACCGCCTCCTTACCCCACCCCTTCTTCTGAAGGAATTTCTCCAAATTCTCCACCGCCTCTTCCAAATACTGCTCCCGCATCTCCAAATATTGCTTGTAAACATCATTTGGAATGTAAATGTTGTAGAAGTCCTTGAAAATTTTCCTCACAATCATTTTACCTGAGGGGAGAAGAATTGATTTGTAGCCATAGGCAACTCTATTACCGTCATCCATCTTTCTAATCTTCACACGGAGAAACTCGTATCCTCTTACCGCTTTCAGTAAGTTTTCAGGATTTGGAGTGGTGATAAGTATTGCTTTTACAGCCAATCCAATCACATCAAACAAATTCTGCAAATACTCTGCAAGTTGCCTACTCCTGAAGAAGAGGTATTTTGAGCCATGAACGCCCGCATCATCCCAACATATTACTTTCAGCTGCTTACTTGCGGAGAAATTTGTGAGAACACGCTCTTTAATTG
>Ga0209410_1001841_pt1 | contig 10310 bp, 8 predicted proteins | sample Mar14436cmmetaG_FD_184135 | JGI IMG/M metagenome (GOLD analysis project Ga0209410, IMG submission 184135) | Marine hydrothermal vent microbial communities from Guaymas Basin, Gulf of California to study Microbial Dark Matter (Phase II) - Marker... ... | reverse complement strand
AAATGCCTTGGATATTTTTCTGACATCCTTGGCCGTTTTTAATTTTAAAGCTTCTAAAGCTAGCTCCTTAGCCTCTTTGTAATTTATCGATCTTATCAAAGCTTTAATTTTAGGGATAAACAGCGGTGCTACGCTGAGCTCATCCACGCGTAACCCGACTAAAATTGGCACAGCCTCTACATCGCTGGCTATCTCTCCGCATACTCCAACCCATTTGTTATGCTCATGAGCTACTTTAACAACATGCTTTATAAGCTTAAGAATAGATGGGTGGAGATGGTCAAACAACGATGCCACGTGTTCATTTGTCCTGTCGACAGCCAACGTGTATTGAGTTAGATCGTTCGTTCCTATACTGAGGAAATCAACATAGTCGATGAAGGCGTCCGCCATTATAGCAGCTGAAGGCGTTTCAACCATCATGCCAATTTCGTATTTGCCAACGTCAACCCCTTCTGATTTCAGCTCTTCGGCGATGGAATCAACAATTTTTCTAGCTTCGACTATTTCCTCGACCAGAGACACCATTGGAAACATTATTTTAACATTATCTTTGACGCTATTTCTTAAAATAGCCTTTAGTTGTAGCATAAATAAATCCTTGCGAGATAGAAGCAACCTTATACCTCTTAATCCCAAAAATGGATTAAGCTCTTTAGGCAATTCCATGCATGGAATTGGTTTATCGCCTCCAATGTCAAAAACGCGAACTATAACTGGTTTATCTTCAAGTTTAGAAATTATCTTCGAAAGCTCTTTAGCCATTATCTGCTCAGAAGGCATAGCTGTCGCTCCCATAATCAAGAATTCGGTTCGAAGCAATCCTATACCATCAGCACCATTTTCCAATGCAATATAAACTTCAGATGGTTCACCTATATTAGCACCTACTTCGAATTTTACACCGTCAATTGTTACTGCCGGCAATTTACCCACCATTTTATACTTTTCCCTTTGTAAAGCATCTCTCTCCATCTCTTTTCTATAATATTCTATCATGTCTCTCCGCGGATTTACTATAATGGTTCCATCGTATCCATTAACAATTATGAGATCGCCGTTCTTAACCAGGTTTGTTATACCTGTTACGGCGACAACGGCAGGCACTCCCATTGCTCTGGCAATAATAGAAACATGCGAAGTTACCCCACCAAGCTCTGTTACAAAGCCTAACACATAATCTTTCTGTAATTTTACAGTATCCGATGGCAGAAGCTCTTTCGCAACTATTATGGAAGGCTTGCTGAGAGATAGTTTTTTAGGCTTTCCGGTAAGATTGTCGATTATCTGGTTGCCGAGATCTTTTATATCTTCAGCTCTGGCTTTCATATACTCGTCCTCCATAGCCTCGAATATTGCAGCGATATCCCTTGTCGCTTTCATTACAGCTTCCTCAGCCGATAACTGGTGTTCTTTGATGTATTTTTCCACTTTACTCGTGAAAGCTGGATCTTCTAAAATCATTAAATGTGCGTCAAAAATAGCGGCTTTCTCCTCTCCGATTTCAATTAAAGCCTTTTCTTTCAATTCTCGGATTTGTTTTTTAGTTTCCTCAAGTGCTGCGTTAAATCTGGAAAGCTCTATAACTGGGCTTTCTTTATTTTCTCTATACTTAACCTGCATTTTCTTGTAGAGAAAAGCTTCACCTATAACAATGCCTGGAGATGCGGGAATGCCCTTCCCTTTTATCATTCTCTCACCATGCGAACTCATGTTAAAGATGTTTAATTTAACAATAAATACTCTTTAAGATATTTATTGTTAAATTCTATACCTCCAGGTATGTTAGCACTCATCCAAACCTTTGGCTTCACTCTTTTAGACATTATTTTCTCCACAGTTTTAATTTCGAGAACCTGAATGATAGAAGCATTTAGCATCATCGATACCGGAGCTAATTTTTCTATTAAATCAAATATAGCGCTTTTATATTTAATCAAAGAATCCACTCACCTACATAATAAAGAGGTAATTGCTTAATAAATACTTTCATTACATTCTATAGAGCAGAATAAGAACAGATAAACATCATAGTCTAAATATATTAATGATAAACAGTTTTGAACCAGGAAGATTAGAATGTAAGAAAAATTGTAAAAATATAAAAAATAACTACTTTAAACTGCAAATAGGAGAACAAAGTTATATTCTAAAAACAGACAGATATTAATTAAGAAAGTATTAGAGTAAACGAATATGCTAAAATAATTTTATAAAAACCATACTGTTCCACTTCTTTAAATCACATATATATCATTCTTTCTCACATCTAATCGTGTGTCTTCCAGATTAGATGTGAGAAAAATAATATTTCGCTTAGGCTTCGCGGCTATACCTCTACCCAGCGATGAAATTGCCGCATATACTGGAATTGATAAAAAGCTTATATCTAATTTTTTAAAGCGTGCATCCAGAAAAGGCTACGTGCAACGTCTCGGTAAAAGCTACGTTGTAACAGATAAAGGGTTATCTTTAGTAAAGAGAAAACTTTATCGAAAAATTCATAGAATACTGTATGGCGGATCTAGCATAAAGAAATTTAGGTTCTTTAAACGTGGAGGCGAACCTACTGGAGTTGAGGTTAGGTCTTTAAAGGAGCTAGTTGAAGTTTTCAAGTCCATAGGTCCCAGCTCGTTAATGTTCCACTTTGAAAAACACGATATACACAGATGGCTTGGAGAAGAGCTTGAAGACGACTTTTTAGTTTTTTTAATTAACAAGAGTATAAGAGCTGATATCGACGCTCATGATTTACATGACGCCTTGTATGGTTTGCTAAGCAGTAGACTGGATAGTCTCTTAGCACTGGAAAAGAAGCTTATAGAACTTAAATAAGGTCAGTATTACATGCATATTATCAGGTTAATATCTCGCTCTATCTATTTTCCATCATTAACTAAGCAAATTTAATAAATACTTTCTGATAGACACATGAGAAATTTACTGTCTCGACTACTGAGCTTTTTCAGAAGGCCGAGCGTAAAGACGCTGGCAGATATCAGAGGAATAGATACTCTCAGAAAATTTCTAGGTAAAAAAATATACTATAACGGCGCATTTGTGGGCGAATTAGAGAAAATCATAGCGGATAAAAACAACAAATCTCCAAAAAAGATAATAGTTAAGACTCCATCAAATAAGCTATACAAGCTAAAGCCGAGACTTGTTGTAATAGAAAATGGTCTTCTAAAACTAAGCAAAAAACTACCAGATTTACCTCATACCGCTGAAAAGAAACTTGTTGAAAATGAAAAAATTGAAAAACATAGTGCTGAATATTTATCCAGCGTTGAGGCTATCGTAAACGAAATTAAAAAGTTACGTGATAGAATACTGAAGTTAGACGAAAAATTAATAGATGGCGAGATCGACCTTAAAACTTTCAAGATAATCAGAAAAGATTTAGAAATAAAGATTCAGGAACTAACCCGGAAAGGAAAAGAGCCTATCAAAAAACTCAAAGACCACCTAAGGACCGTTTACAAGCAAAAAATGCTTCTAGAAAGGGAAGTTGAAAGATATAAAGTAAAAATTATGCTTAAAGAAGTCAGCGAGGAAGAGATTAAAGGCCGATTAGAAGTATTGAATGATAAGATAGGAGAACTTGATACGGAAATTAACAGAGTAAAATCTATAATTGATACATATGAAATATTATCTAGCGAGACAACGCGTGAGGAGTTTTTAATAAGCAACGAAATGCTAACTCAAATCTTTGAAAGCTAAACAAGGGGTCAAGATAAGTTAACAGAAATATTTATATTCCCAGCATCATAGTGTTGATAAGTGTATAGGTGAGTCCATTTTGAATGGACAAGGCATTGGCGATGTTATAACATGGATAGTACTATTAACGCTGTTTGCGTATCTAAATCGTGAATTTGAAATATGGAGAATGATCAGCGAAATAGAAACTTATATTGCCGCGTTCAAATCTATTAGAGAAAAAGCTATCCAGTGCACTCTTAACTCTTTCAAAGTAATATCGTTACGCAACGAGCAAAAAGTCAATTTGAAAATTATAGAAGAGAGATTACGTAAATTAATAGAGATAACGTTTATTCAACCTACAGATCTAGACCCATACGGCATAGTTGGAAAACTTAAGCATTTGGTGAGAACAACTGATAAAACTTTAGAATTAGAGGTTAAGACGCTAATCCCGTTCGCAAACAAAGCAGAAATAGAAAACATGAAAAATCTGATAGATGCCACTCAGGCAATCAATGAAATATACAAAACTGTTGATCATATTTATAGAATCGGCAGAAAATTCAAAAGTTTATGGATTTTGATGCAGTTAAGCGCGTTACTTCCCTTTATAACGGAAAATATTAAAGCTTACGAAAGCTCTCTAGAAGCATTTTCAAATGGATATCCAGTGGGAGATAGCGTAGGTCCTATAGTTGCCGCCAAATTCATAAAAAGATACGGTAAAGACGTCAAGGTAAAAGATGTTGAGGAAGATACTATAATGGCCGAAATACCATACAAGGATAGAACAATTATTGTTATAAAGGCTAAGGGTCCAGCTGGAGTTGTAGGAAGACTTGACGATGCAGTAGAATACGCGCTTTCCATTTATAAAAATATAAAAATGATCATAACTGTCGATGCGGCTTACAAGTTAGAAAGCGAAGAAAGCGGAAGCATTAGCGATGGCTTTGGTGTAGCTATTGGAGGTATGGGGATAGAAAAATTCAATATCGAAAAATTGGCAACTTTGCATCGCATTCCTTTATATGCTGTTTTAATCAAGATGTCAGAGGAGGAGGCTTTATCAGTCATTAATAAGAAGTTGTTCGAGGCAACGGATAATGCTTTAAAAAACGTAGAGAGGGTAATCGAAGAGCGAAGCAATCCCGGCGATTCTATAATCTTGATTGGCGTCGGAAACACTATAGGTGTTACGCCATGAGCTTAGAAAAGCTATACGAAATTAAAAAACAATGGAAGCCTATCTACTTCATTCTATTAATTGTATCTATTATTGTCACCTTATACCTTGTGTTGATGTATTTGTATACTGCAAACGAGGATTATGTGATGTATATTATGCTTTCTACCTTATTTTCTTTTTATGTAGGTTTTAATTTAGTTAAATTGCTAAGAATTAAAACTCCAAAATATAACTATGTAAAAGTTTTAACATGTCCTGAATGCGGATACTCGATGGTCAAGCCTATGGCTAAAGGAGATTACCTGTTTAAAGTAGAAGGCGAATGCCCCAAGTGCAAAAGCTCAATGCACATATCGGCTTTATATAAAGAGAAAGTTAAAGGCTAAAAGATATCGCTTCTCGAAAGCAGTATCAAGCGTTTTTTCCTAATTTTTGAGTAATTATATAGAAACATTGCAATGTATGCCATGGCAAGAAACCACATTATTCTCTGGTTGAAAGCTAGAAAAGTCTTTAGAAAATCAGCTCCAGATTCCAGCGCGCCGCTTAGCAAGTAGATTTCGATAAATGGCAGCGTCGAAAAGAATGTTCTATTTGTTCTTTGGAAAGTTTTTCGCAGCTTCATGCGCCAACCTAACTTCATAAATATCACCGCAATACCATTGTAATATCCTCATATTACGTATATAATACAATCTCATAAAATAAGAGCCAAAACCTTTAATTTAAGAATTGAACTATAATTTAATGGCGATGAAGAAGGTTTCGCGCTTAGATACGTGAAGACAGGGTTCTTGAACTGAGCCTTCATTATAACGGGACGTTTATAACAGTGCATCTAATTGTATTCGATAGGGTAGGATAGTGAGCGAGATAGAAATATTCCGTAAAGTAATGCCAGAACTTTATTGGTGCCCCCGCTGTAATGTCCCAGTGTTTGATGAAAACTGCGGTAAATGCAATGGATTTACTATTAAGGTTAGAGTTACTCCCCCTGGCGATGTAAGGCCAGCTTTCAAAAAAGATATTGAAGATCTAAGGAAAACGCTTTACGATTATTTTACAGATTGGAATATAGTTGATTTCATGCTTCCCAGAAACAAGTTTGTTTTATTGAATAAGATAGAATATCCAGACGCGGCAGATGAAATTATTGTAGACGGACAAATTTTAGGACATAGGTTTTACGATGTTGAGAAAAGATTGTGGAGGTTCAAACCATTATATAATGGAGTGGCAGGAATTTTAAAATTGAAAACGAATTATTATGCTATAGTTGCTTTACCTAGGATAAGAAGACGCTTTGTTGTTCATAAAAAGCATATCGTAGAGGCTAAGCTTCCGAGTAGAAAAGGCGAATACGTCGCAATTTCGACAGAGAAAGGTAATTTGCACGGCATTGCTGAGTATGTGGGTGCTTCTCGCTTAAGGGTTTTAAAAGCTTGGAGAGGAAGGAAGTTCCTAAAAATAGATGCTGAAGGCGATTTTAAAGTTGCTATTGAAGCAAACAAGCACAGGCTAGAAAACCTGGAAAATGAGGCTATAGATTTTATAAAGAAAGTCGTAGATCGATATAACCTACCCGTTATCGTGTCATTTAGCGGTGGCAAGGATAGCTTAGCTACTTTTTTGCTCGTTGAAAAAGCTCTCGGTAAGGTTCCTATATTGTTTAACGATACTGGTTTAGAACTTCCCGAAACTGTTGAGTTCGTTAAAGAATTCGCGGAAAAAAATGGAGTAGAGCTTTTGGTAGCCGACGCTGGCAAAAAGTTTTATGAAGCTCTTGAAATTATGGGACCGCCTGCGCGCGATTACAGATGGTGCTGCAAGGTTGCGAAGCTTTCTCCAATCGCTAATTTAGTCAATACAAAGTTCCCAGAGGGAGTTTTAAGCTTTGTTGGTCAGCGAGCCTTAGAGTCTACTAGAAGAGCATTATCTCCTAGAGTGTGGCGGAATCGTTGGCTCATCAAGATAGTTGCAGCCTCTCCTATTCAATATTGGACAGCGCTGGATATCTGGTTGTATCTTTTTAAAGAGAAAATTGAGGCAAATCCTCTTTATTTTGAAGGCTTTGATAGGTTAGGTTGCTGGCTTTGTCCCGCCGTAGAGCTTGGAGAATTAGAGGCTGTTGCCGAGAAGCATCCTGAGCTTGTTAAATGGTGGACAGATCACCTTAAGAAATACGCCGAGGAGCACGGTCTCGGTGAGGCTTGGGTTAGGTTTGGCTTCTGGAGATGGCGTAAGCTTCCAGGCGACCAGAAAAGAATTGCTGAAAAATATGGATTGAAAATAGAGAAAGATCCTAGAGGAGCTCCAATAGAAGTAACAAGTTTCAAAGTCGAAGAAGGTGTTCCAGTCCGCGTTTACGGTAAAATTGAAGGATTGAGAAGGTTAGAATATTTCCAAAATCTTTTACATACATTAGGACAAGTAGATGCTTCGACGAGTTTAGACGAAATCATGGTAAAAACCTCCGATAGCATTTTTCGAATAAAGCCGAGCGGCGAATTCATTCTTTCATCTAAGCCGAGAACCTGGAAGAAGATATTGTTGAATATTTTAAGCATAGCGTTTAGAGCTTCATACTGCGTTAAATGTGGTTCATGCGTCAGCAACTGCCCAAAAAACGCAATAACATATGGGGGTGAGGGAGTATTAATAGACTTAGATAAGTGTACAAAATGTGGTTTATGCAATTTTGCTTGTCCGATAGCCGTTTATTCTCTGCCGAAATTGAATATTTTTAAACTTCTTCAAGTCTAGTTCCGCATATAGGACATTTTTCATGGACTTTTTTATGACAGAGAGGACATATGTAAACGTTACACTTAGAACAGAGAAATCTCCTTTCTCCCTTGTAGATTTTTTTACCGCATCTAACGCATTTGCCGACCATGAGTGTTTTAGGAACATACGCCATTACATCACCTAACGCAGGTAAGCAGTTGTTCTTAAATACTTAAATTTTTCTCTTCCAAACTCGCTTCTGCTTTGTTCCTAATAAAATTTAGTTTAGGCATTACTAGCTTTAGAATTTTACATTGAAAATCAAATCATCATTAAATAAAGCTCTTTAACCTGCGCGTGATTAAATTATGTTAATAGGCGAGTTTATTAACAATCGAACAACATGTCTGCTGGTGGTATATTGACTAATAAAGATTATGGTAAACTAGCCGTAAATTATATGAAAAAATATAAAGGAAAAATTGAAATCATTCCAAAATGCCCGATTCGAAACCTAGAAGATTTTGCGATATGGTACACTCCCGGAGTAGCCGAAAACTGTCGCCAAATAGTAGAAAATATCGACGAAAGCTTTGAACAAACTTGGCGTTGGAATACTATCGCCATAGTAACAGATGGAAGCAGAGTTTTAGGACTAGGAAATATTGGAGCTACTGCAGGCTTACCAGTTATGGAGGGAAAAGCGCTTCTCTTTAAGTATCTTGGGGGAGTGGATGCTATACCGTTAGCCGTAAAAACTCAAGATCCTGACGAACTAGTAGATTTTGTTTTAAACATAGAGCCTTCTTTTGGAGGTATAAATCTTGAAGATATAGCAACACCAAAGTGTTTTTATATACTTGACAAGTTAAGAGCCTCCTTATCAATCCCTGTATGGCATGATGATCAGCAGGGAACTGCTACGGTAACTTTAGCGGCTTTATTAAACTCTTTAAAAATTGTAAACAAAAAACTTAATGAAATAGAAATTGCTATGGTAGGCGCTGGAGCTGCAAACATAGCCATAACTAAACTGCTTATAAAGGCTGGGGCAGATAGCGGAAAAATTGTTGTAGTCGATTCAAAGGGTATAATTAGCAAGGATAGAGAGGATATGGATAGTCTCAAAACGGAAAATCCCTACAAGTGGGAACTCGCTAACCTGACGAATAGAGAAGGAAGAAGAGGAGGAATTTCCGAAGCTTTAAAAAATGCTGACGTTGTAATTGCAGCCTCTAGACCTGGTCCCGGCGTGATCAAAAAAGAATGGATATGGGAAATGGCGGAAAACGCTATAGTATTTGCCCTAGCAAATCCCGTTCCTGAAATATGGCCGTGGGAAGCTAAAGAAGCTGGGGCAAGAATAGTGGCTACAGGAAGATCAGATTTTTCGAACCAAGTTAATAACAGCTTAGCTTTTCCAGCGGTTTTTAGGGGAGTTTTAGATGTAAGAGCACGCAAGATATCCGATGAAATGATAATCGCGGCTGCGCTTGAGCTTGCAAAGCATGCTGAGGAGAAAGGGTTAAGCGAGGATTATATAATTCCTACAATGGAAGAATGGGAAATTTATCCTAAAGTAGCGGCGGCTGTAGCTTATGAAGCTGTTAAACAAAATCTTGCTCGTAGACCGTTAAGCTGGGAGGAAGAACTGGAAAATGCTAAAAAAATTATTATGCGAACGCGCTCCATCGTCAAACTATTCATGGAGCAAGGTTTAATAGAGCCTATCGAAGATTAAGATCCCTAGTTGCTTCTTTAAACGTTTTATAAATTGCCTTAGCGGCAATTTCTATTTTCTTCTTTTCCTCATCTGTTAAATTTTTAAACAATACGGGTTGAACGCCGCTGCTGCTAACTATACTGGGTAAGCTAAGGTATACCTCGCTGTTTTCTATCTTATATGGAGAAGCGACGCTTAATATTTTCGCCTCATTCAACAAGATAGATCTTATTATTTCTCTAAACGCATGAACCGGGCCATGAATCGTGGCACCAGAGTATCTTATAATCCGTGCTGCAATTTCTTTCACTGCTTTCTCTATCTCGTTTCTAAAGGTAGCTACGTCCTCCCTCACGAAATCTTCAAGCCTAACTCCTCTTACTTTTACAGTTGACCATAGAGGGACAGCTGCTTCCCCATGCTCTCCCGCAACGAATCCTTCAATATCGGCCGTGCTCGCTCCGAGTCTTCTAGCGATCTCACTCCTAAATCTTATAGTATCTAAATGAGTACCGCTTCCTACAACTCTTCCGCTTTTTGTCACTCGATAAAATAACGTGGCCATAGCGTCTACAGGATTAGTCACTATTAGAAACCAAGCGTCTTTATTTTTATGATATATTCCTTCGGCAATATTCTTTATAATTCCAGCGTTTTTGACTGCTAAATCTCTTCTACTCTGATCCGCGCGCCTGGGAGCACCAGCCGTCACCACGACCATGTCGGCTTTTTCCACATCCTTAACATTTTCATAACCTTCTATCTCCACGTCCCTGCGCAATGCGACGCTCGCATGCCTGAAATCTTCAGCTACAGCTTTAGCGAGGTTTGGAGCAACATCCACCAGACTCAGCTCCGATACATACCATTCATTTAGAAGCAGCGATGCTAAGCTCTGCCCTATCCTTCCACAACCTATAATTGCGATGTGCATACTTATCAAATAAACATGCTACTAGG
>Ga0209410_1001840_pt1 | contig 10316 bp, 9 predicted proteins | sample Mar14436cmmetaG_FD_184135 | JGI IMG/M metagenome (GOLD analysis project Ga0209410, IMG submission 184135) | Marine hydrothermal vent microbial communities from Guaymas Basin, Gulf of California to study Microbial Dark Matter (Phase II) - Marker... ... | reverse complement strand
CATATTCAAGTTCAAGGAAGTTGCAAGGGAAGTTCCCACTCTACCTTTTCTCTCGTTCGCGGGTTTCTTGTTGAACACGTCGATCATATTCCTTCTGGTCCTTTTTTCATATAAACCAGCCATTACGCGCAAACTCGTTGGATTCATCTTGAAAATTCTGAAGAAGTTAAAATTGAAAGTTTTCGAAGAAGCAGTTTTCGATAAGTTGAGCATGTTTCACGAAATAATGAAAGATTACATTTCCAGACCATTTCTTCTCATCTCAGTTTTCTCTCTGACTTTCCTCCAGCTTTTGTTGAATTTCTCTATTCCTTATTTCGTCGGTTTGTCCCTCGGCGTGAAGAACATCAGTTATTCCAAGGTCATAGCATTTCAAAGTATACTGTTTCTAACGCTGGCTTTCATACCAACACCCGGAACAACTGGTGCAGCCGAGGGTGGATTTTACCTATTCTTCAAACCAATCTTTGGACTTGAAAGAATAGCACTTGGAATGATAATATGGAGGTTCCTGAGCTACTACCTGGGATTGATACTTGGATTCGTGTTTCTGACACGTTTCAAAAACGTAGGGGGGAAGATGGAGGAATAAATGATGAAAGATCTAACGGATGTGGATGAAAAGATCAAAAATGGTATGAGGTATTCGATATATGCGGGAGTAAGCTCCGCATTTTTCTTTGTTATGATTCAGGGTGTCTTTCTCACTGGTCTCGCCTTATATCTCGGCGCGGATGAGTTGAAGATAGGAATAATAGGTTCCATTCCTCTTCTCGCCCAAACAGCCCAACTCCTTCATCCAATCCTCACGGGAAGGTTGAAATCGAGGAAGATTGTGGGAGTCATCGTGATGGCAATTTCAAGATTCATCTGGCTGGCTGTCATATTCATACTCTTATCCGAAAGAAAAAATCTGGAGCTCTTCATGTTCATATTCACCATGAGTCATGTATTTGGAAATATTTGGGGCAACATATGGCTCTCCTGGATGAGGGATCTCGTCCCAAATGAAGTTAGAGGGAAGTTCTTCGGAATGAGAAACTTGTTCGTTTCTCTCACGTGGTTGATCGCGACATTTATATTTTCATGGATACTGGATCATGTCGATCCACCTCTGTCTTATCAGCTCATGATCGCTATATCGATGATCGGTGTCGGTTTCGCGGTGGTATTCACTCTGAAGCAGTATGAACCTCCCGTGAAGGAAAGTTACGCGTTGAGAGAGTTCATAATGGTGTTCAAAGATACCAATTTCAGGAAATTGATGATCTTTGGCTTGTTCTGGAACTTCATCATAATGTTGACCGCGAATTTTTTCTCCGTTCATCTTTTGAAAAACCTCAAAGTTCCGTACACCACGATTGCTTTCTTCTCCATAGTTTCCGGACTTTTAAGCATCCTGTTCTACAGATACTGGGGAAGGATATCCGATACGGTTGGACACAAGGAAGTTGCAAAGGTCGGAATAAGGATCGTTGCATTTCTTGCATTGTTGTGGGGTTTCATGAATTCGAGAAATTACATTCCATTCCTGTGGATGGATGCCGTATTGGTTGCGATAGGATGGACCGCCATAAATTTGAGTTTGATCACGATACCGCTTGAAGTCGCCGGTGAAAATGTGAGCACTTACATAGCAGTTTACTCATCCCTGAATGGTATATCCGGATTCCTCGGTTCCATAGTTGGAGGAATAGTCTCCAAATTTCTCGCCGGTGTTCATTTCGAAATCTTCGGATTCGAGTTCTTCGGACTGCAATTTCTGTTCATGGTTGAAGGGGTTCTGAGATTTCTGAGTCTGAGAATGCTCGATAGAATACAGGTTAGAACATACATCCCCATGCGTGTCTACCTTGTGAACACACTGATCCACATGAGAAGAAGGTTCAACATAGCTTTCGGTGAAATGCCTCCCATCTTCAGATTTCTCAGAAGATACGGGAAAATCCGGAAGAAGGAGGATCAGGTTCTTTAATTTTTTCGATAAATATCAAATTAAGGGGGTTGGAATATGGACATTATAGTCATAGGTGGATCCGGTTTGTATGACATGGAGGAGCTGATGGAGAAACAGGAAATAACGGTTGAAAACGAATATGGAACGGTTCATGTGGTCATAGGTAAGATCGATAACAAGGAAGTTGGATTCATAGCGAGACATGGGAAGAAACATTCCGTTCCACCAAGTATGGTCAACTACAGAGCGAACATAAAGGCTGTGGAAGGATTGGGAGCGAGGTATGTCATTGCGACATCCGCGGTTGGATCCTTGAATGAGAAGATGAAACCTGGTGATTTCGTGCTACTCGATCAATTCATTGATTTCACGAAGAACAGAATCTACACGTTCTTTGAAGATGAGGTCAGGCATACCGACGTCACGGAACCATACTGTCCAAAGTTGAGAGCCACCATACTGAAGGCAGGAAAAAACCTGAACCTGAAGATCCATCCAGAGGGAACGTATGTATGCACGGAAGGTCCAAGATACGAAACACCTGCTGAAATAAGAGCTTTCAAAATGTTGGGAGCAGATGTCGTCGGTATGACACAGGTTCCTGAAGTGGTTTTGGCGAATGAGATAGGTTTGTGTTATGCGAGCATCGCCATAATCACAAACTACGCTGCGGGTATATCGAAGGAGAAACTCACCCACGAAGAGGTTATGGATGTCATGAACCGCAGATTGCCGGAGCTGAAGAAACTCATAATTGAAACCATAAGGGTTCTCGATTGAGGAGGGACGAGAATGGATGAGGAAAGGATCCTGAAGATTGTGAGAGATGAGAATATAAAGTTCATAAGGCTCCAGTTGACAGACATCAACGGGGTTTTGAAGAACGTGGAGATACCCAGTGATCAGCTCGAGGAAGCTTTCGAAAAGGGAATAATGTTCGACGGTTCATCCATCGATGGGTTCGTCAGGATAGATGAATCTGACATGTATCTCAGACCCGATCCAAAAACATTTGCCATACTCCCTTGGTCGAGGGAGGACAGCAAGAGTGCCAGAATGATATGTGATGTGTATCTTCCAAACGGTGAACCATTCCAAGGTGATCCGAGATACAGGTTGAAAAAGGTTGTTGAGAAAGCCAAAGAAATGGGATTCACAGCTTACGCTGGACCTGAACCAGAGTTCTTTCTGTTGAAAAGAGATGAGTTCGGGAAACCCATCCTCGACTTCATGGACAGCGGTGGATACTTTGATATGATGCCGTTGGATTTCGGTGAAGCTGCGAGAAAGGATATGGTTCTCGCCCTCGAAAAGATGGGAATAGAAGTTGAGGCATCTCACCATGAGGTTGCACCATCTCAGCATGAGATAGACTTTAGATACACCGATATATTGACAACAGCGGATAACGTCCAGACCTTCAAATTCGTCGTGAAGACGATCGCACTCTTTCATAAATTGCATGCAACCTTCATGCCCAAACCGTTCTTCGGAGTGAACGGTTCCGGAATGCACACTCATATGAGTCTTTTCAGAAATGATGAAAATGCGTTTGTCGATCCAGATAAACCCTACGGATTGAGTGATACAGCGATGAGTTTTATAGGAGGAATATTGAAGCACGCAAGAACCATAACGGCGGTGACGAATCCAACCGTGAACAGTTACAAGAGACTCGTTCCAGGATACGAGGCACCGGTCAACGTTGCGTGGTCAGTTGGGAACAGATCCGCGCTCATAAGGGTTCCCGCAGATAGAGGTAAGGCTACGAGAATAGAATACAGATCTCCGGATCCATCGTGTAACGCATATCTCGCCTTCGCAGTCATGCTGGGAGCTGGTCTTGATGGAATAGAGAAGGATATAAAGCCACCGAAACCGGTCGAGGAGAACATATTCGCCATGGATGAAACCAAGAAGATGGAACTTGAAATTGAGACACTTCCAAGTGATCTGAAAGAGGCACTCCAACTCATGGAGAAGGATCCACTTGTGAGGGAAGTCCTTGGAGATCACATATACAACAAGTTCTTGGAGATGAAGTATAAAGAATGGAAGGATTACTCCACGAGGGTCACGAACTGGGAGATCGATAGATATCTGAATGTATTTTGAGGGAGTAAAATAAAAATCGTGTCTAAGGAAAGGATCATCATAGCAATGTCCCAATATATTTATTTGGGATCTTAGTGAAAGAAGGAAGTCCCTCAATTAAAACGGGACTTAAAAGCTCTTTATATTGGCAAGGATTCTCTCCATGATTTTTTTCCTCCGGAAAAATTTCATCAAATTGAGTATAATCAAAATGAAATCGTGAGGAAAGGGGTGTCGTGAATGAGAATAAAGTTCTTAGGACATGCGAGTTTTCTTCTGGAAATTGGGGATCATCGTGTCATCATCGATCCATTCATAAGTGGAAATCCGCAATCTCCCATATCGGTCGACGATCTGCCAAAGGTGGATTACATCCTCGTCACCCACGGTCATGGAGATCACATGGGAGACACCGTAGAGATAGCGAAAAAATACGATTCAATTGTGATAACCAACTTCGAAATATCCGTCTATCTCGAGGGAAAGGGTGTAAAAACACATTCGATGCACATAGGTGGAAAATACGAATTCCCATTCGGAACGGTGAAGATGTTTCCTGCTCTTCATGGATCTGGAATTGTGACGAATCACAGTGTGATCTACGGTGGGAATCCATGTGGCTTTCTGATAAGAACGGATGAAGGAACCGTGTATCATGCGGGAGATACGGGACTATCGATGGAGATGAAATTGCTCGAAATGGAGAAGGTGGATGTAGCGATTCTTCCGATAGGTGGAAATTACGTCATGGATGTGGAAGATGCGGTCATCGCGGTCGATTTTATAAAACCGAAGATGGTGATACCCATGCACTACAACACATGGGATATCATAAGAGCGGATGAGATCAAATTCAAGAATCTCGTTGAAGGGAAGGGAATAAAATGTTCAATACTAAAACCCGGAGAATACGTAGAAATAGGAAGATAGGACTCTGCGATCTGAGTGGTAGAATCGAAAAGGGGAATCTCATCTACAGGGTGAGCTTGTTTGGGGAGATTCATGATCTTGAAAGGTTGAAAAAGATCATCAAAGATGCGATGAATGAATCGATCGATGGAGAGGAGAAAAAGGCGATTTCGAAAGCCATGCTTGAAATATTGGAGCGTCTTGGAGAGTTGAAGGAATTCATCACACTCTACGATCTGAAAATTGAGAAAAATGAAGAAACCGTTGAACTGATCATCGAAGTCGGGGAAAGCAAAGGAAGATTCCGAATGAAGAATGGTTCCAAGATAACCGTGGGAAGGGGAAGAGGGAACGATTTGAAAGTTGATGATGAGTTTCTTCAAATCTCGAGGGTTCACTGTGCTTTGATCTTCAAGGATGGAAGATTGTTCGTGGAAGATTTGGGATCGAAGAACGGAACTTTCGTGAAAGGACGAACTCTCAAAGCTTTGAAACCTCACGATCCATACCCCTTGAATGAAGGTGAAATTGTTTATCTATCCAATTTGAAGATGAAAATAACGGTGTTCAGGGCTGGAGATGAACCATGGGAAAATGTGTGAGATACAGGACATCCTTGATGTTCTCCAACCTGTATTCCATAGATGTGAAGCTGAAACTCGAAGTTGTCGAGGATGGACTCAGACGGGAAAGACATGAATTACCACTGGATCTTCTGAAAGATTCATTCGATTCATACACCGGAAAGTATTTTCTGATGGATTCCAAAGATATTCTACCTTTCATAAAGTTCGTTCTGTCGAGGTTGAACTCGGAATTCGTGGGAAAATTCGGTGTGTTTTTCAACGTGGTGAACATGAGTTTCGAGTCCCCAAGATTCAGGAGGAAAGAAGTTGTTGAAAGGATCTTCGACATCGTGAGGGAGGAAATAAAGATACTCGACGAGAAAACGAAGAATTACCTGATGATAGGTGAAAGTGAAGATGTCATCGATTTCAGAAAATCAGTTCGTGACATCATTGATGGATTCATCGAATACACGACGAACTTTGGGAATCCACCGAAGGTCATTTCACATCTTTTAAGGAAACGCACATGGAAAGCCGAAGATGAAGCCGGAGGGATCGATGATCCAAGATTGAGACTCTTCAAGAGGATGGTTGAAAGATTGAAACTTGGGGAATTTCACGATAGAGTGAACTCCTTAGAGATTCTGAGAACGTATCATTTGAACTACATTTCGAAATCCAAAATTCACATCGTGCTGTTGAAATCTCCACCAGATTCATCATTCTTCAACGGATTGAGGAGGATGAAAGATAAGAGAAAATGGCTGTTCGTATCACCCGTGGATCTGGATGAGGATTTTCAGTTCATTCACATAGATGAAAAAGAGGATGAATCTCGTATGATCGGAATGAGGGTAAACATTTCAAAGAAACTTCGGGATAGATTATACGATGTCCTATTCGAGGAGTTCAAGGGAATCCTCAAGAAAAGGATAGAACGTGAACTGAAGATGAAAGACAGATGTGTCATCACCGTGGAAGAATTCGGTGATCTCTTGGATAGAAACGGAATCACTCGGATCATCGAAGATCTCAAGGATGAGTTCGATATTTTCAAATCCAGAGATTTTCTGATGTTCAAGAGTAAGAGGTGATGAAGGAATGGATGAAAAAGGAATGATCGGCGGAAGATACAAAATTCTCGATATTCTGGGAACAGGTGGAGTGGGAAGGACGTACAGAGCCTTCGATGAGAAACTTGGAAGATACGTAGCCATAAAGAAATTCATGCCGATGGGGTTAATAGATGAGGATGGGAGAAGTCAACTTCCCACGATCTCAGTTGAGAAGTACGAAAAATTGAGAAGGAGATTCTTAGAGGAAGCGAGGAAATTGGCGAGGATAAAACATGAGGGAATTCCCGAAGTTTACGACATATTGGAGGAAAACGGTGCGATATACATCGTGATGGAACTGGTCAAGGGTATGAACCTCAGAGAACTCGTCGAGAAACGTGGAAAGTTGGATTTAAACTTCGCTTTGAACACATTTTCCAGAATATGCGATATCGTTGGTTTCATGCATGAAAAAGGTATCATCCATTGTGACCTGAAACCAGATAACGTCATAATGGATGAGGATGGTAACGTGAAGATAGTTGATTTCGGCAGTGCAAGGGAATACATAGGGGAATACACACAAACCCAGCCCGGTTTCTTCACCCCGGGATACGCTCCCATAGAGCTTTACGCTTTTAAGATACCGAAGGGACCGTTCACCGATGTCTATTCTCTCGGTGGAATACTCTACTTCATGCTCACAGGGAAAGATCCCGTTTCCGCGCCGGATAGAGTGGGAGGGATACTTCTTCCATCGGTGCGGAAATTCAACCCGAATGTGCCCGAACATCTGGAAAAAGCAATTTTCAAGGCGATGGCTATGGATCCAAACGAGAGATTCAGAAACGTTGATGAGCTGAAAAAAGCGATCGCAGCGGATTATGAAACCGAGAATGTGGAATACATTGGTGTGGGAATGGATGAGGAAAAGAAGAAAAAAGATTTCGAAATCGATGAGGAGGAAACGGTGTTCTTTTCGGGTTGTCTGAAGGTGATCATCCTGTCGATCTTGGCCTTCATCTTCATATTCTTCGTTCTGAGATTCTGCGGTCGGTTCATCCTGATACTGTGATCATGGAATATTTTAAACCACACCTAAGGGGAGATGAAGAAATAAACTGCACAGGGAAATGTGGTTTTTACTTGAATTTGTATCCAACACCCCAGACGGTTTTTATGTATCTCGGGTTGTTCGGATCATCCTCTATCTTTTTCCTCAACCTCTTTATCGTGTAATCCACAACCCTATCACTGACATCCGGGGTATCTCCCCATATTTCCTCCATCAGATTTTCCCTCGTGAAAACCTTACCGGGGTTCTCGGCGAATTTCAGGAGGAGTTCGAATTCCTTCTTCGTGAGATTAACTTCCCTTCCCTTGACGATCACCTTCATCTCGTTCTTGTATATCTTCAGATCACCGAAATCGAGGAGATTTTCCACCCTTTTCCTGAAGAATCTCCTTATTCGAGCCATCAGTACATCCATCGAAAACGGTTTTGTCACGTAATCGTCGGCACCCATGTCGAGACCTTTGACGATGTATTCGGAATCCGAGAGAGCAGTCAGCATTATCACCGGGACGTTCCTCATCTTCTTGATTTTCCTGCACACACTGTATCCATCCATCTTGGGAAGCATTATGTCAAGTATGACCAGATCGATTTTCTCATACTCGAGGAATTCGAGGGCTTCCACGGGATCGGAGAATATATGAACATCCGCCTTGAACTCCGAGCGGAGATTCTTCGCTATCAACTCTGCGAGTTTCGTCTCATCCTCCACGATCATTATTCTCGGTGTGAATCCGTTGAAATTCATTCAGGATCGAACACCTTTCCCGGGTTCATTATCCAATTTGGATCGAGAACCTTCTTGATCTTCCTCATAACTTCTATCTGTTTTTTCTTCGTTTCACTCAGAACTTTTTTCTTCAAGAATCCAATTCCATGCTCACCGCTCACCGCTCCTCCCAACCTTCCAGCTTTCAGGGCGATCTCATCCAGAACCTTCTCCGACAACTCTCGCCATTCATTCTTTCCCACACCATCTGGTTTCATGACCGCGGGATGGAGGTTGCCATCCGCTACGTGTCCCGCTATCGGTATGGATACATGATACTCCTTCGATATCTTCCGAATCTCTTCCATCATTTCCGGTATCTTCGAGGTTGGAACCACGACATCTCCGGTGAGGACGAACGGGTCAAAGTATTTCAAAGCCTCGAGCCAATTCCTCCTGAGTCTCCAAATCTTCTCAGAATTTGACCTGTTGTCCGCTATGAAAACATCGATCGCTCCGTTCTCGATCAACAACTTTCCCCCCTGTTCGTATATGTCCTCGAGTTCTTCCAAACTCCTCCCCTCAAACTGAATGATCAGGTAAGCTTTCGCCTCATCTTGGAATGGTAACCTGGTTTTGACGTATTTCGATCCGAAATCGACTGAGATGTCATCCACCAGTTCCACCGCGGTTGGTATCACCCTACTTTTGGACATGACCATCGGAACATTTTCAATCGCTTTGTCGATGGATTTGAAGGGAACGAGAAGATCAACCGTCCTGCCGGGAAGTGGTATGAGGTTGAGATATATCTTCGTGAAGATACCGAGTGTTCCCTCCGATCCAACGAATAAACGAGTCATCCCGTAACCACTGGAATCCTTCCTTCTTTTACCTCCAAATTCGATCACATCCCCATTCGGCAGGACAACTTCGAGTCCCAAGACGTGGTGTCCCGTATTTCCATATTTTATAACCTTGCTTCCTCCCGCGTTGGTTGCAACGTTGCCACCTATGAAACTCGTTTCAACGCTCATCGGATAGCCAGCGTAATACAATCCCTCTTCCGCAACCTTCCTGCAGAGTTCGTTCGTCACGACACCAGGTTCAACCACCGCAACCATGTTTTCCCTATCTATTTCCAGCATCCTGTTCATCCTTTCGAGAGAGATAACAACTCCTCCGAATATCGGTATCGCCCCACCTGCAAGGCCACTTCCCGCTCCCCTTGGGGTTACAGGTATGCAATTTTTATCGCACAACTTCACTATCTTCGATATCTCCTCCACTTTCTCTGGTTTCACTACAACATCCGGCATGTGAAAATAATACTCCTCTCCGGACTCATCCCTTGAATAACTTTCGAGGGCTTCCCTGTCCTCGTAGATGACAGCCCTTTCACCGACTATTCTTCTCAGATCTTTGACGAAAGCGGTGTTAACCTTTCCATACTCAACCAACTTCATCATTCCCTTCCACCATGTTCTTTATCTTCCTGATCATCAAAGGGAGTATCTCGAGCGCATCACCAATTATGCCGAAATCGGAGATTCTGAATATGTTTGCATCCGGATCCTTGTTGATCGACACGATCAATTCCGATGAACTCATCCCCGCTATGTGTTGAACCGCTCCAGATATTCCGAAAGCTATGTAGAGTCTTGGACTGACCGTCTTCCCAGACAGCCCAATCTGATGGGAATAAGGTATCCATCCCATATCAACCGCGGATCTCGAAGCTCCCACCGCTCCGTTCAACAATCTCGCGAGTTCGAAGAGCAATTCAAAATTTTTTCCATCCTTCATTCCTTTTCCACCCGCGATGATGACATCTGCCTCTTGAATTGGGGATTCGGATGTTTCATCTGGGATGAAGTCGAGCCATTTGTATTTTGACTCCAACGATTCTATCTCGATCTTCACCTCGATTATCTTACCTCTTCTGTTC
>Ga0209410_1001838_pt1 | contig 10319 bp, 12 predicted proteins | sample Mar14436cmmetaG_FD_184135 | JGI IMG/M metagenome (GOLD analysis project Ga0209410, IMG submission 184135) | Marine hydrothermal vent microbial communities from Guaymas Basin, Gulf of California to study Microbial Dark Matter (Phase II) - Marker... ... | reverse complement strand
GCTAAAGTGCCCATGGCCTCCATCTTCTGGGCCTGGAGGAGTTGGGATTCGAGGTTCTTTTTTTCTTCCTCTGCCCGCTTACGATCGGTGATATCTATCACGTTTCCCATTCACGCCTTCCTCTATACTGGATAATGGTCGCCATCATTTCGCAGCAAATGGTTTCTCCGCCCTTTCTGAGCCTTTTGACTTCATACAAATGAGGAGCAGCTTTTCCTTTCAGCCTTTTTTCTCTCGTTTGTTTGACTAACTCCCTCTCATCTGGATGGATTAGCACCAAAAAAAACTACCTCCCCATTGCTTAATGCTGCTATATTTGTTATTAGATTGAGATAAATGTAGATACATTTTAATAACCCCTATGTTACGAGGGCCAAAATGAAAGGTACAAAAAGCCAGATACCACTAACTATATTGATTATATTATTTTCCCTGATTTTGCCTGCCAAAGCTGATAATGACCGGTTAATGATTGGGGGCTTTTCCAGGGGCGTGGACAAAAAAGGAGTCCCCCTTGACTGGGAGCTTAAAGAAAAAGAGGGCGCTCCTATCATTAGACTGGAAAAGGAAGAAGATACATATGTCTTACATCTTATAAGTGAGAAGAGCTCCTTTGGCTTAACAAAAAAGCTAAATATAGATATCAAAGAATATCCTTATATTAATTTCAGATGGAAGGTAATAGAGCTACCCAGAAATGGGGATTTCAGGAAAAAGGAAACAGATGATCAGGCTGCTCAGATCTATATCGCCTTTGGCAGGTTCAAGTTAACCGCCAAAATAGTAGGATATTTGTGGGAAAACAAGGCGCCTAAATTAATAACTGGCGTCAGTCCTGCCTGGAGCAAAACTCGCTTAATTGTTCTGGAAAGTGGGCCTGAAAAAATAGGGAAATGGGTATGTGAAAAAAGAAATATCTATAATGATTATAAAGAGCTTTTTGAAAAAGAACCACCGAAGGCAAAACTCATATCTATATATATTAACTCCCAGCATACAAAAAGCAGGGCCGAGAGCTATTTCGGAGAAATATATTTTTCAAAGAAATAGACACGCAAGCTTTTAATTCAGTCAAGTATCGTTGCACCGAGGATTTTTTCCATCCTTTTTAAGGCAAATGCATGGGCCTCCTGATCAAAATCAGCAACACCCCTGCGAAAAATAAAAGTAGGATAATCCCTGTTTCTCAAGCCAGCAACAGTTTCCATGACACAAATAGATGTACAGACACCAGCAAGGTAAACATGCCCCACCTTCTCAGAGGTAAGAACTTCATCTAAGTTAGTGCCATAAAATCCGCTATACCGTTTCTTTGTTATAAAATATTCCCCCGGCATCAATGTAAGCTCATCAATCAATTCCGCTCCCTCAGTATTAATAATACAGTGAGGGGCAAAAAGAGCGAACTCCTTGTCATTCTTCTCATGACAATCACCCAGAAAGATGATAGTTGCCCCTTCATTTCTCATATGTTCCAAGGTTTCCGCAATAAATGGGATTATCTTCCTGCATTCATTACCGCAAAACAGGGCTCCCTTTTCTTCCATAAAATCCTTTAGCATATCAACGACAATGAATCCTTTTTTCCTCATCAATCTCCTTCTTGCATAGTCTAATAAAAGAATTTATTCATCAAGCCATATAATAAATCAGTTCGGTTAAGCTCAGGAAATTTCTTGACAACAATAAAAAAAAATCGTAGATAACTTTTTATGTTATTATTTATTGAAAATCAACCTTTATTAAGAATGGGACAATTGAAATCTAAGGCTCTTTATATTGGTATTTCTTTGTTTGTTACTCTTTTCTTAGTCCTGTCCCCATCAATATCAGCAGGAAAAAAACTAACGCATACAGTTAAAAAGGGGGATACTCTTTGGTCAATCTGTGAAAAATACTATGGCGATCCATATCTCTGGCCTGAATTATGGGAAATGAATCAATTCGTTACTAACCCTCACTGGATTAGCCCTGGCGATGTCATAAAACTTTTTGATTATAAAGAAATAAAATTACCGCCTGTCAAAAAGGTGGTTAAGCTAAAAAAACAGCCTGTGACAACAAGAAGATTAATGGGAGTAGATGTTTCAAGCCTTACCAATGTAAACGCCCTCGGCCTTCTTCTGCGTGAAATGATTGTGCCATGGGGTAAGATATTTGACGTTAAGAGCGAAAAGATACTGCTTAGTGAAGGCGATACAGTTTATGTAAAGATGTATAAAGAAAACATCAAGCCAGGAGACAAATTTACCATCTACAGTGTCTCAGATCCTATTAAACATCCCTTCACCAGACGACCATTTGGATATATCTATTCCTTTAAAGGAATACTGGAGATGGGAAGCGCTAAGAAAGGTTACCATATTGCGAAAATACGTGATTCCTTCAAAACTATTTACAAAAATGATCTCCTTATACCCTATCATCCGGTTTCCTCTTGCATACTTCCAATTCCCTTCCGATATGATATTGCGGCCTATATTGTGGCCGCAAAAGACAAATTAGAACTCCTCGGCCAGTATTCTGTGGTCTATATTGATGCCGGTTCTGATAAAAATATTCAGACAGGCAATATCTTTGAGGCCATACAAGAAAGAGAATCCACTTCTGAACCACTAACAAAAGAGACGGTTGCGCTACCCCCCACTATTCTTGGAAAAATACTCATACTGAAAACCACTGAAGAAACATCTGTAGGAGTAGTATTTTGGGCGTCGAAAAACTTTACAAATGGGGTTACAGTCAGACCTATGAGCTGGCAGAGGCAACCAAAAAGATTCGCTAATTTACCAAGTTGCCCTATTGATTAGTTGTTCTCTATTCAGCCACCAAGTCACAAAGACCCAAAGAAAAGATGAATATCAATTGAATAACGCAGTTTTCTCACTAATTTCAATCCCAAGTTATCGGGAGTGAAAAAGGCTATACTGAAAAATTATAGATTACTTATGCTAATTAAAGCATCTCCAGCTCTACCTTGCCTGATGAAACGTAATAACCTGCCACTGTGAACAGAGCCATCGTTATATCCATACTGTCAGCAATTCTGTGATAAGGGATGATTGTACAGAAAAGGGAAGTTTTTCGAGAAATCTTCGTGGTCCTTTTGCCAGAACATTAGCTACATACCTATTATCCTATTCGAATAGGATGTATAACATTCCGGATATGAGAAGTTATTACAATATCTGAAATTTAGCGCAAGAAATTTCTTGCAATCTATGTAACTTTCCGTCAAGTTTATTCTATTCATCTTTGCTTAATCTGGCACTAATTTACACCTGAATCCAGTACTTTTTAATTTAGGGAGATAGTGAGAAATGCGTAAGCTAAAATGGATGATTTTAATCCAATTTTGTGCCATATTACTCCAACCGTTACCCAATAAAGCATCCCAGGAGAAACTAACTGCGCCCACCATACAGGGTAAGGACTTAAACCTTACTGTAGTCTATGACAATAACCCTTGCGACAATAGATTAGAGACCAGATGGGGCTTTTCTTGTTACATACAGGGAGCGGAAAAGACAATCTTATTTGATGTCGGCGGTGAGGGTTCAGTCCTTTTGAGCAACATGGAAAAACTTAAGATTGACCCTAAAGCAGTAAATACAATAGTTCTTTCCCATGTTCACTATGATCATATTGGCGGTCTATCCTATTTTTTAAAGAAAAATCAAGATGTTACAGTTTATATGCCCCAATCTCTGCCCCAAAGTGTAAGGAACACAGTCAGGTGGGCAGGCGCCCGCTCAGTTGAAGTATACAAACCAATAAAAATCTGCAAGGATGTCTATTCCACCGGTGAACTGGGAAGCTTTATAAAAGAGGAGTCTCTTATCATAAAAACATCTAAAGGATTAATAGTAATTACAGGTTGTGCCCACCCAGGGATCGTAAATATAGTAAAAATGGCAAAAGAGATGCTCAAATCCGATGTCTATCTGGTATTAGGTGGATTTCATCTTTGCTGGATGAATCTTTCGAAAATAAAGAAAATTGTTAATGGCGCTAAAAAAGAAGGAGTTAAAAAGGTGGCGCCATGTCATTGTTCAGGTGATATCGCCAGAAAGCAGTTTGAGAAGGCATACGGAAAAGACTTTATCCTTGTAGGTGCAGGTAAGACGATAACAATAAAAGATGCCTTCTGACTCTATAAAGCTAATAATAGCTGGTTTTGTCATGGGGTGGGGTCCATGCCTCACGTATACTGCTCCGTTGCTTTTGCCTTATATTGGGGCCACCAAGAGAACGTGGCAGGGTGGTTTAAGGGTTGGGTTAGTTTTTTCTATTGGTCGACTTTTGGCGCTTGCCATTTTGGGTGGCCTGGTAACAGTGGCCTTTAGCCATATTAATCAATTTTTCCCACCTCAAAGGTCTGGTTGGCTCTATGGAATTGTTTCACTTTTTATGATAGTAATGGGCGTTCTTATTATTTTAGGTAAAGGCCTTAGAATGCCTTTTGGAAATAAAATGTTAGATAGAGGAACTGAGTGCATGTTTCTCTTTGGCTTTCTTATGGGTGTTGCCCCCTGTGTCCCATATGTGGCAATCCTTACCTATATTGCCTGTGTAGCAGAAAATAATATTTTGGCTGGTGTGTGGTATGCAACCGTTTTTGCTTTAGGCACAGCCATTGCCCCCATAGTATTAGCGACTTTCATGGGTTTCTTGCCCGGCAAGATATTGAAGTCGTCTAAATTTTTCAAAACTTTTCAGGCAGTGTGTGGAGTAATCCTTATACTTTTCGGATTTCAGCTTTTATATTATGTAGCACATGTGCTTATCTGAGGTTGAAAGGGATTTAGAATATGGTAAAAGGCCTTTCCATGCTTAGAAAAACTAAGAGCGTGAAAAATATCAACTCGTTCGTCTCAATAGGGGAAAAGACCATCATTGGTGAGCAAGTGTCCTTTGAAGGCATTATCCGGGGCAAAAAAGATCTGATCATCAATGGCCCTGTAAAGGGCAGCATCAAACTGGAGAACTCCCATCTTACCGTCGCTCCCAGGGGGCAGGTGGAGGCCGAGATCTACGCCCAAAACGTGAGCATCAGGGGACATCTGATCGGCAATATCAAGGCCATTTCCAACGTGGAGATCACCAGGGAGGCTAATTTCATTGGCCAGATCAAAGCCAAACGAATTTCAATAGAGGATGGCGCTTCCCTCAAGGCATCCATAGAGTTAGAGCATGAGCCACAGAAAGAAACTCTACCCACTTACAAGATACCTGAACAGGAGGCGTACGGCTCGGAAAAGGAAGCCATCACCCTGCTTAACGAGACAGAATCCTCGGCCATCTCCACTCACCTGCTCGGAGAAGAGAGCTCTCTTAAGTCCGATCCAGTTACACACACCAGTAATGTCATTCGACTGTTCATCGATGGCCTTGAACGACAGCAAAAGGGGCAAGTGCTGGACATAGGGCCAGTCTGCTCTGAAAACATAAACTTCTTAGCTCAACACGTGACGAGGCTCTATGTCTGCGATATGTACCTCCAACTCGACCGAAAGCGACGCAAGAATATTTCCATCAGCAATCCCTGGCAACATCTGGACTATCCACCCCAAAGCTTCAACGGAATCTTGCTGTGGGACCTAATCGATCACATCGAAGACAATGAGGTGAGCAGGCTTGTGGAACTGTGTATCAAAATGCTAAGGCCAAGCGGCCTACTTATGGTAATCTCTCTGGGCGAGCAGGAGACCCAGAGAGTGGTAAACTCCTTTGTCATAGGGGAAGGCTTCCGGCTCGAGCTACGTCCCCAGCCCCATCTGGACCTTCCCTTTCACATGCGCCATAATCGGGAGGTCCTTTCCTTGCTTGCCCCATTCACCCTTGTTAAGTCCTTCATCCACCACAACGGTCTCAGACAGTTTCTTCTCCAACGTGATTAGCCTCCTAAAAATTCAAGATTATCAGTCCTTATTACACCTCTTACATTTAGTTTGACCCCGGTCTCCAAAATTTAATAATATCAAAGCGCTATGCTTCTTAATGGTCACATAGCATTGTTTACTGGAACTGGACAGGGCATTGTTAGAGCCAGCGCTCTTATTCTTGCCGCTCAAGGGGCGGATCTGGTATTATTCGATAAAAACCCTGAGACCCTCAATAATACCTCAGCAAATGACCTGGACGATCAGCCTAATCACTCCCACCTGTTTCCATCTTTCTTTTTCAAATCAATATATTCCACCCTGCCCTGTTTATTAATAAAAGAACTTAAAGCCCAGCTTACCACACTGATAAGCAGGGACCCAAAAACAGCCGACCAAAAACCATATACCTCAAATCCTGATATAACCCCCGAGGCCATCTTGAGCAACATGGCATTTATGATAAAGGTAAAAAGACCAAGACTGAGGATATTGATGGGGAGCGTCAAAATAATTAAGATAGGACGAAAAAAGGCATTCAAGATGCCCAGGATGGCTGCCGCGAATAGCGCAGTAAAGAAACCCTTTACCTGTATCCCATCTATTACGTATGAAGTAAACATAATGGCAGCTGTCAGTATCAACCATCGGATAAAAATCCCTTTCATTTTATTTTTCTCCTCTTTACTTTCCTTTTTTAAGTAATCCCATGTAACCTTTGCATTTTCAAAATCCTTTCACAGTATCTGTTTCTTGAGAACCAGGTCATCAGGGAAATTCGGAACTTCATCAAGTGCGCCATTTATGTAACTCTTCAATAAGGTGGGGCAGCAGTTTAAAAATGCGCCATATCATTTAAATCCTATGTTTATCCTAGGTTTGCAGGATCTGAGCGATTTCGTCCACAAGTGGCTTAGAACCCACATAGAGGGCTGTGCGTTGGTGCTGGTTCTCTGGTTGAATTTCGAGAATTGGGGTACCAGTTTCATCAACAGCATCACCACCGGCCTCACGGCACATGAATGCCACGACGGCTGCCTCATACATAAGGCGCAATTTCCCATGCGGGCGGTTCTTTTCAGGCTTTGGATGATTAACAATGGCAGGATACAAAAACATACCGCCATTGGAAAGAATCCTGTGGAAATCTCCAGCCAGTGCTCCAAGGTATCTGAAGGCGTATTTTCTTTCCTTTTCTGCAATCCAGGCTTGCACCCTCTTAGAAAAAGTGTATCGATTTGCCTCATTAAATGACAGCTCCCAGGTCTTGCTATTCTCCGGAAGCATCACGCGAAGGGGTTTGACAAAGCTCATGGTCTCATCGATGTGAAATCGCCAGGCGCCAGAGTCCAGCAGTGCAATGGTGAACGTGCCTGTGGGAATTACAAACATACCGGCCGCTCTATACTCTTTTCCGGCTCGCAAATGACCATCCTCAGGTCCATCCAGGTTTCGCTTGGCAATGCCAAATAAAAAACCGACCGGCAGTCCATGAGATACATTTGATGATCCATCAAGGGGATCGAAATACACAAAATAGCGCCCGCCTTTAGTGTCCATCTCAATGATTTCTTCCGCTTCTTCACTGACTGCATGTATTACTCTTCCGGAACTCCTCAAATAATGAATGGTAATCTCATGGGCAATCTGATCCATGCGCATAACATCCTCGCCTTGCACATTTACTTCGCCAGCCAATCCCAAATTCCCTTTTAAGGCACCCGTCAGGTAATAGTATTGGATATGCTTAGCCGCACTGATTAAAGCATCCATCAAAATCAAGAAATGATAGGTGCGATCATGCCTCTCCTGATGATGAAGTATAAAGTTCATGAAGGACTCTTCAAAATGCATGTTTTCCCCTTTCATGATAAGATATGTTTTTATGTATAATATTTTACAGGGTATTATTCAAAAATCATTCTATAAATATCTCAAACACAGTGACGCCTTATAGAGAACATAGAATCCGTTAAAATTAATCACTGATCTTCTGGCTCAACCCACACAATATTGTTTTTGTTAACAAAGAGAACCTTCCCTGAAATATCTTTATGTTCCACATCAAATAACACAATAAACGGATTGTCTGTTTTAGTGAATACCTCAGATACTCTATCCTTTATACCGATATTTACTTTTCCTAATATCGTGGTTCCATCTATCGTTCTAATAGTAACTTTTCTATATTCCCTTTTGTAAGTATCCTGGCTTCCTTCCATACTGGTAACCTCCTTTTCAAGGTTAAGCGGCCTCCCATAAACAGTAATGTTCCATACACATATTCCACAGGCTGTCCATTTTCTGTTCCTATTTTCTTAAAGATCCTCCTTCTCTATTTAAGAAACGGAATTTAAAGGTATTGTAAATCCCTCACCTATAGTTACCTATAACATTGTGGACATTCTTGCGTTCTGGTGAATATGTAAATTGATGATAGAGGTAATAGCTCAATATTTAGGGGCAACACCTTATGGATTCCTGTCTGTCTGCTGCCTGACCGTGCGTGTCCGCACGCAGACAGGTGCCTGGAAAGGCAGACGAAAGCAGGAATCTGATTGGTCAGTAGCCATCGGTATCCAAAGAAGCAACCCCTATTTCTTGAGCTGATACAATCCGAGCATGGAAACAAGATCGTTAAGGAATTACAAGAAAAAGGATTTCTCCTAAAAAGAAGATTTTAAAATGACAGGCTTCCTCTTATGGGCAGAGAGGACAAAAACCTTACTGATTGGGTTGCTAAATTATAAGGGAATCATGTTGTATCTCAACAAGATTCCCTTATAACCGCAGTTTAGTAAACTAAAGCCTTTTGACGTTCTTGGCCTTAGGTCCTCGGTCTGTCTCTTCCACCTCAAAGCTCACTCGCTCACCTTCAGCGAGTGTCTTGAATCCAGATGAGTCGATTGAGGAATAGTGTACGAATAAGTCATTGCCGTCTTCCTGCTCGATGAAGCCAAATCCCTTCTTATCACTAAACCACTTTACCGTTCCTTCTGCCATAGCGCTAACCTCCTTTCAAATAACTTTCTTCCATGGTCCCAAACCTCAGGTCGCCACTCTGGCAAAGGAAACTATCCTTCAGAGCAAAGCCAACCCGCAAATAGAGCCGGGCCATTAGGATAAAAAACCATAATGCATAATTTATTTATATGTCAAGCGAAAAGGAGTATTTTTGCAGCACCTGCTGTGAAAATGGTTAATAAGGTCTAATCGCTTAATAATTTTTGACCATTTTGCATTAATTGTTACCTTAAGCGATTGTTAATAAAGGAAGAAAAAATTAGCAAGGCATTATGTGATCACGCTTAATTGCTAAAATGCATGGAAAAGCTACTTACCCATCATAATAATGCTGCTGTAATGAGCTATAACTCCTTCATTAGTCTGATCAGTATCTGTGAGAACCACAATCCCTATAAGAGCAGGGGGAGAGCTTCTGAAGGATTTCTGAAAGTCTTCAATGAGATTACGCTTCTCCCATATCCATCGGTTTGCCCTTTTGTTTCCCTTTTCAACAACCACCATCTTGTGATTCTTTGAGCCTGGATAGTCAATAACATCATCCTCGGGAAGATTGTTTCCCCAGATATAATCAATCTTAAAACCACGTGGCTCTTTGCCTTCTGGCCGAATACCGAAGGATTTGAAAAACTTTAAAATCTCTGGCGGTCTTTTTAAAGTTTTTGGTGCCGCCTTCCCAAAAATAACCCTAATTCTTGCGGCAGCATCGTTTCTGTCCTTCCGGGTTTCAATTGCCATTCCTACTGCCCTATTTATCTTCCAGCGCCATACAAGAACTGGAAACTTCTTAACATCAATTTCAAGCCTCTTTAAAACACCAGATGCGCTTCCTATACTCTTCACCCTGAGTATTGTCCGCTTTCCCTCCTTACTCAGAGACAGCTTGTTCTTGGCCGTTCGAAAATAGGGGATAATCTCCCACCCTTCAGGTACTTTATTCGACTTCTTCCCCTGTTTAAATCCAATAAACTTTGTCGTAGCATTTCCGCGAGATGAATTTGCAGAGGCCAATAAAAACCCTGAGGCAATTATACAAATTAACAATGTTGGAGTTCTCATCTTCATCGTGTCTCTCTCATATGGTATTGATTAATTTCCTTCCGGATCTTATGTCAAGGTAATTCTTTTTAGCCCGTTACCCATAAAAACTCCCGTAACCGCCCACTCGTTCAGCTTTGTGAGACTCTTTCGAGACGCGAACACCGGGTTATGAATATTCAAATAAAAAAACCTATTGCATGTTAACATGAGCAAGATCACTGACATAATTGTTAACCCCAGATAATATCTAAGTCCTCTTATAGTGCACTTGGAGTTAATAAATGGAAATAAATCCTGACTATTTAGCGCCTTGTGGTCTTTACTGCGGGGTATGTGGTATTCTCGTAACTTCTCAATAAGTTGATGACATTC
>Ga0209410_1001836_pt1 | contig 10321 bp, 9 predicted proteins | sample Mar14436cmmetaG_FD_184135 | JGI IMG/M metagenome (GOLD analysis project Ga0209410, IMG submission 184135) | Marine hydrothermal vent microbial communities from Guaymas Basin, Gulf of California to study Microbial Dark Matter (Phase II) - Marker... ... | reverse complement strand
TTCTCTGGAAAAGATTTCAGGGAAGTTGCCAGACTTGTGATGGACTATCTGAAGGAGAAGGGATTGTTGTTAAAGGAAGATAAGATAAAGCATATGTATCCTCATTGTTGGAGATGTGGATCACCATTAATCTATCTCGCTAGCAAACAATGGTTCCTAAAGGTTGATAGGATTAAGCCCTTGATGATTGAGGGGAATAAGAAGGTTAAGTGGAGGCCTCCATGGGCAGGTGAATACAGGTTTGGGGATTGGCTTGAAAATGCTGAGGATTGGTGCATAACTAGGACGAAGATTTGGGGAACGCCTTTACCGATCTGGAGATGTGAGAAATGCGGTGAAATAAAGATCATCGGGAGCAGGAAAGAGCTTGAATCAGCCGAGGTTAAGCCGAAGATTCTGAAGCTCCTTAGGCCGTGGATAGATCAGGTGATCTTCAGATGTCCGAAGTGTGGAGGATCGATGAAGAGGGAGATATTCGTCTTAGATACTTGGCTGGATTCAGGGATGGCTCACACGGCGAGCATAGATGGGCTGAGAAATAAGGAGTTGTTCAAAAAGCTCTTCCCATACGACTTCATAACCGAGGCGATAGATCAAACTCGTGGATGGTTTTACACACTTCTCTTCACATCAACTCTACTCTACGGGCAGCCACCATACAAGACCGTTCTAAATCAAGGCCATGTCATGGACGCTGAAGGGAAGAAGATGAGCAAGAGCAAGGGAAATGTGATCTGGGCCATGGACGTGATGAAGAGATATGGCGCCGACCCGGTCAGATTGTATCTCTCGGTTAAGGCTGCTCCATGGGAGAACATGAACTTCGTCGAATCAGAAGTCGATCAGGTAATCCAAGACTTAAACATACTTTGGAACGTCTTCTCCTTCGCCCTAACTTACTTCAAGCTCGACAAATTTGATCCAGAGAGGATAACTGTGGAGTCTGTCTGGAGGCATCTAAGACCTGAGGATAGATGGATAATCTCGAAGATCAATAGCTTGACGAGGTTTGTGACAAGCTCTCTCAAATCCTTAAACATACATTCAGCCGTGAGAGCTTTGAGATCCTTTATAGTCGATGACTTGAGCAGACTATATGTCAGGGCCATTAGGAGGAGAGTTTGGATAGAAGAAGAAACCTGGGATAAGCTCGCGGTCTACGCAACCCTATATTATGTCTTGAGGAGGCTCACCTTAATCTCCGCCCCAATAATCCCATATCTCGCCGAGAAGCTCTTCCAAAACCTGAGGCTTAAAGATGATCCAGAAAGCGTTCACTTAACCAAGTGGCCAAAGGTAGATGAAGGATTCATCAACGAGGAGCTTGAAGATGAGATGGAAATAGCAAAATGCACGATCTCCGAGACCCTCCATTTAAGGCAGAAGCATGGGAGGAAGCTTAGATGGCCTGTGAAGTCCGTAATCCTCTCACCATTAAGCCCTAGATCTAAGAAGGCCTTAGAGTCGCTGAGAGACTTCATCAAATCGCAAGTGAACGCCTTAGAGTTAAAGATACTAGATGTTGGAGAAAAGCCGCAGGGAACGAGATTAATTGTTAAACCTGTTTATGAGAGACTTGGCCCGAAGCTTGGGAAAGATTTAACGGAAGTTGTCGAGCGATTAAAGCAGATTAATGGAGAAGAGGTTCAAAGAGAGCTATCTGCTGGTGGATCATTCAAGCTCATGTTAGGCGGTGGAAAGTTCGTTGAGTTAGTCGAGGGCGACGTGGTCTTCGAAGAAACGCTTCCAGAAAACTTGGCCGGCGAGAAGGGAAGATTTACAGAGATATATCTAGATTTGACCGAGACAAGGGAGATAGTTGCTCAATCACTCGCCAAGGAAGTTATCAGGAGAATTCAGATAATGAGGAAGGAGATGGATTTGATGGTCTCAGACTACATCGACACAGAGCTCATGCTCGAAAATGAGGAGAAGGTGAAGCTACTTGAATTAATGAGAGATTTCATCAAGGAAGAGACGAGATCTAGGCAATTGAAGATAATTGTTGGAAGAGGCGAGGCGAAGGGATATGTCAAGGATTGGACGATAGAGGGAGAAAAGGTGACAATTGCTTTGAGGAAGGCATAAAATTGTCTCTAGAATATTATATCAAGAACATCTTCGGAAAACTCGATGAAGACCATTTCAAGGTGCTGAGGGCAATCGAGATGAATCTCCAGACGAGAGAAGTGGTCCCAGTAGAGATCATAGGGAGGATTACCGGATTCGGATGGAGAGTTGAAAAACTGTTGAAGAAGCTGCATGAATACAGGCTTATCTGGGCTCCCAGAGGGGTGACAAGAGGCTATGCATTAAATTATTATGGGATGGATTTACTCGCCCTGAAATCGCTGGTCGATAGAAACGTGATCGCGAGCTTCGGCAAGCCGCTTGGGGTTGGAAAAGAAGCAGATGTCTATGATGCGCTTTCACCGGATGGCATGAGATTGGCCGTGAAGTTCTTTAGAATAGGGAGGACGAGCTTCAGGGGATATGAGAAGCATAGAACAGCTCTAATGACGGCCCACACCTACATGCTCGCATCGATAAAGGCTGCTGCCAGAGAATATCAGGCTTTAAAGATCCTCCATCCGAAGGGCGTCGCTGTCCCAAAACCGATTGCGAGGAATAGGCATGTAATCGTGACCGAGATATTCTATGGGATAGAGATTTCATCAACCTCATATATCGAGAATCCTGTTGAGGTGTTATGCGAGATAATTAAGAATCTAAAATTGGCCTATGACGCGGGAGTGGTTCACAGCGATCTAAGCGTGTATAACATCTTGATGACGCCTGAGCAGAAGATCTTGATAATAGATTGGCCTCAATGGGTTGATCCAAAACATCCAATGGCTCAAAGATACATGATTAGAGATATGAGGAATCTTTTGAAGTTCTTTAGGAGAAAGTGGAATGTCTTGGAATTACCCATGGAATGTCAGAGGCTTATTAAGGATCTTTGCGGAGAAACATTTAATACCTTAGTAGGTGAATCTAGATCGAAAGGGATGAGTGGATGACCCCCTTAATGCTCGTAGGCGTGATCATAAGCATTATAGGAGTCTCAATCGCTCTAGGGGTCACCTTCTATTATCTCAGCTTACCGCTAGAAGCACCCTTTAGAAAATTTCTCGACTCAACCTTGATGGGAATGCCATACCTACTATACTTCGTTATAGTTGGTGGAATTTTGAGCGGGGTAGGTCTCCTAATATATGTGAGAGCTGTTAGGAGCGGAGTGACCATAACTCGTGGAAGGCGCGGGCCAATGGCATTAAGTAGACCTGTTACCAGAAGACCTGTAACCGGTCCTCCAACTCAGGTGCAAAAACCCACGGGAGCGGCCACAGGTCCAGACATAGTTGAAGAGATAGAAAAGGAGATTGAAGAGATCGTTAAGTCATCTTCAGAGGTCTCTGAAACTGTAGGAGAGAAACCTGCGGCTGAGGTTGTTGAAGAAGAACGGCAACCGTTAGTGAAGGTGATTTCAAGGGCAAGCGATATGGTTTGCCCGCATTGCGGAACCCTTAATCCGATAGGATCTAAGAAATGTTCCAGTTGTGGAAAGAAATTCTATGAACCTGATGATCCCAGCAGGTCTTGTCCAGTATGCGGCGCTCCTCTAAAGTTGTCGAAGAGGATCTCAGAAAAATTATTCGTATGCGGGATATGCTTCTCAGAACTTGAGATTGCTCCGGAGCTTCAGAAAAGCTTAAAATTATGATAAACTTCCTCATGGTGAACGAAGTTGACGCCTTCTCAATCAACCTCCTTGAACATGGGTAAGAGGCCTCTCATGATGGTCACCAAATATATAAACCGAGTGATCAGAGTGAGGCTGAAGAACGATCTAGTCTATGAGGGAGTCATGATAGACTGTGATGGATACATGAATCTGGTGATCGAGAAAGCCGTCGAATATGAGGGCGAGGGAAGGAAAGCGACCTATCCGAGGATCCTGATAAGGGGAAACAACATCATGTATATCCAGCTCCTGCCCATGCTCGGAGAGTAGATAACTCACTTCACAACCGGTGTATCGTGAAGTTTTCCTTAAATATGGTTTAGTTAAATCCAGATAAGGGTTCTAACATGATGAAGCCGAGTATAGTTGTTGAGAGAATAGATAGGATTCCAGTGAAGGATCAGCATACGGAGCTCGTTGAGAGAAAGGGATTAGGACATCCAGATTACATAATAGACTCAGCATGTGAATGCGCGAGTAGAGCGCTCTCAAGATACTATCTTGAACATTATGGCAAGATCCTGCATCACAATCTCGACAAGGGTTTACTCGTTGGAGGCGAATCGAAGGTTTGGTTCGGCGGAGGAGTTGTTGAGACACCTATCTATATCCTGATCGCTGGAAGGGCAACGACCAAGATCTCTCATGAAGATGGATTCGAGGAGATCCCTTACAGGGAGCTGATCGAGGAAGAGGTCAAGAACTTCATCAGGAGAAGTTTTAGATTCCTTGATCCCGAAAAACATGTGGTCATAGATATGAAGATTAGGAGTGGAAGCATGGATCTCAAAAAAGTGGTTGAAAGCGAGGCGAGTGTCCCAAGGGCAAATGATACCTCATATGGAGTGGGTTATGCTCCGCTAACCCCGCTTGAAAGGCTTGTATACGAGGTTGAGAAAGGAGTGAATTCGATCGGATTCAAGAGCAGGGTTCCTGAAAGTGGAGAAGATTGTAAGGTTATGGGAGTAAGGCTTGGAAAGAGATACATCGTGACTGTGGCGGATAGCATAATAGCTTCACTCACTCCAGACCTCGACCACTATCTCGCAGTCAAGGAAGAGATTAAGGAAGAAGTTTTGAGAACCGCTGACCGAGTTTTAGGAGGCGAACATGAGGGAGTCGAAGTCTATGTCAATGCGGCTGATAGGCCTGAAGAGGGAATAGTCTACTTGACCGTTACCGGAACATCTGCTGAGAGTGGAGACGATGGAAACACTGGTAGAGGAAATAGAGCTAATGGGCTGATAACTCCGAATAGGCAGATGTCTCTCGAAGCCACCGCGGGAAAGAATGCCAGAGCCCATGTCGGAAAACTCTATAATGTCGCAGCGAGGATGATCGCCGAGAGAATCTATAACGAGGTTAAAGACTTGGACGAAGTATATGTGAGGATGCTCAGCCAAATAGGCAGACCTGTAGACAGCCCACTCCTAATCTCAATTCAATATATAGCGAAGAGCGGCGCCGATGAGAATGCTCTTGCATATGAGGCGGCTGAGATAGCTAGAGATGAAGTGAGGAAGATGGTGGAGCTTCAAGAATTGATCCTGGAGCAGAAGGTCTCATTATTTTAAGAATCTCTCTAAACCCTTACCCTCCCTCAAGATCTCTGCACATCTCCTAGGACTTAATGCTTTAAACTCAATTCCATATAACTCCAATTCCCTCGCAGCGGATCTCTGAACGCCTGGAGCAACTATTATCGCCCTCGGCCTCTTTCCAAATTCTTCCTCGATCTTCTCGACATATCTCACCAATTGCTTTACATCCTCTGATGTGGCGTTTCTCCTCTTAATCTCCACAACTACAAGTCTACCTGCTGAGTCAACTCCAAAGATATCTATGAACCCGATGTCTCCTGCCTTCCGTTCACGTTCAATAGGTTTGAATCCATCCTCTATGATCGACGGCTTCATCAAGATAGCTTTTCGCATATCCTCCTCGGTTGCATACATGGCGAACTCAGCTTCATCCCTAAGCTTATACGAGCTAATATCATAGATCTTCGAGAAGATTATCCTCAAGATCTCCCTAGGCTTAACCCTCCTCGCCTCGATCACAAGCCTATCATCCAAAAGCACCTCAATCTTCGAGCCTGGAGGCTGCCAATTCACGGGCTCATAGCCGGTCGGCCTATGAATGAGAACGCTTCCATCCGGCTTAATCATGAGGACGCGGTCTCCAGATCCGAGAGTTGATGAAGCCCTACCCTCATAGTTGACTTCCATCCTGCCAACGATCACCAAAAACTCCTTGGATCTGATCGCCATCCTAATTCTCTCAGCAGCTTCGGCCAGATTCAAGCGATCTTCACCATCTTTAGGAAGATATACTTGGGGTCTTAAACGGCTTTCGCTGAGCATCTAAGGCTTGGAGAACATGATCGGGGCTTGCATCGATTTCAACGGGCTTCCCAGAGGACTTTATAATTATGCCCGGATCCTTTAGCCCATGACCCGTGGCTATGCAGACGACCCGCTCATCTCTTGCTATCAATCCTTCTCTCACAGCTTTAATCAAAAATGCTATTGGGGTCGCTCCAGCGGGTTCCGTGAAGACTCCTTCTCTTGACGCCAGAATTCTCTGAGCCTGTAGAATTTCCTCATCTGATACCATGTCCATGAGTCCATTCGTCTCCCTAACAGCTTTAAGCGCTCTCTTCCAATTCACCGGGTTCCCGATCCTTATTGCCGTCGCAGCAGTTTCCACATCCTTTACCGGTTCGATCTCATCGGCTCCTTTGATGAAGGCTTTATAGACGGGGGCAGCTCCTTCTGCTTGAACACCAATGAATCTTGGAAGATGGTTAATCAGGCCTAAATTTCTCAGATCTTTGAAGCCCTTCCAATATGCTACAATGTTCCCGGCATTCCCAACAGGAATTATTAGCCTATCCGGAATCGCTCCGGAGAGTTGCTCATAGATCTCATAGGCTGCGGTCTTTTGGCCTTCAAGTCTGAAGGGATTTATCGAGTTTAGGAGATAAAATCGCCTATCCCTACTGAGCGTCTTCACTATCTGTAAGCAGTCGTCGAAGCTTCCCCTAATGGCCAGCACTCTCGCTCCATGAACCATGGCTTGGCTAAGCTTCCCCAAGGCGATCTTCCCAGCTGGAACTAAGACCACACATTCAAGACCTGCTCTAGCTGAGTAAGCTGCGAGACTGCTGCTGGTATTCCCGGTGGATGCGCAGATCGTGGTCTTCGCGCCGACTTCGATGGCCTTTGTGACTCCGATGGTCATACCTCTGTCCTTAAATGATCCAGTCGGGTTATCGCCCTCACATTTCACATAGATCTCCCTTACCCCTAGCTCATGCTCCAAATTCCTACATCTGATAAGTCTGGTCCCGCCCTCATTCATGGAGATTATCTTCTCATAATCTTCTATGGGTAGGAGCTCTCGATACCTCCAGACTCCAAGAGGTCTCAAATCATAATTTTTCAGCCAAGGTATCCTCGAAACCTCATCTCCCAGCTCATATACGACGTCAAGCAGATCTCCGCAGCTTGGACATGTGTAGAGCCTGCTAGAACCAGGATATTCTCGGCCGCAGCCAATACATTTGAGCCAATACCTTCGCAGAGCCTAAAACACCTCCACTATTCTTCGAGCTCGGAAACTCCAGGTCCCGGCTCAGTTATGTAGACCATGCATCCATATCCCTTCGAAGTATAAAGCTTCTCAAGCTCCTTGGCCAAGGCCTTCCTCCTCTCTTTCTCGATCACTCCGATTATCGCTGGACCAGCCCCGCTTACCGCTATGCCGGCGTTGAGATGGCGTCCCAGCTCCTTAACCTCTTCGTATTCTGGTATTATTCCAGCCTTAGCTCGAACAGGTTCGACGATCAGATCATTCATCCCCTCCTTAATCATCTCTATATTACCGAGACTCATTCCAGCCGCTAATGTTGCGGCCATTCCAACATTATAGATGTATCTTTCGAGCTCGATCATCTTTGGAAGGATCTCCCTAGCTTTCTTCGTTGAAGCCTTCTCGACGACTGGTAAGACGATGACGACTCCGAGATCCGCTGGAGGATCCACGGCATAGATCTTGAGAGGATTCCTCGATAATATCATTGTGAAGCCTCCATAAATCGCCGAAGCGACGTTATCGGGATGCGGCGACCCCGCGGAGATAAGCTCGCCTAGAGCAGCATATTCCACGAGCTTCTCCCTTGATAAGCTTAAGTCGAAGAGCTTGTTCAAAGCATAGGCTGCCGCAGCGGCTGTCGCGGCGGAACTTCCAAGCCCACTTTTCGGCTTAATCCTTTTCCAGATTCTAAGCTCAACGCCTTCGGGTAGGTCGAAGTCCTCGATCATCCTGAGAGCGACATAGCCTCCCGTATTCTCTTCGGGCTCTAATGGTATCTCATATCCTTCCACGAGCTTAATCCTAACATTCTTCTCCGGAATCCGCGTAACATCGACGATGTCATAAGGCTCCTTTAAGGCTAGACCGAAGACGTCGAAACCTGCTCCAAGGTTTGCGGAAGTCGCGGGCGCCTTAATCCTCATCGATCTCTCTTACGAGGGTAGATAATAAGTGAAAAATTTTTCCAAGCCCCATCTATTCGCATCCACCGAACTTTTCAGGTCATATAAACTTTTAGCCGATGCTGATGAATACTCGATGAAAGATGAATGAGTTTAGAAGTGGAAATTAGAAAATTATTAAGGAGAGACGATGAGTTAAGTAAGCTAAAGATCGACATCTTAAGAGCCCTAGCAGTCTTCAATGGAATATCCTGGCTGAGCGAGTTGATCCCCGACATCGTGAAGATACATAATTATTCAATCGATTATCTACCAACTGATGAGATGGTTGATGAAGCGCTTCGACAGCTTGAGGCCGCGGGTTTTATATCAATCGAGCCCAGGATGAGAGGCGGGTTCCCGGCCAGAGAAGTTTACGTAGATAGGTTGATCAGACTTAAGGACTTGAGAGCCGTCAAGGATGCGTTGGCCCACGATAAGGTTTACAAGGATTATTTATCTCGGCAGATGGAGACCTTGTGGAAGATCTAGGAGAACGCGCTAACACAGAGGAACCCGACAATTTTGATTCTAAACCTCGTCTGACGCTTTTCGAAGAAATCAAACTGAATAGTTTACCAGCCCGGGAGGGGATTTGAACCCCTGTAGAGCGGGTCTGCAGCCCGCCGCCTAGCCGCTCGGCCACCCGGGCATTCTCTCGGTATTTTCTTTGGGATTTTGGATTATTGAGTTTTACGTGGTTCTTTAAAAGTAAGTTGAAGCAGGTTTGTTCCGGGGATTGGGGTGGCTAGAAGCGTCTTAAATCTGCTGAGGAATAGGAAGAGTATTAGGATTTTCAGGCCATCGACGATCTCGGAAGAGGTTTTAAAGCTTATCATAGAGGCTGGGGTTAGGGCTCCAACCTATCTACAATCCTATACGATAATTCAGGTCAAGGACGAGGAGAAGAAAGAAGAGTTGGCGAAACTATGTAATGAGAAGATCGTTAAGAATGCTTCAGCAATCCTCCTGATATGTGCAGATCTGCATCGGACAAGGATACTCTTAGACATGTTGGGTCATGAACACGTACTTCGATCGGATAAGCATCCCATAGAATCAATTCTCGCAGTCTTCGACGCAGGTCTCGTGGTCGAGAACATGATAATCGCCGCCGAAGCGCTTGGATTAGGCTCCGTAATCCTTGATTGCCCATTAATAGAGTGTAAGAGGTTTTCAGAGCTTTTCGAGTTGCCGAAAGGCGTGACTCCATTAATCCTCCTTTGTATAGGTGAGCGTGGTGAAGTTCCACCGCTCAGACCTAGACTCCCAATAGATCAGATCTTTCACATCGATAAATATGGCGAGGTCTTGGAAGAGAAGCTCAGGGAGTATCTCGAAGAGCTTGAGAGACATATGGAGATCGAGAACTATGTTAGAAAATACGCTGGAATGGACCTGAAATATCTGGATTACCTCAGGCTCAAGACGGAGTTAACCAACGAATCAAAGAAGGTGAACGATGAGATTCAGAAGTTTTTGAAGGAGAACTTGATCAAGACCTAATCATAAATCTTTAATTACCCTCATCCTCACCTCTGATATTAGTGATCGGAGTTGGATGAAAACATCATAGAGATTTTATCGAGCTATGCTAAGATAGTCGATCGCGAACTTGAGAGATTCATTCCAAGAAGAGTGGATGAACGTGGAATCGAGGAATTTTTGGGGAAGCCCATGTATAGATACGAGGCGAAATCGATAAGCGAGGGAATCCTGAAGCCATTTTGGGATCTACTCGATAGAGGTGGAAAGAGGTGGAGGCCTGCTCTCATGCTGATGGCCTATGAAGCCCTTGGAGGAGAGATCGAGGATATAGCTCCCTTAACAGTGATCCCGGAAGCGATACATAATGGAACTTTAGCCGTCGACGACGTAGAGGATAGAAGCGAGTTCAGGAGAGGTAAACCATGCATCCACAGGATCTATGGAGAGGATATAGCGATAAACATGGGAAACACTATGTATTATCTGCCGATCCTGATCCTCGAAAAACTTGGAATCGATCGGGATAAGAGGCTTAGAATATTAGAAG
>Ga0209410_1001834_pt1 | contig 10325 bp, 7 predicted proteins | sample Mar14436cmmetaG_FD_184135 | JGI IMG/M metagenome (GOLD analysis project Ga0209410, IMG submission 184135) | Marine hydrothermal vent microbial communities from Guaymas Basin, Gulf of California to study Microbial Dark Matter (Phase II) - Marker... ... | reverse complement strand
GAGGAATACTTTGCTCATTTGGATGATGAGGAACTTATAAAAAAGGTGAAATCTATAGGAAGGGGTATCCCTGTAGCCTCTCCTGTGTTTGATGGAGCAAAAGAAAGTGAGATTAAGGAGTGGCTTAAAAAGGCAGGTTTACCAGAAACAGGGAAAACGGTAGTATATGATGGGCGTACTGGCGAGCCGTTTGATCAGCAAGTAACTGTGGGTGTGATATATATGATGAAACTGCACCATCTTGTTGATGACAAGATTCATGCACGTTCTATTGGACCTTACTCTCTAATTACCCAACAGCCATTAGGAGGAAAGGCGCAGTTTGGAGGGCAGAGATTGGGAGAAATGGAGGTATGGGCACTTGAAGCCTATGGTGCTGCTTATACCTTGCAGGAAATGCTTACGGTAAAATCAGACGATGTTGCAGGTCGTACACGTATGTATGAAAAAATTGTAAAGGGCGACAATACACTAGAAGTGGGTTTACCTGAATCATTTAATGTTTTGGTTAAAGAGTTACAATCTCTTTGTTTAAATATAGAACTTTTAACCTCAAATAAGGGGGCAAAGGCAAAATGACGTTAGAAGACCTTTTTAATCTTTTTTCAAAACCTATGGACCCCGCTGATATTAAAGGGGTAAAAATTTCTTTGGCCTCTCCAGAAAAGATACGTGAGTGGTCTTACGGAGAGGTAAAAAAGCCAGAAACGATAAACTATAGAACATTTAAACCTGAAAAGGATGGACTATTTTGCGCTCGGATCTTTGGACCAATAAAAGATTATGAATGCCTTTGTGGAAAATATAGAAGAATGAAACATCGGGGGATTGTGTGTGAGAGGTGTGGTGTAGAGGTGATTTCTTCTAAAGTGCGGCGAGAACGCATGGGGCATATTGAACTTGCTTCTCCAGTAGCTCATATTTGGTTTGTTAAAAGTATACCAAGCAAAATAGGCAACTTGCTTGATTTAACAGTTAAAGACTTAGAGAGAGTAATTTATTTTGAATCTTTTATTGTTACTGATCCTAAAGATACACCTCTTAAAAAAGGACAGGTGTTGTCAGAAGAACAATATCAAGAAGCTAGAAATAAATATGGTAATAATTTCAAAGCAGGTATGGGAGCAGAGGCTATAAGAGAACTGTTGCGAGATCTGGATTTACTTAAACTAGCTGAAGAGATAAAGGAACAACTGAGAAATACAAATTCTGAAGCATCAAGGAAAAAATTGTCTAAACGTTTACGTATTGTTAATGCCTTTATTGAGTCTGGAAATAAGCCAGAATGGATGATTTTAGAAGTAATTCCTGTGTTACCACCAGAATTGCGTCCTTTGGTCCCTCTAGACGGGGGTCGTTTTGCCACCTCTGATCTGAATGACCTCTATAGGCGAGTAATAAATAGAAATAATCGCTTAAAAAGATTGATGGAATTAGAAGCACCTGAAATCATTATCCGTAATGAAAAACGTATGTTACAAGAGGCAGTGGATGTCCTTTTTGAAAATGGTCGTCGTGGTAGGACAGTTACTGGCAGCAACGGTCGCCCACTGAAATCTTTAAGTGACATGCTTAAAGGTAAACAGGGTCGCTTTCGTCAAAATCTTTTAGGTAAGCGTGTTGATTATTCAGGACGTTCAGTTATTGTGATAGGTCCTGAACTCCGTTTACATCAATGTGGTTTACCAAAAAAAATGGCCTTAGAGCTCTTTAAGCCATTTATATACCATCACTTAGAAAGAAAGGGTTACGCTACAACTATAAAGAGTGCAAAAAAGATGGTAGAGAATGAAACACCGGAAGTTTGGGACGCTTTAGAAGAAGTAGTGAGAGAACATCCTGTATTGCTTAATCGTGCTCCCACTCTTCATCGCTTAAGTATTCAGGCGTTTGAACCTATTTTAGTTGAAGGAAAAGCAATTCAGTTGCATCCTTTGGTGTGTCCTCCTTATAATGCTGATTTTGATGGTGATCAAATGGCTGTACATGTACCTCTTTCTCTTGAAGCACAAACAGAAGCTAGAGTTTTGATGATGTCTACAAATAATATTCTTTCACCTGCTCATGGTGAGCCTATCATCCTTCCTACTCAAGATATAGTGTTAGGACTTTATTATCTGACAAAGGAGAAGCCATTTGCTAAAGGAGAGGGTATGGTTTTTTCTTCTCCTGAAGAGGTAAGGATGGCCTATGATGCTGAGGAAGTAGCTTTGCATGCAAAGATAAAGGTACGTATTGATGGTAAATTAGTAGAAACAACAGTAGGACGAGTGTTATTAAAGGAAATTATACCTGATCAAATTCCTTTTGAGCTTATTAATAAACCTATGCATAAAAAGGATGTGGCTACATTAATTGGTGCATGTTACCGCCGTGCAGGACTTAAGGCTACAGTAATTGTTTGTGATAAATTGAAAGATCTAGGCTTTGCTATGGCTACGCAATGTGGACTTTCTATTGCTGTTGACGACCTTGTTATACCTAAAAAGAAAAAAGAGATTTTGGATAATGCATATAAAGAAGTGCAAGAAATAGAAGAACAATATCGTAAAGGACTAATTACTGATGGAGAACGGTATAATAAGATTATTGATATTTGGACAAAGGTGACAGAAGAGGTAGCAGCGGAGATGATGAAGGAATTGTCAATGGAGATAGTAGAAAATGAAAAAGGTGAAAAAAAGGAAACATCATCATTTAATCCTATTTTTATGATGGCAGATTCAGGAGCAAGAGGAAGTAAAGATCAAATTAGACAGTTAGCAGGTATGCGTGGTTTAATGGCAAAACCATCAGGGGAGATTATAGAAACACCTATTACAGCAAATTTTAGAGAGGGTCTTACTGTGCTTCAATATTTTATTTCTACACATGGAGCGAGAAAAGGGTTAGCAGATACAGCTTTAAAAACCGCAAATGCTGGTTATTTAACTCGCAGATTAATAGATGTAGCACATGAATGTGTTGTGAGAGAGGAGGATTGTGGCACGATTGATGGTATTGAAATTGAGCCCTTAATTGAATCAGGTGAGATTATTCAAACCGTAGGTCAGCGTGTATTAGGACGTGTAGCTCTTGAAGATATTATTGATCCTTATACAGGTGAAGTGATTGTAAAAGCTAATGAAGAAATAGATGAGGAAGCAGCTAAAAAGATAGATGAAGTAGGTTTAGATAGAGTAAAGATTCGTTCAGTGCTTACCTGTCAAACAAGATGGGGGGTCTGCGCTAAATGTTATGGACGTGATTTGGCTACAGGAAAATTGGTAGATATTGGAGAAGCAGTAGGTATTATTGCTGCCCAATCAATAGGTGAACCTGGCACACAGCTTACCATGCGTACTTTTCATATAGGTGGTACTGCTCGTAAGGCTGTTGAACAAAGTACCTTGGAGACAAAATACGGAGGAGAAGTAAAATTTATTAATTTAAGTATAGTTGAAACTAAAGAAGGCGACTTGGTGGTTATGAATCGTAATGGAGAAATTGCTATTATAGAAGGTGGGAGGGAAAGAGAAAGGTATCCAGTAATTTATGGGGCAAAGTTGAAGGTAAAAGAAGGAGAAACGGTAAAACGGGATCAACTTTTAGCAGAGTGGGATCCTTATGCATCGCCTATTCTTACAGAAGTCAGTGGTCAAGTTAAATTTGAAGATGTTATTGAAGGTGTAACTATTAAAGAAAGTGTTGATCCTGTAACGAGCCGTATTAGTAAAGTAGTAATGGAATATAGAGGCACACGTTATCGTCCTCGCATCTGTATTGTAGACACAAAGGGGAATATCTTAAAAACAAAAACAGGAAGTGATGCCATATACTATTTGCCGGTAAGGGCGCTGATAGTAGTAGAAGATGGGGAAACAGTTCATGCTGGAGATATTTTGGCAAAAATTCTAAGAGAGACTACAAAAACCAAAGATATTACAGGTGGCTTGCCAAGAGTGGCAGATTTGTTTGAGGTAAGAAGACCTAAGGAACATGCAGTTATTACTGAAATAGATGGCTATGTCTCTTTTGGTAAAGAAGAAAGAGGAAAGAGAAAGATTATTATCACTCCAGAGGTGGGTGAACCAAGGGCTTATTATGTCTCACCAGATGTTCATATTACAGTTCATGAGGGAGATTATGTTAGAGCGGGTGAGCCTCTTACTGAAGGACCAGTTAATCCTCATGATTTATTGCGTGTGCGTGGTTTAAAAGAGACAGCAAAATATCTTTTAAACGAGATTCAAGAAGTTTATAGGCTTCAAGGGGTTAAAATACATGATAAACATATAGAAATCATCATTCGCCAAATGATGAAGAAGGTAAAAATCGTAGACCCTGGTGATACGGATTTTGTTGTAGGTGAACTAGTAGAAAAATCTGCTTTTGAAGTAGAAAACCAAAAAATAATAGCGAAAAATTTAAGACCAGCTCAGGCTGAACCGGTGTTAGTAGGTATTACAAAGGCCTCTTTGGGAACAGAAAGTTTTATTTCTGCTGCTTCATTTCAGGAAACTACTAGGGTTTTAACTGATGCTGCTGTCGCAGGTAGGATAGATTATTTACGTGGGTTAAAAGAAAATGTAATTATCGGACGTCTTATTCCAGCTGGTACAGGCCTTGAGAGCTACCGCAAGATAGAAATCACTGCACCTGAAGTAGAAGAGGTAGAAGAAAGGATAGAAAAAGTTGAGGAGGCAGAAACAGCACAAACAAGAGTTGCCTCTTGATAGCTAACCTTTGTTTGTTATGCCAGCCATTCGGCTGGCATAATTTTATTGTAAAAGGTTGACAAAAATGGGAAAAAGTGTAAAAAGCATGCTTTGTCTTGACAATGGAGGGAACTTAAGATGCCAACAATAAATCAGTTAGTGCGATTAGGACGTGAAAAGATAAAAAAGAAAAGTTCTGCTATTGCCCTTGGAGGTTGTCCACAAAAACGGGGTGTTTGCGTACGTGTTTATACCACTACTCCCAAAAAACCGAATTCTGCTTTACGTAAAGTATGTCGTGTGCGTTTAACAAATGGGATGGAAGTGACTGCTTATATACCAGGTATCGGTCACAATTTACAAGAGCATTCGGTAGTACTTATACGTGGGGGACGTGTTAAAGATTTACCAGGTGTGCGATATCAAGTAATACGAGGAGCATTGGATGCAGCAGGTGTTCAAGATAGACATAAAAGTCGCTCTCGTTATGGAGCAAAAAAACCTAAATAATGGAGTTTTAAAATGCCAAGAAAAGGACCTGTACCCAGAAGAGAAATATTACCTGATCCTAAATATGGAAGTACACTTGTGGCCAAATTTATCAACTGTATGATGCGTGATGGTAAAAAGAGTGTAGCTGAGTCTATATTTTATGATGCAATGGAGATTCTTGCCCAAAAAACAGGAAAAAATCCCTTAGAAGTTTTTGAAAGGGCGGTTGAGAATGTGAAGCCTATACTGGAGGTAAAATCCCGTCGTGTAGGTGGGGCTACTTATCAGGTACCTGTTGAAGTAAGACCTGAAAGACGTATTAGTTTAGCTATAAAGTGGCTTATCCAGAGTGCAAGAACAAGAAGTGAACGGGGAATGGTTAAAAAATTGGCTAATGAGTTATTGGATGCATATCATAATCGTGGAAGTGCTATTAAAAAGAAAGAAGATACCCATCGTATGGCTGAAGCAAACAGAGCGTTTGCCCATTACAGGTGGTAAGAAGTGGGAAGAATTGTTCCAATTGAGAAAGTTAGAAATATAGGGTTTATGGCACACATAGATGCAGGTAAAACCACAACGACAGAAAGGGTGTTGTATTATACAGGTATTTCACATCGCATAGGTGAAGTCCATGAAGGTACAGCCATTATGGACTTTATGGAACAAGAGAAAGAAAGAGGGATTACTATTACTTCAGCAGCAACTACCTGTTTTTGGCGGGGCTACCGCATCAATATTATAGATACACCAGGACATGTAGACTTTACTGTTGAAGTAGAAAGGTCATTAAGGGTACTTGATGGTGCTATCATCATCTTTTGTGCCGTAGGAGGAGTTGAGCCACAGTCAGAAACCGTTTGGCGACAAGCAGATAGATATCGGGTGCCAAGGATTGCTTTTATCAATAAAATGGATAGGATTGGTGCAGATTTTGAAGGTTGTATAAGCATGATAACAGAAAGATTACAAGCTAATCCTGTGGCTATTCAGATACCCATGGGGAAGGAAGACAAATTTGAGGGAATAATTGATTTAGTCCGTATGCAAGCAGTTATATTTGATGAGGAGACCCGAGGTGCAAAATATGAATATATTGCCATACCAGAGAAATTTTTGTCTGAAGCGGAACAATACCGTGAAAAAATGCTTGAAGTATTGGCTGACTTAGATGAAGGCATTATGGAAAAATATTTGGAAGGTAGGGAAATTTCTGAGACAGATATTAAAATAGCATTACGCCAAGGTACAATTAACTTAAAAATAGTGCCTGTGCTTTGTGGAGCAGCTTTCAGAAACAAAGGTATACAACCACTTTTGGATGCCATTGTAGACTATCTGCCATCACCTATTGACATTCCACCTATAAAAGGGAAAACACTAGACGGAAAGGAAGAAGAGAGACCTGCATCAGATGATGCTCCTTTTGCTGCTTTGGCCTTTAAATTGATGACAGACCCCTTTGTAGGGCATTTGACTTTTTTAAGGATTTATTCTGGTCAGTTAAAAACAGGTAATATTGTGCTTAATGCTACTAAAGGTGCTAGAGAAAAGATTGGTCGTTTGCTGAAAATGCATGCAAATAAACGAGAGGAGATCACTGAGGCCTTTGCAGGAGATATTGTGGCAGCAGTAGGGTTAAAAAAAACCACTACCGGAGATACACTTTGTGATGAAAAGGCACCTATTTTGCTTGAATCTATAGAAATACCTAAACCTGTCATTTGGATAGCCATTGAACCAAAGACAAAGGATGATCAAGATAAGTTAAGTACAGCTCTTCATAAAATAAGTATAGAAGACCCATCTTTTCAAGTAAAATATGAAGAAGAGACAGGAGAAACTATTATTTCAGGTATGGGTGAGTTACACCTAGAGATTATTGTTGATCGTTTACAACGGGAGTTCAATGTTAATGTGAATGTTGGACGCCCGCAAGTAGCTTACCGTGAAACTATTACAAAGTCAGCAAAGGCAGAAGGGCGTTTCATTAAACAAACAGGCGGAAGAGGCCAGTATGGACATGTATGGTTAGAAGTTGAACCTTTATCATCTGGTGGTTTTGACTTTGTAAATGCTATTGTTGGTGGAGCTATACCCAAAGAATATATACCTGCAGTTGAACGTGGTGTAAAAGAGGCAATGGAGAGAGGAGTGATCGCAGGCTATCCTGTGACAGATGTACGTGTAAAGCTTATAGATGGTTCATATCATGAGGTAGATTCTTCAGATATGGCCTTTGCCATCGCAGCATCTATGGCATTTAAAGAGGGCATAAAAAGAGCAGGGCCAGTATTGCTTGAACCTATTATGTTTTTAGAGGTAACTGTGCCTAAGACTTATGTTGGTGATGTAATGGGTGATATTACAGCCAGGCGTGGGAAAATTATTGGTATAGAAACAAGAAAAAATATCCAAGTAATAAGAGCCCATGTCCCCTTGGCAGAAATGTTTGGATATGCTACAACACTGCGGTCAACTACACAGGGCAGGGCTACTTATACAATGCGATTTTCGCATTATGAGCCTGTGCCTGTAAAAATAGCAGAGAGTATAATAAAAGAAAAGAGGAAATAGGAGGCAGTGATGGCGAAGCAGAAATTTGAGAGGAAGAAGCCGCATTTGAACATAGGCACGATAGGGCATATAGATCATGGTAAGACGACATTAACGGCGGCGATGACGATGGTATTAGAGAAGGTAGGGTTAGCGAGGTACATACCATTTGAGGAGATAGACAAGGCGCCGGAGGAGAAGGAGAGGGGTATTACGATAGCGATAGCGCATGTAGAGTATGAGACAGAGAGGCGTCATTATGCGCATATAGATTGTCCTGGTCATGCGGATTACATAAAGAACATGATAACGGGTGCGGCGCAGATGGATGGAGCGATATTGTTAGTAGCGGCGGATGATGGTCCTATGCCGCAGACCCGTGAGCACATATTATTAGCGAGGCAGGTAGGGGTGCCATACATTGTGGTATTTATTAACAAGGTAGACATGGTGGAGGATGAGGAGTTAATAGAGTTAGTGGAGTTAGAGACGAGGGAGTTATTGAGCAAGTATGAGTTTCCTGGGGATGAGGTACCTGTGATAAAGGGTAGTGCATTGAAGGCATTGGAGTGTGGATGTGGTAAGAGGGAATGTAAGTGGTGTGGGCCGGTGTGGCAGTTATTGGATGCGATAGATGAGTTTATACCTGAGCCGGTGAGGCCATTAGACAAGCCATTTTTGATGCCGATAGAGGATGTATTTAGTATAAGTGGAAGGGGTACGGTAGTGACAGGTAGAGTGGAGAGGGGGATAATAAAGCCAGGAGAGGAGGTAGAGATAGTGGGATTAGGGCCTACGAGGAAGACGGTAGCGACAAGTATTGAGATGTTTAGGAAGGTATTAGATGAAGGCAGGGCAGGAGATAACATAGGGGTGTTATTGAGAGGGATAGGCAAGGATGAGGTAGAGAGGGGTATGGTATTAGCTGCGCCTGGTAGTATTACACCGCACACGCGTTTTAAGGCGGAGGTATACGTATTAACGAAGGAGGAAGGGGGCAGGCACACGCCATTTTTTAGTGGATACAGGCCGCAGTTTTATTTTAGGACGACGGATGTGACGGGTGTAGTGAGTTTACCGGATGGGGTAGAGATGGTGATGCCTGGGGACAATGTGAATTTAGAGGTAAATTTACTTGAGCCTATTGCTATGGAAGAGGGTTTGCGTTTTGCTATAAGAGAGGGAGGACGTACTGTAGGGGCAGGAGTGGTAACAAAGATCTTGGAGTAAAATCTAGTTATGATTGAAAATCAAAAGATACGGATAAAATTGAAAGCTTTTGACCATAGATTGCTAGATCAGGCTGTTTCCCAAATTGTAGAAACAGCTAAAAGAACAGGAGCTAGGGTAGTGGGTCCTATACCCTTACCTACAAAGATTAGTCGTTGGACTGTTTTGCGTTCACCACATATAGACAAAAAATCTAGGGAGCAGTTTGAGATAAGAACTCATAAAAGATTGATAGATATTGTAGAACCTACTCATCAAACAATTGATGCCTTAATGAATCTAGAATTGGCATCAGGGGTAGATGTAGAAATTAAATTATAGAGAGAAAAGATGATAAATGGTATTTTAGGGAAAAAGATAGAGATGACACGCATTTTTAAAGAAGATGGTCAGGTAGTGCCAGTAACAGTATTACAGGCAGGTCCTTGTGTAGTAGTACAGAAAAAAACAATAGAAAAGGACGGTTATACAGCAGTACAACTTGGTTTTTTAGAGAAGAAAAAACATCGTGTGACAAAACCCCTTTTAGGCCATTTTGCTAAGGTGGGTAAATGTTTTTATTATTTGCGAGAAATAAAAGTAAAGGATATTGATGGGATTGAAGTAGGACAACAAGTAACTGTGGAGGAATTTCAACCTGGTGATCTAGTAAATATCACTGGTACAAGTAAAGGAAGGGGTTTTGCAGGTGTGATTAAGAGGCATGGTTTTAAAAGAGGACCAGAGACACATGGCAGTAGAAATCAAAGGGGACCAAAATCTATTGGCTGTTGTGAATTCCCAGGGCGAGTAATTAAGGGTAAGAGGATGCCAGGCCATATGGGAAATGTAAGAGTAACTGTTAGAAATTTAGAAGTTGTTGATGTTCGTCCTGAACATAATTTGATTTTGGTAAAAGGGGCTGTGCCAGGAAGTAGAAATAGCTTAGTGATTATTAAGAAAGTGGAGGCAAGAAACTAATATGCCAGATGTCCCTGTTTATAATCAACAAGGTCAGGAAATAGGTAGGATAGCATTACCAGAAGACATATTTAATGTGCCTATTAAACCATATTTAATCTATGAAGTAGTAAAATGGCAACTTGCTTGTAGACGGGCTGGGACCGCTTCTACTAAAACACGTGGTGAAGTAAGAGGAGGGGGGAGGAAACCATGGAGACAAAAGGGCACAGGTAGGGCAAGACATGGTAGTATTCGTTCACCTATCTGGGTAGGTGGTGGAGTAGTATTTGGTCCAAAACCAAGGGATTATTCTTATCCTTTACCTAAAAAGATAAGAAAACAGGCATTAAAAATTGCCCTTACATCTAAGCTAAAAACTGAATCGTTAAAAATAGTAAATGATATAAC
>Ga0209410_1001832_pt1 | contig 10327 bp, 10 predicted proteins | sample Mar14436cmmetaG_FD_184135 | JGI IMG/M metagenome (GOLD analysis project Ga0209410, IMG submission 184135) | Marine hydrothermal vent microbial communities from Guaymas Basin, Gulf of California to study Microbial Dark Matter (Phase II) - Marker... ... | reverse complement strand
ATGTAAAAAGATATTACATCATACACTCTGTTTTTGTCTATATCCGCAATCTTTGATATTACCTCATCAAGAGGTTCAAAATCAAAACTTTTAATTACTCTTCTCCTTAAGCCCCCTATACCCTTTTTATCAACTTCGTTTAATTCTTCAAATCCCAACCATTGATTGCTCAATCGTGAAAATTGTCCATAAGCCACGGTGGTTCTTGAATCTCCGTAAGGAGGTGAAGTTATTATTATATCTACACTTTCCGATGGGAGTATGCTTTCAGGAATTTTATAAACTGTGTTAAAATCATAGATTTTAGATTCTGCTTTGTTGTTTTTTAAACGGATATACTCAGCCATTCCGTCTCTGTTCCGTATTAACTTATCAATCATTACGGACAAAACATTTGGATTGAATTTTTCTATTTGCTTTTTAGTCATTCTGTATAACTTGAATTCACTGTTTCTTGTCAATGAAACCTCTCGCACAGTCTCACTAAATGCCACCTTAAAAAAGTCCTGAATGTCTTTATCTTTAATCTGTTCAATATATTCTTTAACGACAGCAAGCCAATATTGGGTTTCTTTTTTAAACCAATAATCAATATTCTCAAAATTAGGGATAGCAGGTTTGGTTTTTATTTTTCCCAGTTGTATTGAAAATACAAAGTCATTAAAATCTTCCAAATACAAATCCAATGATTTGAGCGGGATCACTGTTGTCTTAGCTTTTGCAATTAATCGTGCTAATGGATTTATATCCGTGCCAATAGCATTTATTCCTCTTAGATTTGCTTCTACCAATGAGGTCCCTGTGCCACAGTATGGATCGAATAGAAGTTTAGCCTCTTTCCCGAACTCGTCTAAAATTCGTCCGGCGACTTGAGGGATCATCATTGCTGGGTATGGATGGAAGCAATGAGTATACTGTTTTGTATTTGCGGTTCGAAAATCCCAAGTCTCATCTCTATATTTTTTTGTCATTATTTGCATTTCAAATAAGCCTCCTTTTATGCTTGTAAAGTTCCATTAAATCTTTTTCTTTGATACGAAATGCGGTTCCTCTGTTTCTTACAGCTCCACTCTCCTTTAAGTGCATTCTGATATCAATACCTATTAATGAACTTTTAAACGCTTTCAAAAAATTTCGAGGACTTGGATCTGTCAATAAATAGGCTTCGTTGTAGTGGAAATATTCCTCACCCTGTTCAACTTTTCTATCAGCTATAATTATCAACAATCTGCTTAACTTTGTCATAAATGTTCCAACTATGATATAAACGTCCCATGTAGCTAAGATTTCTTTGTTTTTTGAGTCAACTAAATGGATAGTGTTTTTGTTTTCATCCACATCCAAGAATATTCCTTGTGGAATTGGTCTTCCATAATATACTGTGTTTTTTAGAGCATATCTCCCTTTTTCATCAATATAGCCGTACTTTTGTATAAGTACTTTCTGTTTAATATGCCAAACTCCACGATTGAAAGTAAAAAGTGTAATTAAAGATTGAGAATCTCTCCTCATAGTTTTTATTTCAACCCTTCCCCCGATGTCTGGGATCGGAATATTATTCTCTTGCACACCAAAAAGAGTTTCAAAAGTATATCCAATTCCTGTGGAACCCTTCCTCAGTGATTGGATGAAACCTTTATTTTTAATTTCTTGAAGTTTGGTTGTTACCTCTTTCAATCTCATCTTCTCATCTACTGCTTCTCTGGCGGTCAGTTTCGCCTAACTGACTAACTGCCGGGTATGCCGAGCGAAGCGCAGCTGAGCCAGATATTTCCGACGGGGAAAAGAAGCAATTGCCGCCTTATGTCATTCTACGACAACAGCTGTTCCACTTGCACTCACCATCAACATGTTCTGTCCCACTGTCTCATAATCCAAATCAACGCTTAAAATGGCGTTCGCACCAAGCTTTTTTGCTTCTTCTATCATCTCATTTATCGCTATTTCCTTTGCCTTTCTCAGCTCCTTTTCATATGCTCCCGCTCTTCCGCCTACAATATCTCTTATCCCCGCAAACAGGTCCTTAAATATATTTGCACCCATTATCGCTTCTCCACTCACAAGACCCAAATACTTCACAATTTTTTTACCTTCCACAGTCGGCGTTGTCGATACCAACATTTTACATCCCTCTCTTACTATTCAATTTCTTTTAATTTTAATAATTTCCTAAAATATAAAATACATCTGCTCAGCTTCCCGCGGAGCATGTAACCTCCTCAAGCTCAGTCCCATATCATCCACCCCGGCATCTCCCTCAGCGGGCTCAGCGGGCTCGCAGAGTCCCCATGCCTGCAGCGGTGCGAATATGCGGAGGTCGCAAACCGGGTTTCCTGTTGCAGGAGGTCAGCAGTCAATCGTTTCTATGATGGCGAGAAGCAGTTTTCGCAGGTCTTCCCGTTTTGAAGCGTGATTGACGATATCCTCATAATGCAGTTCTTCGTCTGTGATGCCATGCGCATAGTTGTCAATTGTGCTTATGTTCGCGTATTTTATGCCGAGCTCACATGCGAGCGTCGCTTCTGATGCCATGTTCATGCCGACTATGTCCGCGAACTTGCGTATCATCGCTATCTCCGCTTTTGTCTCAAGACGAGGACCGACTGTCTGGAAGTATATGCCGTGATCCACCACATCTATTGCAAGGTCACGGGCCACTTTTATTATCGTGTGTCTGAGCCCCTCATCGAGTTTAGGGGTCACATGAACCAATCTGTCATCGTAATATGTGGGTATATTGCACAAACTGATGAAATCATGCGGCACAACGATGCATCCAGGCTTTATCTCCATTTTGAGGCTTCCAGCGGATGTCACACCGATTACCCTCTCAATTCCCAACTGCTTGAAAGCGAGCATGTTCGCGTGATGATTCACGCGGTGGGGTGGTATGTTATGATGTCTGCCGTGTCGCTGTATGAATGCGATTTCCTCATCCTTCAGAACGACCGGAACGCTTCCGTATTCTGTAACAATCTCACGCTCCTCAACACGCTCAAACAGAAAAAGCGACTCAGCCAGGAAATTTGTTCCTCCAATTATGCCGAGCGATGACATCGTCAGGATGGCGTTTATGAGGTTACATTACCCGATGAGTTTACCCGCTCTCTCCTTTGCTTTCTTTTCTTTTCTTTTCTTCCGCTTCTTCTTTCTGTATGATGTTCAGCCACTTTCTTACTTTCGCAACTATCTCATTCAGTTTTTCCTGCGGGCAGCTCTCATGTCGCACGATACCTGACACTATATCAACCAGTTTTCCTGCGGTTTCTCCGTCTTTACGGATTGTGCTCACGCCTATATCCTCAAAATCACTGAGGCTCACCGGGCACTGGCAGAGGACGATTGCATATATTTTCACGCGCTTCAGTACGAATCTCACCTTGTATATGAAGTGCATTTTCACATTTCCGTGATGGAGGAGTGCGAGTTTGTGTCTACTCATGAATTCTATTTCACGAGGCTCCATACCGAAGACCACGCCATGACCCCCGCTTATAAGAGGAGCATCAGCTGGCATGCCGTCTCCCGCGTTGAGCACGAGCTCGCTCACGTTTATGCCTCTGTCACGCAGCTCTGTTGTTATCTCGCAGACAGGCTTTGGCACATGCCGTGAGCCGGGAGACATGGCAACCGCAACCACATCTGTCTTGAGTGCTTTTGCAAATGTGCCTCGCTGTGCCAGTCCGCCGCCAAGACCGAGACCGACTCCTTTCCTGCAGATGACAAGTTGCGTCTCTCTACCCACTGGCATCTGTCCACAACTCCATTTATGATGCTTTCCCTCTCAAATCCTCCATTTTCACTATTTTACCGTCTTTCATGTGTGCGATCCTGTCACAGACATCGTAAGCGAAATCAATATCGTGCGTTACGATGAGGAATGTGACACCCAGGTTTTCGCGGGCTGCTCTTATTGTTGTTGCAACATATTTCTTGGTGACGGGGTCCATTGTTCCCGTTGGCTCATCAAGAATTGCGATGTCAGGCTCTTTCATAAGCACCTGTGCGAGCGCAACTCTCTGTCTCTCACCGACACTCAGCTCGTCATGCGTCTTGTTCAGGATTTTCTCAGCCTCCTGCTCAGTGAATCCAACTCCCGTGAGGACGAATTTGGCCTTCATCTTAGCAAGCTCCTCGGGAAGCCGCAGTCCGATGCATGTTGTCAGGTTCTCAAACACAGTCTTTCCCGCATAAAGCGAATATTCCTGATGCAACATCGCCACATGGCTCAGCACCTCCCCTCTTCCAGGTGTGGTCGCTGCCCACGATATCCATGTTCCTTTCTCAGCCTGCCTTCCCACATCTATCCACTTATCTCCCGAACGGACAAGGACAGAACCTCCCGTGAGCGAATCTATTCCCGCAATTATCCTCGCAAGCGATGTCTTACCGGCGCCGCTCTTTCCGAGAAGACCGAATATCTCGCCCTCATGCACCTCAAAGGAGACATCATCAACAGCCTTCACAATGCCGCGGTGAAGCGAATAGTAGTATTTCTTGCAGTGAACCACCCTTATCTTGGGTTCACCTATTTTCACCTCTTCCTCCCTGCCTATGTCCTCAATCTCCTTCTCAAATTCCTCAACGATCTTATCCGCAGGTCCGTATGCCACAACCTCACCACTCTCAAGCCACAGCGCATTCTCAGCAAGGTCCCTTATGACATGCGGCCAGTGAGATGTCACTATCATCGTCATACCTCCCCCCGCAACATCTTTAAGCGATCTGTGCACGAGCTTTGCAGTCTCAGGGTCAAGTGTTCCCGTGGGCTCATCTGCGAGCAGTATGATGGGGTCAAGTGCGAGCTGCCTCGCCAACACGACTCTCTGCTTCTCGCCTCCACTCAGGTCCCTCGCGGGAAATGTCACGCGATGAAGCATGTTCACCGACTTCAACAGCTCAAATGCACGGCGAAGACGCTTGCCTGAAGGATATCCACGGCGCTCAAGTGCCTCAAGAACATTGTGCATCACAGTCTCCTCACCATAAAGCCCGAATGTGCGTTGAAGCATGATCGCAATACGACGGCGGAGAGCCCTCCTCACATCCTTGTCGGTCTCGTTCCAGTAATCTATCTCACGCAGCTCATACTTGCTCCCACATCGCTCACATTCCTTACCAACAGCACTCGGCAGCTGCACATCAAGACATGATGGACACATCGCCACACGATATATCACCTTTCCACTCGTCGGCGCATATTCTTTTGTGCACCTGATCATGTGCAACAGTATTGATTTTCCAGCGCCGCTCCTCCCGAGAAGCCCGAGCGTCTCTCCCTCCTTTATCTCAAGGCTCACATCATTCAACACCCTGTTTCCATTGAACTCCTTGCTCACATTCAGCACTTTCACGATCGTCTCTTTATCTTCACTCATTTCCTCAGTTTTCCTATTCTCTCATTTTATTATTATTATCAACTGCTTTTCTCAAACTCATATGCAAACGATGCTCGCGGGCAGGCGGCGATGCTCGCAGCGCTGAGATGAACCCGAGCGAAGCGCTGAGATGAACCTGAGCGCTTATCTCCTCCTCTTTTTCCGCCTTTTCACATTTTTTTGCCTTCCCGCCGACTGAGCTGTTGATCCCGCTGTATGACCTGAAAGAGCAGATGATGTGGCGGCTGGTGCAGACGCCATGTATTTTGCGGCTTTCTTTGTTTCAATTCTCATGACATACCATCTGAGTATGCCCGCATTCATCATCCATGTGTTCATCAGATCGACCGTCAGTCCGAAGAGAAGCACGACTGAAATGTCCCTCAGCATTTCTATTGTCGGAAATCCGCGCCACAGTAAAGGCAGAAGAGTTGACACGAAAAACATCGCAAACACCGCTCCGATAGTGGTTGATGTCATGGTCAGCCCCGTCTTCATCGCACTCCTCACTCTGTCGTTTAGTTCGCCTCTCCCCCTGATCACCTTCATCGTGAGCAGAATATCAGAGTCAACAGAGTAACCGATGAGCATGAGAAGCGCCGCTACTGTGCCGAGAGAGAGCTCTATTGATACGAGATTCATACATGCAGTTGCAATGACAATGTCAGAAAGTGCTGACAATATGACTGCAATTGACGGAACAGGAGTTCTGAACACAATGAAAACGACAAATGCCATCGCCAAAAACGCAATCAGCACAGCATTCACCGCTTGCTCGAGATATCTCTCCCCGACAACCCCGCTTATGTCGCTCGGAACCTCAAACGCGCCGCCGAATTCTCTGTGTAAAGTCTCATTCAGTCTCTCCTTCTCCTCCTTGCTCATGGGACCGAATATGAGCATCACACCTGAAACGCCGCCCTCCTCCTCAAACTTGCTGACGCTTTCAAGCGGAAATTGCGCAAGCTTCTCCTTGATCACATCTTCAGATTCCACAACCTTCAACTTCACAACAGTCCCGCCTGTGAAGTCCATTCCAAGTTTGACCGGCGAGCCCGTGCTGAAATGCATGTATCCAAGCGCGGAGATTGCGATGAGAAATATCACAATGGGAACAAGCACCATCTTGGTCACTGAATACCTCGTCACATCAATCTTCTCAATGATTTCATCCATACTCAGCATCGTTTTCCCCTCTCCGCTTGTTCTCACCCGACCGCCTTTGATGCGGCGGTGATGATGGGGCGGTGATGATGTGTGATCTACTTCACTTTTATCACACTATATTTCTCACGCATTTCCCGTGTGATAAAGCCCACACCACATCTGTTTCCTATGATCTCTATGACAATGAGCTTGTCAGGATTCTTCAAATCAACCTTCGGCTTCTTACTGTGTATTCTCTCTATGAGATCATAGAGATACCCTCCAACTTCCCTCTCAACAACCCTGCTTGATATATCTTCCTTCATACCTCGCCTCTCAACACGCACTGCAAATGTGTCTCCAGGCTCTATCTCATCAATATATCGCTCAATTTTCTTCTTCAATATGTCTATCAAATTGTCAGGCGATACAAAAAAAGTATCTTCAACCGGTATCACCCTGCTCAATCCGCGATATCTTCCGCTCTCCGCTTCTTCAAGGAAATCAGAGATGTCGGGCACGAGACCCACCAACACATCCCTGAACCCAGAGCGCCTGAAATCGCCATCCTCAGAGAGAGACTCAAGCAACTGCTTCTCAGAGCCGCTCTCCGCCACCACAACTACATTCCACTCCTTCAGCATCCTCCTTATTTAAAGGCCGCTGAATAATATATGCTGCGTCTCATCAGTCACATGCTTCACACGCTTCACATGCTTCAGAACGCGGTGAAATGCCGCTGAAATGCTGACGGGCGCTGAAAATGCAAATAATATATGGGGTGCTCCTCCTTTCAAGGAGCGGAAGATGTGCGCGAAAGCAGTTTTACCTTTCAAATGGAAGGGGGCAAAATCCCGCCTTCATCCTTTTCTCAGCGTGAGGGAGAGAGAGGAGCTCGCACTGTGCATGCTGAAAGATGTGCTGCATGCGCTCTCATTGTCTGATGTTGAAGAGGCTGTTGTGATTGTGAGAGGAGATGCGGAGCAGCTGAGAGAGAACATCATTGAACCGTCCAATCTCCGTCTGGAGTTCCGTGAGGATTTTGGAGAAATGAACGAAGTGCTGAAAGGAGTTGTTCTCGGTGATGTTGATGAGACCTCTGATGAGACCTCATCAGAGAGATCGGAGAGAGAATCCCGTGTGCTTGTCATGATGTCAGACCTGCCGCTCGTCAGGAATGTGCATATAAATGATGTGCTGAGATGCGATGCGGATATCGTGATAGTCCCGGGAAGAAGAGGAGGAACAAATGCTATTTCTCTCAGAAATCCGAATGCTGCATCAATTTTCAGCTTCAGCTGCGGAATAAGCTTTCTGGAGCATATGAAGTGTGCGGAGAAAAGAGGAATGTCCGTATGCATATATGATTCCTTCTTCTTCAGCACTGATATAGATGAGGTGAGCGACCTGATAGACCTCATAGTGTTCGGAAACGGATTTGCATCTGAATATCTGCGAAAAATAGGCGTTTTCATATCCGCCGAGGAACATCTCCACATCGCCCGCCGACCTGTTGCGTGCGCGGTCGGAGAGGAAGACACAAAGCAGATGGGCAAAAAGCATATCGCAGCGCCACGATGTGCAACGGGCAGCCTCCGGGCAGGAGGCTCTCCTTCCATCGGCAGGCCATGAGCGTGGACGCCTTATTTATATTATTTGTTTATATTATCCTTCTCATGTGTTTTTACAAACAAGCAAAGGCTGTCCCAGCCTGCGGACATGCCGGGTGCAAGCAGGAAGCCCGTTGTAACGTGACATGGGAGAAATGAAAAGAAAAACTTGCATTCCTGCATGGATATTGAAATACAGAGATAGGATAGAGAGGGGAGAGATAACACCGGAACAGATATTGGAGGAGGAGAACAGGAGAAGAGAGAAGCCAATAAAACTGGCAACAGTGAAAAGAGCGATCAACTCCTTGGGATACTCCGTGGAGGAGCTCAGGCGGCGAGGAATGATCGGTTCATCGATGGCATCACGCGCAGGAGATGGAGGGACTGAGGGATCCGCTGCTTTGCAGGAGGAGGCAGAGGCTCCGGAAGAAAAAATCCAGCAAACTGAGGAAGTGAGTGTGAGTGAAAGCAAAGAGGCTGGTGAGGAAGGAGAGGCTGGTGAGGGAGAAGAGGCAAAAAAGAGGAGAAGAAAGGAAGAAGCACCTACATGGATACTCAAATACAGGGATAAGATAGAGAGGGGAGAGATAACACCGGAACAGATATTGGAGGAGGAGAACAGAAGAAGAGAGAAGCCAATAAAACTGGCAACAGTGAAAAGAGCAATAAACGCACTCGGATTCTCAGTTGGCGCTCTCAGAGCTGAGGAGAGGAGGGCACGCGGCGTGCCTGAGGCGGAAGTCGCTGAACATCCTGTCCAACCAGCGGAGCGTGAGGTGGCAGCTGCCGGATATCGCATAGACGCCATCTCCGAGGAGACAAGAATAAAATTCATGGAAGTGAAGAGGAAATGGGAGGAGAGTCTCGGCAAATCAATGTCCAATGATCACTTCATGAACATACTGCTTGCACTCGCGAGCCTTGTTGAACGTGGAAAGACGCTTGTCAGAAGAAGCTTATAAAGCAATGCGCGTGATGATCGCCGAATATGCTGTGGGCAGCTGCGATGAGAGGCGAATCTCACTGCTCAGAGAGGGCAGAGCGATGCTTCATACACTCAGGAAGAGCTTTGAGAGCCTCGGTCATGATGTTGTGAGCCCCTATGAAGAGCATGATTTTGCAGATGCCGTTGAAAAACTTTCCAAAAAAAGTGATGCTGGCATTGTAATCGCTCCTGATGACATACTGGCAGAGCTCACTGCTGTCGTTGAGGAGAACACGCTCAACCTCGGCTGTCCGTCTGAGGCTGTGAGGATATGCGCTGACAAGCTCAGAACAACCGAGATACTGCGAGAAAACGGAATTCCCGCACCTGAGATTTATGACTTTCGCAGCAGCTGCCACATATCAAACGCTCACACAAACTCAAAAGGCACAGGCGAACATCGCATCGTGATAAAGCCCAGATATGGCTGCGGCTCAGAAGGTGTGTTTGTCGTTCGTGATATCTGTGATGTTTGTGGTGTGCTGCCACCGGCTGACCAAATACCGGCTGACCAGATATTGACCTCATATGTTGAGGGAGATGATGTCAGCGTGAGCATGGTTGCAGGCGCATCAAATGCACTCCTGCTCACAGTGAATAAGCAGCATGTGAACAGATACAAAGTGCGGAATCGTGATGACGTCGGTGACGTTGGTGTTGAATTCAAAGTGGAGGAGAGGCTCGTATTTGAAGGTTGCTCAGTGCCCTACACGGTGGAGGAGATATGGTTGAGTGCGCTTAAGCGGCTGAGCGTGCGAGCTGCGCATGTTCTCGGCTGCCGTGGATATTTCGGTATTGATTTCGTGCTCGGCAATGATGGAAATGCATATGTGGTTGATGTAAATCCAAGAGCGACGACAGCACTTGTGTGCGTGGCAAGAGTGCTCAACATTGAAATCGCAGATCTCATATTGAGGGCAGCTCGCGATGAACTGCCTGCGGAGGATGAGATATGTGTGTGTGGAAAATGCACATTTCGTCTGTCAGCCTCTCCCGTATGAGAGGAGTTTGCCATCGGATGCCGTGCGAGTTCATGCTGACCGGGACCCGAATCAGTCATCAAAAAACTGAACACAAGCACTTAAGCTTGGCATCTCTGGCGGTGGCAGTGTGAAAGAGAGGAGAGCGTGATGCTTGCGTGGTTTTCCGTTCTCCCTTCCGTTCTCGTGTGAGATGAGTGTTCCCCATGTGAGATGAGTGTTCCC
>Ga0209410_1001831_pt1 | contig 10334 bp, 10 predicted proteins | sample Mar14436cmmetaG_FD_184135 | JGI IMG/M metagenome (GOLD analysis project Ga0209410, IMG submission 184135) | Marine hydrothermal vent microbial communities from Guaymas Basin, Gulf of California to study Microbial Dark Matter (Phase II) - Marker... ... | reverse complement strand
CGGAGGAACCGCAGAGGCCGGCGTAAAAGATGGGCGGATGAGTACAAGAAGAGATGGCGGGTGGAGAGGACGTTCGCCCGGCTCGACAACTTCAGGAGGCCGGTGGTCCGCTGGGAGAGGCCGGCCATGATGTACGAAGCCTTCTGCATCCTGGCCTGTATCATCATCTGCTTGAGGGAACTTTTGAATGACTTCAAGTAACCCCCGTTAACGAAAATTTGTCCAGTAATTTAAGAACAACCATTCCCCATCCTACCGGCGGCCGTAGAGCTTCAGCATCCACTCCCATGCGGTGGCGATGATCTCCTCGAGCTCGGTAAAGCGGGGTTCCCAGCCGAGCTCCTGCTTGGCCTTCGTGGGATCGGCCACGAGAGCTGGGGGGTCGCCCGGGCGCCGGGGACCCTCCACCACCCGGAAATCGCGCCCGGTGACCCTCTTGCATACCTCGATCACCTCCCGGACCGAATGTCCCACCCCGGTGCCCAGGTTGTACGCCGGGCTCGCCCTCCCCTCCCGCAAGCGCTCCAGGGCCAACACATGCGCCTCCGCCAAGTCCACAACATGGATGAAGTCCCGGATGCAGGTCCCATCGGGGGTGGGGTAGTCGGTGCCGAAGATCTCCACGTGATCCCGCACCCCCAACGCCGCCTCGAGCACGATGGGAATGAGGTGGGTCTCGGGATCGTGCCACTCGCCGATCACCCCTTCGGGATCGGACCCGGCGGCGTTGAAGTACCGTAGGGCCACGTATCTGATACCATAGGCACGGGAGTAGTCGGCGAGGATTTCCTCCATCATGAGCTTGGTGCGGCCGTAGGGGCTTTTCGGGCGCTTGGGGTGGTCCTCGGGGATGGGAATCCGCTCCGGGTCGCCGTAGACGGCGGCGCTGGAGCTGAAAACGATCTCCCCCACCCCATGGGCGCGCATGGCCGAAAGCAGGTTCAGGGTGCCCACCACGTTGTTGTAGTAGTAAACCTCTGGATTTTCCACCGATTCGCCCACCGCGGTCTTGGCGGCGAAGTGGATCACCGACCGGATAGGATATTTCTGGAAAACCCGCTCCAGGGCCTCCCGATCCAAGAGGTCCGCTTTCACAAATTCCTCACACAACACGAACTCCCGGTGCCCCACCGAGAGGTTGTCCAGGGCTACCACTTCGTACCCCCGGGAAAGGAGGGCCTTGATGGTGTGGGAGCCGATGTAGCCCGCGCCGCCGGTGACCAGGATTATCTCGCTTTTCGGTTGGGGCATGGATCAGAGCTCCGCGAAGATCTCCCGCAGGGGAATGACGAGGCCCGGAAGTAGGGGGGACACGAGGGTCTCATCCCCGCGGTAACGGCTCACAAGCTCGAATCCACGTTCGCCCAACGTGTAGACCTCGGCGGTCTTCCCCCCGGGGTCCACGATCCAGTACTCCCGCACCCCGTGGCGGGCGTAAAGGGTTTTCTTGAAATGGCGATCCTTTTCTTCCGTTCCCGGGGAAAGCACTTCCACCACGAGATCGGGAGCACCGCGGATCTCTTCTTTTTGGATCAGAAACCGCCTTTCCCGGGAAATGAAGATCACATCCGGTTGCACAACCTCCACGTCCTCTCCTTCCCCCAGGACGACGTCCAGTGGCGCGAGGTAAACCCATCCGAGGCCGTTTTTCCTAACGAACTCCCAAAGCATGAAACCGAGGTTCCTCACCGCTCTTTGGTGGGGTTCGGTGGGAGCCGGAACCATCACTATCTCCCCCCCCAGAAGCTCATAGCGCCTTGTCTCCGAAACCGGAAGGCTCTTGTAGTCGGCGTAGGTGAACTTGATCTTCGTTCCGCGCATCCCTATGCCTCCATGACCATTCTACCCACCGCCGTCCGGGCCTTCAGGCACAGCGGCCTTCCCCCACCCTTCCAACGGGAGGTTGGCATCCGGAGAAAGGGAGAGGGGGTCGCGGTGACCGCGTTCGGCGAAGCGGAAGTGGGCGCAGGCGGCCACCATGGCGGCGTTGTCGGTGCAGAGCTCCGCCGGGGGAAAGAAGACCTCCATGCCCCGCTCCGCGGCCCGAGTCGGAAAGACCTCCCGTAGGCGTGAGTTGGCCGCCACCCCGCCTACGACGACGATCCTTCGGAGCTCATAGATCCGCGCCGCCCGGATCGCCTTATCCACCAGCACATCCACGATGGCCTCGAGATAAGAGGCGCAGAGGTCGCTCAAGTTGGGATGGGGATGCTCCTTGAGCCACCGCACCGCGGCGGTCTTGAGCCCGGCGAAGCTCATGTCGAACCCTTCTCCCAACATCGGCCGGGGAAAGGGAATGGCCTCCGGATCCCCCTTTCGCGCCAAAGCATCGATGGCCGGCCCCGCGGGGTATCCCAGGCCTACAAGCCTCCCCAGCTTGTCCAGGGCTTCCCCGGCGGCGTCGTCCCGGGTGGTCCCGACGACGCGGAAATCATCCCAATCCTTTACCACCACGAGCTCCGTGTGTCCCCCGGAGACGATCAGGCCCAGGAAGGGAGGGGGGACATCGGGGTAGCTCAAGCGGTGGGCGAAGAGGTGCGCCGCCAGGTGGTGCACCCCCACGAAGGGCACTCCGAGGGCCACGCTCAGCCCCTTGGCGTAGGAGACCCCCACCACCAAGGGGCCGATGAGCCCGGGACCGTAGGTGACGCCCACCAGATCGATATCGCACCAGCCGATCCCCGCCTCGCCCAGCGTTTCCTCCACCAAGTAGGGGAGCTTTTTCAGGTGGTCCCGGGAGGCGATCTCCGGTACGACCCCCCCGTAGCGGGCGTGCAGATCCACCTGCGAATAAACGGAACTGGCGAGGATTTCATGTCCGTCGCGCAGGATGGCCACCGCGGTCTCGTCACAGGAAGTCTCTATCCCCAATGTGATCATCTCCGCCGATTTTAACACCCTTGCCTTCCTACAACCCTCTCGTCCCTTGACGGCGGGGCCTTGTGCCCTCATAGTGCACTTGAGACTCATAAATTTAAGGAGGGAGCGATGAGGGACAAGGTGCTGGCGGTTTCGATTATCTTCGGCCTGTGGGCCGCGGCCGGAGCGGTGGAGCTTGAGTTCCTGAGCTCATACGAGATCAGGACCCAGGACTGGTGGTTCGGGACCATGCCCGTTGGGGAGATCTCCGGGCTCGCCTATAACCCGGACCTCGGGATCTACTACGGGATCTGCGACAACCGGGGCAAGGACCCCGAGGAGGGCGTGGCCGGGAGGCTCTACCTCTTGGACATCGAGACCTACCCCCCGACCGTGATCTCATCGGTCAAGGTGGTATCGGTGGTCTTCCTCGATTCGGATCCCGAGGCTCCCGGGGTGCAACCTTATGGCCCGGGCGAGATCGACGCCGAGGAGGTCCTCCTCACCCCGGACCGCAAGCTCATCATCTCCTCGGAAAGGGACCTCGAGAACATCCCCTGGATAAGGGTCTTCGCTTTGGACGGGGTGATGCTCGGCGAGATCCCGGTGCCGGACAAGTTCATCCCCGCCGAAGGAAAAGGGGTGCGTAGGAACCTGGCATTCGAGGCCATGGCCCTCTCCCCGGACGGGAAGACCCTCTTCTTTGCCAACGAGCAAGCTCTGGTACAGGACGGACCCATGTCCACCCCCGAGCACGGGACCCAGGTGCGCATCGTCCAGTACGACCTCTCGGGCGACGCCCCCGCGGAGGTAGCGGAGTACGTCTACATCACCGAGCCCATCTTCGCTACCCCGAAGGGCAAATACGCCGACAACGGTGTGGTGGCGATGCTCTATGTCAAGCACCTCGTGCCCGAATACGACCTCTTCGTGGTGGAACGGGCCTACTCCAGCGGGGTGGGGAACGATATCAAAATCTTCGGGGTTAGCTTAGAGGGGGCCGACGACGTGAAGGACCTCGAGGCCCTCCCCTACCCATTCACGGGGAAGGCGGTGGAGAAGACGCTGCTTTTGCGGATCTCGGCGATCCCCGAGCTCTCCGATATCCCAGTTGTGCCGGACAACATCGAGTCCATCACCTTCGGCCCCGTGCTCCCCACGGGGAACCCCTCCCTGATCCTCGCCAGCGACAACAACTACAACCGCCCCCAACGGAACCTGTTCCTGTTGTTCGAGCTCGTCCCTTAAAGCCGTGGCGGGTGACGCGTGACGCGGTGAATCGAAGAGGGGGAGGCTCAAGCTCCCCTCTCTTTTTGTAGATGTTCGGCCACGGCGAAGACGGCCCGCTTCACCGCCGGGGTCCTGAAGGGGACCGTGGCCCCGTCCAATTGCACGATCCATCCCTTCCGGTCTTGGGAGACGGAGATGAAGAACTGTTGGCGAAACTCCCCGTCGGCGGCGAATGCCCGCAGGAGCACCTCGTCCCTATCCGGGGCCACGAAGCCCTCCTTGACCACGAACGCTCCCCGCGGCCAGACCTCCTTTAGGCCCACCGCTCTGAGTACATCCTCGGGGCTGAGTTCACCTTTTATCCGTGCATGGGGCATCCTTCCCTCCACGATCCGCTCTATTTTCGCCGGGGCTCCCTTTTCGGCCACGAGCCGGTAGATAGACCGCCCCTGGCTTCGCCACTTGCGTTCGTAGCGGGTGCGGGACCCTCCCTGTATCTCGTGGGGCCCCTGGACCTCGAAGCACCCGGTGGCCGCGAGCTTATCCCGGGCTTCCTCGGCAAAGAACAGGGCGTCGGTGGTGAGCTCGAACCTCCCCCCCGGCTCCAGCACCGCCGCCAGGGTTCTGGCGAAGCCTTCATTTACCAACCGCCGCTCGGCGTGGCGGGCCTTGGGCCAGGGGCAGGGGAAGTTGACGATGACCTCCCGAACACTCTCATCCGCAAACAGCTCCCTAAGGCCGAACCTCCCGTCCAGCCGCACCACCCGGACGTTCCCGAGCCCGGCGGCGTGGAACTTCCGCCCCGCCTTCTCGATGCAGGTGAGCGATAGCTCGAACCCCACGTAATCGAACTCCGGGTGGTTCGCCGCCTCTTCGGCCAAGAACTCCCCGTTTCCGAAGCCGATCTCCACCACCAGGGGTGCCTCCCTCCCGAACACCCAGCGCCAGTCGGGGGGAAGCCCGGCGAAGAGCCGCGGCTCGATGAGGTACTTCGCGAACTCCATTCGCTCAAGCTTACTCCATCTCCGGTAAAATGTGGTCGCCATGGGATGGGATTTGGCGGAGATGGCCCTCGAGATCATGCGGCCCCACACCACCTCGGGGCGGGAATGGCTGATCGAGGATTTCCTGGTGGAAAGGCTCAAAGAAGCAGGCCTTGAGGTCAAGCTCCAGGAGGTCCCCGGCGTCGGCGATAACATCATCGCCCAACGGGGAGAGGGGGGCTTCCTCATCGTGACCCATACCGATGTCTATCCCTACCTCACCCCGGAGATCCAGGAGCCGCGGGTAGAGGATGGGGTGCTCTTCGGCCGCGGCGCGGTGGACACCAAGGGGCAGATCGCCGCCCTTCTTTTGGCGCTGAAGGAATCCAAAGGACCGGTAAGCGTCGCGCTTGTGGTGGACGAGGAGCTGGAAGGTCGGGGATCCCGGCTCCTAGAGGTGCCCCCGGGATGCCGGGGAGCCGTGGTGTTGGAACCCACGGAGCTCGCCATCTGTACCGCCGAGGCCGGAACCCTGGAAGTGCGGGTGGTGACCCGGGGCAGGGAAGCCCACGGTTCCACCCCTTGGGCCGGCGACAACGCGGTGGAGAAGGCCATCCGCTTATACAACAAACTCCTCGGTGCGTCGTTCCTCAAGCACCGCCACCCCCTCTTCCCCCGGGGCGCATGGGTGAACATCGGTCGTATCGAGGGCGGACACGATGCCATGGTGGTTCCGAGTGCATGCTCCATGCATCTTGAGATCGGATTCGCCCCCGGGCTTTCCGCCGGGGCGGTGGAAGATGAGGTGGAGGAGATCCTGGCCGAGGCCGAGACCATGGAGGTCCTGGACTTCTCCCCTCCCTGGGAGACCCCGCCGGACGCGGCGGTGATCCCCGCGCTGGAGGAAGCGTTCCGCCGGGCCACGGGACGGGAAGCCCGACGGGCGGGGATGCCTTCCTGGACCGATGGCGCAAACCTCCACAAGAAGGGGCTTCCTACCGTGGTCTTCGGGGCGGGGAAGCTCGAGGTGGCCCATACCCCATGGGAATCGATTCCGTTGGCGGAGCTCGGTGAGCTCGCCCTTGTCCTTCGGGCATTGATCGACGCCCGTTGAAGAAAGACCATGAACTGTAATCATAGCTGTGGGGGTTATTTTCGCAGCCACCATAATTTCCTAGCTTGTTCTCCTCTTTGTTTCCAGCGGGTTCAGTGCGAGGTAAAGCCTCCCGCAGTCGTCCCTCTTCATCTTTTCGGGACTTCCGGTACGGCCGGCGCCGGGTGAATTCCACCCCTTTCTTGCGATACCACGCCAGAAGACGGCCGTTGATGAAGGCCGAATCGTCGGGGTTTATCCCTTAAACCATCTCGATGACGCTTGCCCCCTCGGTAACATTTTCGACGGGGCACATCGGTGAGTTGACGGAAACTCTCTTTTTACGCTACCTTATGTGTGTGCGTTGGCTTTGGAGTGTAGTGGGGGCAATATTGGTCGGGGTAGCGGTAGGACTTTATTTCCTCTACTCTACCACCGAGATCGAGCGGGCCCTCAACCGTGGCGATTGGGTCCATATCCTTTTCGTGGGGGAGGACGCGAAACGGGATGGGGGGCCGGAGGCCGACGCCATCGCGCTTCTTGGCGTATCACCCGATCCCGAAGGGGTCGTCCCATACTTTTTCCTTTCCTTTCCCCCGAACCTCCTCTGCTACCGGGAGGGCGAGTGGCGCCCCCTTAAGGACCTGTATCGTCCCGGCGATCCCTCTGCCCTAATCTCCGCGGTAGGGGCGCTGGCGGAGGTGCGGGTGGATCGCTATGTGATCGTAGATTTCGCCGATTTCGAGGCCTTTGTTGATGCTATCGGGGGGATCGAGATCGCGGTGGAGAAGAACTTATCCTACGTGGACCAGTCACAGGGATTGGTGATCGATATTCCCGCGGGAAAGCAGGTGCTTGACGGAAAGCATGCTCTGCAGTACGTACGCTACCGTGAGGGCGGCGATGAATACGGCCGACTCCGGCGCCAGCAGAAGTTCCTTCAAGCGGTGGCGGAGAAGCTCCGCGCCCGGGGATTGGGGGCGGCCAAGGCGCTGATCAAGCTTTTCCTAAACGGGAAGGTGGAGACCGACATAGATTTTCTCGAAGCCGTCTACTTGGCCCGCCGCTTGTGGGCTGCTCCCCTGGAACGGAGGCTCTTCGGGCTCGTCCCCGGTCAGGCCTCTACCGATGGCCTGAAGCCCGACTTCGTGGGGTTGCGGAAGATCCTCACCGGTTGGGCCGAAGAGAAACGCTTCTACACCCGGGATGAGGTAGTTCTCATGGTCCTCAACGGCTCCGGAGAGCGGTTCCTGGCCCGCCGCACCGGGATATGGCTCGAAGGGCGCGGGTTCCGGGTGGCCCGGGAGGGGTGGGCCGATAGACGCGATTACACCCAGACCGTGCTCGTGGCCTTAACGGACGACGAGCGCAAGAAAGGTTTGATCCTCGGGGTGTTGAAGCTGCATGCTCCCTCGGTGGAGGTGGTCCCGGCGGCGGAGTTCTCGGGCGCCCTTCCCGAGCCCGTGCCCGAAGGGGTAGATTTCGTGGTCATATTGGGAAAGGGGTTCAGACTTGGCGGTTGAGGAGTTGGTGGAGCGGGCCGCGGCCATCCTGGAGGAGAAGAAGGGGGCGGATTTGGTCCTGGTGGATCTCTCCGACACCACCATCCCCACCCGTTACTTCCTCATCGCCACGGGCGAGAACGAAAAGCATGTCCGGGCCTTAGCGGAGGAGCTCTTGGAGCGGATGCCCCTTTCCCCGGAGCACGAGGAGGGCCTTCCCGAGGGACGTTGGGTGCTCCTTGACTACGGGGACTTCGTGGTGCACATCTTCGAGCGGGAGGCCCGTATCTTCTACGATCTGGACGGGCTTTGGTCCGACAAGATCGTAAAGCGCCACTGGAGCCCTCGCTCCCAAGCGGTATAATTCGGTCCCGCCCCTTGTAGAGGGTTAGGGGACAGGGTTATAATCCGCGTGGTCCCTGGTCTTTGAAAGGTGAATAGGGCGTCTGCTACGTAAGGATGGTAAGGGCGGACGGTGGATCCCTCGGCAGCCGGAGGCGATGAAGGGCGTGGCCAGCTGCGATAAGCCCCGGGGAGCCGCTGAGCAGGCGATGATCCGGGGATTCCCGAATGGGGAAACCCACCGTACCGTTGAGGTACGGTATCCGCCGCCGAAACACAAGTAGGCGGCGGAGGCGAACCCCGCGAAGGGAAACATCCCAGTAGCGGGAGGAAAAGAAATCAACACCCGTCTCCTTCGGGAGGCGGGCGCGTCCCCCAAAAGGGGACGTGGAGATTCCCCTAGTAGCGGCGAGCGAACGGGGAACAGCCCAAACCTCACGGGTGTTAAAGCCCGCAGGCGTTGCCCGTGGGGGGTTGCGGGACGGCAACGGGGAGGGCTGCGGACCTCCCAGGGAGTTACAAAAGCCTTCTCTAGCCGAACGGCCTGCAAAGTCGCTGGAAAGGGCGGCCGGAGAGGGTGAAAGCCCCGTAGGCGAAAGGGAAGGCTCTCCCGGGTTGCCGCTCCCAAGTAGCGTCGGACACGTGAAATCCGGCGTGAATCTGGGGGGCCCACCCTCCAAGGCTAAATACTCCCGGCTGACCGATAGCGCACCAGTACCGTGAGGGAAAGGTGAAAAGAACCCCGGGAGGGGAGTGAAATAGAACGTGAAACCGTCCGCTCACAGGCAGTAGGAGCCTGGAGGCCTTGGCCCTTCGGGGCCCTGGCTGAAGGGTGACTGCATGCCTTTTGCAGTATGAGCCGGCGAGTTATGGTCCGTGGCGAGGCTAAGCGGGTCTCCCGCGGAGCCGTAGCGAAAGCGAGTCCGAACAGGGCGTCCAGTCACGGGCCATAGACCCGAAGCCAGGCGATCTACCCGTGGGCAGGGTGAAGGCGGGGTAAGACCCGCCGGAGGCCCGAACCCATTGGACGTGCAATTCCATGGGATGACCTGCGGGTAGCGGTGAAATGCCAATCGAGCCTGGTGATAGCTGGCTCTCCCCGAAATGGCTCTAGGGTCAGCCTCACGGCTCAGGCGGCCGGGGGTAGAGCACTGGATGGGGAAGGGGGGAAACTCCCGACTCCAACCAAACTCCGAATACCGGCCGTCGGTCCGTGGGAGTGAGTCCGTGGGGGATAACCTCCACGGTCGAGAGGGGAACAACCCAGACCGCCGGCTAAGGCCCCCAAATCCGGGCTAAGTGGGGAAGGCGGTGTGGCCGCTAAAACAGCTGGGAGGTTGGCTTAGAAGCAGCCATCCTTTAAAGAGTGCGTAACAGCTCACCAGTCTAGCGGCCGCGCGCCGAAAATGTAACGGGGCTAAGCCCGGTGCCGAAGCCGCGGGCTTCCGCGAGGGTTTCCTCGTGGGAGCGGTAGGGGAGCGTTCCCAGCGGGGCGAAGCCGCGTCGCGAGGCGCGGTGGACTGCTGGGAAGTGAGAATGCCGGCATGAGTAGCGAGAGGCGGGTGAGAATCCCGCCCCCCGGATGCCCAAGGTTTCCTGGGGAAGGCTCGTCCGCCCAGGGTTAGGCGGGACCTAAGGTGAACCCGAAAGGGGTAGCCGATGGGCAGCCGGTTAATATTCCGGCCCCTCCGGGTCCGCGCTACGAGCGAAGGGGTGACGCCGCAGGACTATCCCCGCGGGCTTACGGCTATGCCCGTCCAAGCGTCAAGCCAGGGGGAGGAGGCAAATCCCCTCCCCCGCTACGGCGAGGCGTGATGGCGAGCCGCTTAACGCGGCGAAGGGGGATGGGTTCAGCGGCCGAGAAAAGCCTCTAGCCAGTGGGCCCGGAGCCCGTACCGCAAACCGACACAGGTGGGCGAGGGGAGTACCCACAGGGGGGCGAGATAACCCCGGTCAAGGAACTCGGCAAATTGCCCCCGTAACCTCGGGAGAAGGGGGGCCCTCGCCGTGGCCAGGGATCCTCTTGGCTGCGGTTGGGGGCCGCAGAGAATCGGCCCAGGCGACTGTTTACCAAAAACACAGGTCCCTGCTAACCCGTAAGGGGACGTATAGGGGCTGAAACCTGGCCACTGCCGGTAGGTCAAGGGGAGGGGTGCAAGCCCCGAACCGAAGCCCCGGTGAAGGCCGGCCGTAACTATAACGGTCCTAAGGTAGCGAAGTACCTTGTCGGGTAAGCCAAAGCTTGCCCCACCGCCCCGCGAGGGGCGGTGAAAAACCCGGCTCATATCGGGGGAGCCCTCCTGCCGAAATGGCGTGGGGTAACCC
>Ga0209410_1001830_pt1 | contig 10336 bp, 10 predicted proteins | sample Mar14436cmmetaG_FD_184135 | JGI IMG/M metagenome (GOLD analysis project Ga0209410, IMG submission 184135) | Marine hydrothermal vent microbial communities from Guaymas Basin, Gulf of California to study Microbial Dark Matter (Phase II) - Marker... ... | reverse complement strand
GCTAACCATAAGCCCCATACTATATCGCTGATATACACGTAATCTCTTGTGTCCGTCCCATCTCCATAGACTGTTATCGGCTTATTTTTTATAGCCTCAAAATAGAACGTTGGTATTATCTTGTTGAGTTGTTGATGTGGACCATAAGGGTTAAAGAGCCGCACGATCTTAACGTCCAGCCCATAACACTTATAGTATGTGTAGCACAGCCTATCTATCGCGGCTTTTGAGGCTGCATATGGATTTGGCGGGTTCAATGGAAAATCCTCTCTTATAGGAACTTTCGAGTCTCCGTATATCTCGCAGCTACTCGGATATATCAGGGGAACATTGAATTCTCTGCATGCCTCAAGAACGTTGAGAGAACCCCTAATGTTAACTTCAACTGTATGTTTCGGATTTAGAACGCTTTCTCCGGGCTTAGCCTCAGCGGCGAAGTGATAGACTATGTCGCTCTGTTTCACGGCTCTCCTTAGATCAGACATGTCAAATATGTCATGTCCATTCCTCCTCGAAAATCCTATGACATCAACGTTCCTTCTAATCAGAAATTCCTTCATGTTGCTTCCTATGAATCCCGTATCCCCCGTCACGAGGGCTATCATCTCAATCACGACATAGCCTATAAAATTATTCGAGAGGACTCTCCTAATATGAATCTCCTTCCAGTAGGCTTTGATTCCCCACCTAGCATAATCTTGACGTTCGGCCCAATCAGACTGTCTATTATCCTATCATTAATGTTTATTATACATCCATCCATGATTATGCTATTCTCTATCTCGCCGCTCTTCACCACGACATTATCTCCTATGCTCGTGAAAGGCCCGATATACACGTCACTCTCGATCCTTGAATTCTTCCCAATTATTACGGGTCCCCTAATCAGCGCCCCCCTCCTAATTATTGTCCCGGAGCCTACGGAGACCCTACCCTGTATTGAAGATGAATCTTCAATTATGCCGTTTACGCTCGGTTTCATTTCATCGAGGATCAGCCTATTCGCCTCGAGAATATCCTCGGGTGTTCCAGTATCCTTCCACCAACCACTCACCACTCTGTGCTCTACTTTATAGCCTTCAACAAGCAGGTTATGAATTGCCTCTGTAATCTCAAGTTCTCCTCTCCACGAAGGCTTCAACCTTCTAATTACATCGAATATCGCTGGCCTAAAGAAGTATATGCCAGTTAATGCGTAGGGGCTAGGCGGCTTCTTAGGCTTCTCAATAAGCCCCACTAGCCTGCCTTTATCATCGAATTTCGCAACTCCAAATAGTTCTGGTTTGGGAACCTTACATAATAGGATCATTGCATCCAGATCTGACTTAGAGAATTCCCTCACATACTTGGATATTCCGCCCTTGAGGATGTTATCTCCAAGGTAGACGACAAATTCATCATCTACGAAGCTCTCACATAAGCCTACGGCATGCGCTATTCCCTTCGGTTCGCCCTGATAAATATAAGTTATATTCACTCCGAATTTAGATCCATCCCCATAATACTCCTTCACTTTCTCGGGATATATATCCCCAAGAATTATTGCGATATCCCTTATCCCAGAATTCCTTAGATCCTCCAATACGTACTGCGAGATGGGCTTATTCGCTACGGGGATCAGCTGCTTTGGACCGGTATGCGTTAATGGACGAAGCCTCGTTCCATGACCTCCATGGAGAATCACACCCTTCACGCGCGATCACCCTTCAATACAAACCTTCCATCTCGGAGCAATTAAGATTATCCATTAGAAGGCTAATAGGGGATTCAGCCCCTAAGGCTGGAGAAACCGTTGAACCTAACAGTGTGACCGTGGCAGAAAGCAATAAGACAATGCCATTCATTTTCGTTCACAGCAGTAACATGAAAAGATCGTATAGCTGGGCACATGTAAGGGGAGTGAATACACTCTTGTCAGACCGAATGAGGAGCACACTTTCTAAAACAACGAACCCGACAGTGAAGGCATATATCTTTTGCTTATGAAGATACGCAAGTTAATGATAGATGATATGCCTTACATTCCATTCTCCACAATAGTATGTTTTCCCTCTCTGCATTGCTTGATGGTAGTAGGCAAGCTTATTCTTCAGTTTTTTCATCGCCTAAATCTAAATTGATGGTGGGAGTTGATTTTTCCTCTGTATGTCTATTTGGCCAGATTATCGTATAGCCCCCAAGATATACGCCGATAAAGCTTCCCGTGAGAGCTGGGATAATAACATCAATATATATGTTAGGTAGGGTTAGATGCCCCAAATAATACAGTAGTATGACAAAGAGTATGAATCCGATGGAGGCCGTAATGAAAAGAAAGAGGTTTAATCTGGCTTCAACTCTATAACCGGTGTAAAGTCCCCCTAAGAAGCCACATATCAGATATGCAATTCCAAAGAAGATTATTGCATGCGCGATCCTAAATGAGTCAAAGGCCATAACGCCTATAATGCCCAAGAAGATCAAGATCTCCCTGAAAAGCATATCCATTATGCCTGGAAGTATCGTCATCGTAGAGAAGCATATGATCCCTCCGAGCAGACTGTTCAGAACGTCGCTCCATGACATTTTCTGCCTCTCACTTCCCTTCATACCCCTTCACCACTAAGTCACTTAATATTCTCTGAAAGACTTCATATGTATCCTCATAATCTTCCTGCTTCCCCCAAAATGCGATGCGAACAAGATTATCCTTATTCATAAAGGAGAGCACTATACAACTCATATTGTAATACTTTCCGTCTGAAGACTTAAATCCATTCCTAATGAGTATCCTTGAGTATCTCGCTATATTCTCTGATGCCCCAGCATGTGCAGTGCCATTAACGATCGAGATTACAGATGCATTCTCATTTTTTTCGAGGGTCCAATTAAAGAATCGTTGGACATCCCAGTAGGATATGGCCGCGAGATCGCTGAGGTTTCTCTCAATAAAGAATCTTTCAGTAGCCACTTTGTCATATACTTGAATGGAAATGGCCGAGAACTTATTAGGATGAAAGATTATTAGACTGAAGACTTTACCGCCAAAAGATCTATTTGAGGATTCCCAAGTTAACGCGAACCAGTTGATCGGCAGATTCACTGATAAAACGTCATTATTCAAGCTGAGATAATCTCCTCTTTTATTTGCTGCAACGGTAAAGTGAATTATGCTGAAACCTAAAATTAGAGAGCCGCAGATCAACAGGAGGAATATCAAAAGTGGAAGCCTTGGCAATCCAAGCTTCAAAGGTTGATCACACGATTCATGGTGAGACATTTGCAGATATAAATCTGACGCATCACATTACTAACTCTTTGCTTTGTGAGGTAGTTAAGTAAGTGGCTTATCATGCGGGGTGATCTCTTCCTCGGCTCGATTTTCTTGAGAGATGTAAATGTCTAAGCTCATGGGCTACTGGGAAAGATGGATTGTTGAGGCAGCATATTCAACATTCAAGAGAAGGTTCGGAGGGTCTTGCATAGCGAAGACTGGAGAATATTACAAGAGAACTTATAATGAAGACGTCATCTACAATATACTCATAAACCTGTAAGCAACAGAGCGGAAGATACGAACCAGATAAAAAGAAGAGACAGACAAAAACTAAACATTCCATAAAGCAGATTTCAAATTTAGAAGATTCGATGCGGTTGAGGATAAAACGTTAATTCATGCAATGCGGCATTTATGCTAAGTGGTCTTAAATAATGATCTTCAAGTTTATTTTGTAAGCTCAGAACTTACAAAAATGGGGTAAGAAAGGGTTGGGAAAGAGGGTTAGAGCAAGAGATATGGGTATAAAGATAGGCGTGATGAAACCGGGAAGATATAATGCCATAACGGATGTTGAAGGAGTGGGGGTTGGTCATTCAACAATTATTGAAGGTGAGGGGCCTCTTGTAGTAGGAAAAGGACCTGTAAGAGCTGGGGTTACCGCTATTGCTCCTCACCAAGGCAATGTTTATGAAAACAAGGTTAGAGCAGCAGTCTACGCATATAACGCTTATGGAAAAGCAGTTGGACTGCTTCAGGTAAGTCACATGGGAGTTATCGAGACGCCTATTCTACTTACGGATACTTTAAACACGTGGATAGTTGCTGACGCCTTAATTGATTATATGTATGAGGTTATGAATGTTGAAGCCATGTCTATAAATCCAGTTGTAGGCGAAACTAATGGATCCTACTTGAACGATTCAATAGGCCGTCATGTAAGGAAAAAACATGTCTTTGAGGCTCTAAGGAAGGCTTACAGTCAAGATGGAATGGGACCCGTCAAAGAAGGGAATGTAGGCGGCGGAACGCCCATGTCAGGTTTTGAATTTAAAGGAGGCATAGGAACGTCCTCGAGAGTTACGAACGAGTTTAGCCTAGGAGTTTTGGTTCAATTAAATTTTGGGAGACGTGAAGATTTGAGAATTGATGGTGTCCCTGTTGGCATGGAGCTCTCGGATATTAAACCCCGAGGAAAACAACAGTCAAACTCAATAATAATAGTCGTCGCTACTGATTTAAAGCTGACTTCACGGCAGCTTTGGAAGATTGCAAAGAGAGCCATGTTAGGAGTAGCTAGAACAGGTTCTTATGGATCCTCCGGTAGCGGAGACTTTGTTATAGCATTCTCAACATCGAAGAGAGAACCTAACCCGCTTATAGAGAGTATTCAAAAGGACACGGGACAAGGAAGAAAGGCAATCGAAACGAATGAGACTTTTCTGAATCCAATCTTTAGGGCGACGGTAGAGGCAACCGAAGAAGCTATTGTGAATGCTCTGTTTAAAGCAGAAACTATGATCGGTAGAGACTATCATGTTAGAAGGGCTATTCCGCTAGATCAAGTGAAAGAAATAATGACAAAGTATGGAAGAATGTAGATGACATGATCAAAAGCATAAAGCTTTTAAGGCGGCTAAGTCTTTTTCCTCTTTCAACCGCTTAGTGACATAAAATTATCCATGTTTTGTTTGGTCTCCAAAATTATAAGGCAATGTCTAAGAAGCACTGGATCTGGAGCCTGTGGTGATAAGATCGGCGGGACGAAGCTCGTCGACTGCGCATTAACGCCGTTCATGACTGTTCTCCGCGGAACGTTCCTAGGAATGATAAAGTTCTCCATGCCAGCATAACCTTAAAATCTCCCTTTTTTATTCGTTTTCGTGAAAAATATAATATAATGCCTTTTCAATTCACAGATTTGATGATCAAAATTGAGGAAGCGCGACCTGCTCACATTACAGGATTACACGCCGGATGAGATAAACATTTTCCTTATGACCGCTGATAGATTCAAGAGGGGAAATGCTGATCCAGATGAGATGAATATACTATCCGGCAAGTCTATTGTCCTGCTATTCCAGAAGCCATCAACGAGGACGAGGGTATCATTTGAGGTCGCCATAGATCAGCTCGGAGGCCACCCGATCACTTTAGGATGGAGTGAGTCTCAGCTGGGAAGGGGAGAGACCATCGCTGATACTGCGAGGGTGCTTAGCAGATACGTGGACGCTATCGTCGCGAGGGTGTATAGGCAAAGCGATCTAGTTGAGATGGCCAGATACGCTGATGTTCCAGTCATAAATGCCCTCTCAGATATGTATCATCCATGCCAGATAGTGGCTGACCTCTATACCATGCTGGAGAAGTTCGGCTATCTGAGGGGATTGAAGGTTGCATATATTGGGGATGGAAATAACGTCTGCAACTCGCTGCTGATAGGATGTAGCAAGATGGGATTAGATCTGTCAATAGCATGCCCAGAGGGGTATGAGCCCTCAGCTGAGGCCCTCAGATTTGCAGAGAAGAACTCCGAGCATTCTGGATCGAAGATAGAGATACTGCGGGATCCACTTAAGGCAGTGAAGGATGCAAATGTGATTTACACGGATACGTTCGTCTCGATGGGGGATGAGGCTGAACGCGAGGAGAGAATGAGGGTCTTCCTGCCGAAGTATCAGGTTAACAGTAGGCTCCTAGATGTTGCTCCAAGCGACGCCCTGTTCATGCATTGCCTGCCAGCGCATAGGGGAGAGGAGGTTACAGATGATGTCATAGATGGACCTAGATCAATAGTGTGGGATGAGGCTGAGAATAGGTTGCACACAGAGAAGGCCATACTCGCCGAGATAATGAAGAATCAAACAGTTCACTCATAATCCTTAAATAACTCTGATAAATCTTTATCAGTTTGCGAGGTTGAATCAAGTGAGCAAAGAACCAGAATTCAAGCTCTTCGGAAAATGGAGTTTAGATGTTGAAGTGAAAGATCCGGGCCTTAAAGACTACATTTCATTAAGGCCCATCCATGTTCCGCATACGATGGGTAGACATGAGCATCATAGATTCCACAAGTCAAAGCTCAATATTGTTGAGAGGTTAGCTAACAACCTTATGAGGCCCGGAAAGAATACTGGAAAGAAGGCTAGGGCGCTGAAGTTCATAAGAAATGCATTTGAGATAATCCATTTGAGGACGGGGGAGAATCCGCTTCAGGTCCTCATAAGAGCGATAGAGAATGCCGCTCCATGCGAGGATACAACTAGGATCAGTTATGGAGGAATAGTCTATCATCAGGCCGTAGACATCTCCCCGCAGAGAAGAGTCGACCTCGCATTGAGGTTTATCAGCGATGGAGCTAGAATAGCCGCCTTCAGCAATCCAAAGCCCTTCGAGGAATGCTTGGCCGAGGAGATAATAGCCGCCGCGAATAGGTCCCCGCAGAGCTACGCAGTTCAGAGACGCAATGAGATGGAGAGAATAGCCTTACATGCAAGGTAGATAGGCCCAGGGATCAGGTGAAGCCTAACTAACATAAAACTCAAAAGTGTTATATGCTGAGTGTTGAATTATTCTTTAAAATCGTTGATTCCGCCCATCAGCGGATGGAGCCTAAATGCCGCTTCTAATAAGGAATGGATGCGTATATGACCCATTAAATGGGATTGACGGGGAAGTAATGGACATAATAGTTGACGGTGGAAAGATAGTTGAGGAGGCACCTGGCGGAGAGATTAAAGTTATAGATGCGTCTGGAATGCTCGTTATGCCGGGCGGAATAGATATACACGCGCACATAGCAGGCTCAGAGGTCAACGCCGGCAGATTATTAAGGCCTGAAGATCACGCGGTTGACTTCGAGGCTAAGACTGAAGTTACCCGTTCGGGGGTAGGACGCTCAATACCATCGACCTTCACGACTGGATATAGATATACCAGAATGGGATATACGATGCTCTGTAATCCATCAATGCCTCCACTTGAAGCGAGACATACACATGAAGAATTGGATGACACTCCGATAGTTGATAAGGCGACTTATCCGCTGCTCGGAGACTGGTGGTTTACACTTGAATATTTGAGCAGAGATGAGATAGAGGAGTGTGCGGCTCACGTAGCATGGATGATCTCGGCAACTAAGGGATACGCTATAAAGATAGTTAATCCGGGAGGAGTTGAGGCTTGGGGATTCGGAAGAAACGTGAAGGATCTAGATGATCCTGTTCCAAACTTCGATGTGACGCCCAGAGAGATAATACGTGGATTATGCAGAATAAATATCCTCTTGGATCTTCCACATACAATCCATGTCCATACAAACCGTCTGGGCCAGCCTGGAAACTACGCTACGACGATCGAGACCATGGATTGCGTTAGAGACCTAGCTGAGGAGGATAAACCCGTAATACACATTACGCACTGTCAATTCAGCGCATTTAAAGGGGACGATTGGAGGACATTAAGGTCTGGGGCTGAGGAGATATCCAAATATGTGAATCAAAGCCGTCATGTCACATTGGATATGGGGCAGGTAGTATTTACTGATACCACGACTATGACGGCTGATGGGCCGTGGCAATACACGCTTTATGAGCTAAGTGGAAACAAGTGGATAAACCATGATGTTGAAACAGAGACTGGAAGTGGAATAGTCCCATTCAGGTATAGACGTAAAAGCTACGTTCACGCCGTTATGTGGTCGATTGGACTTGAATTAGCCCTTCTAATCGATGATCCATGGAGGATATACTTGACGACCGACCATCCGAATGGAGCTCCATTCACGACATATCCGAGGATAATCTCGTGGCTCATGAGTGCAGAGGCTAGAGAGAAGACCCTAAAGAGGATAAATAGCAAGGCGGCTGGTAGATCGCTTCTGCCGAGCATAGACAGAGAATACACCTTCAGTGAGATAGCCATCATAACGAGAGCTGGACAGGCTAGGGCATTAGGCCTGAAATGGAAGGGGCATCTCGGAGTTGGAGCAGACGCTGACATAGCAATATACAACATAGATCCAAAAAGGATCGATCCATCAAGGGATTACATGGAGGTTAGAAGGGCATTCATGAATGCGGCGTACACGATTAAGGACGGGGAAGTAGTCGCGGTGAATGGGAGAATAGTAAAGTCGAGCATGGGACGGACGATATGGGTTGATGCTGAGAAGTCCCTAAGGATAGACGTTGAATTACGTAGGCGGGCGCTTGAGGATCTGAGGAGGAAATTCAGGGAATACTGGACGGTAGAGTTCGAGAACTACATGATCCAAGAGGATTACCTGCACTCCGCGATGCGAATAACACCTGCTGGAGGAGATAAAAGATCAAATACACAATAAAGCCCAAAAGGAGATTTAGGGTTCCAGTATATGCGGGTTCACTATGCCCAGACAAATTCATGGGGAAGCCGCTAGAGGAGATAATGAACCTGAGGGTCTGGGAGGGAAACAGACGTAAAAACCTCGGAGACCTATTCGATATTAAAGTTGAATCTGAAGGCGTAAAAGATGAGATTGAATTGCACATAATTGGAGACTTAAGGAAGGTTAGGATGATAGGGGCTGAAATGACCGGCGGAACCATAATCATACATGGAGATGTGGGAATGCATGTAGGCGAGGGGATGACTGGTGGATCCATAATCGTCCACGGAGACGCTGACTCATGGGCTGGATGCATGATGAAGGGCGGAAAGATAGAGATTCATGGGTCAGCAGGTGACTACCTCGCAGCCCCATACAGGGGAAGCAGAAGGGGGATGACTGGTGGATCCATAATCGTCCACGGAGATGTCGGAAACGAGGCTGGATTATACATGAGGGGAGGGACAATAAAGATTCACGGAGACGCTGGGGAATTCGCGGGGATCCACATGCGGGGAGGAGAGATTCTCATATTGGGAGACTCCCATGGAAGGCCTGGAGCCTCAATGATAAAGGGTAAAATAGCGATCTGCGGGCATGTATCATCCATGCTTCCAACATTTACCATTGAAGATTTAAGGGAGAAAGTGAAGATTTGCGGGGAGAGGATTGAGGGGCAATTCTACCTTTTCGAGGGAGACCACGCTGAGGGAGGAAGCGGAAGACTATACATCTCAAGAGACAGGAATCCCCAGCTCAGATCATACGAGAGATACCTTTAGGGTGAAGCCATGATAAGCGTCAATCGTGAAGCCATGAGGCTAGTAAGGCTCATGCTACAGGAGCATACGAGATTCCAAGTGAAGGCTGAGAGGACGAAGATTGGAGCGACGCTAATAGATGCTGGAATAGAAGCCCATGGAGGATACGCTGCTGGCCTGATAATAACGGAGATATGCATGGGAGGTCTTGGAAGGGCCGAATTGACATACATGGCCATAGGAGACAAGATCTTACCTGCAGTCTCAGTATATACTGATCAACCTGCAATCTCAACCTTGGCTTCTCAGCTCGCAGGCTGGAAGATAAGAATGGACGGGTACGAAGCGATAGCCTCAGGACCAGCGAGGGCTCTGGCTTTAAAGCCCAAATCAATCTATAAAAGCCTAAATTACCGCGATGAATCGGAGGAGGCCGTTATAATCCTCGAGGCCCCTGATCCTCCCCCTGAGACGGTGATAGAGTACATAGCGGATAAATGCGGAGTTCACCCAAAAAACCTATACGTCATAATAGTTCCGACGGCTACTATTCCAGGATACGTGCAGGTCTCCGGTAGAACAGCCGAGACTGGAATCCATAGACTCGCTACTCTAGGAGTAGATCCGAAACTTATAGTCAGCGCTTGGAGTATAGCCCCTATACTTCCCATTCACCCGGAACCGGCGGAGTCAATAGGCAGAACAAACGATGCAATACTATACGGCGGAGCGGCCTATTACAACGTCGCATGCGGAGACGAGTCTCTTCTTGAGGAGATAACTCCAAGGGCGGTCTCATCATCATCAAGGGTTTACGGCAGACGGTTCTCCGATATATACAGGGAGGCCCAAATGGACTTTTATAGGATCGACCCTGAACTCTTCGCTCCGGCTCAGATCACAATAAACGACCTGAAGACCGGAAGGACATTCACGGCTGGAAAGATAAAC
>Ga0209410_1001829_pt1 | contig 10337 bp, 9 predicted proteins | sample Mar14436cmmetaG_FD_184135 | JGI IMG/M metagenome (GOLD analysis project Ga0209410, IMG submission 184135) | Marine hydrothermal vent microbial communities from Guaymas Basin, Gulf of California to study Microbial Dark Matter (Phase II) - Marker... ... | reverse complement strand
TATTAATAGATCCTGGCGTAGCCCTAGCCCCACGTAGGTATGGCCTACCGCCACATCCAATTGAGCTTGAGAGGCTTGAGGAGCACCACGATGCCATAGTAGAAGCAGCTGGGGAAGCAGATGTGCTTATAGTAACGCACTACCACTACGACCACCACATGCCAGATGAGCCTGAGATATTCAAGGGGAAGGTAGCCCTGATAAAGCATCCAACTGAGAACATAAACCGCTCCCAGAGGGGGCGTGCTGCCTACTTCCTAAGCGCCCTAGAGGGCTTCCCAAGCCGACTTGAGATAGCAGATGGTCGTGAGTTCACGTTTGGCAAGACTAGGATTAAGTTCTCAAAGGCAGTTTACCATGGGACTAACCCAAGGCTTGGCTACGTGATAGAGGTATGCGTGGAATGTGGAGGGGAGAAGTTCCTATTTACATCTGATGTAGAGGGGCCATCCCTAGATGACCAAGTTGAGTTCGTGCTCTCAGAGGCACCTGAGGTCGTCTTCCTAGATGGCCCCATGACCTACATGCTTGGCTTTAGGTACTCAGCTAGGAGCCTTGAGGCTTCTGTGCAGAACATGATAAAGATGCTTAGGGCTGGTGTTAGAACGCTCGTAGCCGATCACCACTTCCTAAGGGACCTGAAGTACAGGGAGCGCATAGGGCCAGTATATGAGGTCGCTAGGGAGCTGGGGGCAAGGGTCATAACTGCTGCTGAGTTCGCAGGCAAGCCCATAGAGATGCTTGAGGCCCATAGGAAGGAGCTCTACGAGCGGTACGGCTAGCTCGGCACTTGCCGTAATTCTTTTTAGGCAAATATAGAAATCACGGCGGGGATGGGGCTTGCCACTAGAGCTAGAGCTATCCTGGCTAGAGGTGCTCTACGCCGTGGCCCTACTGCTCTGGGTGATAGTGGTCGTCCAGTTCATATCCAAGGGCGTGTACGAGCTAGCTAAGAAGCGCTATGGAGGCGAGAGGGTCGGCATCTACTTTGCTAGGAAGGCCATACACATGCTCGCTGGTGGCTTGGTGGCCATCTTAGTAGCCGTGCTGGACCCATTTGAAACGCCGATAATGCCCCTATTCATGGGCATCCTCCTGGCCTTCTTCTGCTGGTGGCCACACCACACTGGCAAGCTCATGTACTGGTTCCAGGACCCAGAGAACATGTACGAGGTAGACTTCTGCTTGGTCTGGGCAGCCCTCATGTCCCTTGGCTGGCTCCTAGCCCAGCTCTACAACCCATCCCTCGGCTGGTGGCTTGGTGCTGTACCCGTGCTCTTCATGGCCTTTGGAGATGGGATAACTGGCATAGTAAGGAACTTCCTATTCAGGAAGCGAACTAAGCACTGGTCGGGCAACATAGCCATGTTCTTCCTATGTGCCCCAATTGGCTTCTTCCTAGGCCCCTTCTACCTAGCTGGAGTCATAGCTGCTGCCATCTCAAGCGCCATAGAGCACGTGGAGAGGGTGGGCAGCGTGGTAATAGATGATAACATAACCGTCCCAATAGCTGCCTTCATAGTGCTCGCCTTATTCACCATACTAGGAGTGCCCTACATGCCCATGCTAGCGTAATAAAGCCCCCCTGCTGCTTTTTTACCTGGGCGGTGGTAGCATGACGAGGGCTAGCAAACTACATGTAGCTTACCTACTGGCCATAGTCATACTAGGTGCCCTAGCAGCTTACTACTACACGGCCCACCAGGCCCTACTGGCTAGCTACGAGCAGCTTAAGGCAGAGCACCAGGCCCTCCTAGAGGACTACGAGGAGCTAAAGGCCGAGTACGACCAGCTCTCCGAGGACTATGAGGAGCTCACCAGCGAGTACCAGAACCTGCTAGAGGCCTACCAAGAGCTCATAAGCTCAAGTGCCTACATCCAGGTGATAAACAATGCCGATTACTTCCCAGTTGCCAAGGAGCTAATTGAGCTAGCCAACAAGAGCATACACGTGATCATGTTCTACCTCAAGTATGACCCAAGGGACCCAGAGGACCCAGTTAACGAGCTTATATGGGCCATGGGTAATGCCACGCTAAGGGGGGTTAAGCTACACGTTATACTTGAGGACTCAGTACACGATAACGTAAGGGCCTACAACTACTTCGCCAGGATAGGCGCTAATGTTACATTTGATAAGAGCGGTGTCAGGACGCACTGCAAGCTCGTCATAATAGATTGCCTCTACGTCCTAATTGGGAGCCACAACTGGACCGAGAGCGCCCTATGGTGGAACAATGAGACAAGCGTCTTGATAAAATCAGCTGAGGTAGCCGAGGCCTTCCTAGAGTACTTCAATAAGATATGGGCTCAGGCCACTGAGGGCTGAAGCCAGCAGGCAAGCTAAACAAGCTGAAAAAGGCCCTTTCGCAGCTAGGACAGCTGCTTACTCCTCCTCAACGGTGATAGCCTCAGCTGGGCACTGGGTAACGCAGGCCTCACAGAGCAGGCATTCCTCTGGCCTAACTGGCACGCTCTTCGGTGGGTCGCCCTGGAGCTCGTATACGCCAACTGGGCAGACTTCAACGCAGGTGCCACAGCCAGTGCACTTCTCGTGGTCCACCGTTATCTTCGCCACCTTCCACCACCCCTACACCACCAGCTAGGTGGGCACTTAAGGGTAATGGCCAGCCACCATGCTGGAGGGCTAGGAAATCATCTCCCTAAGCCTCAGCAGGGCCTCCCTTATGGCTACCTTAGCCCTATCCTCACGCCTCCTGTAATCACGTAGCAGCTTCCTGTAGGCCTCAGAGCTAATCTCCTTGCGCTTGTAGCGGGCCTCAAGGGTACGCATATCCCTCTCCACGCTCGCTAGCTCGCTCTCGGCTACCTCCATGTTCCTGAGGAGCTCAGCTACCATGCCACCAGCACTTAACAGCTCAGAGCGGAGGGAGGCTACCTTCTTATCAAGCCTGCTTAGCTCCTCGTTTATGGCCCTTGACCTAACCTTATACTTCCTCCTTGATATCTTCTTCTTCCTAAGGGCCTCCCTTAGCTCTGATAGCTGCCCCCTGAGCTTCATCCTACGCTCGTAGGCTTCCACGAACTCCCTTACCTTCTCAACTGGGACTAGGAGGGCTGGGAGGGCGATGGGCGGGACCTTCAGCAGCTTAATGAGCAAGCAGCCCACTAGGCCAGCTAGGCAAGCCCATAGCGATGGCCATAGGGATGGCCAGAGCACAGAGTAGGAGAAAGATATTGAGATCCTTGGGCTACCGAAGGGCATTACGGATGAGAGGGAGAAGCCCACGTACTCCCTGAATAGCTCCCTACCAACGTGGTCGGGAGCTGGCTCAGAGCTTGAGAAGCTACCTCCCTCAGGTAGGAATACCTTTAGCAAGATGAAGTCAACTGGCCAGTTAAGGCCATAGCTAACATCAAAGCTGAAGTGGTAGCTAAGTAGGCCCTCTGAGGAGACGAGGGAGCCCCATGGTAGCTCGTAGTACAGCTTTAGGGTTATCCTATTGTTCTCTGGCTTTATGGGGCTCCTGAAAGTTATGCGTACCCTCTTGGCCTTGCCTACCTCATCAACCCTCGTCTTAAGCTCGCCCATGTGGTCAAAGGCAGAAACAGCACTTACATCACGTGGCAGGATTAGATCTACGAACTCAAATTCACCATTGATATCGCTCCTCAGCTCATAGGTGTCAAGCACCCTTAGGACGCCAAATGGCTCTAGCCTTAGCTCCCTCACGACCTCACGGCAGTAGAAGAGGGGGAGGGGAGCGCCCTTATCAAATACGACCCTCATGGACTTGCCTGTGAACTCGCTTATATCCGTTGAGTTATGGAATATAAACCAAACCTGGTCCTTCTTCTCCCTCCCGCTCTCTAGGTCGCTTGGCTCAACTCTAACGCCAGAGACCCTAGGTGGTAGCTCAACCTCAACGGTAGCATTAGATAGGAAGAAGGATGTACATGGGTATAGCAGTACATCAAGCTCGTGCTCGTACTCCTTTGTCTCAGCCTTCTGGGATATAGATAGCGTGCCATTTAATACGAAGGTTATGTTGAGCCCTACCCTATCCCCTTCTGATAGAGATAGTGGTGGGTTAAGGGAGATCAAGTAGCCTACGAAGTCTAGATCCCCCATCTCAAGCTCCTCTGATACCTCAATGCTAGATGCTAGGCTGCTCGTATTACAGCTGAAGAACATTATCTTAACCCTCTTAGCCTCAGCCCACGCCAGGGGTATGCCGTAGAGGAAGGAGCTTAGCGTGGCATTGCCACTGGCTACTACAGTTAGGTTATCCTCAAGCACGAGGAGGCTGTAGTTCACGTATGCCCTCCTATCCAGTATGGCCGTTATGTTCTCGTGCTTCAGCGGTATCTCCTGGGCCTGGCACACGAGGGGCTGGCCAGCACCAGCAGCATTATCATGGATACTAGCCCCGTGGGGCACTGAGCTTAAGGCTAGCTGGGCTAGGGGGGCCAGAGCCAGGAGGGAAAGCAGCACAATAGCCCATGGGGCACGCAAGCCCATCGCCCGACCAGCCCCTAAGGCCCTTATTTGCCTGACGTATAAGTGCTGAGGCTAGGCCCCCCTAGGTCTAGGTACGGCATGGCCCTCCGTGCCCCCTCCTGGCCCAGGATGGCCACTAGGTCCCAGAAGTCCCTTAGCTCTACGCCAGATGACCTTAGGGCCAAGATGCGCTTAGCCGATGAAGGCCCTATGCCAGGCACCCTTAGGAGCTCCCAGTAGGAAGCTACATTTGGATCTAAGGGGAACCTACCCGCTTGCGCCCTAGCTAGGGCTGCCTTTGGGTCCTCATCTGGCAGCCTGCCGTCCGAGCCCAGTATATCTACTAGCTCATCAAGCCTGATCCCATAGTCCCTGAGCAGGAAGGAAGCCTGGTACAGCCTTAGGACACGCTTAAGGCTGCAGGCCTCCCTGGCCTCAAGTGGCGTGCCTTTGATCGGCCTAAAGGGGCTTAGGTAAACCCTCCTTAGGCCAAGCTCCCTGTAGAGCCAATCCATGGCCACTAGGAACTCTAGATCGCTATCCTCAAGGGCACCAACTATCATCTGGGTATCTAGGCCAGCCCTGCAGGCCCCGTATTGAGCTTTTCCCTCCCTATGGGCTTCATCCATGGCCCTCTTAGCCCAGGAGAGCCTCTTCAGCACATCCTCCCTAAAGGAGCCCTTATCGGGGCATAGCTCATTAAACATATCCCTAGTTGGGGCCTCAAGGTTCACGCCAACCCTATCTGCAAGCCTAACTGCCTCCTCAACAAGGTATCGGCTTGTGCCAGGCATGAGCCTTAAGTGCACGTAGCCAGTAAAGCCCATATCCCTTAGTGCCCTAGTGGCCTCAAGCTCAAGCTCAACAACGCTATCTGGATCGCTGGGTATGGAGGAGCTCAGGAAGATGCCCTCTATCCTCCCCTCACGCCACAGCCTCATGGCTACCCTTGCTAGCTTAAGGGGCTCCCAGGCTGCCTTCTGCCTAGCAGAACGGCACCTAAGGGCACAGTACAGGCACTCATTACGGCATGAGTTCACCATGAGGGTCTTTAGGAGCGGGATCCTACGGCCCCTACCAGATGCCTCGTAAATGGGGACGTAGCACTTATCCCACCTGGCCCCTAAGACCAGCACACGCCACTTTGGGCCACTCCAGCTCAAGCCAGTAGTGCTTGGGGCTAGCTACTTATATAGCTAGAGCGGGGGGAAGGGGTGGCCACCTAGGGCTTAGCGAAAGTGCTGGCATTAGAACTTAACGGCATCCCTCTTATCCAGTGCCACGATCACGAAGCTAGGCCCCTTCTCAGTTAGGAACGTCGTCCTAAGGGTGCCTGGGCAGTTATCACATATGAACCACGTCCAGCCATCCTCTATGTAAACGACGGCAACGTTCTCTTCCGTTATTGGGCTCTTGCATATAGCACACCACCTCTCACCGCTCCTAATGGCATTTAGGATCTCTGGCTCAAGGTCCTCTAGCTTTACCGTCCTAACGGTTACATCTATCCTCTCAACCGTCTTCACGGTTGGCCGTGCCATTTTCAACACCACAAGAGGGGCAGTGGGAAAAGGATATAAGTATTTCCACGATGCCTCCTACTCCTCTCCCTCACCTTCACCGCCTATGAGCTCATCTAGTATGCGCTTAAGCCCCTCTGCTGGCAGGAGAAGTGGTTCTATAAGTGCCTTGAAGAGGGAGGAGCCAGTAACCGTTAGCTCAAAGCCAAAGGGCCTTGCCTTCTTTACCAATCCAGCATCCATGAGCTTCTTTAAGGCATCCCTAAGGACCTTAGGGTTCATCCTATGCTCAAACATTATCTCAGTCCAGGTCTTACGGCCCTCTGCTAGGGAGAGCAGGACTTTGAGCCTTGCCTCACTCCCAAGTATATCAAATATCCTTGCTACTATCTTCAGGAATGGCTCCTCGCTTTTCCCTTCAGCCCCCTTGCTCAAGGTTGGTTACCCCCAGTAACTTACCGTATCTCTTATCCTTCAGTAGGGAAAAACCTTTCTGATGGGCCTTGGCGGGCTTACACTACGACGTAGTTATAATTGGTGCAGGCCCCGCTGGCGTTAGCGCTGCTAAGAGAGCCGCTGAGCTAGGGGCAGATGTCCTCATCCTAGAGAAGGAGGCTGAGCTAGGCGTTAAGCCATGTGGTGAGGGCGTGCTGAAGGGGGTCCTAAGGGAGCTAGGCATAAGGCCACGAAGGGAGTTCATAAGGAATGAGCTTAAGGGAGCATATATATTTGGGCCTAAGGGAGCTGTCCTCCGTGTCCTAGCAGATGAAATAAAGTACGAGAAGTTCAGGGGGAGGGGAGGAGGCTACATAGTAGATAAGAGGGCCTTCCTAGAGCACGTATTAAGTGGTGCCCTTGAGGCTGGAGCTAATGCTTGGTTTAGCTCTAAGGCAATTGCCTTTAAGATGGAGGGCGGTAGGCCAAAGGCCGTCGTGATTAAGCGTGGCAGCGATGTAGTTGAGGTTAGCTGTAGCTTGGTCATAGGTTGTGATGGCTACTGGTCAATAACTGCTAAGAAGCTATTTGGCCTTGGCCCCCAGGAAGTAATACCATGCCTCCAGTACGTGCTTGATGGCTGCTCAATATCTGAGCCAGATATGGCAAGGGCGTACGTAGGCCGTAGGTGGGCTCCGCTTGGCTACCTCTGGGTCTTCCCAAGGGGGCCTAGCTCTGCTAACGTAGGCTTAGGCGTTAGGGGCTGTGCTGCAAAGCCCTACCTAGAGAAGTTCATAAGGAACGATGAAGAGCTTAAGAACGCTAGGGTAAGGGAGGCAAAGGCAGCCCTAGTGCCCATAGGTGGCCTAAGGGAGCCACTCGTAGTAGATGGGGCCATGCTATGTGGTGATGCAGCTGGCCAGGTCGTGCCCATAACTGGCGAGGGCATTCATCCAGCCATGACGGCGGGCTTCATAGCTGGTGAGGTAGCTGCAAAGGCCATTCAAGAAGGGGATGTAAGTGCAAGCAGGCTGAGGGAGTACGAGGAGCGGTTCAAGGAGCGGTGGGGGCCAGTAATAGAAGTTGGGCTACTTGCTAGGAAGGCCTTTGAGGTCTTACCAGATGATAAGATAGATAGGGTCCTAAGGCTACTTGATGTAGAGAAGGGAGTTATGGTAATTGATGGACCAGATATAGGGCCATTCGTGCTTGACCTGCTAAGCAAGGACCCAGACCTATGTGCTGAGATCTTCGGCTCCCTGGTCCAGGAGGTGGTGGCAAGTGCAGGTTGCTGAGCTCCTCAAGAAGGACCTAAGGGAGCGATTTAAGACGCTGTACGAGAAGGCCATGCGATATAGGGAGATGGTTAGGAAGGCCATGTTTGATGTCCTAAGCGAGAGTGATTCCGTGCTCTTCAAGGCTGCTAGGCACCTAATTGAGGCTGGTGGTAAGCTCGTTAGGCCCGTGCTCTTCCTGCTAGCCTGCGAGTTCGTAGGTGGGGATCCTGAGAAGCTAGTCCTAGCTGCTGCTGGAGCTGAGTTCGGCCATGTAGCAAGCCTCATACATGATGATATAATAGATGAGGATGAGGTCCGAAGGGGAGTTCCAGCTGTCCACGTGAAGTTCGGAACGCCAATAGCCATACTAGCTGGCGACCTACTTATATTCAAGGCCTTCCAGATGCTAGCCCTAACAGCCGATAGGGGCGTCCCACTTGATAGGATCGTAAGGGCCCTTAAGATATCAACTGAGTCAAGCGTTGCAGTTGATGAGGGGGAAGCCATGGATGTGCTCATGGGCAGTAGGGTAGACGTAGGCCTCTCCGAGTACTTCAGGATGATAGAGCTGAAGACAGCTGAGGCCTTTAGGGTTGGCCTAATGCTAGGTGCCCTCCTCGGCGGTGGCAGTGAGGAGGAGATGGAGGCCCTCTCTAGGTATGGCCTCCTAATAGGCATAGCATTCCAGATACAGGATGATATACTTGGCGTATTTGGCTCAGAGGAGGTAGTAGGCAAGCCCGTAGCCGATGTCCTAAAGGGGAGGAGAAACTTCCTAATAGTCCATGCCCTTGAGAAGGGGCCTAAGCACGTGAGGGAGAGGCTGCTAGAGCTCCTAGGGGATCCAGGGGACATAAGCAAGGAGGAGCTTGAGGAGATAAGGGCCATGCTCGTGGAGGCAGGCTCCCTTGATGAGGCAAGGCGGTTAGTTGAGGAGCTCACGGAGGAAGCCAAGAGGACCATTGAGGGGCTTGGGAGGCCAGAGGCAAGGAAGGCCCTCATGGAGATGGCTGACTTCCTGAAGACCCGTGTTTACTGAGTAGGCAGCTGCCCCAGCTGGTAGTGGCTCATTTATGTAGATGCCAGATACGTTAAATGACACGCTAACTACTACATCGTATATGGCCACGTAGGCCCTGCCATCCCTAAGGTCAGCTAGGAGCTTTATCCTATTTGATATAGGATCGTAGTGGCCACCTAGGGGCTCGGGCTTGAGCACGTGGGCAGCACCACTTGGCGTTAGCGCAACCCTCACTACTATCAAGGTGCTCTGCTTTGCCTCAAGCGTAACTTCACTATCAAAGGCCCCCGTCCCAAGGTACTTATTGTGCTTCCTACACCAGAGCTCAAATGATAGGGCTGGCTCACCATGTGGGCCATGCGTTAGGTTCACGGAGAAGTCAAGTGGGTTGTATATGGAGACCTCTACATCAAATATGACGCTGGGTGGCTCAAAGCTAACGCTTACTAGATCCACATCCTCTACCTCAAATTCAATCTCCCCTGGCTCGTAGGAGTAGGAGAACTCCTCAAGGCCTAGCTCTACATCTAGTGGCCCAAGCCCCACGATCGCTACTACATCCCCTAGGACTAGTGAGATGGAGCCCTCAGCCACCAGCTGCTCTGCTAGCCACTGCACGCCATCCCTAGTTAGCTCAAGCCTCGTGGTGGCCTCAACGTAGAAATCGCCATTCCCAGTTGGTAGCTCTATTGGCTCCTCAAGGGAGCCAGTACCTAAGAAGCGCTCATCTGGTGAGAAGACATCAAACGATAGGGCCTCAACCTCCACTGGGCTTAAAACTGGGCTTACAACTGATACATGTACTTCAGCATCTACTATGAATACATTGCCTGGCCTCTCTGGCACGAGGCTTAGGACCTGGCTTATGCTAAGTTCATAGCTAAGGCTGAACTCAGCAAGGGAACTGAAGGAGCGCCCTACGAGCACGTGGACTTCCTCACCCATCACGAGTAGGTCAAGAGATGCATTACCGACCAATAGCTCAGCTACACCGCTCCTGAGGACCTCCTGGATGAGGGCCTGAGCCCCAGGTAGAGCTGGATCAAGAATGGCCGTTATCAAGCACTGCTCGCCTAGCTCTATGTCCTGGTCGTTGAGGTATAGCGTGCCTAGGAACTCGCTCCCAACGTAGGCCTCTAGGGTACCAGATGAAATGTGGATTGGCCCCTTAATTGGGCCTAGGCTAGCGTTCACTAAGACGCTCGTGGCAAACCTATCGCCATTAACTACCTCAACCTCCAGTGGCCTTGCATCTAGCCCTGGCTCAGCCTCAAGGTCAAACCCTATGTTGGATAGCTCTACGCCTAGCCTCAGGGAGCTAACCGAGAGCTCAGCCCTACCGCTAACCTGGCCACTGAGGCACCAATCATCGGTTAGGGCATCTGCTATGAGCTGAGCAGATCCAGGCGTAATAGATATGTTGAGCACTAGGCCTACCTCACAGCCTGGCCTAACGACTACTGGCTCAGTAAGCACAGCATGGCCAACCACCTGGCCACCTTGGCTTAGCGTTAGGTCAAGGGAGCATACCTCAAACATGATATCATATGGGTTCCTAAAGGAGACAGTAGCATTTGCACGGTGGCCTCCAGCTAGGGCTAGCTCAAGCACCTTGATGTGCT
>Ga0209410_1001827_pt1 | contig 10341 bp, 8 predicted proteins | sample Mar14436cmmetaG_FD_184135 | JGI IMG/M metagenome (GOLD analysis project Ga0209410, IMG submission 184135) | Marine hydrothermal vent microbial communities from Guaymas Basin, Gulf of California to study Microbial Dark Matter (Phase II) - Marker... ... | reverse complement strand
CTATTAGGACGATCATCGGTGGTACTGTGAATCGTTCCTTCAGTTCTGATCCTAACTCCCTGTAGGAGAATGAATGGCGTCCCCGGAGATAGTTGTTGAGCGTCATCCCCTAAACCTCTTTTCGGAAGTCTTCTTCCCAATGGGTTTCTTGTTGTTATTGTACTTGCTCTCTTTCCTTGATGGAGGAGGCCTGTTATCTATTTCCTGGCCCAAAGCAAGGAACCTGGTTTCCAGAGTTGATGAGAAACTAGGATCTCCTAGGAGGAAAGCTTCTATCTCCAGAGTGTGTGCTCCGGAAATCAGGGGATTCAAGTTCAATATCAACTCCCTGGATTCCATTGGTTTCAATCTGTAGTACCTGAGGGGATTTCCACTTGAGTCTGTTATTACCCTGCCGAAGGGGTCAGTTATCCAGGCAATTAACCCTGGCTCAGGAGGGAATCTGAGGGCTATTTCCTCCTCCACGTTACCGCAATTCACTAGCTTGAGGTGATGGGGCTGGGTCATCTCCTCGGAGAGGGGGACTTCGTATAATCTCCCTGGATAAGTATGGGAGAGCAGAATTCCCTTCACTTCCTCTACGGAAACTTCTAGGGTAGAGTCATACAGACAAATGCCGTCCTGTACCTCTAATCCCATTCCAATCAAAGTCCTGCTTGGGAGTGCACTGAACGGTGGAGAAACCCTTACAAAGAGGGTTGTGGTCTCTCCAGGATCCAAATAAACGTCTGGCTTTCCATCTCCGTCTGTGTCCTGGATATTCATCCATATGTCCCAGTTAGGCGGTTTGCTTATGGAGAAATCTACTTTGACTTGAGTGTTTCCGCAGTTCGTTATTGGGAATTGGAATTCCGCGTCTTCTCCGTCTTGGCAAGAGGTCTCAGGTTTGGAGGAGGAACTGAGTCTCTTGGGATACTCCAGGCAGCAAATTCCCTTTTGGAAGAAGAGCATGTTAGTTACTGCAATGTATGCTTCCCCTATTTGGCTCGGTGGATCTTCTTCAGTTACTATTTCTGCGTATAGGTAAACTGTAGTTTCAGGAGGACTTCCTGGAGGGACTATTGAACTCCAATTCCAAGGGATTTCTATTTCCACTGAGTCGGAATATGGATCCCAGCCCTCTTGGTCTGGGTAGTAGGTACTCGTGCCGTGAACGTTAGTTCCTATTATTCCCCAGTGGATTTTGAGGTATTTGACTTCTCCCAAAGCGAAATCAGATTCATATCTAACCCTTATTTCCAAGGAGTTGTCGTAATCGTACAGGGTTTCATGGCTCATTAGCTTCCAATCAGGAGAGCGAGAACCTTCGTCATAGCCCCAAATCGCTAGAAATGGGCCATTGGTTGCGAAGCACCTTCCCTCCCTCAGGGCAGAGAGCACTTGCTCTTCCGTGAGCTCTTCTAAGTAGCAGACCGTGAAGGAGGTACCTAAGGATTCCCAATCTGGGCATGACCCTAAGACCATCTTTAAATAATTACAAGCGTGAGCATCTGATCCTCCCAGTAAAGTCCATCTGTATCCTCTTTCCCTTGTAAACTTCTCCCAGAATTCTTTGACTCCTTTATACTCTATGTTCCACTCGAATTTACTATTGAGAGCTTCTACTCCGTTTGAAATGGCCAGACTTGGGCCTTTGTATCCCCAATCCCAGTCGAAGAAGGGTAACCACCACTCAGTAGTTTCATATGGGTGAGCTACGAATCCCAATCCTCCTAGCTCTTGAACTAATTGTATGACCTCCTCTGCTGTGGGCCTCTCTGCATAGATGTCTGGACAGAGGAGACCAGATTTACTGTCCACAACTCCGTTTATTCCCAAAGCCAAGTAGTGCTGAGCTCCTTTACCACACCCCTCGTCGTATGCAGATATCTCCTCTCCCCTTATCATCAGGAACTCTGAATCAGACCTGAGGGCACACTCCTGCTTGAGCATCTGGAATTCGTAGACGTCTCCGTCTCTGTCCACTATGTCTTTTCCGTTGACTAATATGTCCTCCGGGTCTTCGTCTACTAAACCGTCTAAATCGTTGTCTATTCCGTCTATTGGGTCTTCTGAAGCCATTCTATAGAAAGTACTTTGATGTGTACATAGAATACTGCTATCTATGAAACAATCTGAGCTACAGCAAATAAAAGGAGGAACTAAGCAACCTATGTCTCCAGTGCATTTGTCACCTTCACCGTCCCCTACGCAACTATGGTCTTCCACGTCATAGGAATGATCCGTGATGAAAGTGAAGTCCAAGTTCCCCCTGTAAGCTTGTTCTATGTGGTCGAAGGTGAATCCGACCTCGTACCAATCGCAAGTTATGACTGAATGCAAGTGGGTATCTCCACTTGCCCAGAAGCCTTGGGCCTGTTGTAGCTTTACTTCTTCCTTCCCTCTCCCATGATTCTCCTCGAACCAAATCTCATGGAAGTCTGAAGCTACCCTGATTCTCCTCTCCTTGACCAATTTCAATTCTTTCCCATCCAATTCGAATTCAGTTACTACCCTGACTAAGAGGTCCTCTCCTGGATTGGGCCATTCCCTCGGAGAGAACTCTAGAATCTCAGTGTTATATCTACCTTCCTCTACTTTAGTTTTAAGCTCTCCAATCCTCTCTGAGTAGCACTCCCTTATTCTCTGGACGTTCTCCTGGTATTCCTCCAGGCTTATCTCACCCTTTTGGAGCTTCTCTTGTTCTTCCAAGATCATCCTCGTGATGTACTCCAGTTCCTTGAGCTCTTTTCCAACTGGCTTTAAATATCTCAAGACTTGAAGTTCTATGACCCCATAGTTGCTGAGTCCATCCTCTATGACTATTCTCTGGAGATTCGCCTCCTTGTCCTCCCTGGTGTTCACGACCCAAGCGTGCAGTATGGGATTCCTTCCCTCTTTGACCCAAGTGAGTGTAGAAGTGCATAATACAATCCCTTGAATCTCGGAACACTTGAATTGGTCGAATTCGAGCTCTATCTCATCTGGATTGAAGTTCAGAGTTGGGCAGGTATTCTCTGGCATGCACTCAATGTTACATCCTTTTCCTTCGGCAAAATCTGTGGCGCTTAATAGTAAGGATAACAACAACAGCAGAGACGTTATGCCCCTCCTCATCTCCGAGCACCATTTGCCCCCCCCCCAACGAATAAATATTTTTCGGTGGTTGTGATACTTAGGTACGTTGAACTTGCCCCTGAACCCTCAAGTGAAAGAAAGCTTAGCCAAAGGTCTCCTCTCCCTAATCCTGCTCTTATACTCCATTTCCTTAGCCCAGAAGATAGAGGATCCAATAGCTGGATTCTGGGCTTTACTCGTGTTTTACTCATTGAACTTCTCTCTGATATACGGTACATTCGATGAGCAGAGGGTGACTTCTCTCTTGGCTTTCTCAGCACTCTCAACCATAGTTCTCCCTGCCATTTTTCTGGACCTAGAGATCTCCATAATCTGGTTAATCTACTTCCTCTTCTTCGTATCAATCTCCCTGATAAGAAAAGAAGGAACAGGGAAGGAAGTCATAATTCCAATAGCCGTGATGTTGGCCCCTCTCCCATTCTATTTGGTGGAGGAACTCTCTCTATCGGTTTCCTTTTTACTGTCGATCTCGATTTTCTACTACTTCTTTCCAAAGGGAATGAAAGCTTTGCTAATAGCTCCCCTCTCCTTCTTCTACTTCTCTTATTTGGCCCACCTCTCTTCTTATTTGACAAAAGAATTGAACGAGTCTGTTATAACCTCAGTTTTGATTTCCTCTGTTCTTTACCTATTGACTTGGACATTAATCTCTCTAGTCTCATCCAAGAGATGCTGATGTATATTTGATAAGAAGTAAGCATGAATTTTCTTATTCTTCGCCCTCACGTAAATCTCGAGTAATCAACAGAAATATTTCCTGAATCACCGGGAAGATTAGAACACCTTTTTATTTTTCCTCGTGTGAGTAACCTAGGGGGGAAATTGCCTAGGAGATGTAGGAGGAGAATAGGCTGGGTGCCCTTCTATAGGTCCCTCTCACCAGTACCTCCCTCCGGCAGGGGAGCGATATTCCTCACCGTTGAGGAGGTCGAGGCTCTCAGGCTAGTGGACTTCCTAGGGCTTACACAAGAGGAAGCTGGGGAGAGGATGGGCGTCTCCAGAGGGAGCGTGTGGAGAGCCCTGAGTTCTGCTAGGAGGAAAGTGGCCCAAGCTATAGTCGAGGGAAGAGAAATAGTAATAGTTCCTGGTTAAGAGAACCTGTACTTTACTTCCTCCCCCAATACCTTGGCTATTCCCTTGCCAATACCTTCTCCCAATTTCTCCATCCCTAGTTCAAAGAAGAGTTCCGCTAGGCTCTTCTTCCTCTTGACCTCATAGACCTTAGCATCTTCAGCTCCAGATATCTCCTTAGCTAGTTCCACGGCCTCGTGAAGACCTCCCAATTCATCTACCAAACCTAGTTCCTTTGCTCTTGAGCCAGTGAATACTCTGCCATCTGCTATTTCGTAGAGTTCCTCCTTAGTCATATTTCTCCCCTTAGAGACGTCCTCTATGAATTGCTCGTACATCTCGTTCACCATTTCCTGAAGGTATTTCCTCTCCTCCTCTGTCATTGGCCTGTTGTAGAACCACATGTCCTTGTATTCCCCCGCCTTCACTACCTCGAATCTAACTCCTATTTTCTCCAATAGGCCAGACAGATCGGTCTTTATTGATATAACTCCTATTCCTCCGGTTATGGTGCTAGGCTCCGCTACTATCTTGTCTGCTGCTGAACTCAAGTAATATGCCCCGGAAGTGGCTATGTCTCCCATTGAAACGACTACTTTCTTTCCCTTTTTCTTCAGCCTCTCTATAGCTTGATATATCTCCTGAGATGCAACTGGAGATCCCCCAGGTGAGTTTATCCTTATTACTACAGCTTTCACGTTTTTCTTCTCTCCTATATCGTCCAATTGCTTGGCTATTCTCACTGAAGATGCCTGAGAGATCGTATCAGAAGCAACAAGGGTTCCCTCTATGTAGAGGATTGCCACCTTATCCGAAGTGGCCTCCTCTCTTTCCTCAACTACTAGGAAGAGACCTGGGATCACTAGGAGGAGTACCAAGATTATTATAAGTATGGCTTTCCCGCTCCTCTCTTTAGGCAAGGGATCACCCCTCATGGGTTGCGTTGAGAGGTAATAAAAACTTGGAGGATTGAGTGGGTTGATCACCCTAGTGGTATTGGGCATACTCTCTGGCCTTCTGGTAGGCTCCCTGGGAAAGGAGAAGGGGTGGAAATGGATTCCAGTTCCCTTGATTTCTGGATTGGCATACTCCTTGCTGGTGAGATTAAAACCGGAGTTGTTCATTGGTTTCTTAGTTGGCATGGTGGCTTCTGAGGAGTTGAACTGGATGAGGACTCTTATGATTCTATTAGTTGGCATCTTCTCTTTTCTGTCTGAAATCAAAATTGATATACTTTTATTGATCCTATTCTCCGTCTTCTCTGCTCTAGATCACAAATTGAGATTTGGATTTTTCTCTATCTTCGCCTCAGCTCTCCTACCGAAAATAGGATTAGATTCTCTCATCTCGTTTCTATCTTTCAATTTAGCCTACTGGCCCATGAATTCTATTCCCATGAACAGAAAGAGAAAGAAAAAAGAAGAAAAGGAGCCTAGTCTGGCAGTAGTTTCTTGAATTCCCTCATCATGGATGGTAAATCGGGCCATGCTCTGGAAGTGACTAAGTTTCCGTCTACTACTACCTCGGAGTCCACGTACTCAGCTCCGCCGTTGATGACTTCCGACTTGACTGCCACGTAAGAAGTGGCTTTCCTGCCCTTGAGCAAACCATATGCTGCTAAGACCAAAGGACCATGGCATATAGCTGCCACTGGTTTGTTCTCCTGAAAGAAATGTCTCACTATTTTCTCTAAAGCTGGATGATTTCTCATGTACTCAGGAGCTCTTCCCCCTGGTATGACTAGGCCAGAGTACTCCTCGGGTTTCACCTCATCGAAGGACTTGGTGACCCATGGGAACTGATAACCTGGGAGCTCTATGTAGGTCTCGACTCCCTCCTTGAAGTCATGAACTACGGTGTATAACTTCTTCTTAGATGGAGCAGCTACTTCTACCTCGTATCCATCTTCAAGAAGGCTGTAGTATGGGAAAAATATCTCCTGGGCCTCTACGGCATCTCCTGCTATGATCAAAACCTTGGTCTTGGGCATGTCACTCCCTCATCTAGCCATTATTGCCTCTGAAGAATAAAAAGTTCACTCTAGCATTCCCAACTCCGCTAGAATAGAAGAGAAATCCTCTTCTCTTCCTCTTGTGACTACTCTTCTAGGTCTGAATTCACACTTATCTTTGGTAAAGTGTTCGTAGGTCCCTATTCTCTTTGCCAAGTTCTCTATTTCCACTTTGTCCATGCCTATGAGTGGTCTGTAAACTGGATGGGAAGTGGCTTTGCTCACTAGATAAATGTTCTCTAGGGTTTGAGAGGCTACTTGTCCTAGGTTATCTCCAGTGACAATTCCTAAGGCCTTTTTCTCCTTGGCTATCTCCTCAGCTCTTTTCAGCATCATATACTTGCAAAGCACGCAAGTCCATTCTCTCTTTCCAATCTCATCTAGTTTCTTTACGTATTTCGGAAATTCCTTCTGCTCTTCCACCAAATACTCGATATCGTAGTGGTATTCACTGAGCAAATCGACTATTCTCCTGAATTCTCTTTCAGTTCCCCTATCGAAGTGCAGAAGAATTGGCTCACATCCCCTCTTCATCATGAGGTAAGTTGCCACCGGAGAGTCGATCCCGGTGGAGACCAAGGAAACTACTCTCCCTTGAGTCCCTACTGGAAGGCCTCCTGGGCCCCTCACTTTCTCGGTGAAGTAGTAAACCCTCCCGTTTATCACCTCCAAGTTCACCGTAACCTGAGGGTTCTCTAAGTCCACTTCCCAGTTTAGTTTCTCCTTGAGATATGAACCTACTTCTCTGTTTATTTCTATGGAAGACTTTGGAAAACTCTTGTCTACTCTTTTAGTATCTACTTTAAATCTCTTTTTTCCCATGCCAGAGAGCTTATTAGCTAGGAATTGGAATAGCTCATCGTAAGACATTTCTTCTGCTAAAGAGACTGAGACTACACCTGGAATCTTGGATATTACTTTCTCGGCCTCCTCAGAACTTGTATAAGCTAATATTCTGCCCCTTATCCTCTTGAACTTCGATTCAATTCCTCTAATCTCCAAGGACTTTCTCATGTTTCTCTCTAGGGTTTTCTCGAACCTCTCTCTGTTCTTACCCTTGAGAGCTATCTCGCCATACCTGACTATGAGACACTTCCTCAGGGCATTCCCCGTTGAATTGGGCTCCGATTGATATAAAAATGGTGAGCTTAAAGTAAGTGTGGCAATATTCTCGAAGTACAACGTTCGTTCATGTAATTGACTGCAGGAGACAAAGGAGAGATCTACCGAGAGAAGAGTTTGTTGCTGTTATTAAGGAAAACCGGTTCACGACGGAATGTTAATAATATTCGACATGGAATTTGTATGACGACGTAATGATGAGTGTGTCTGAGATGAATGAGCTAGTTAGCTAAAAAAATAAAAAAGAAGTAAAAGTGTGGGAATGGAGGGGGAAGTAGCCATGTTGAAGGTCTCTCTTTCAGATGGAGACCTCTGGAGTCAAACTGTTATAGGAATACCCTTCTATCAAGGGCCAGAGAAGGCAATAGAAATACCTAGCGATATATACAAAGAAATAGAGATGGTTATGGGAAAGGAGTTCAAGGGGAAGGTCGAAGAAACCTATTCAATTCCCCTAAACGACAAGAAGGACGAAAAGAGAAGAGTGATATTGTTTGGGCTAGGAAAGAAGGTAGAAGACGAATATCAGTTCCTAGAAGCTGTGAGAAGGGGTTTTGGATCCCTGGTGAAGGGGGCATCTAAAATAGGGGTTGAAGAGGTATCCACTAAGGTCCCGAGGAATGATGGAAAAGTCATTAGAGCAGCTTCTGAAGGTGCCATCCTCTCGACCTATAAATTCGATAAATACAAAACGAAAAAGGAGGAGGAAAAAGAAGAGGAGGAAGAAAAAGAGCTAAAGGAATTGAAGATATTCGTTTCTAATCCAAAGAATTTTGAAAAAGAGGTGGAATTTTCCGAAAAAGTATGTGAAGGTGTATTCACAGCCAGAGAAGTTGCAGACACTCCGAGTAGCGATTGCAATCCCCAGAAGTTAGAGGAACTAGCCAGAGAACTTGGAAAAGAACTTGGGCTAAAGGTGAGAAGCATAAAGGGAGAGGAACTAGTGAAGATGGGAATGAATGGAATATGGAGTGTTGGAAAAGGAAGTGAAGTGAGCCCCAGACTGATAACTCTGGAGTATGAGGGGCCCAACTGGGAAGAGAACGGATTGTATGTAGTAATAGGGAAAGCCGTCACCTTTGACTCTGGTGGATTATCCATAAAGCCCTCCCATGGAATGGAAGAAATGAAATTCGATAAATCCGGGGGAGCTGCTGTCCTAGGAATAGTGAAAGCTGTGGCCAAACTGAAACTCCCTGTGAAATTGATTGGTCTAATACCAGCCGTTGAGAACTTGCCCAGTGGGTCCTCTTACAAACCAGGGGACGTGATAAGACATTACAATGGCACTACTACCGAAGTGGTAAACACAGATGCCGAAGGCAGGCTAATACTAGCAGACGCCATAGCCTATGCCTCGGAAATGAATCCCAAAGCGATAATAGACTTGGCTACCCTCACTGGAGCGTGCGTGATAGCTCTCGGAAACCACGCAGCAGGCCTATTTACGAAGAACGATGATCTGGCAAAGGAGATAGAGGAATGTTCAGAGATAACAGGGGAAAGAGTCTGGAGACTTCCGCTTTGGGAAGATTACTTCCAACAAATAAAGAGTGAAGTAGCAGATGTGAAGAACGTTGGAGGAAGAGCAGGTGGAGCAATAACTGCAGCAGCTTTCCTTTCCAAGTTCGCCTCTAAGCCTTGGGTTCACCTGGACATAGCAGGGACAGCTTGGATACAAGATAAGAGCCAGGGGAGAAGCTATCTCCCTAAAAAAGGAGCTACTGGATTTGGAGTTAGGCTGATAGTGGAATACCTAAGGAGAAAAACGGAGGAGAAGAAATAGTTGGCAGTAAGGGTAGGATGTTGTGGGTGGGCTGTCAAAGGTGGTAAAAGAGCCTATTTCCAGAAATTCGATTCAATAGAAATACAAAGCACGTTCTACAGGTTGCCTAGATTGTCTACAGCAAGGAAGTGGAGAGAAGATGCGCCAGAAAACTTCGAGTTTTGTGTGAAGGCTTGGCAGGTCATAACCCATGATCCAAGGCATTGGAGAAGACTCGATTCATCTAAAATTAGAAACCAAGATAGATACGGGTTGCTAAAGGTAACTAAAGAGAATTTGGGTGCATGGAAGGAGATGAAAGACATATGCTTAGAACTTGGGGCTAGAGTCTGTTTATTCCAGACTCCCCCCTCCTTCGGCTTTTCTAGGGAAAACTACTCGAGAGTTCTAGAATTCTTTTCTAGTATAGGAGACAATAGAGATTTTCATATTGCTTGGGAACCTAGAGGTTCTTGGAGAAATTATCCTAGGGAAATTAGAGAAATATGTGATTCGACTGGTATAATACATGCTTCGGATCCATTCAGAATTGAGCCGTTAGATGGGTCAGAAATAGGGTATCTCAGACTTCACGGTATAGGAGGAAGGGAAGTGAACTACTCCTATGAATACAAGGATGAGGACTTGGAGAAATTGCTGGATTTCATACGTTCACTTAGAGAATCTGGGAAAAGTAGAATTTACGTTTTCTTCAACAATATGAGCATGGCTAGAGACGCTGAGAGGTTCAAATCTCTTCTAAGAGGGAAACTCCTTGAATAACGTTGTGAAGCACTATGGTGGGCCCGCCGGGATTCGAACCCGGGACCTTCGCCTCGTCAAGGCGACGTCATACCACTAGACCACGGGCCCTTCCGGAATAGCCTGTGCCATTAATTAAATAAATTTACCTCCTGTGCTAACTTCTGGGTAAGGATGGAGGGCAAAAATGGGAGGGGGCTGGAGGTGGTGCCCCTACATGATCATTACTAGGTGAAGTTGTCCCTTAATGGCATCATCAACAGCTCGGTATGGCCTACGTGGGTGCATGTATTACAATAAAAAGTTTGCCCATGTTCGAATGAATGCCCCCACTTGGCTAGGAGGAGACACTCCAATAATTCTGTCTGTGTGTGCTCCAGATTATTTGCGTGCTCCTATGTCCTAAAATCAGCCCAGAATAATTCACTCTATCTCTCGAGCGAATGTCTCTTCTCGTTTCCTGAGTCTAGAAGCCATGGGCCAACCATTTCAT
>Ga0209410_1001826_pt1 | contig 10342 bp, 11 predicted proteins | sample Mar14436cmmetaG_FD_184135 | JGI IMG/M metagenome (GOLD analysis project Ga0209410, IMG submission 184135) | Marine hydrothermal vent microbial communities from Guaymas Basin, Gulf of California to study Microbial Dark Matter (Phase II) - Marker... ... | reverse complement strand
TTGAAACTACAAGGTTTCCGCTCGCATTAGAGAAGGAAACCTTACCTCTTAATTCTGTGGAGAACATACTTAACGATCTCGTCGGCGATGTTTATGGTTGTGGTGGACTGGAGCCCCCTCCACCCCGGTTGGCTGTTAACCTCCACTATTACTGGCCCCCCTGCGCTTTCTAGTATGTCGACCCCGGCTAACTCGCATCCAACAGCCTCAGCCGCCTTAACGGCTATCTCCTCAACTTCTTCGTCTAGGTTGACTGGGAGGGGCTTCGCGCCTTGGCTGACGTTCGTCTTCCATGAGTCGGAAACCCTGCGCATGGACGCTAAGACTCTGCCTCCCAGAACTAGAGCCCTCAAGTCGGAGGAGCCGTGGGGAATGAACTCCTGTAAGTAGAGAACTTGGTGGTGGAAGTCTACCGCCCTGAAGATTCTCTCGGCCACGTTAACGTCTGAGATTCTCGTCAACCCTCTCCCTCGGGAACCGAAGATCGGCTTCAGCACTATGTCGCCTCCGAGCTCATGGAAGGCCTTCAGAGCCTCATCCGCGCTCTCAGTCACGACCGTTCTTGGAACTGGTAGTCCCGCCTCCTCCAAGAGGGCTGACGTGTAAAACTTGTCAACCGACCTTTCGATTGCAGAGGGCGGATTCAATATGAAGAGGCCGAGCCTCTCAAGCCTGTGGAGCATATCCATGCGGAAGATTATCTCCTCGAGGGAGCCGCGCCCGATCGGGCGGACGATTATGGCGCTTAAGTCCCTGAGTACATCGATGTCCCCGAAGGAAGCTCTCGGCTCCGCTCCAACCCGGGCTACGATCCTCTGAAACCTCATGTTGATCGGCTCTATGTTGCGGCGTTCCATGGCGGTTCTGAGCTGGGCTGAACACCAAGATTCCTCGTTGCGTGTCAGTATACCGATCTTCAAGCTTCAACCGCCTCTTCAGCTGGCGTTCTTCGCTTTCATCTCAGAACTTGTGGACGCGCCGTATTATCTCTTTAGGCTCCTCAACTTCTTCGGAGAGGTCCAAGTGTAGGTAGGCGCCTGCACTGTTATAGTATGGGGGGCCCCTCCTCGAGAAGAGTGTCAGAACCTTGCCTGAATGGTTCATCTTGAACCCTTCTTCGGATGGTTCGTGGCCCCTTATGAGCAGTCGAGCCCCAACGATCTTGAGGAACCTCTCAGTTACGTCTGGGCCGAAGAGCTTGCCTGCTCCTCTAGGCGAGAAGAGTGTTCCCCTAATGCCTTCGACGGGGTCGCTCCACAGTATCTCTTCTAGGTGGCTCTCTTCAGGATGCTTCATGTGGGCGTAGGCGACGTCATCAACGTTCTCAGCCTCGCTGGGAACCCCTCCGTGGAGCATGACGTATCTCCCTTCAACTAGAACTGCTAGGTGGAGATAGTCGAAGAGTTCCGTCAGCCTTCTGTATATTTCTCTTCCGGAACCTTGAAACTTCTTCTCTAAGTAGTATGGAAGGTCGTGGGGGTGGGCTAGGAGGTCTCTAGGTCCCTCATGGTTCCCCCTCAACAGGACTACACGCCCCGGAAACATCCTCTTCAACGTTAACACCACGTAGTAGACCTCTGGGGAGAAAATCCCCCTATCCCCGTAGTCCCCTAGAAAGATCAGGTACACATTCTCCCTTGAGAGCCTCCCCGGAAGACCGCTCCTCCTTAGAATCAGGGTGAGACTCTTCAAGTCTCCATGCAGATCTCCAATGACGAGGGCCTCTCCAGAAGTAGGTAGATAAACAAGCCTCCCCACAACCTTAAACCCGTCCCCGCGGCTAATTCCCCGAGCCTCATCTAGGAGTATGCGGCCAACATCCTCAATGAGCCCGATGAACTCTTCAGGGCCAACCTTAAGAGCCTCCTCAGCGAGGCCATCCGGGCTCGTTAAGGAACGATCCAAACTCCTCAACTCCCAAAGCCTAGAAGAGGTATACTAAAATATAAAGGAGAAGCCTTCCCAACGAGGATCGTCGGGAACGGTGAGCGTTTATGCCCCTAGAGAAGATTGGGTTCGAGGACTCTCTCAAAAAACTCGTCGTCCCAGAGCTCTGTGTAGGTTGCGGCTCCTGCGTGGCCTTCTGCCCCATGAAGTGCCTAGAGTATTCTGACGGTTTACCCAGGCTTGTGGGGAGGTGCACGGAGTGTGGGATATGCTTCCAAGTCTGCCCGAGCTGTGGCCCTCCCCAAGAGGAGATCGAGAGACTCATCTTTGGGAGGGAGAGGAGGAGAGAGGAAGAGTTCGGTGTCTACCGACGCGTCGTCGTGGCGCAGACCACTGACAGGAGGATACGTGAAGTATGCCAAGACGGAGGCCTTGTCACGTCGCTCTTAACGTTCGCCCTCGAGGAAGGCTTGATCGAGGGGGCTATCGTCTCATGCGTCAGCGAGGGGAAACCTCTGAAGCCGGTTCCGAAGCTGGCCACAACGGTTGAAGAGATCATAGAGTGCGCCGGAACGAGGTATGTATACTCTCCAAACCCCCTAGCCTTCAGGGAAGCCCTAGCTAGGAGGGTTAGGAGCTTAGCCTTCGTTGGAACCCCTTGCCAGATAAGGGCTCTACGCAGGATGGAGATTATCCCGCTGAAGAGATACGCCTCAGCCCTAAAACTCTTGATAGGCCTCTTCTGTAGCGAGAGCTTCACGTATGAAGGCTTCGTTGTGGACGGGATCAAACGTAAGCTCGGCGTGGACCCGAAGGACGTTAAGAAGGTGAATATCAAGGGTAAAGTCTTGGTGACGACTGTTGAAGGTGAGGTTAAGGCTCTCCCGATCGAAGACGCAAAAAAGTATTCGTGGAACTGCGGTAGGTGCGGAGACTTTTCAGCCGAGCTTGCGGACATCTCGGCTGGAGGGGTCGGCCTCCAAGGCTGGACTTTGACGATTATAAGGACCGAAAGGGGTGAAACGCTCCTTAAAAGGGCTGAAGAGAAAGGCTTGATAAGGGTGAGGCCGGTTGAGGAGGAACCGAAAGCCTACAGGATTCTGGTCAACCTCTCGAGGAGGAAGAGGAGACGCGTCCTTCGTCGGCGTTAACTCATTTTTGAGTAGCAACTCTTAAATAATAAAATGCTTTTCCCGTTAGGAATAGTGGCCTCCAAGGTGAACTCATAAATGGACACTAGGACGATAGCTATAACCTCGGTGTTCGCGGCCTTCACCGTGATCTTAAACCTCTCCCCGCTCAAGATACCGGCGCCATTCGCCCCCTTCCTCATCTATCAGGTATGGGAGATACCGATAGTCGCCGTCTTTCTGCTATATGGCCCCCTAGCGGGGACGGCAGTAGCTGTCATAAACACCCTAGTTCTGCTCGTAGTCTTCCCGGGAGCTCTTCCCACAGGCCCCCTCTACAACCTCGCGGCCACCCTCGCCACGCTCTTTGGCATATACCTAGCACATCGATTCGCGGGTACGCACTCCAATAGGTGGGGGGAAAAGGCCTTAACCGTCCTCTTCACGGCTTTCGGAACGCTCTCAAGGGTGGGGGCAATGACGCTCATAAACTGGGCCTTCCTTAGGTATCCTCCCCCTCTCGGCTTAAGTTTGCCCGAGGAGGCTATCATGGTGACGCTCCCGCTAATAGTTTTATTCAACGCTACCCTCGCTTTGTACACGATTCCTCTGGGATATATAGTAGCGAAAAGGGTGAGTCTGAGCTTAAAGATGAGGATGTGGGAGCCTAAAGCCTAACGGGAGACTCCTTTCTTTTTGTGGGGCTCCCTATAAGCCGATCGACTTCTTCAACATCTGCGGGTTGACTGCGCCAGCTGTGAAGGTTCTTCCAGTCTTGACGTTATTGATGACTATGGATGCTGGTGCGAAGAGGTCTGGGTCTACCTTGTAGAAGTCGAGACCGGCCTCCTTAAATATCTCGATGAAGGGTCTGCCGTACTCTTTGGAGGTCGAGGAGACGGCTCTCGCGGTCAGCCTCTCAAGGGCCTCGTCGTCATCGTACGCTACGGTGTAGTATGTTGCGCCTCCATACAGTATGGCGTCGTTCATTCGCCCCATAGCTTCAACAGCATCCGGATGGACGGGCATCACGGGAGCTAATCCGAAAGCGTCGATGAAGGCTTTTGGGTCGAACCCGAGCCTAGCGAGCCTGTGAATCCCCGTCTCGACAACCCTCCCAGAGACCTGAACGAAGCCGGCTAGGGACGTCGTCGGGACGACGACGACTGAGAGTCGGCTCGGCTCAACCCCGCACTTCTCCGAGATGTACTCTATAACCTCTTCCGGAGGCTCCTCAGAAGCCTCGAGCACCATGACCGCTACGTCCGCCTCGTCCCGGTAAGAGATTTCCTTGTAGATAGACTTGGGTTTGGAGGCTAAAGCCCTAGCCGGGCCGGAGCCTATCGCCGAGTAGCCGCCTACCTTTATGCGCCACCCGGCGAACTGTGACCCTAAGGTCGCTATCGCAGGCTTATCGGTGTAGACGGAAACCGAGGGGAGGATTAGACCCCCATACTCTCCATACGTGATCTCAACCTTCCCGAGGCCTCCGAGGCATATCTCGGTGACCACCTTCCCGGCGAGGAGTCCACCTTCAGCCTCAACCCCGAAGTCTATCACTCTGGCGCCTAACTTGGTTTCTTTAACTGTTGCACCATAACTCTCCGGGTTCTCGCATACTTTCTCAACGATCCTCCAAGCGTTGAGGTTTACACTTATCTTTCCGGTGTCCAACTTTTCTTCTCCTCGTTAGAGGTACTTCTCGTAGAAGTTGAGGTGGGGGTTTCTGGGCTTCGAGACGAAGAGTCTGCCCTTCCCGTCCTCGGCTATGTCGCCTATGAACCGGTAGAATGGGCCTTTGATCTTCTCCCCGTTTACCTTGGCGCTCGACTTTACGTCGTCTATGGTGAAGGTTGGTAGGATTGAGGGGACGTAGCCGCATAGGATTATCTTTCCGTCGGTCATCTCCGCTCCGGCTCTGCCCCCACAGTCTCCCTCGACAAGGATTGTTCCTCCGGCCATGTGAACCCCGACGAACTGGCCAGCGTCCCCTCGAATCTTAATTAGCCCTCCCTTCATGAAGCATCCAACCTCGCTTCCGGCGTCTCCATGTATGATTATTGTTCCACCTTTCATGCCCTCCCTACTGCCTCTGTAGGAGGCTCCAACGTAATCTCCGGCTGAACCTTCAATCTCGATCAGTCCTCCCCGCATCATGCATCCGACCCAAGGCCCCGCGTCTCCAATCACCCTTATTGTTCCACCTTTCATGCCCTCCCCTAAGTGCATACCGACATCGCCCTCCACAACTATGCGGCCTCTGCTCATCTCGGCGCCTATCCTTCTAACCTTAGCTAGGTTCCCGCTCAGTATTATTGTGGGGCTCTCATCGTCCCCTGAGTCTTCATCCTTAACGATCTCGAAGAGGTCTCCTAGCCGTTTAAGCCGGTTTCCCTCCCAAACCTCCAGCCTAGAAACCTCGGGTTCTGAAAGGCCGTCGAGAACGTCCGGGCTTATGCACCCCGCGTAGACTGGAACCTTAAAACTCCGTTTCGGGCGTAACTTTATGATCATGGGCTTAAACCTCAGCCTCGGTCTTTAAGGCGAGGGAACCCCTCAAGTAGTCTTGAGGTATGATGTAGTTCTCGAACTCCACGGTCCAGTACTCTCGGAATCTCCTCTTCATGTCAGCCGACACCTCGGCTGGAGACTTGAGTCTAACGTCCACCCAGATCGTTCTCCCCCAGACGGATTTCACAACCTCCCCGTTCCTAACTACGATCCGGCCTCCCTTTATGGTGTAGGCGGCCTTCTCGAAGGCTCTCCTAACCTCCCTGTAACTTCTTGAAGGGTCGACTCTCCTTGGGTCTATATTGTATATGGCGATGTCGGCGTCCGCCCCGATCCCTAAGTGCCCCTTAAACTTTAACCCCAAAGCCTTCGCCTGCCCAGCCCTCGTCGCTATGGCTATCTCTCTTAGAGTGTACTCCCTGTCGATGCTTGGGAGAAGCGACCTAGCCCTAGCCCGTCTATTCACTCTCTCGAGAACCCTCTCTCTAACCTTCCTGCTCATAAGCCAAGATATTATCCTCGGGTACGTTGTGAAGGGAGCGCCGTTCGGATGGTCCGTGGTGAGGTAGACCCTCCAAGGATCGTCTATCAACAACGCGAGTTCCAAGCCGATCGACCACATAACGGCGTGGACGTAACTCTTACGCCTATACCTGAAGGGAACTATGCCCGACCCCGTCTCCACCTCAACGTCATGGTTAACCCACTTGTTCCCGCTGATCTCGTAGAGGGTGTACTGCCAGGGGCCGTCCGCGGTCATCGTGGTGGTGTCTGTGAAGACTATCTGCCCAACGTCCATGGTCACGTGGCTGTGGCTGTTCACGTACTTGGCGATCTCCTCCGCCCCAGACCTCATGTCATGCCAGCCTGAACCCTTGAAGGCGCTGAACAAGCAGTGCGTTATGTGGATGCTCGGCCTCCCCTCTACGCTTAGGTCCTCCACGCACCTCATGGTCTCTATCGTCGTGGCGTAGTTACCCGGCTGTCCCAAAAGGTTTGTGTGGACATGGATCGTGTGGGGCAGATGCAGGGTGCGGTTCACGATGCAGAGGCTTCTCACGATCTCCCTCGGCGTAACCCCGAAGTTTGGAACCGGATCATCTAGGTCCCTGACGTTCCTGCCGAAGCCCCAAGCCTCAACACCTCCGGGGTTAACTATCTTTATCGCGTATCCCTTAGTGGACTGGATCATCCAAGCCACGTGGGAGGCGCATTCGTCGATCGCGCCCCTCTGAATGTACTCTAAGACGAACCACCAGTCCCCTAGGAGCGGGAAGGTTGCCTTATCGACCATCGGGGTGTCGTTCAGCTCCTCGTGTGTGTGGCGGGACTCGAGCGGGGGCATCGAGGGGTTGCAGATTGTGGTGTAACCCATCCGAGCATAGCGGTATCCGGTGGTGAAAGTCGACGGAACGGAGTGTCCGACGCCTGAACGGGTTATAGCGGTCTTAACCTCGAAGTCTCTCCTATGATCTTCAGGCCTCAGCAACCGGCCTGCGTTCACCTCTGCCCCTGCTATGTGGCAGTGGATGTCGATTCCCCCCGGCATGACGACCATGCCGGAGGCGTCTATAACCTTCGCTTTCCTCTCGTCGATCTCCTCGACGATCTTTCCATCCTCAACGAGAATGTCCATAACCTCTCCGTCGACGCCGTTCAAGGGGTCGTAGACAATGCCGTTCCTTATCAGTAAAGCCATGCATCCACCGCCTTCAATCGAGGCGAGGTCCTCTCAAGATATCCCTAACGTTCTCCTTTTAATCTTTTACAGCAGTATCCGCCTCTTAAAGAGGCCTTAACACTAGAACTTCACGTTGCTTTCAAGCAATTTTCTTCGTTACGGGCGAACCTGAATTTAAGATCGTGAAGGCCTAAACCTTCACGGTTCCTGAGCGAAGTTTAAGGTTTATAGTTCTGATAGGAGATTCTTGACGGCTTCGCTTATCCGCCACCACAACTCCCTACTTGAAACGACGAACTTCCGCCTCCTCTTCCAGACTCCTCCCCTACTATTCCAGAGGTACGTAGCGACCTGCCTTCTCCCGAAAGCTTCAAGTAAGAGAACAGCCAGCCACCACTTCTCGGTTTTGTAGATGGTTACGCCTCGAATAACCTTCAGCATCTTCGAGGCTGGAAAACTCCTCCTCAGCCATCAGTAACCACGTACCAAGGGACACCCTCGTCCCTATTTAATATTTTAGGAGACACCTCTCCCCGTTCATCCAGAAAGCTAGAACTTCTCGATCTTTAGGCGTGTACTGCCCTGCAACGCCACTTGAGACTAAAAGAAAGGTTTATAGGATTCCCCATTTTCTAAAGAGAGTGAGTGGTAGTATGCCGAGAGAGTTCAGATACATGGGGTATACGCTGGAGCAGCTTCAGAACATATCGATGGATGAGTTCATAGAGCTCCTTCCCGCCCGGCAACGTAGAAGCCTACGTAGGGGACTCACTATTGAGCAGAGGAAACTGCTCGAGAAGATTCGGAGGGTGAAGGAGAACCCGGAGCTCGCCAAGAAGAAACCCATAAAGACGCATGTGAGAGATATGATCATACTCCCCGAGATGGTCGGGGTTGTGATCATGGTTCATAACGGAAAGGACTTTGTCCCCGTTGAGATAAAACCGGAGATGATCGGCCACTACCTAGGAGAGTTCGCCATAACGAACAAGCCTGTGAAGCATGGAACCCCAGGGATCGGGGCCAGCCGGAGTAGCATGTATGTCCCGTTGAAGTAGAGGTTTAAACGGGTGGGCTCTTCAGCCTTTACCCGTTCTGATCTGGCTTAGGATAATCTGCATCTGATCCTCCGTTACGGCGTTCATCTCGTAGAGCCTTTTAGCTATCTCATCTATGGTTGTTAGGCTGTGGAGCCTTATTCCCTTCTTTGCAAGCCTCTCGGAGCCCCCCTCCATCCTGTCTAGGAGGACGAAGGCGTCGGAGACTACGCCTCCTTCAGACCTGATCGTGGCCGCGGCTTTCTGGAGGGTAAGCCCGGTCGTTATAAGGTCGTCGATTATTAGGACTCTATCGCCGGGCATAAGGACCCCCTCGACCCTCCGTTCCCTACCGCTTCTCCGAACCCTCTGCCTGATGTAGAGGAAAGGCTTTTCTAGACGGTACGCTATGAAGGAGGCGAACGCTATTCCGGCTGTAGGTATCCCCGCGACCCTATCGAAGTTCTCAGGTCCGATCTCCCTACTTATGAGGTCGACTGAGAAGTTGCAGACTCTACGGAAGGCGTCGGGGAAGCTCGGTATCAACCTTAAATCGACGTAGTAAGGGGTGATCCTGCCGCCTGTAAGCCTGAAGGTCCCGAACTCCAGAGCGTTTATCTTCTTCAGGATGTTACAGAACTCTGTCTTCATGGAGTCTAAGGTCGAATCGTCTACGGACATCTAAACGTTCACCGTAGGATTAAAGGATTCCCGCTTTATAAAGGGATACGTAACGATAGCTGAGCCTCCTTTTATATTGGAGTCTTTCTCCCGTTGAAGTCTCGTCTGAACCTCCCGAAGTCTCGGATCACCCTCAGCCGGTCGGAGGTGAAGATGGGGCCGTCCCTGCAGACCCTGTAAGGGCCTACCACGCAGCTACCGCAAATACCTATCGCGCATCGAATTATCCGTTCGAGGCTGAGTTGCACAGGTATCCCCAGCTTCTCGGCCAAACAGAAAATCTTGTACATCATGGCTTCGGGGCCGCAGGAGTACACAACATCGAACCTTCCCGAAGAGAGAACTTTCTCGGCCGCCTCCGTTACGAGGCCCTCAGCCCCGTAGGTTCCGTCCTCGGTTGTCACAAGAAGCCTTATCCTGCCTTGAGCTGAGAGCTCGCCGAGCCTCTCCATGAAGAGGAGGTTACTTCTCGACTTAACCCCGAAGAGCACGGTTGTCTCAACGTCATTCTCTACTAGACGTTCAATCAGGGGCATGAGTGAAGCCATACCTATGCCTCCCCCCACGACTAGGGCTCTCCCGCCTCTACCAACCGCCTCGAAGTGGTTCCCAAAGGGCCCTCTAACACCGATCAGCTCTCCCGTCTCCATACTCCTAAGGGCTCTCGTGGCTTCACCTACCTCGGCCACGGTGACGGATGAGAGTCCATCCTTAGACCTGGACCCGATCGATGAGAGGGTTAGGGGAATCTCGTCGACGCCGGGTATCCAGACCATGACGAACTGTCCGGCTTCAGCTGAGGAGCAGAGATCATCCTCAAAAAAGATCGTTTTAACGTTCAGGTTCTCATCCTTGACCGCCTTTATCTCGACTATTCTCATGCGGTTAACCTCTGTGGGATAGGCCGACAATCTCCCTCACGCTCCCGTACCCCTTCCTCTCCAAATAAGATTTCACGCCTTCCGTAATGAGTCGGAAGATGTTGAGGCCTTTAAGGGCCACCGCGGTTCCTACCTGAACAGCTGAGGCGCCCGCCAACATGAACTCAACGGCGTCCCTCCACGAGGTTACTCCGCCGCATCCGATTATCGGCACGTCGAGTTCACGGTGGAGTTCATAGACGCACCTGACGGCGACCGGTTTTATGGCTGGTCCTGAAAGCCCCCCAATCTTGTTCGACAAGATTGGACGTGCTGTCTCCACATCGATCACCATGGCTCTGAGGGTGTTGATGGCTGTTAGAGCGTCGGCTCCAGCCTCTACAGCGGCCTCCGCCAACCCCACTATGTCCGAGACGTTAGGCGTCAGTTTGGCGAAGACCGGTTTATCCACAACCCCTTTAACCTTCTCAACTATCTCTGAGACGAGTTCGGGTCTGCTCCCTACGTCAGCCCCGGCTCCCTTGACGTGGGGAC
>Ga0209410_1001825_pt1 | contig 10346 bp, 15 predicted proteins | sample Mar14436cmmetaG_FD_184135 | JGI IMG/M metagenome (GOLD analysis project Ga0209410, IMG submission 184135) | Marine hydrothermal vent microbial communities from Guaymas Basin, Gulf of California to study Microbial Dark Matter (Phase II) - Marker... ... | reverse complement strand
CCCCTCACGCCTCAAAGGCGGCTCCATAGAAGATGAATAAAGCTAAATTATTAGGATTTTCTCCTAAATCCACGTCTATAGATGATGAATCCGGAGGCTGCGAGGAAGGCCGCCAACGCTATGGTCGAGATCGTGAGGCCAAGCGTCTCGAGAGGCGTCAAGCCGTTCAAATAGATGTAGTCGTGCAGTATGATCTCCGCTTGCCCGGGTTTTTCGGCCAAAATCCTAGTCCTCTGAACGAGCTTTCCGCCATCCGCATAGATGTCTATGTAGAGGGGTGTTGGGCGGGGAAGCCTCAGCTTTATGGGCTGACCGGTTAACGTGGATTCATGGATCACCTCATCTCCAGCTCTAACCTTGATGCCTCCAGATTCGACGGGGTTTCCGAAAGAGTCCTTGACTATTAGGAGGTATGGGAAGTTAACGGACTCCACCCTCAGCTTGAATGAGCTATTCGAGACCTCCACCAACCCACTATAGACCGTATATCCATCCCTCGAGACCTCGACCCGATAATCCCCGAAGAAGAGTTTAAGGGAGGCAGATCCATCCGCTCCAGTCGTCGCATTGAATCTCTCACCCGTCTCCCTATCGATTAAGCTTATGAGATATCCGTTTAACGGCTTATCCTCGTAGTCGGTTAGGCTGAGCTTCACCATCATCCTAGTGACCGTGACCATCAGCTCCTGCCTAGGCTTCGAGACCTCGGCCACTCCCTCGCCCACGACCCTCCCAGCCTTGAGAACCCTTACGACGTATTTTCCAGCCTTCGTCTTTCCCCCGCTTAGAGGCACATTATTGAACTTCGCCACGCCCTTCGAATCCGTTACGGCTGACGTGAAGTTTTCCGCGAGCTTATTGCTGAGCCAGACCCTGAGCCCCTTAACCGGGACTCCCTCCTCATCTAAGACCTTCACGTAGAGCTTCGCTAAGTCCATGGGTATGTCTAGCTGCTTGCTGGATAATAGTTCCCTCTCCTCGAAGTGGATGGGAATTTCCCCCGCCTTGGTCCACAGAGTTATATTGAACCTGTATTTTCCGACATCTTCAAGCTTTGAAGATGGGATGTTCTCGAAGGTGGCTGAGCCATTCACGGCGCGCTTACTCTCCTTAAACCTCCTCGCGGACAGGGTGATCGTGGTCTTGGGAACCGGCTCCCCCTCCAAGTTCGTCGTCGTCACCTTAAGTGTGATCAATGGGAGGGTTAAGTTCCTCTGAATAGAGGACTCTGAGATATTCAGCCTCCCCTCAAAATATGTCACCGAGCCCTTAAAGACTCTGAGAGAATATTCTCCGATATCAGGTAGACTGCTATATGGGACGTATTTGAAGCTCGCAACTCCATCGGCGTTCGACGAGGTCGTCATATTGAATTTCTTGGTTGAGCTGCTGAGCGTAACGACTACTCCCTTGACGGGTTTTCCATCGAGATTCAACAATGTTAGGTTAATCCTTGAGAGGAGGGCGGCCGCCTCAAGGACTCTCTGACTCGGATAATCGAGTTCCCCAGAGTAGACGCTCACATTTTTGAAGATCACGGACACATTGTATATTCCGGGAGTCAGCTTGGTGAAGGTCGCATGTCCAGTTGAGTTCGTCAAGAACCTGAAGCTCTCTCCATCCCTGGTCAATAGAACCTCGACGCCCTTCATAGGCTCCCCAAATGGGTCGACGACCCTTATCACGGCCGGCTCCCGACCCTGTTCAGCACATGTTATCGGGATCAAGGCCGCTAATGTTACAAGGAGTATCGTGATGAGCTTCCTCGACGCCATCCCGCTCACCGCCAATCGTCTAATCTCTTAAGTGAATGCCTCAAATTATATGTATGGATGAGGAATTCATGCGCCTCTCTTAGGGTCTCTCTAGCGGTCTTAAAGGTTAGCCTCCTCAACGCATTCTCATAGTCGAGCCAGATATATCCGGTGTGCTCATAGGAGAGGGTCACCTCCTTCGTCGGAGCCCTTGCGAGATAGAAGACAACAGTCTTCCTAACCAATTGCCCAGACTTTCTGTAATAATAGTGTATCTTCTTCCTGAATCCTGGAATTATCTCAATATCCCTTATCCCCGTCTCCTCCCAAACCTCGCGTCTAACGGTCTCAAGCTCTCCCTCACCGGGCTCGATCTCACCCTTTGGGAAGTCCCAATGTCCAGCCCCATAGCGTAGCAAAAGATACTCGATGACAAGATCTCTATAAAATAGCACGGCCCCTGCGGATCTCTCGAAGATCATCTCAACCGCCTCTAAGATCTCCAGATAATCTTTGAGTCGAGGGACGATATATTCTATTCCCTCGGCCCCGCCCATAAGCCCTCTCCTATATAAATCTCTCTCGATAGATTCTCCCGAACATTCAGGAATCTGCATCGAGTTGGCTTCAGTTGCATGGTCTCATCATAACATTATCTCCTTAATATTATTACTTAAGGGTCGCATGAATGGAAAATCAATTAAGCATCCTTACCCGATAGAGTTACGTGAATAAGGGTATTGAGGAGATCATTCAGGATTTGATCAAGAAGGGAGATGATCCGGTCTATAGTGCCGCTGTAGATATCTTGAAGGCCCTCTACATACTCTATGGATCCGCTTGGGAAAGCGAGCTAAAGGATACCTTGATGGGGTTATGGAGCATTAGGGGGCTGAGTCTAAGCGAAGTAGAGGAGATCGAGCGGAGGATCCCTAAGGCGGCTGAGGTTCTGAGCAAGCTAGGCGTGATAAAGGTCGAGGATAGGTTTAGGGCGGATCTAGGTAAACCTAAGCCTGTCAAGGAGAGATTCTACGAGGTCAATAATCTAACAGCCTTATTGAGGGCATTCAGCTCCGACAGAGAGATAGATCGCTACCGCTATGAGGTTTCAGGCACGATCTAGTCTCCAGATCCCGGCTAGTGTTCCCCTCCACTCCATGGGCTCGAATCAGATCGTGATAGATCTCCCTATATTCTCCTACAATCCTTGACATCGGAAACTCTCTCAAAACTCTCATCCTAGCCCTTAATCCAAGCTCTCTCGCCAATTCCTCATCCGATAAGACCTTTAGTATCCCACGCGCCAAGGCCCTCGGATTTCTGGGCGGAACCAATATACCGGCATCTCCCAAGATCTCTGAAACCCCTCCAACGTCCGTGGCGACCACGGGCTTTCCGCAGGCCATGGCCTCGATCACGGCGATCGGAGCCCCCTCGCTCATGCTCGGCTGAACAACCACCCATCCCCTATTATATGCCATCTCTGGATTGGAAATATATCCCATGAACTTGATATGATCTTTAAGCCCTAGATCGCCGACCCTAGCCTCACAATGATCCATGTATCTATGATCGGTGACTGGGCCATAGATGTAGCACCTCGCCTCAGGAACCTCGCTGACCACATAGCTCATCGCCTCTATCAGGTTTATGATGTCCTTTAGTGGATCTATTCGAGTTATGGAGACCACACTCCACCTATCGGCTTTCCCCGAGATGGGCTTGAATCTATTCACGTCAACTCCATTTGGAATGATCCTGATCTTCTCCTCATCGGCTCCAAGCTCCTTCTGCCAACGCATATTGGATCTTGAGATGGTCACGATCCTATCAGCCCAATAATAATTTAGCTCGGACACTTTTCTGAAGACCATGCTCCAAAATCTTCTATACGAGTCTCCACATCCCACAAGATCGTAGATCCTCTCCTTATAGTAGATGGCGTGCTCCGTCAAGATATATGATGCTCCATGCTCAAGTTTCTGGATGATTCCGATGAGCCCCGAGAATCCGGCGAGGGCCGAATGAACGATATCATATCTCCCCAAATCCATCTCCAAGGGCTTGAGGAGATCTCCTAAGAGGCGTATTGAATAGCTGAGTTCCCGTATAGTCATGTTTCCCAGCCAACCCTTTCCAGAGAAGTATCTCTTGAAGAAGCTCCACGTCTCACCAGATCCGAATAACGTCTCCTCCCCATACTTAACGAATAATCTCCGAAGCCTGCAGACAGCCTTCGCGGCCAGTTCACATGAACCTCTCCCTAAGAGATAGTTGAGCAGAAACCTTAATGACGGTATGAATTCTTCCCTGAGATCCCTCATAAATTCATGCATGTGATTATTTCTAGAGTTGCTCGACCCAACCTTAACCAGATAAATTCTCTCAACATTGGGAGGGATCGTGAACTTCGGGGTTAGGTCGATTCCATCCGCCACAGCGAGTATATCGAATTTGAGATCGCTTAGATTTGAGATCAAGTTATGCGCCCAAGTTGAGACCCCTCCAACCCTATATGGATAGGTTCCCGGGAGGATGAGCAAGATCTTCAAGGGATTAATCCCTCTCAGATAACGTCGCTAAAAGCTTCGACGCCTCAATCATATAGCGTGAAATTCTCTCGCGGATAAATCGATCGGCTCCATAACATCTGCCCAGCGAGGCTCTCAACATGTTCGCGGCCATTAAATAGCATTTCGCCGCACGCTCATAATCTCCAAGAATTTTCATGCATCTAGCGGCTGATGCGTAGGAGATCGATGCATAGATGTTTCGACTTTCTCGTCTACATCTCTCCGCATCCAGTAGATATTGGTTGAAGGCTTCTTCTAGGTCACCATTGAGTTCGTCCACGAATCCCTTGAAGAATTCTCGTTCGCTTAACATCCACATGCTCCTCCCAGCCCTCTCCACGCATTCTCCTCCCATCTCTCCTCAATCAAGCGGTAATCCATCGAGCTTTAGAGTTTACGAGGGATTCTGCGCCAGCTTGGTGAGCTATACTTAAGGGTTGTGGATGATTGATGCAAACCTCTCTAAAAATAGCTATATGATGATCTACTTGATGAACGCGTTAAGAGTTGGGAAACCCGATCTAAAGCTAGCGGCGATAGTCTCTGCCGCGGTGATCGTAGCGATTATGCTGGCGACCGCATCGGCATACGCCTCACCCGCAAACCTCGACATAATGGAGAAGGAGTCGGAGATCGTCAAGAGCTTAAATGTTCTTGAGACCGACATCGTATCCGTTGATAATTCGTCGATAACTGTAATCGGCGAGGGCGGTGAAGAGATAAGCCTTCTAGCAAGGGGCAAGTGGATAATCATCTCCGATGAGATAATTCCGAAGACCAAGTGGATCGATGCGATGAACTATGTTGAGGAAGGTGAAGCGACAGTTGTCATGGGCACGATAACTAGAGGCAACGAAACCCATTACATATGCTTGGGATTGAAGCAAGGGGAGGTAATGATGTTTAGGCCTATCTTATTGAAGGTCTATGCGGCGGGCCATAGACATACCAAGACGTACATGGGTCCGAGGGGAGAGCTCATGGAGAAGGGGAAGAACTACATGATCCTTGAAAAAGATGGTCGTAGGGTGATCGCGTCGACCCGTGGGAAGTGGATTAAGGCTGGGGGCGGAGAGGTGACTTGGGGTGATGTCGCCGACGAGTTCCATGTAGGGGACACGGTGAGGCTATTCTGCCACAACATCCTAGTCATGAGGAAGGAGTTCTCTGACGTATTCGGGATAGATGTCTTCATCTGGGGATACAGCGGAGCGATAATAGATCTCACATCAGGAACCGCGCTGTCAAGACCTTAGACCCGTAATCTCCTCCATCTTTTTTATTCACATTGAAAAAGATGTCCAGAAACTCCTGATTTTTACTATCTCCCAAGGAATCGGCATTTAGCTAGTTTCATCCATGAGGAGGTGTGTTAGATTTATAATAGTCTAACACCGGTCTAAACTTGGATGAGGAGCTTATCCAGGATTCCGATAAGAGTGGCGTTTGAGGGGGTTGGCGAGTATGAGGGAGAGCTCGTTAGATTCTATGCGCCGATAACGGTTCAACAACTACTAAAACTGCTGCCGATCGAGGGGGCCGTCGCGAAGTGGGATTACGCGGTATACTTTCAGATAGATTTGAGGAGGGGTGCTGAACGCGAGGTTAAGCAGGTTAAGGCTGGAGACATCCTCTATTGGCCTCCCAGCCAGTATCTAGTCATAGCCTATAGAGATGCCGTTCCACCGGCTCAGATGGTTAGGGTGGGGAGGTTGAGGGGAGAGTTCTCAAGGCTTGAGGATCTAAGACCTGGGGCTAGGGTAAGGATGACGAGGCTTGGATGATCACTTTTTCCGCTTCTTCGGCTTCTCCTTCCTATGCTCCTCCACAACAACCTTAATCGGCGCGTAGATCCTAAGCCTATTATCTCCTTCAATCAGCCTAAGCTTTCCTTCCTCGGCGAGCCTCCTCAAGATATTCTTTGAGACCGAGATCCTTATCCCAAACTTCTCGGACAGGATGTAGGGGGTTATGTAGGGCTGGGTCTTGATGAATGACTCGACCTCATCCAAGCTCGGCGGAATCACTCCTGCAACAGACTTCTCCTTGATCTCCATGGCCGTCTTTCCAGCCTGCTGTTGCTTTTGTCTGAGAAGCCTCTTCTCAAGCTGCTTCAAGGTCGGCTTCTTAGGACCTCCCAACCCCCATCCCACCGACTCATAGACTAGGTCTTCCAAAATAAATTCATTTTCGAATGATTAAGCTATCCTAGAGGTAGTTGAGGCTGAAGGAATTCTTGGCGGAGAGGCTGCCGAGGGTAGATCCAAAGCTCCTGCCATCTCATGCCAAGATAATTGGAGGAGTTGCATTGCTAAGACTCAGACCCGAGCTAGATGAACTTGAAGAGGAGATTGGTAAGCTCCTCCTAGAATTTTATCGAGTTAAAGCCGTCTATAGGATCTACGGCGTCACGGGGATTGAGCGGAAACCAATCGTAAAGCACCTCGCCGGCGAGGAGGTGAGGGAGATAATTCATAGAGAGTATGGCTATCGTTTCAAACTCGATCTGACGAGGCTCATGCTCTGTTTGGGGAATAGCTTTGAGAGGTTGAGGGTGGCGGCGTTAACAAGAGATGGTGAAGTCGTCTTAGACATGTTCGCCGGGATAGGGCAGTTCACGATACCGATAGCAACCCTATCGAATCCGAGCAAGATCTACTCGATAGAGCTCAATCCAGAGGCCTATGAATACCTGTTAGAGAACATCAAGCTGAATGGTGTCGAGGATAGGGTTCAAGCGATCCTAGGAGACTGCGTCGAGATAGCGCCGAGGATCTTCAGGGGCGTCGCCGACAGGATAATCATGGGATACTTCCATGGAACTATCAAGGCTATACCCGCAGCCCTCTCAGCGCTCAGACCCGCCGGCGGCGTAATCCACTTCCATGAACTTGCGAGGAGAGGCTCTGAGGAGAGGTTTGTAAAGCAGGTCGTCGACGAGATCGAGAGCCGGGGATACTTGGCCAGACTACTGGGTTGGAGGAGGGTGAAATCCTACTCCAAGACAAGAAATCACGTCGTAATAGATTTACTCGCGATAAGACGCTGATGGGAGTGAGACCATGAACATCCCCCGCGGCCTTACAGCTAGGACGGCGGACACATGTAACATATTTACAAATCAGTTTCAAAAGATTTGCATATTAGACTGAAACTGAGGCTCATCATGATGGATAGATCTAAATTTCAGTGATGAGAAATTATCAATCGGTCTAGAAAGTTAGGGAAGCTGTTGGGGATAGCTTGGTGAAGCTGGATGCTGAGCCCTATGGAGAAGCTCGAAGCACTGTCGAGAGGCTATAGCCTAGAGGAGCTTATAGAGTATGAGGAATTAAGGGGCGTCGCCCTCGTCAAAGATCTGGAAACAGGTGTCCAAAAAATACACTCATATTCCTTCGCGAAGTTTCTTGAGGATAAGAATCTGGCCGAGATCATAAGCGTGGCCGACACAGTGCAAGAGTTGATGGAGAATACGCGTGAAACGGCTCGTAGAGTTACACAGGACAGGGTCTATAAGATGACGATGGTTATAGAGAGGTTAGAGAAGTTATTAGAGGCTGATAGATCCGAGAAGAGAAGGCTTTTGGAAAGGGCTAAAAAGATCAAAATACGCTAAGGGAAGATTATCATACTATTATGCTCGCCGCATTAGCTATCCTAGGCCACCTCTCAGCAGCCTCCTTGGCCACAGGCCCCCTAATCTCCGTGGCCTTGATATCCCCCTCTGGGGTGACTAGGACTGCAGCCGTGTCCTCAAACATTATCCAAGTTCCATCAGGTCTCCTATAGGGCTTCTTCTGCCTAACTATCACCGCATGTAGGACCTTCTTCCTCAAGTCTATAGGCCCCTTCTTGACTGTGACCGATACGAGGTCTCCGACGCATGCGCATGGATGCTGTCTAAGCCTAGTCTTAATCCCATGGACCTGGACTATCTTCAATATCTGAGCTCCAGAGTTGTCGGTGCATAGGATCTCCGACCCGACGTTTATAGTCCTAGGTATGTTCGGCCTCCGCTCAAGGATCCCGACAGCGGCGACGGCTCTGCTCCTCCTAGACATCCATCACCACCCATCAAGCAAGGGTTTGCCGATGCTTTAAACCTCACCCTCCAGCTAAAGCTTCTCTATCACGACGAAGCTCACGGTCTTGCTTATCGGCCTACACTCAGCTATCTTAACCTTATCTCCTTCCTTGACATCGATGCATGGTGGGAGATGGGCTGGGATATTGCTCCTCCTCCGCTCATATCGCTTATACTTCTTGACATAGTGTAGGTATTCCCGCCTAACGATCACCGTCTTCGGAGCCTTCTTCTTATAAACCACTCCGGTCAAGATTATCCCCCTAACCTTGAGGTGGCCGTGGAAGGGGCAGTTTGGGTCGTCGCACTCCCTCTCAGGAGGCTTAACGGGTATCCCGATATTCTTGGTAACCATCTCTTAGGCGACCTCCAATCCTCCCACGTCCTCGGAATGGGTAAATAAAAGCCTTAAACCCAGCTACCATCTCCTAACCCTCTTCTTCAACCTCTCCTCAGGTCTCCCAACGAGCATTTTACCTTCAACCAGAACTTTCTCATTTGATGGGAGCTGGAATTCGAAGAAATATGCCTCCTTCGGCAGAGAGACCGTTCTTCCATCATCTCTCAAAATTCTCAACATGTTCCTCGTCTCGCCGACCACCTCGCCGACATGAACATAATTTCCCCTAAGTGGCCTAGCTTTAACCCTCAGACCCAGGAGTTCATGCCTGAGAATATTCCTCGGAGTTAAGGTCTTCATCACTCCAAGGAAAACATGGGGCACGTTAAAGGTATTATAGCTTAACGCCGCGTTCCCTCAAGATGGTGAGGATTCTCGCTATCCTCCTCCTCATGTTCCTGACGAGCGCGGTCTTCTCAAGTCCTCCGCCGGCGACGGTCTTACTCCTAGTCAGGATCAGTTCTGCTCTAAGTCTGTCGAGCTCCTCTATTAGCTCCCTCGTGCTCTTCTCCCTAAGCTCCTTGACCTCCTTCACCACCGCTCTCAGCCTCCTCTTTCGCCGCAACCTTGCTGACATCTATCTTGATCTCCTCGGGCATTGGGGCGTCGGGTGGATAGATCTTGACCTTGATCCCGAATACACCGGTCTTTAGGAGGATTGAGGCCTTACCGACCTTCACATACTTTAGGGCCAAGTCTCCCGACTTAGGCATGATTCCGGCCGAGAACTTCTCGGTTCTATGCCTCGCCGAGGTCAATTTCCCGCTGATCTCTATCTCGCATCCCCTCGCACCCGCCTCCATTATCCTCCTCAAGGCCCAGAACGCAACCCTCCTATGCCTAACTCCACGCTCGATCGCTTGAGCTATCCTCCTAGCCATGACATGCGGGTTCAGCTCCGGAACCTCTATCTCAGCCACGGTCACGTTCGGGTTCTCCACCCCAAACTTCTCCTCAAGCTCCCTCGAGATCTCCTTGATCGTCCTACCCCTCGACCCTATTACCCTCCCAGGCCTCATGGCGTAGATCGTGATCCTAGTCCCGATCGGGGTGAAGAATATGTCGACTCCGCCGAATCCGGCGTCCTTCAGCTTCTCGGCCAAGTATTCATGGATCTCAGCCTTCTTCATCTTATCCTTCAAGATCTTCTTTATCGCTGACAAGCTACTCCCTCACCTCCCCCATCACCTCGATATGGACTAAAACCTTATCGTATGGGGTTGCCCTACCGAAAGCCCTCTCGATGAACTTTCTAATCCTCCTACCCTTATGGGCGGCGGCGTGGACTATCACCACCTCATCCGGATCGAGTCCCTTGAAGTCTGCGTTCGCCTCAAGGCTATCCAAGAGCTTTAACATGAGCTTTGCGACCTTCACAGGATATCCTCCAGGCCCCTTGGTCTGCCTATGATGAGCCCTATTCTTATTATATCTCCTATATGGGATCATCCTCCTCCCAGCCACCACATCCTCTAGAAGTTTCCTCGCCTCTGGAAGCTTCAATCCTAGGATCGCCCTACAAACCTCCCTAGACC
>Ga0209410_1001824_pt1 | contig 10348 bp, 16 predicted proteins | sample Mar14436cmmetaG_FD_184135 | JGI IMG/M metagenome (GOLD analysis project Ga0209410, IMG submission 184135) | Marine hydrothermal vent microbial communities from Guaymas Basin, Gulf of California to study Microbial Dark Matter (Phase II) - Marker... ... | reverse complement strand
AAAAAATGAACGCGCCTGAAAATTTAAAAACAAATTGAAAACGCTTCGATAAGCAAAAACGACGAAATCACAAACAGCCAAAACTTTTTACGCTACAATATCAATAAAAAAATTTTTAAATTTTCGTTCCAAAATACTTTACAAATAGATTTTATTATATATGTAATCGTTTCCTTTTTGGTAATAAAGGTAAAATTTCCTCAACCTAACAACACATTGTAACAATAGCAAAATGAAATTGGGGGACTTCATAACTACGGGAAAAATAATAAAAAACAAGCTGGTTTTCGATGAGAAATACAAGCCACCAGTAATCTATCACAGAGAAAAGGAAATTAAGGAAATCATTTACTTCTTCAAGACCTTCCAAGAATGTTCTGGTAACTTAGACATAATAGGATCTATGGGAACAGGCAAAACCTTAACGATTCTGAACATAATGGATGACTTTGAAAAATTAATAGACCAAAGAGCTTTGAAAATTGTCTATATCAACTGTAAGAAGTTTTACACATGCACTATGGTAATTGTAGAGTTAGCAAGAAAGCTTAGCGGTGATATGAAGCTAAGCCACTTTAAATGCTATGATGTCTTCAGAAAAAAGCTAGAAAGATTAGTAGGCTTAATAGTTATACTTGACGAGATAGATATTCTACTCCAAAGGGACAAGAAAGACAAAGATAGGCTACTATACATCTTGGCTGATGAGCCTAACATCTCAATAATCAACATTTCTAACAGACCGAACTGGAGAAACATGATAGAGGATGGAAGAGTTGTCTCTAGAATGCCACCAAATCCGATACTTTTCAGACCTTACAATTCAAAGGAGCTATTTGATATCTTGTTACAGAGAGCGAAAGAGGGATTACATAAAGATACATGGGATGATGAAATACTAGAAATGATAGCAAACAAAGTAGCATTCGAAACTGGAGATGCTAGGAGAGCTATAAGAGTGCTGTTAAAGTCAGCCGAACATGCAGAACTATTCGATAAGGATGCTATAGATGTCAATGATGTTAAGTTTGCATTAGAGAGAGTGAAATCCCAAGATGTAACATTCGATTTCATAGAGACTCTAACTCCACAGAAAAGAGCAATTCTCATAGTTCTATTTGATCTAATGCACAACTTCAACATCTATCCAACTGTAGAAGAAATTCACAAGAGATATAATCTTCTAGTTAGGAACTCAAGGATTTTCACTCCATTAAAGCTGAATACTGTAAAGAGGTACATAACAGAACTAGAAACCTATGGACTGATAGAGAGAGTCTATGGGAATGTAGGGTTGGGTAGAGGTAAGGGAAAGGAAGCTGGAAGGTACAAATTAGCTGTAGAAGATATAGATAGGTTTAAGAGAGAGTTCTATGATGTTCTTTTTAGTAGTGCCTAAAATGGTCAGCATGGTTTTTGAATGCGATAGATGTGGAAAAAGAAAAGTTATCAACGATCCCATAGTTATAGAGATACCACATAGAGGATGCGGGGGTACTTTCAGGGCATTAAGCATAGCTAAGGTTCGTAAACCGAAGCCGAAAATAATTCCATCACCAAATTACGATGAAGATACATTGATGGGTTTTATCCTGAAGAAGTACGGTCATATCCCTAAAGAAACTCTAAGGAGGTACAAGGTTGTTCAATGTAGGCATTGCGGAAACATTCAAGTAACTACAGCAGAAGAAGAATTCAAATGCTTAGCTTGTAATCGAACTATGAAGTTTAGGGTTCAAGGTAGGTGGCATGTTAAATTAAAAGATTTCGATAATTTGGCTGAAGCTATTAGATGTTGTCAATTGTGGAAATTAAAGGAGGGTAAAAATGAAGGTAAAAACCATAGAATATTCGGAGACTAGGACTAAGAATTTCAATAACGTTAAGATAGGCTTATCGGTAGAGGTTGATGAGGATGATGATGTAGATGCTGTGTTGCTGGAACTTAAAGACAAAGTAAAGAGGGAAATAGCGAAAGCCCTAGATGAGCAGGGAAACCTTAGATTTAACATCTTTATTTACTCTAATGGAGATTGGCATTTCTACGGTTCTGTTAGGGCAAATCAACTTTTTCAAATCGGAAACCATAAAATAAGGATAACACTTGGTTAAAAATGGCATATCGATGCTCATCTTGTGGTAGGGAAATAAAGGGTAAACCCAGTAGGATGGTAGAGGTTAGGGGTTTTAAGAGTAAGTTAATCCTCTGTAGGCAATGCGATCTGAAATTCAAAAAGAAGAAGGTATCCAAATGCCATGTTGGAAGGAAAGGTATGTTAAAATGAAGCCGAAAATAGCTATGCCCTCCTGGGCTGAGAAAGGTACTGCTTGGAAGAAGCCTTTTTGGAGACACAATGATACAGCTTGGGAAGACCTACTACGCTTAAAACCAGTGGTGGAAGGAAAGAAGCAGAACACTACACTAAATACCGAAATTGCTGAGGAACTCTTTAAAGAGATGCTGGAGGATCTGAGAGAGCAGTTGCTGTTAGCATTTGCTAAGCTGGAGGACAAAATCTTGGAGGACAAAGATGTAAAGTACCTAGAGGTGAAATTCCAGTATGCGGAAGACCTTGTTAATTCTGTTAAGGATAAGGATTTGATAAAGCAATTTGTGTTCCTAAAAAATAAATTTATCGATCTAAAATGCCGACATACGAGCAACTCTTAGAATTAATACCCAAAAGCAAATTAAGGGAGTTTGAGAAGTGGTTAAAGGAAAGGAAACTAAAGCTGATGAAGAGAATAACAGTTTTCGAGTACAAGTACAGAATAGGCTACGGTGAGGAAATCAAAGAGATAGACAAAGTGCTGAATAAACTAGAAGCCTTCACCAATGCAACCTGTAGGGAGTGCAAATACTTCAAGGACGGTATATGCTACCTAGATGGCATTATTATTGCAGACCCCGATCATCACGCCTGTGCGAACTTCACACGTGTTACTACCGAATACTGACACCTGCTAGTATTCCTAACACATGTTACCTCATCTTCGAGATAGCGTAGCCTACAACAGCTCCCACAACAAATCCTATTCCAGCAGATAACACATCCATATTAAGTAACAAAGAATTTTCAGTAAAAATATTTTTATCTTTAAATACACTATACTTTATTGAGTTCTTTCGACTCCGAAGCGGAAAAATGAGGTTTCGGGGTAGATTTCGAGGCTCTGGGGGTTTTGGTCTAGGAGTTGGAGGACATTGCGTCTGTCCGAAGTGTGGATATACGAAGCCTCACGAAACGGGAGTTCCCTGTTACACAGAGACCTGTCCTAGATGCGGAACAAGAATGACACGGAAGGTCTAAAGCTTTTTTTCAAATTTTTTTCAATTTTTTTATATGGATTTATGGCTGTGCTGTTTAATGGGGGCTTTTGGGGGCTTCATCAAGAGTTTACTCAGCCATAACGGTAGGATTACCTTACCAAGATACGTTAATGGCTCTATAATTTTCGGGTCATTGACAGATATCCTTTTTGGGTTCTTCATGGGGTTAATAAGCATAGATCCTCTGGTTTACAAGATTTTCAGTTTAGCAGAGCCATCATTTGCATTATCTGGACTGCTCGGCTTCTGCGGAGTAACAGCATTAGAAGCTATAGCTAACAGATTTCTTGGCTGTCCACCCCCAAGAGCAAACTGTAAAGTAATGCCAATCTTACAAGTGGTTAAATAGCTACCTGTAATCGATGACGAATTTTGTTTTCCCTTTCCTGCATAACCACATCCCGAAGATTATCATGAGAACACCGCACCATTCATGACCTAGAAGCTCGAAGCAGTCAAAGCCACCATAAGCCAGTAAATGCTGTAGGATAAGTCCGATTCCCCCAAAGATTAAAAACCATCCTAACACGTGTTGGTACTCCTTAAGCTTTCTCAAAACGTTCTTCAATTTTACACTTAAAGTGCCACAATGCACATTTACTATCGCAAGTTTGATTTCTTATCGGGCAGTAAATACTTCCTCCGTCCTTCTCTACCAAATGCTTGAACTTCATGCCACGAGGATCTACAATATCTTTAACCACTGGTCTGTTATTAAGCATGGCTTCCTTATCTTCTGTTTCTATTTTTTCCCAGGGCTTGCACTTAAACCACCACCAAGCACAGTCAGAACTGCAAATGAAGTTAGGGTTTCTGGCATAGGGGCATTTCATCTGGAAATCGTTCTCATCCCTCAGCTCCCAGTCATAACGATCCGTATATAATTCCTTTACCTTCTTAATTCTGACCATCGTTAAGAAATAGAACAAAGAGTTATAAAACTAACATGTGTTATATTAGAAATTACAAAAAATTCATAAAAAAAGTTATCTTACTGGGCTTCTCAAAATCATTGCACCCCGATCCGTCCAAGTAGCACCATTAATAGTTCCGTGATTTCCATAGCCAGAGGAATCATAAGCTGTAGTTCCAGAACCTTCATTAAATTTAAGCCATAGCACCAAGCCTTTCCAGATATGACCCCCCCCATAGAGTTGTATTATTTCTTCTTGAGTTAAAGCCCTGTTGTAGATGCGGACTTCGTCGATTGTGCCATTGAACTTTTTCCCATCTCCAGCAAAGTAAGCCCATGTTGTTTTGCCTACGTAAACTTTTCTTGAGGCTAATGTCCCTATACCTTCACCCCAATCATCACTTTTAACTTCTTCCCCATTTACATAAAGACCTGCATAGTTCGCTCTGAAAACAGAACAAACAAAATACCATTCATTTAACTCTGGGTGATAGTCCGAAAGTAATAAACGCCATTTGTCACCAAAATAACCTTCAAAAGCAAATTTTGCAGAATCCCCGTAGCATTCCAAATGCCAGTAACCATCTTTCCCGATAATGCCTTGAGTTTTCTTTTCCCTCAGCAGAACCCAAGCACATAGTGTAATTTCTTCGGTTGGATTTAAACTTTCATCATTCCCGCAATCTACATAATCATCCACTCCGTCAAAATTCAAAGCCTTTCCAAAAGTTCCCTGTATTCTTACAGGTGTTAATAATCTAACCATTATAACACCTCTCTCCTACACGGTTTTATTGGAGATTCATCATGATAGCAATAATGCAACATGAATCGAGCTTCAGGGTATTTATCAAGCAATTTGTTTTTCCTTTTAATAGCATGCTCCTTGCTTTCGACTTCTTCACTATGAACGATTGTTTCTACTTCTTCTCCTATTTTCTCATCAAATTTTTTGGCAAAAACCTCCAAAATCAATTTCATTTTAGCTACTTCTTAATTTTATTACAGCTCCTTTATACAGGGCTTTAATTTCCCCCTCGCTCAAAGCTCTCTTATAAATTCTTACCTCGTCAATAACACCTTTAAAATGAAAATCTCCATCTGCTGGAGAAGTAGCTCCTCCAGAGGTATGCTCCCCAATGAGAAGCGTTCCACCAGAATTTGTTATAGATGCTGGTGCTGATTTCGTTGCTATTACCTCTCCGTTTACTACGAATTTAACATAAGCGTTTCCAGTTCCTGCTATTGCATCCCCTGCGTATACAATCCCAATTTGAGCCCACTCTCCTGTGTTTATTAAATCTTTAAGACGGTAACCTGAGTCAATTAATGTTCCATTAATGTGTGCTCCAAATGTTGGCAGTGTTCCCCACTTCTGAGGAATTATGGAATATTCTTGATCATCATCAGGCTGGCCTATATTTTTCTTCTGAAGGAGCATACAATCTTTCACTTCAGCCCAGTTAATCCATGCCAAAACAGTTACAGCATCTGTTACCGTCAAACTCTCGCTGTTAGATACTTCCACATAATCATCCTCCCCATCAAAGCTCAAAGCCTTTCCAAAAAGACCATCAGTAAAAGTAGCCCCATGAATCTTTCCGCAATTTCCCATAGTTCCATGATCATTAGCCACAACTCCAGCACCCTCATTAAATGTTAGATATAGAACCAACCCATTTTCGGTCTGAGGCAACACAGTTCTAAACGGTTTTAGTGGCATTTTCACCCAGTCTGTCTAACCACCCAACCATTCAGAGTTCCAGTACTTGAAGTGTAAAATGCCAACCTAACCCAATACTGAGCTTCGGTAAACGATTTTGTTACATAAGTATCAGCTGAAATGCTGGTGTCGGTGTAATAATCATACCACGTAGCCGTTGATGATGTCGGAGTGGTCTGAATCTTCAGAGTTCCAGCGGTTGTTGAATACAAGCAACAAGTCTTAGTAACAAAGGTCGAGATATCAACAGGATCTGAATAAATCCAAGTATTGGTAGAGGTACTATCTATATTGTAAGCATCCCAGAGAGTAACAGCGGACTGATAAATCGCCTGCAAATCAACTGGTGTCATTACAGCATGAGTAACTACTGCTATATCAACAGTACTGCCAATTGTAGTTACCTGTGCAATAGTACCTCCAGTATTGGGCATAGGATTTATAACATTGCCTGCGGTATCTGTAAGGTGAACGAGAACGTTAGAGGTTGTGGCATCCACTGGTGCAACTATCTTTACATTTTCAGTTACTGTAGTTCCAGATGGGGCTACCTCAACTACCTTTAACGCTCCAGTATCTGGATCTACCACCAATGATGCTACCTCAGTTGTATTGATCCCAGTTCTAGCAAACAATTGTACTGGCTTGAATTTGAACTCCACCATTTTTAAACCCTCCTAAGGGATTTCAACACCTCGCAAACCTCTTTCAAGCAGTCTCTAATCTCCTCAAGCAACTTAACATCACTCTCGCTCAATTTCGTGGTTGTGAGCGTCTCTATCACCTTTGGTAAGTCCTCTTTCTTCAGTAATATTCCTCTAGCTATACCACCAGCAGTTATCGTTTTTGATGTATTGTTGGTTACCTTCATTTCCATCCTCTCGAATATAAAGCTACCTACACTACAACGCCAGGTTTCATCAGTAAACCTATGATCTATATCATCCTCATAAAATTCAAAGAGATTATCCACCTTCAAGGTAATTTTTATGTCCCTCTCACCAACATAGTCAAAAAGGGTATCCTCCTTAACCCAGAAGTAGCCTTCTGGCGGAGTATAGGTAATTGTTATTGTAGAATTGGCTGGCAAAGTAATAGAATAGTTAAGATGCTCACATTTTCCACCAAGCGACTTAAATATAAATGCAGTTTTTAATGTTTCAGTAGCAACCATTTTTAAGCTTTCTCAACCTTTATATCTAATTTACCATGCACAGTCTTGAGGGTATGAACCTTCAGGTCTGGGAATTGCTTTTCAAGCTCTTTAACCTTCTCCTCCACCTCTTTATTGATGTTTCTTCTCTCCATATTAATTCTTTAGAAAATTTTTTTAATTAAATTTTTCCATGATCTCCTAAACCTCTCAATGTTAAAGCGTTTCTCAACAGCCTTTCTAGACTCGAACTCATCCTTCCGCTCATAAAATCTATCTATAGCATCCAAATCATTCTCAGAGATTATCATAGCCCCCTTCTCAGCTGGGTACTCAAGGAGAAACCCGACCTTTCTCGTCAGTACTGGAACATTGCATGCCATAGCTTCCACAAGCTTAATTCCAAAGCTTTCAACAAAGCTCAGGTTCAGCAAGAAGTCAGCCAGATTGTAGATTTCTGGCATTTTCTCATGCTTAACACATGTTAGGATTCTAACGTTTTTAGCCCTAACTTTGCCTTCAATCGAATGCTTGAACACGAGAATCCAGTAAATATCCTTATACTTGTGAACAAACTTAGGCACGAAATGATAACCAGAAATCGGATGGAAGCTCCCAACCCACAGCCCAACCTTCTCATACTCCTCTGGAATTCCGTACTTCTCACGCAAATAATCTTTATCCATCGGTCTAAACAGCTTCATGTCCACACCAGGCTCTAGCAACGTCATGTTCCTAAGGCTCAAGAACTTCTCGCCATATTCCTGCATGAACTTTGAGCAGGGTAAAACCATCTTAGCATTCCAGCATGCTAACTTCTGCAGCAACGTATAGACATCAACGAATTCGTACTTATACAGGGTCGTAAACTCTGGTAAATTCTTGAGATGAGCATAAGGATTCTGAAGCACAACGATATAAGGTGTTCTCAGCTCGGAGAAAAAAGCCGAGCAGTCATCATTAGTTATTATTAGCTTTGGATCGTAGAGCTTCTCGTATTGCTTTATAAAATCTCTAAATATCAGACACCGATCAAGGATAGCATACCTATAATATCTTCTTTCCATCTGCACACCTAAAGCGTTGAGAGCTTCATCAAAGCCCAGAAGCTTAGCATTCAAGACCCTAGCTATCTCCTCGAAAATAACCTCACAACCCCCTTTCTCCAATTGCCAATTAACAACTAAGATTCCAGAATCGTTTTGCATTTTCGATTATGCGTTTGTTATTTTCTGGTATTTCTTTAATTCTGAGTGAGGTTTCATTGCCTTGATATGCCCTATACTTTAATAGTGGTTTATCAATAAGTTTATACTCGAAAAATTTCATTGATCTGAGTAAGAAATCTAGATCTTCTCCAAACCTCAACGCTGGGTCGAAATTAACCACCTTGAATATCTCTCTAGGGAAAAATGTCGTTGAGAAATTGACAAACATACTGTTTTTTTCAGCCCAATTCCATGCAGCTATACAGAAAGCCTCGTGGGAAGAAAATTTAGGAGGGGAAAAGATGCCAACCACCCCCAAATTCTCATCACAAATATAGTAGCTTGAGTATAAAATTTTTTTGTTCTCAACATGTGTTAGCATCGTCTCGACATATTCTGGACAATAGCAATCATCAGCCGAGAGGAAGCTGATGTATCTGCCCTTTGCTAAGGTAGTGCCTAAAGCTCTAGTAGCTCCAATTCCGAGATTCTTCTCGTTTTTGCAGTAAATGACATCATAGCTCTTGGCTATCTCAGCGGTCTTATCTGTTGATCCATCATCAATAACTATTATTTCATCAACCCTATGGGTCTGGTTAAGAACGGACTCGATAGCTTGAGCTATGAACCTCTCTTCATTATAAGCAGGAATAATTACAGAAACCGAAGTATCCATAATACTAAATTATACTAAGAGAGTATAAAAATTTTAGCCTTATGAGGTTGATGGCATCATTATCACCCGAAGGCAAGCCCCTTCCTCTTAGGGAGGGGTAGTTGACTTAAAATACTTCTTGTAGAGGTAGTAACCTCCCAAACCAAGACCACCGAGCAAAACAAAATCACTAAATGCCATTTCTCTCTTTTCCTTCAATGAGATGTTATCAAGATAAATCCTCAATGGTACAGAACCCTTAGTTTCAGTGAAGCCAAAAGAAACACGAACCGACCTAGCAAACGTATCCAGGGTTATTTCATGCCTCCATACAAACCACTCTCTCTCATTTAACACACTCAACGAATGCGTCCATTCCTTCCATGTTATTGCCTCACCAGCAGCATCATAGAACATTAGCATTACCTTCAATTTAGCATTACCTGATATCTTCTTGGGTGTGCAAACATCATACTTAAATACGAATTTGTTTGAATTACAGGGTGCTTTCTGATAAATACCTCTAGCTTCATAACCACCACTAACCTCCATAAGGCAAGTCTGCTCACAGACATAACTACCCTCAACTGGTTCAACATCCGCTGGATGGATTACCCTAGCCTTCACTCCTTTAAGAAGCCAGAGCTTCCAGGGGTCTAACGATCCAGTTTCGAATCCACCATTAACTATTATCTCCGTCATCTTCTCCTCTGCAATCCTCTAAGCATCAGATAAGCACCAAGAGCCATTAAAGCAAGTAACGACCAATTAACCTTCTCTGGTATCCCAGGTGGTGGTGGAGGTGGAGGTGTAGGAATTGGTTCTAATTTGATATCGCCGATACTATTCTCACCAGGGTTAGCCTTAATTTCAAACTCTTTCTTTATGTATTCAGCCTTCGATACTGTTATCTTATACTTACCCTCTGGCATATACGTTATCGATAGAGGGGCTTCTGGTTGGGGATAAGTAAGCGTACCAATAGCAAATTTACCTTCTTCATTAGTTTTCGTCTCGAATTCGTAATCAAGCTCACTTTTCAGCTTTACAGTAGCACCCGCTATCGGCTGCAGAGTTTTAGCATCAACTACCCTGCCTTTTATTCTTGCAAATGCATAATAGGTAACCGTAAAATTTTCGATGTATAGATACCCCCCTGGAGTTCCTTTCCATTTCGTATCGAAATCAAAACAAACCAAATCTAACCACCAAGCGGGTTTAAAAGTTTTGAAAACATGTCTAACATCTAATGTACCCTCCCCCCTTACTGGAATATCTTTAACATTAATAGATTGAGTACCAGTATCAAAGATGTCAAGCCAAGTACCATAATATTCATAATATCCCTTTACATAGTATCTAACG
>Ga0209410_1001823_pt1 | contig 10348 bp, 7 predicted proteins | sample Mar14436cmmetaG_FD_184135 | JGI IMG/M metagenome (GOLD analysis project Ga0209410, IMG submission 184135) | Marine hydrothermal vent microbial communities from Guaymas Basin, Gulf of California to study Microbial Dark Matter (Phase II) - Marker... ... | reverse complement strand
GGATATTTTCCGCTCTGAACTAGCCTTACAGCCCTGTAGAGATGTTCGGTATCGCTTACCCACACGCCGCGGATCTCAATGTTCTTTCTCGTTATCTGGTGGAAGCAGTCTATTTCGGCTCTGCCCTTTGGAACTCCAAATCCTGGAACCACAAATGATCCTCCAATCCTAATGTGCTGTAGCCCCTCCATGAATGCCTGATCGGTTCCGCTGCACTCATAGGCCACATCAACTCCTCGGCCGTCTGTCAATTCACGTATCATCCTAATTCTCTCCTCTAATGTAGTCTCATGCCTGTTGATGATGTGCGTCGCGCCGAATCGCCTGCACATCTCAAGCCTCTCCTTTGTTCCGCCTATGACTATTATCTCTGATGCCCCATACTCCCTTGAGAATGCAACGTGGAAGATCCCAAGAGGCCCCGGGCCTAGGATTAGAACGGACTCGCCGATCTGGGGAGGCCTGAGCTCGAAGCTATGGGCAGATGTCGCCCCTGAGCATGAGGCTGGAACAAGCGTGACGGGATCCACGGTTTTTTCGAGCTTTATGATTCGTGTGTTCCTATCTAGGACTATTGCCTCTGAGTAGCATCCATTCAGGTATGGCGGCTCATTGCAGGATTTTGAGATCCCGTATGTCCAGCGGTTGGGGCATAGTGAAGGCGTCTTGTATATCGTGCAGTATTCGCATCTCCCGCATGTAACCCCCCTATCCCAGATTATCAAATCCCCGGCATTTAAGGGTCTGCCAAATACATCCCTCTTCTCACCCTTGATCTCATCGATAACCCCTACGCCTTCATGGCCCGGAATTATAGGCGTGGAGACGCGTGGATCAAGGCCTTTCCATATATGAACGTCTGAGCCGCATACTCCAGCGGCGCTTATCCTAACAAGAACCTCCCCCTCGCTAAGCTTGGGACGCTTAAAGCTTCTAATCTTCAGTGGCTTATTGAACTCCCCAATCACAGCGGCCCTTATCTCATCACTCATGATTAGCCCTCCCATTCGCTAGGGACTAATGATCATCACTGGCCTCCTAACATTAACCTTTAGGTCTCCATTGGCCATTTGTATCTCTATGAGCCTAAGCCAATTTTCATCATCCCTCTTGGGATAGTCAACTCTATAATGGCTTCCTCTGGTCTCCCTCCGAGTTAAGGCCGCCAATACGATCGCCAAGCTAGCATCGACCATATTCCTAAGCTCCAATGCGGAAATAAGCTCGTCCTCATCAACTGAAAGATCCGACTGGACAATCTTTCTATATCTGTGTAGGGAGTTATACGTTTTGCTTAGGGAAATCTCATTTCTGATGACCGAGACATTCCGCCACATCATCTCCCTAACATCCTCCAATACTTCACTGACGCTATGGCTTCCATCGGCTCCGAGAAGCCCCCTTACCATATCCTCCACTCTCTCAGCTTCCTTTAGATCCGGCTTAACAACGCGCTTTGAAGCCCTCTCAGCTGCGTATCTCCCAGCTCTAGCGCCAAAGACCTGACAGTCAGCCAATGAGTTTCCGCCAGGCCTGTCAGCTCCATGCTGTCCTCCAGCGGCTTCTCCTGCGGCATATAAGCCCGGAAGGCTGGTTTCGCCCCTCTCATTTATTAGGATTCCGCCATTCATGTGCTGTATGGAAGGAGCGATCTCAAGAGGCTCCCTTCTTATATCGACGCCATGCTCAAGGAAATACTTGAATGGTATCGAGGCTTCGCTCTCTATCTTTGAGGCTGGAACATGAGACAGATCGAAGTAGACCCCTCCATTCTTGGATGCTCTTCCCTCAACAATCTCGGTGAAATTCGCAATGTCAATATAGCCCGATTCATTTCTCATTGTAAACGGAAACGTAACTGACTTCAAGTTATAAACTTCGCTTATAGTAAGCCCTTCTGGCAAGTATTTCTCCAAAAATTCCTCCCTTAAACCATTAATCAATCTCGGCCCAAGCCTCCACAGTATCCCCCCAACATCAAACTTGAAGGGAGTGATGACGCATGGGCCTATCTGCATAAACTCCATATTCACGAGCTTCGCTCCGGCTCTAAGAGCCATCGCATAGCCATCGGCGGTCATGCCCTCGGGGAATACAGTATACTTATACATGTAGCCGTGTCCTCCAGTCGCCATTATGGTTGAGCCAGCAATGAAGGCCGTCAACTCTAGGCTCTCAGTATCTATGCCTACTGCCCCTACGACTACGCCCCCATCAACTATGAGATCAACAGCCATAACATTCTCGAATACTGTTATGCCGCGCTCCTCAACTTGACGTTTCAACGCATCCATTATCTGCCTTCCAGTGTCAGCTCCAGTTCCACATGCCCTCGGATAAGTCGCTCCGTCAGACATTACCTGCTTGAACCTCCCGTCAGGCTCCCTCAAAAATTCAACTCCCCAATCCACGAGCTCCCTGAACCTATCCGGAGACTCATAAGCGATTATCCTTGCCAAGTTATGATCACAGACATATCCGCCAACGCTTACAATATCCCTAAAATGCATCTCACAATTATCTCTAGGATCAGCGATTCCAAGAGCAACGCCGTAAGCCATCCACTCAGAGGCCGAGTTCGGAGTGCATCCTGAAAGGCCATACTCCCCCTTACAGATGATGGTTACATCAACACCTGAGTCATGGGCTTCAATAGCGGCTCTAGAGCCCGCTCCGCCCCCACCGATCACCAAAACGTCAGTCCTATGAACTCTCATGTAACCTCATTCTCAAAATCCCAACTAAAAAGGATTTTCATGTTAACAGCGAAAAATATATATTGGCTCTCTTATTCTTTTGAAAATTGTCGGGCGGTAGCTCAGCTTGGCAGAGCTTCCGAATCAGCCTGCACCACGCAGGCTGATGGAGACGCTGTAGACGCCGCCCATAGGGGCGCGTCGCTCAGCCTGCCAAGCGAACAGAAACCGGAGTGTCGCAGGAGAGCTGGAGTAAGCCTCCAACTCTGCGAGTTCAAAATAGGATGACGGATCCCGTCTCCTAGGAGACTCCTGCCCGCCCGACCATAAATTCAATTTTATCTCCGAAACCCTTTTCTTGTAAGTCCTCCTCTGAATCCTTGATATGAGATGTCTAAGCAGCGGGAGCTAGAGAGGCTCTATCATAGGCTCAGTCTTCTAAGAGATGAAGTGGACAGGCTGAGGCGGGAGGCAAGATTATGGGCTGAGAAGCGCGACGCCATCCATGAGAAGATTCGACAGATCAGATCTGCCATTAAAGAGTTAAGGCAGAAGCGCGACGATCTAAACCTTGAGGTTAAGCGCTTAAAGGCTCTTAGAGAGGACGGGTTAAAGCGTAGAAGCGGGATAATCGAGGAGATTCGTAGGCTTATAAAAGAGAGAAAGGGGATGCGGGGAGATAAGCCTCGGAGAAGCAGATCAAGCCTCGAGAGCCAACTGGAGAGGATCGAATGGAGGATACAGACTGAACCCTTATCCTTGGAGGAGGAGAGGAGGCTAATAGACCAGGTTAGGCTCTTAGAGTCTCAACTCGAATATTACAAGAGAGCTGATGAGATCAAGAATAGGATAGACGCTCTTAGAGGCGAGGCTGAGAGGCTCAGAGATGAAACGCTCAATTATAGATCTAAAATCTTAGATTTCGCGGAGAGGAGCCAGAGGATCCATGAGGAGATACTCGAGAAGATCGATGAGTCTAAAAGGCTTAAGGCTGAAGCCGACGAGATGCATAAGCGGTACTTGGAGAGTAAGGAAAGGATCAGAAGCATCAACTTGGAAATTAAGAGGATCCATGAGGCGATTAGAGTGATCGAGGAGGATGAACGGAGGCTTAAGGAGGCCGAGCTCAAGAGGAGGATTGAGGAGGAGGCTGAGGAGAAGCTCAAGAGGGGAGAGAAGCTTACATTCGAAGAGTTTAAAGCCCTACTCGAGAAGGGCAGGATAGTATAGGCTGAAATAAAGCATAAATTATAGAGCATATGATCATTATTGTGTATATGAGAATTCTAAGAGGGGGAGCATCTCCAATTCTCAGCATGCAGGAGAAGAATAATGGCTGGGGATGAAAAGAAGAAGGAGCATCTGCTCATTCTCTGCGTCGATAGGGATGATGATGTAGGACGAAAAACCGGCGTTAAGACGCCGATTATTGGAAGGGAGGAGAACTTAAAGTCTGCATTAAAGCTCATACTAGCCGATCCAGAGGAGGCAGATGCAAATGCGATGTTCGAGGCAATAAGAGTATACGATACGCTAACGAAGAATGGTAAGAGCTCAGATGTCTATGAGATCGCCACGATCGCCGGCTCGGATCTTGGAGGAATAGCTGCCGATAGAAAACTCGTATCTGAGCTTGAAGAAGTTCTAAAGGTTTTTCCAGCTGATAGTATAATCCTCGTGACGGATGGCTTCGCAGATGAGGATATTATGCCCCTTGTTCAGACTCGGATACCCGTAACGTCTGTTCGGAGGGTAATAGTTAAGCACAGCGAATCGATAGAGGAGACCGCAGCACTCTTCTCGAGATACTGGAGGATGATAATTGAGGAGCCGAGATACTCAAGGATATTCCTGGGGCTGCCCGGCATATTCCTCATATCGATAGGAATACTAATACTGCTCCAGATCTTCATAAAATTCGATATATACACTTGGGTTACAATAGTCGGATTGATAATCTTGGGCAGCTACCTCGTAAGTAAAGGTTATGGAATAGACAAGAAGATCTCAGCCTTCCTTTCACGTCCATACAGATACTCAATCTCAGATATGGTTTCAGGATTCTCGCTTACATTCGGCCTTATACTCGTAGGCATAGGATTATACCAGGCATTCTCATTCATAATAGTCAATTTTGAGGTAAGTTTTCAAATACCAGTTGATGTTGATAGGCTAATAGTTATGCTCCCAGTGCTGATTGGATGGCTTATCAATAAGGCCATAACACTATCGATAGCCGGGTTATGCACGGTCTTCATCGGAAAATCCATCGCATATCTGCTTGATAGAGATCCAAAGTTCTGGAGGACCTCAGCTCTCATAATAATCGTCGCTTGGTCATGGACCGCCTTTAATGAGGCATCTCAAATAATAATCAATCCATCGCTGCCGCCGGACAACCTGATAATGTCGATAATAGTTGGAATAATAATAATTGTATGTTCGGGCTTAGCAACTCATTTGCTGAGCAGGAAATACAAGGACTTTTTTGTATGGGAAAGGAAGGGGGAGAAAGAGGAGGAGAATGAGGAAGAACCTTAATAGACGAGTTGAAGTAGCGATCATCGGCGGCTCAGGCTTCGAATCCTTGCTCCCTCGATCCTCGCCTAAAATCCTCGTCGAGACGCCATACGGCTCTCCCCCGCCAATCTCAATATGGAAGATAGACGGTCATCCTGTAGCTTTTCTTCCACGTCACGGATACAGACATGAGTTCCTTCCGCATAAAATAAATTATCGCGCAAACATATACGGCCTATACAAGATAGGAGCGCGGTGGATTATAGCAACGAATAGCGTTGGAGCAATAAACTTGAAGTTTAAGGTTGGAGATCTCATTGTGCCACATGATCTAATAGACTTCACGAAGCAGAGACCCCTAACATTCCTCGAAGAATCCACGGAGGCACACGTAGACTTCACAGAGCCATACTGTAATGATCTGCGGAGAGCCATAATAGATTCGGCCAAGAAGAATGAAATCCCAATACATGAGCATGGAGTATATGCATGCATGGAAGGCCCAAGATACGAGACTGCAGCTGAAGTCAAAATGCTTAAACATCTGGGATGCGATATTGTCGGTATGACTGGAATGCCAGAGGCGATACTAGCAAGGGAACTAAAGATGTGCTATGCATCCATATGCTACGTCTCGAATATGGCCGCTGGGATAGGCGGATCGATCAACCATAAGATGGTGGTTGAAGCCGCGTCATCGGCGATGCCGAGGCTGAAGCATCTGCTGATACAGACAATTCTGCGCCTGTATGAGTCTAACTTATCATCCATGATGGCTGGAGAGAAATGAGATGCTGAAGTTTCTGCTATCAATACTCGGCGTTTATAGGCTATATGAGAAGTGGCTCTGGTATCAGGTTAAGGATCGCCCTAAACCAGCGCATATAGGGATAATCCTTGATGGAAATAGAAGATGGGCCAGAAACCGCTCCTTAGATCCAAGCATGGGGCATTATTATGGGGCTGATAAGACGGAGGAGGTTTTGAGATGGTGCTTGGATCTCGGCATAAAGACTATCACGCTCTACGTCTTCTCAACTGAGAATTTCAATAGGCCGAAAAGGGAGGTTGAGAGGCTCATGGAGCTCTTTGAGGAGAGGCTTCAGAGGCTCAAGGAGAGCAGGGATATACATGAGCATAAAGTCCGCGTGAAGGTGATCGGCAGGATAAATCTTCTGCCGAGAAGATTGCAGAGGATCATAAAGGAGATCGAGGCTATGACGAATGATTATGATGAGCACTTTCTAAACCTCGCGATAGCGTATGGAGGAAGAGCCGAGATAATCGATGCGGCGAAGAAGTTAGTCGAGAAAGTTCTGAATGGAGAGTTATCCATCGAGAATATCGACGAGGAGACATTTGCGAGGAACCTGTATACTTCGCATCTTCCAAAGCAAGATCCGGATCTCATAATTAGGACTTCTGGGGAGGAGAGGCTCAGCGGCTTCCTACTCTACCAGTCAGCATACAGCGAGCTATGCTTCATAGATGTCTACTGGCCTGAGTTTAGACGCATAGATCTGCTGAGGGCAATAAGGACCTATCAGAGCCGAAAGAGGAGATTCGGCAGATAAGGGAATAAAACTATACCCTTCTCTTCGCACTTACAATCGAGATAACATCCCTATTCTTCAGAATGTAATCTTCTCCCCTCCTAACCTTGCTCCTACAATCAATCGCATATATGAAGCTATCACCAAGCTCCGTATGTATCAGATAGGCTAGTTCACGGGCCGTTGTCCCCTCTGGAACGAGCCAAGCATCCGGAAGAACTCTGCCGCTATGATCCGTCAGTTTCTCCGGATCCTCAACTGGATACACAACTATCATCTTTAGAAGATCGAAGAAGGCCGCGTTAATCGCGTCTTGAACGCCCGTCGTTCCGAAGGGCTTTAGGATTCTCTCCCTAATCAACTCGAGGGCCCTCCTCTGCCTCTCATTCATCTCGGCTAACCTAAGAACCGAGAAGTCCGGGTCTCCCGGTCTATACTCTATAAGATTCTTCTCCGCCGCTCTTCTAAGGGCCAATTCCGCCTCTGCACTGCATGGGATCACAATGTAGCCGGACTCCCTAAGCCTCTCAATATTCTCCTCGGCTGATGGAATATCAATCTTATTCGCGGCTATAAGCATGGGCTTTGATAGCCTCCTCAACGCATCGACGAATGAAAAAAATTCATCCTCGCTCCAACCGGATGGCTTATCGGCATTCAGCCCCGTAGCCTTAAGGGCTCCGATGATGTGCCTCCTCTTTATTGCGAGGCCGCTAAGCCTATTCTCCAGAAGCGACTGAAGATCTGCCCTCCTAGACTCTACGGTCCTCACCATTCTCTGCCAGTCTCGCTTTATGATCTGAGCCATCCACATCGTTATCTCCCTCTCCAGAAATTTGACATCTTCAAGTGGATCATGCATTCCAGGCTTGAGAACTCTGCCTTCAAGATCAGTTGATCCAGAAGCGTCCACGATGTGGATGAGGGCGCTTGCCCTTCGAATCTCATCTAGAAACTGGTTTCCAAGCCCCCTTCCCCGCCATGCATCGGGAACCAAACCAGCTGTATCGATCAATTCGACTGGTATCAATCTGACACCGTCAATGCATATAGAATTAACAGGGTTATCCTTAACATTAAATTCCTTGCATACACATTCGGTTCTTAAGTATCCAACTCCGACGTTAGGCTTTATGGTCGTAAATGGATAGCTTGCAATCTCAACAGTTGCAAGCGTGGCCGCGCTGAAGAATGTGGATTTTCCAACATTCGGCTTCCCAACTATGCCAACGGAGAATGTTATCGCTCTCACCTCTAAACGCCAAATAGGCGATACACTTGAAATTATCCATTCTAAACTTTAAAACATTCGATTTGGGAGATATGCTTTCCGACATCTAACTCTTAAGTACGCTCTGAGGCTCCCTCTTCATTATCTCCCTAGCCACTATCACCCCGCTCACGCTTGCCTGTATTAGGCCTCTAGTAACTCCAGCCCCATCTCCAATCGTAAACAGATTCTTCACCTTCGTCTCTAAGTTCTCATTGAGCTCCAGCCTTGAAGAGTAGAATTTAACCTCAACGCCGTATAGGAGGGTATGCTTGCTGTAGATTCCAGGTGCAACCTTATCCAGAGCTTGAAGCATCTCTCTGATATCTGTTAAATACCTATATGGCAGGACGAAGCTTAGGTCCCCTGGAGTCGCCGTCTTTAACGTCGGATTTACAATGCTCCTCTTAATCCTCTCCTCGGTTGATCTTCTGCCCAACAGTAGGTCTCCAAGCCTCTGAATTATGACTGAGCCGCTCAGGAGATTCGCGAGTCTAGCAATGTATTCCCCGTAGGCTATCGGCTCCCTAAACGGATAGGTAAATGAAGTGCTAACGAGGATCGCGAAGTTAGTATTCTCGGTCTTTCTGTTGGCGTAGCTCTGCCCATTAACGCTTAAGACTCCGCTGTAAGACTCGGTTATCACTTCGCCGTAGGGGGCTACACAGAATGTTCTAACCTTATCGTCAAACGCCCGCGAATAATATATGAATTTAGGCTCGTATAGGACATCCGTTAATCTCTCCATGACTGATGCTAATGTCTCAACTCTAACCCCTACATCCACCGGATTGTTAAGCGTCTTTAAGCCTAAGGTTTGAGCCTGAATCTTAAGCCATTCAGCCCCTACTCTTCCAGGAGCGACTATCACATACTTTCCCATGAACCTCTCTCCATCTGTGGTTTCAACCCCCACTGCTCTTCCGTCCTTAACTAGGAGATTCTTAACCTCAGTTCGCGTCTTAATCTCAACGTGACCGTTAATGTCCTTCTGCATTCTCTGCAGAGTCTCTCTGCATTTCTCAGTGCCTAAATGCCTGATCTTCTGCCTGATCAGTTTAAGCCCCGCTAATTCCGCTTCCCTCTCAATCTTCTCAACTTCATCCTCATCGTATCCATAAACTTTCGTCTGTCCGGAATATCTCACGTATATCTTATCTACGTAATCCAGAAGTTTCGAGAGCCTTTCCTCTCCGATGTATTCGTCAAGCCATCCGCCGACGAGCGTTGAGAGCGTCAATTTCCCATCGCTGAATGCGCCAGCTCCACCCCAACCCGAGAGTAAATGGCATGGATTGCAGTTGAGACATCCAATTCCCCTGCTGGCCGGGCATTTACGCTCATTAATATTCGCTCCCTTCTCAAGCATTAATACGTTAAGATCAGTCTTGCTGGACAACTCTAGGGCTGAGAATATCCCAGCAGGGCCGGCTCCAACGATTATGACATCATACTTCAAAAGTGTCCCTTCCCGAAAGAGAAACGAATCCGCAACCACTTATATTCTTTTTGATGGTGAAGGCTTAAAGGATCTTCTCCATCCTCTCGCAGGCCTCTCTGATTCTCTCGACTGGCTGGGTTATCGAGAAGCGGACGTATCCCTCACCATACTCTCCGAATCCTATTCCAGGAGTCGCCACAACCCCAACATCCAAGAGTCTCCGACAGAAATCCATCGAGTCTCCCCCGCATTTAACCCACACATAGAATGTTGCAAGCGGCCTTCTGCATTTAAGTCCTAAACGCTCTAGTCCCCGGATTAGCTCGTCCCTTCTTTCTCTGTATATCTCCGTTATTCTCTTAACGTATTCTGGCGGTTCTCCATTCACGTAGCTCCTCAATGCCTTCGCGGCTACCATCTGGGTGTAACGTGGAGGTCCAGAATCGATCTGGGTCTTAATCCTCAAGAGTCCATTGATTATCTTCTCGTTTCCTACGGCGAATCCTATCCTATCACCAGTCATACTGAAGGTCTTTGAGCATGAATGGAACTCAACTGATACATCCTTTCCGCCTTCAACCTCAAGTATGCTCGGAGCCCTATAACCATCAAATGTGATCTCCGAGTATGCATTATCATAGCATACTATTATGTTATGCCTACGTGCGAACTCTATGATCTCCTCGAGATGATCTCTGTCCATTACGCCTCCAGTTGGATTATTCGGATAATTCAGAAACATCATCTTTACGCCTTTAAGATCAATCCTCTCGAGGGATTCGATGTCTGGCTTAAAGCCATTCTCTTCCAGTAGGGGCATATTTACGGGTATGCCCTCGCTCAGTATCGTCGCCCCATTGGCATATAC
>Ga0209410_1001822_pt1 | contig 10350 bp, 10 predicted proteins | sample Mar14436cmmetaG_FD_184135 | JGI IMG/M metagenome (GOLD analysis project Ga0209410, IMG submission 184135) | Marine hydrothermal vent microbial communities from Guaymas Basin, Gulf of California to study Microbial Dark Matter (Phase II) - Marker... ... | reverse complement strand
GAGGTGGGCAGCCTCTACCCTTCCTAACCCTCCTTCCCCAGGGTGGTACCTATGTCCGTACCCATGCACCCCCGAACCCCGACAAAGGGTTGACAAAGACGGATGAGTGTGCATAATGAACAGCGTTCATAAACGGCTTCACATGAAGTGGAACAACGTAAAAACAAAATGAACAAGAATAGGACAGTTCGCAGAGTCGCAGCGATATTGAAATCATTTTCGCGTCGAACTCCTGATGTGGGTATTACTGAATTAGCCAACAGGCTGGGAATGGCAAAGAGCGTGGTTCATGGTATCGTTACCACTTTGGTAGAAGAAGGGCTGATTGCGAAGATTGACAAAGAGTCTCGCTACATTCCAGGGGGCGAGATTTTTCGCATAGCACATGTGATGAGTGATCAGTTGAAGTTGCAGCGTTTTGCCCTGCCAGTTATGGAGGAGCTTCATCGCCTTACAGGGGAGACGGTTGTTCTTGTGGGATGGATAGGAAAAGATGTAAGGTGTCTCGAGAAAATTGAAGGTGATGCTGCTGTTAGGTTAGTTGTAAACGTTGGTGATAGCTTACCTTTGTATGCTGGAAGCGGAGGTAAACTTATGCTTGCTTTTCTTCCAGAAAAGGAACGGGAGGAGATTATAAAAAGGATCTCTTTCGTTCCTTTTACAAGACATACCATTACAGATCCTGATACATTGAGAGAACAACTCGCTGACATTAGGGAAAGAGGTTATGTGGTCTGTGCACTTGAGAGATCAGAAGATGTGGCATCAATTGGTGCTCCGGTTAGGGATTCTTCAGGGCGGGTAATCGGAGGGGTTATTATTGGTGGTATTGTAACACATTTTACTCCGGAGAATGTAAAGCGTTTTATTCCGATGGTTGTAAAAGCAGCCCAAAAAATCTCTACTAAGTTAGGATTTGTTGATGAAGAATAGCAGGCGAAAACTAGCAGTTGTTTTTGTGTACGCCATAGTGTGAACGGCGTTCATACTTTGGCCTTGAAGAGGCGGAGGAGGAAATTGTTCTGGATGAAAGACGCAAAGCAGCTTGCGTAAGACTCTATAATCCTTGGGATAAAATATGAGAGAGAAGGAGAGGACTACGAAACTTACACAAGAAATAAGAGGCGCTTTTGAAGAGAACCTTGTGTTTATTGCAACAGCAAATAAAGAAGGAGTGCCAAATGTGGCTCCCAAAGGAAGCACGCAGGTGGTAGATGAAGAGAGTTTGATGTTTATCGATGTCTTTGGCAAGAAAACGATAAGTAATATTCAGCAAAATCCAAAGATAGCAGCAGCTGTTGCATCAAGGCATAGCGAGAAAGCAAGTGGTTACCAGGTTAAAGGAACTGCAAGAATCGTGAAGGAAGGCCCTTTATTTGATAAAGCAGTAAACATATGTAGGGAAAAAGGATTCCCTGATCCTAATTGCGTAGTTGTTATAAAAGTGGAGGAAGTTTATGCTCTTGCGCCAGGGGCGAATGCTGGAAGGAGAATATCTTGATTTTAGTAGTCCTATACTCCAAATGAGTGATTACCTTGGCTTTACTGATTTGGCATATTTATTAGCATGAGACCTTTGCAAAAAACTCCCCTTGAGGGTTATCGGGCCCTAATTGAGGGGAAAAATAGCCGAAAGGGGGTGGTAGGAGGCTTCAAAAGATAACCGTTTGGTGGTGCCGGAGACAATTGGTTGGTAATTTGTCATTCGGCAGGGGGTTTTAGAAATACCAATATAAAGGAGGGGAAAATGGCAACAGCAGTACAGGAGATAATGAGGATAAATAGAGAGAAGAAGGAAAAAGGAAAGTATATGCTGGATCCGGAAGAAGCGGGGGTAAAACTGGATGCGCCAAGTAACCCCACGAGTAAGGGATGGGAAATTGTTACTCCAGAGATGTGGAAGTTCAGATTTTCCGTTGCAGACAAAATTGGTGTAGATGAACCAGACTACTTTTATGATAAGGAAGCCTACACCGATATGACGCCATTCATGGTGATGAAGGAAGTGGTAGATGAGAATCCGAATGAGCCACTTGCGATTTTGGTTGCTAAAACATATGAAAGGGTGCTTGACAATATGCCCATAAAAATCAGGCCATACGAGATGGTGATTGGCCTGTATTCGGGAGATGAACACGGTATGCCGGGGGATCCCCAGAAGCAAAATTGGGCTCAGATAGAGGCGCACTTCAAGAAGGCGCCGGAAAAGATGTTGTACTGGAAAGACGGTAGGAAGGTCAGGATTACTGAGCAGGACATGCAGGAGCTGAGGGAAAAAGTGGGCAACAGGTTCAATGCCTCAGCAAGGGTTGTTCCCAGACTGACGGAGCTAGAGCGTCGGATGTATTTTTGCCCAGAGGCCCCTGGAAGATACGCGGAAGCATATGGCTCTAGCCAGCGTGCCAGCGCTGATCATGCCTGGTATATGAGGCTTGGCTGGAGAAAATTGGTAGAGATGAAGAAGGAGAAGTTGAGGGAGTACGAGGAAGAATTCGAACGTGTTAGAGTAAGTGATCCGCTGAACTACAAAAAAACTGATGAGCTGCTGAATAAGATTAATAACGCTAAAGCACAGATCCGGGTTGGTGAGGCGGTAATAAGATTTACAAAGAGGCTTGCTGAAGAGGCGAGGAAAGCTGCTTCTCAGATGGTTGAAGAGAAGGCAAGATTGATAGCTGAGCAGGCAGCAGCGAATTGTGATTGGGTTGCGGAAAATCCCCCTCGCACCTTCTGGGAAGCTTGGCAGATGTTTTGGATTAGTTATTGTATTTTCCGGGGCTTGGAAGCCTGTCATCCCGGTATCTTTAAGCCGGATGACCTTTTCTGGGAGTGGTATGAACGCGATGTGATAAAAGAGAAGACGCTTGATAGAGTCACAGCTGGTGAGATAGTAGCCTGCGTGGCAGCTAAGTACCATGAGACGGCTGGGTTTGGTCCTACAAGGTTTGGCGGTCTGGGCAAGTCATTTCAGGGGACAAGAGATTATACGGTCTGGACGATTGGTGGTCAGGACAAGTATGGCCATGATGCGACAAATGAGTTGACTCGCTTAATCCTGGATGTTTGGGATGGATATAGACTTCATTTCCCTGACCTTAAGTTCAGATGGTTTCCCGGAACAAAAAGGGATGTTTTTAGAAGGGTGTGTGAAGTAATAAGGACGGGATTGGGGCTTCCTTCCCTTAGGAACGACCCGTTGGCCATTGAAACCCTCTTGAGTCAGTATCCTGGGGAGTTTACTTTAGAGCAGGCCAGACAGTGGGGGATCGTAGGATGTAATACTCCGGGAGTTTACGTTGATTCTAAAGGACCTTGTAGGCGAGAAGCTCATTATGCCGCCATCGAAAAGTCAATGGAGTTTACGCTCTTCAATGGCAGGGACCCTGAGCCGGGCTTTGAGTGGGCTAAGACGATAGAGACTGGAGATCCCACCAAGTTTAAGGATTTTGAGGAATTCTATCAAGCTTGGCTTGAACAGTATATGTGGTTTGTGAAATTTGAAGCACGGATCCGGAACATGCATGTGGAGGAACTGAGAAAGAACCGGATGCCATTTGTAAGCCTTTTGTATAAATGCTGCATGGAATCAGGGTTGGATGCGCTTGAAGATCCTAGTATAGCAATGCTTAGCTTTCAAAGTATAGTTGGCTGGGTGGATATGATAGATAGCCTTGCTGCCGTGAAGTATTGGATTTACGATAAAAAGAAATATACCATGGAAGAGCTTTTAAAAGCCCTCAAGGCTGACTGGGAAGGCTATGAGGACATGAGACAGGATTTCAGGAACGCACCAAAGTTTGGGAATGATGATGACTATGTTGATGAGATAATGGTAAGGGCTACTAATGACGTTTTTGAAAGGTGCAAGAAGGAGACTTCCGACGTGAAAGGTTATGCAATCCTTCCTAACCTGCTTCCCGTAAGCCGGATGTTCCAATCTGCTCCCTACGTAGGTGCTTTACCTAACGGGAGAAAGCGTGGCGATCAGCTGTGTGATGGAGGGATAAACCCTCATGCCGATTTTGACAAATCCGGTCCGTGGGCAAGGCTGAGGTCGGCCCTGAAGGTTGATCAGGGTAAGGCCAGGGCGTACATCTACAATCAAAGGATCGATTATTCCTCCGTAGAAGGTGAGGCTGGTTTGGATAAATTTGTGGATTTTTGCTGGACTGCGATGGAGCAAGGTCAGACTCAGATGCAGTTTAACTTTGTCTCAAGTGAAGTTTTGAGGGATGCTCAGAAGCACCCGGAGAAATATCCTTATCTCGCAGTAAGGGTATCTGGCTACAATGCTTTCTTTGCTGAGTTGCCGCGTTTTATGCAGGAGGCAGTGATAAGCCGCGTGGAGCAAAAATTGTAGCATTATAGGGGTAAGCAGAGCTTGGAGGATAAAGTAAAGGGCAAAAGGGACGCCAGACAAAATTGAACCGCCTTTCAATGAGGGAGGAGATATGATGTTACATAATAGAGGTAAATTGCTTGTAGTTTTGGTAGGCGTTGTAGTGTTGGGACTTTTGGGTAGTAGCAGTAGTTTTGCGGGCCGTGGCAAAGGGTCTGCCGAAACGTCTGCAAAGGTCTACAGGATGAGGTTTTCGCACGGTTTACCGCCTCAGCATGTATGGGCAAAGGCACTAAGGGAATTTTGCGCTTTGGCGGAAGAGAAGTCAAATGGCCGACTTAAAATTGACATCTACCCTGCAGGGCAGCTCTTTAAGGCCCCAGAATTCTCTGAAGCAGTGCGCAAGGGTTTAGTGGAGATGGGCAACATGTTCACTGCTTATGCAGTGGCTGATGTTCCAGCGATGTACGGGCTTGCCCCTACAGGGACATTTTGGGATGTCACTACCAATCTGGAGGTCGTAAGAAGTTGGCTAAATCAGGAAGGACCTGGAGCTTTGGTTGCTCGGGCGATGGAAAGTAAAGGCTTTAAGATTTTGGCTTGGTATAGCGGTGGCAGTGTAGGGGATTCGGTTGGCTTGATTGGACGCGGAACACCAGTCAGGACTCCTGATGCAATCAAAGGCAAGAAGATCCGGGCTTTGGGTTCATTTGATGAAAAGCTTTTTAGGACAATGGGGGCTCGCCCTGTTTTTATCTCTGGTGCTGACCTTTATACCGGCCTTCAATATGGAACCATCCAACTCGTAGGTGGGACTCCGGCTCATGTTGTAGACCGCGCTTTACACGAAGTGACTGACTGGTATGTTCCTGGTTTACCCCTGGTCGCTGCACAGCAGTTTTTTGTTGTCACCAGTGTGAATTACTTCAATAGTCTTCCGAAAAATTTGCAGGAAGTTCTGTTGAAGGCCGGGCGGGAAGTGACGAAAAAAATTACGCTCAATTTAGACCACCCGTTAAATCCATTTAAAAACAACGAGGCTTATCTGGTCAAAATGAAAGCCTTAAAGGATTTCACTGTGGAGGAGCCGCTCACAAGGGATGAGCTAATGATGTGGATGAAACGAATCTGGCCTGTAACCGATAAGTGGCTTAAGGATGTTAGTCCGGAAGCAGTACAGATCTATAATGCAGTCAATGATATACAGAGGAAGCAGGGACTACCATATCACTACATAAAGTAGCGGTTAAGATGGCCTGCATGGGCTTGTTTCCTCGGCCCATGCAGGCTTTCCTATTATTATACTGGTGCCGCAAGGAGGAGGACTAATGCGGAAGATTGAAGCTGTAATAAAAGAAATCAGCAGTATCCTTCATATAATGGGGGCAGTAATACTTTTTACCATCGTAATGTGTGTAGTTGCAGATGTTTTGCTGCGTTTCTTAAAATTACCTGCTATAGGTGATATGGTCGAGTTAACAGCTTGGTTGGGGATGGTGCTAACTTTTCTTGCCATGGGGTTTCTTGTTCGTGAAGGGAAGCATATATCGGTGGACATAGTTACGTCCCATGTATCATCTGCAACAAAGAGGGTAATGGCTATGGCGAGTGGTGTATTATCTATCTTATTTTGTTTGCTTATGGCATATGAAGGAATAGTTATGGTTATCGGTTCTTACAATTTGGGACAACATTTGCAAAGTTGGAAATTCGCAGTTTGGCCTTTCCAGATAGTGGTACCTTTGGGGTTTTTGGTTTTTGCACTGGAGATATTTTTTGTTCTCGCCAACAACACAGTTAATAGTAACAATAACCGTTAAATAGGAGAGTGGATTGATGGACATTGGATCATTTATAGCTGTCCTAATCGCGTTAGTGATGTTGCTTTTATTAGGAGCTCCTGTGGGTATAGCTATGGGAGCGGCAGGTACATTGGGACTATTCTTAGTAAGTGGTACGAAGGGACTGGAAATAGCAGTTCAAACGGCGACAGGAGCTGTGAATAATTATATTATTTTGGCCGTTCCTCTATTTGTCACAATGGGTGTTTTTTTAGGGCGAGGGGGTTTGGGTAGGCGAATATTCGACATTTTTAATGCTTTTCTCAGGCAAATACCGGGTGGAGTAGGGGTAGCGACTGTGTTGAGTTGTGCCGTGCTGTCAGCCATGATTGGTACGAGTGTGGCTGTTGCTGCTATGGTGGGATCTTTTGCTCTTCCCAACCTGCGACGCTTGGGATATAGCCTCCCATTGAGTATGGGTATCATAGCCGGTGGTGGTGCATTAGGCATACTGATCCCACCAAGCATCCCACTGATATTGTATGGGGTAATAGCCCAGGAATCGGTGGGGCGACTTTTTCTAAGTGGTTTTATCCCGGGCATTTTAGCTGCGGGTTTTTTTGCCACCTATGTAATGTTTTGTGTTTCCAGGGAAAAGGTGCTTGTCGAAGCCCCCGCATCTTGGTCTGAGAGATGGAAAGCTCTTAAAGAAGGATACTGGGGGTTATTAGTCCCCATATTCGTTTTAGTTACCCTTTATACGGGGTTAGCAACCCCAGTAGAAGTAGCAGCTTTGGGCTGTATTTTAACCTTGCTTGTTAGCTGTTTCGTTTATCGTACTATAAACGGGCGCAATTTTATGCTTGTGTTACGAGAGGCAGTTACTTCATCAGTGATGATTTTGTTCATCATAGTAGGAGCGCTTGTCTTGGCTAAGTTTGTAACGATAATAGGACTTGATAGGGCAGTAGGGAACTTGTTTGTGACCAGAGGTATCCCGTCTTGGGGTTTTATCCTTATTACGATGTTGATAATATTGGCTATGGGCTGTTTCATGGAAGGAGCATCGATTATGCTCATCATGCTTCCAATATTAATCGTGAGTATTCACGCTTACGGAATTAACCCTTATGTGTATGCTATATTGTTCGTGATTAACATCGAGTGTGCTATGTTAACACCTCCGATAGGATTAAACCTTTTTGCGGTGGATGGAATAGCCAAATCGCTTAATTTACCTAGTACCCTGGGTGTTGTCGTCAGAGGAAGCTTCCCATTCCTTTTACTGTATTTGCTGGTCATGCTGTTAGTAGCTGTATTCCCTGGATTAGCTCTTTGGTTACCCGCACATATGATGTGAAGTGACGAATTAAGAAGGGGGTAAGGAAGTGTGACTGTATCTCGTCAAATAGCTGAATTTGTTTATAGCACAGATTACGAAACGTTCCCTAACCAAGTTGTGGACAAAGCCAAGCAATGCCTGCTTGATAGCCTCGGCGTAGCCCTTTATGGTTCGCGATTTGAGGCTTCCAAAATTTCCTTAAAGGTTATAAAGCAAATTGGAGGCAGTGAAGAGTCAACTATTCTGGGTACGCCCTACAAGGCTCCTTGCCCGTTAGCTGCCATGGCTAATGGGATAAGGGCACATGTGGCTGACTATGATGATAGCTTGGTTGATTTTGGGCACCCCTCTTGCGTGTTAATGCCTGCCACCTTGGCTTTGGCGGAGCGAGAGAATATTGGTGGTCGTAGTTTGATCACCTCTTTTATATTGGGAAGTGAGGTCGGAAGTAAATTGGGGCGAATGATGGGCTGGCGACATTATGAGACCGGTTGGCATGTGACGGGAACAGTAGGTACCATAGGAGCAGCAACAGCTGTGGCTAAACTTCTTAATTTATCCCCGCCTCAAATAGTTAACGCTTTAGGTATTGCTGCTTCCAGCGCAGGTGGCCTGCGGCAGAATTTCGGTACCATGACCAAAAGTTGGCATGTTGGGCATGCTGCCTCGGCAGGGGTGATGGCCGCTCTATTAGCCCAAGAAGGCTATAGTGCCTCAGCACTTGCATTAGATGGTGAAACAGGATTTATCCGAGCTTTCCAGGGAGATGTCAACTCTACTTTTCTCCCGGAGGCGTTAGGTAATCCTTATTCTTTGATGAAAATCATGTTCAAAAAGTACCCTTCTTGTCACGGAACTCATGCTGCTGTGGATGCCGTGCTAAAGCTCAAAGAGCAATATGGATTCCAATGCGAACAGATAAAGGCAATTGAATGCTATATCCGGCCTTTAATGAATTCTGTGCTCATTTATAAAGACCCACAGACTGAGCTGGAAGCTAAATTCAGCGTGGAGTATTGTGTGGCGGCAGCCCTAGTTCTCGGTCGCCTGGGTATTGCTCAATTTACTGATGAGGTTCTCTTCCATCCCGAGGTGAGGAGTTTAATGAGGAAAGTTTCCGTAAGGGACGATCCAACTTTAGAAGAAATAGCCAAGAAGGGAAAATTACTGGCGCCAAGCAGAGTCAAAGTAATTCTCAGCGATGGGAGGGAATATACTCAATCCGTGCTGGAAGCCAGAGGTGGCCCTAGCGAGCCGCTAAGGTGGGAAGAGTTGGAGAAGAAGTTCCTGGAATGCGCCGGGCAAGTTTTGCTTATCGACCAAGCGCAAAAAGCCCTGGCCTTGATTAGGAAAATTGAGGAAGTGGACAATATGGCTCTACTCACCGAAGTCTTGATACCACGCCCCCAGAAAACATGAGGGTGTGAAGATATAGTTTGATAGTAAAGGAATAGGCAACGACATCAGAGAAAGGAAGGAGGCTATTGGTTATGTCAAGCAAAGCAATAATTGGGAAAATTGATGAATATGCGGTCCATGATGGTCCAGGAACAAGGGCACTTGTATTCTTAAAGGGTTGCCTGCTACGCTGTAAATGGTGTCAGAATCCTGAACTTATAAAGTTTGAGCCTGAGATATGGTTTCATAAGGTACTCTGTAAAAGATGTGGTTTATGCCAAGAAGTGTGCCCTGCTAATGCCATCAATTTAGAAAATGATGATCTTCACAGAATTGATAGAGAGAAATGCTTAGGCTTTGAATGTGGTAAATGTGTTGAGGTGTGTCCATATAATGCTTTGCGAATAGTTGGCTACGAGATGACTGCTGAAGGACTTTGGAGACAGTTGGCCAAGTATAAAGGTTTTTTTCAGGGTACCAAGGGTGGGATAACGCTTACTGGCGGAGACCCATTGCACTTGCCGGATTTCTCGGCCGAGGTGCTTGAGCTTTGTAAAAGAGATAATATACATACAGCAATTGAAACATCCCTGTATGGTAGTTATCAGAACTTGCGGAAAATCGCCAGATATTGTGATCTTATTCTGGCCGATATTAAGCACATGGATAGCGAAAAGCATAAAGAAGGAACGGGTGTGCCCAACAAAGTAATCCTTGAGAACTTTCGGAGGCTTAACGACGATTTTGAAGGCGAAATTGTGGTACGAATCCCGTTGATCCCCGGGTACAATGACGATGAAGAAAATATTAGAAAAACAGCCGAATTTCTTGCTCCGCTAGAACGAGTAAAAGGGATAGATTTATTGCCTTTCAATCCTTTCCCTGTGACAAAATATGAGGCACTTGGTATAGATTGGGCATATAGAGGTGTTCAAAAGCAATCAGATGAGCATCTAAACAGGCTTTGTGAGATAGTAAAGTCTTACAAGGCACACTGTACAATAGGAGGACTGTGGTAGCTTGGTAACGTAGCGAGACTCCTGCAAGAGTCGCGGCTTCTTATGGAAGGTGCGTCACTGATGTTGCTATTGTCTCCTATTTTGATTGTGACCGTCCATGCCCTTCATTATGATCCTTACGTTTATGCGGAGCTGCTTGTGATAAATATAGAATGTGCTATGTTGACTCCACCAGTGGGTTTAAATCTTTACGCTGTAGACGGAATAGCAAAGGCACAGGGATTACCCAGTACCCTTAGGCGTTGCAATTAGAGGAAGTTTTCCGTTCATAGTTGCCTATTTAATAGTTATGGTGCTGGTAGCAATTTCCCCTCAGATTGTCCTTTGGATACCAGAGCACGTTTTCCAGTACTAAGGCATATTGGGGAAGGGAGGCGGAGGATGAAGGTAGAGGAACTGCTTGCGAAGGCCAAGAGACCTGCCGAGGAGGCCTTGAGGCTTCACCCTTTTTACCGGGGGAAGGTGCAGGTT
>Ga0209410_1001821_pt1 | contig 10353 bp, 18 predicted proteins | sample Mar14436cmmetaG_FD_184135 | JGI IMG/M metagenome (GOLD analysis project Ga0209410, IMG submission 184135) | Marine hydrothermal vent microbial communities from Guaymas Basin, Gulf of California to study Microbial Dark Matter (Phase II) - Marker... ... | reverse complement strand
CCCCTCTTCTCTCTCGCTCATATTTGCGTTTCATGCAAATTTCTTCCTGGAACATGATTCATACTCCATCCGACCGCAATTTATTGCATCAAGAAGCACGATTTCGCATATTTGATTTATGAGAATTAACAAGAAGAAATGAAAATACTATAATATGAGGCACGAAAATCCGGAGCAAAGACTTGCGTTTGAGGTCTATTATTCTTTGGGTCCCTCTCGTTCAATTGAGAAGCTCCATTCAAAATATCTTGAACTCGTGAATCCAGACAGGAAGAAACCGCCTACACTCCAAACTCTCTTTAATTGGTCAAAATGGTTCAATTGGCAGGAACGTATCCGCAAGCGCGAACAGGAAGTTGGCATTCGTCTCGCAGAGGTAAACACCGAACTCGCAGTGAAATCCGCAGAGGATATCTTGAAGTTGCTCGTTGCGGAGTTGCGGACCGCCTTTGATGAGAAGCTCCGCCCGCGGTTCCCGTTGCAGAGTGCGCGCGATGTGAATGAGACCATCCGGCTCATCCTGCAGGTGTTAGGTGTGCATGAGCAGCAGTCGCAGGAGAATGTGCAGAACTGGACGAACATCAAAGTCATCAAGATAGTCACGTCCGAGTCGCGCCGCTCGCGTGAGGAGCGCGAGGAGGAGGGCGAGGAGGAAGATGCGGAGACCGTTGTCCTGGATGTTGATGCGAAGTGATTTTTTTTTTTATAGTTTCAATTCCTATGTCATTGTAATCGATGTGTGATGGGTGGGCGATGTTCCGGAGAGGTATGAGAAGCCCACCCCGCTATTTCCGAAGAACTGTGTAGTGTTTGGAACTTTTGATTTGTCATTCGCCCCGGTAGCTCAACCGGCAGAGCGGTTGATCTGTAATCAATTGGTTAAGGGTTCAAATCCCTTCCGGGGCTTGTGAATTAGCCAGCCCACCCACAGATGTCCAGTTGCCGCCGTTGTGCAGTTGTTGCCGTTTGCGCAGTGTGTGAGCCGTTGTGTGGTGCTGCCGTTGATGCAGTTGCCGCCGATGTCCAGTTGTGCCCACCCATGCAAGGTGGGGCTGCTGAGGTTCTTCTCCGCTGAGCCGTTTTTGCGGCGTGCAGCCCCACCGACATTTTTTTATACTCTCTCACTGCTTCATATCTATTATGCAGACCTGTCTCGTTGAGGAGTCCTTTGATGCACTGCCGGACAGAGTGGAGAAAATTCCCTTCCGGGTCGCTCGCAGATTTGTTACCGCACATCATTATCTCAGTTATGCACCTCCAGGTTGCAAATTCTCGCTCGGTGTGTTTTCGGGCCGTCATCTCATCGGTGTTATGATTTTCGGTCGTCCTGTTTCCCGCTATGAAGATGATGGTTCAACGCTCGAACTCACTCGTATGGTGCTGTTAGATTCTCCCAAAAATTCTGAGAGTCGCAGCCTCTCTCTCGCCGAGAAGTGGATCAAACGCCATACCAGTTATCGCCGTCTTATTGCTTACTCCGATGTAAGCCAGGGCCATAATGGTACTATTTATCGTGCCGCCAACTGGCGTTGTCTCGGGTTTGCACCTGGTGGTGGATTGCCATGGAATCTCACAAGACGTAACCGCAGAGCCTCCATCGGTGGCAAGAAATTGAAGTTCGAACGCATTTTGTCATGAGTATGTGCAGCCAGCCATTCGTTCTTTTTTTTTTCTCTCCTCTCTTCTCTTACTTAGTCGGCACTTCCAGCCATTAGGCAAATAAGTTCACTTGGGGCGACATACAAGTATGTCGCCTATGTGCTCCTTATTTATCTAATAGCATGGCTGGTTGCCTCCTTCATTATGTATGAGAAAAACCATAATGGCTGGTGCATCTTACTCATTTTTCGTTGGGTGTCCCGTAGCGTTCTCCTTCATTCTTACCATCAATCCATCCAGCCCACCCTATCGATATCCAGTTGTCGCTGTTGCTCAGTTGCGCATGCCGTTGTTCAGTTGACGCCGATGCGCAGTTGTGCCCGCCCATGCAAGGGGGATTGCCTGAGGTTGTGCCGTTGTGCGTGCCGTTGCTTGGTGCTGGCAATCCCCCGACATAGTCCCACCACCACCCCAACTGCCTTACCGGCCTCTCGCCATCGAGCATGTGAACCGGCGCACTAACACGCGGAGCGTGTTACTTCTGAAATTGAGCTTCACACGAATCACAAAGTTTGCGGACGGAACGACAGGATTACATAGCGTAACACGAATCGCATAGTCAGTTCCAAGTCACCGTCAGTTCCGATATGGCTGAGCCGGCAGTTGTTCCGCCGGGTTTCGAATTATGATACTGGAAGCCACACGCAGCCGCATAGTTCTGCGTGCGAAGTAACAAGAATCACACAGTGCGCCGAGCGCATAGTTTCCGTCCTGGAAGTAACAGGGATTGCATATGTGACGAATCGCATAGTGCGCTGTCGTTCGGTAGCAGGAATCGCATAGCGTAACACGGACCGCATAGTTTTGCAGTCGTAGCAGGAATTGCATAGTGCCCTGCTCGGGCGGTAACAGGATTTACATATTTCCAGCAGATTTAAGAATAGAATGAATTGATGCTGGAAACACATAAATCCCGTTACCGCCCGCCAGGGCACCACACAATTCCCGCCACTTTGTGCAAAACCACACAGTCCGTGTTACGCCACACAATTCCCGCTACCGCCCGCCAGCGCACCACACAATTCGTCACACACACAATCCCCGTTACTTCCATGCCGGAAACCACACACTCGGCGCACCACATAATTCTCGTTACTTCGCACGCAGAAACCACACGGCTGACGTTTGTGGCTTCCAGAATCATAATTCACCCGGCGCAGTTGTGTTCCGGCTCAGCCATATCGGAACTGACCGTGGCTCAGAACTGACCACACAATTCGTGTTACGCTACATAATCCCATCGTTCCGCTCCGCAAACCTCGTAATTCGTGTGAATATCAATTTCAGAAGAGGCATGTGCGCCGACATGCTCGCATGCAAGGGGGACATTCGCTCCGCTCGCTTCGGGAAACCCTAAAGGGGCCCTCCACGCTTCGCATCACGCTCAGCTCTCCGCTCGCTCCGCTCAGTCCCCCGACATCAGGCGGTCGCTTTTCACCTTTCAATTGATGCGCAAACTGGGGTTTGCGCCAAAAATTAATTAACATCAATAAATTTTGGCGGCAAGTGAAGATGAAGGAGATAGAGAGGATAGAGATAGAGAAGATGAAGATAATGATGGTGATGGCAGGGATGCGGGGAGAGGGAGAGAGGGAAGAAATATGCCCGCCGGAACAGGTCCGCATAGGAGGGTTCGAGTCCCTCGCGGGCAATGGAGGTGAACCCCAAATGAATGAAATAGCCTCCGGATATATAAAAGTAGTCCTTGGCAGTGGCGAGCCAGGGACACAGAAGTGGAACGCCGGCACTGTTGTGAGGGTACATGAATCCCATCTTGAGTATGTTCGCCAAAGGATGGGGAAGAAAGAGGTGGACAGAGAAGTTATGGTGGAAGCTGCCAGATGGGAAATCGAGATGGACCAAATCTTGGCGGAAGTCGAGGAGCTGGAGCTGGAGGAGGAGATGGAGGATTTCCTCCAGCTCTGCCCCGAGGAGGTGTGCTGAAATGAGAGTATGTGAAGAATGCCAGCAGGGTGAAATGTGCATTTTGCGTGATGAGGCGGGGAACATACAAATCATTCCCCGCCTCCAGGCATACAAGTTAGAGGCGATCTCAGATATCGACAGTGCAATTGAGCACTTATTGAAAATGCTGCCGCGGGCGGACAAGAAGACTCAGGATTCGCTGATTCGGGCAATTCAGGATTTGATGCATGTCAATGCGTGGCTGCATACCGTGCAGATTAGGAAGAGGTGAGTGAGCAGATGTCTGAAATTTTCCCTGAACTAGAAAAATGGATCGAAAAAACCAGACATCGAATAGAACGAACAGAAGAGCAGATGAATAATACCTCTGATCCCGAAAGACGTCAGTTTTTGCTCGGCTATGTGATCGGCTCTTTGCGAGCAAAATGGGAGATTCAAGACCTGATCCGGGAGATTAAGCATGAGTCAGGGGGTGATGAGTAATGGAACTTAAAGACTGGCTGGATGGCGCTGAGGAGGAGGAGCTCGCTACTCCTCAGCAAATCAAGAAGCTGTATGCAGTTCTGCACTCCCTCGGCATCTCGCCCAAAGAGTTCAAGAAGGAGCGCGGATTCACCAGTTATTCAAAACTCGGCAGACGTGAAATATCAGATATGATTGATGACCTTGAGCAAGAAGAGTTGGCTTTGAATGGCTCCGGGCCCGCAGAGGAAGAAGTCCAGGAACCACAGCCGGAACAGCCACTGTCTCGCATCCAAGAAGCAATCCTGGAAGAGAAACGCATCTTCCATGAGTGCATGCGTGCAGCCGATGATATCATGAATATTTTCAGTAAACATGATATCAAGTTAGAGCCTGCTGCCTATGCAGAGACTTTACAGCGGATTGCAACCACGATTTATCTAACCATTAAGAGGAGGATGTAAACCTCCTCCTTCTTTCCGATTTGCCAGCCCACCCTATAGTTCTGTTCACAGTCGTGCCCGCCCATGCAAGGGGCGCTGCCGCGTTGCGCAGTTGTGCATGCCGTTCCGCAGTTCCGCAGCGCCCCGACATAGAAAATTTTCAATGCAAGCATTCAAATTTTTTGCCATGGATAATCATTTCCATGCACAGCATGCAAATGCATGCAAGAGCGGCATAAAGCCCCTCGACATCACCCATCATCGTATGCGCCGGTAGTCATTACCTTACTCGCTACGCTCGCCCATCCTAATATTGGCGGCGCAGCAGTGCCCACCCACCCTTCTCTCTTGAATATTAATATGAGCAGACACTCCCGCAACGAGCTTGGGCGCAGGTTCTTCCTCGCAAACTCAGCGTTATAATAAAAAATGAATTGTGCTGAGTTTGCAACTCAGCCCCGTAACCAGCGCTGAGAAAGTTGCGTCCGGTCTGCTTCACATCAATATCCCTTCCAATACTACCCGTCCATCATCAATCATTCACAAATCAACAACCTCATGCTAATCATCCCAGTCAACTCATGTTTCATACTCCGCCACTCCATAAAATTCGCTCTGTGCCCGAATCTGTGCATGTTTCTCCTCCATTATTACATCATCACCCGATATTGCATCCTTGTCTTCTTCATTTAGTTCTGCTCGATTCTTAACTTGTTCTCCTGTTACTTCCACTACTACCATTTTCCCTTATTCTTCTTTGCGAACTCAGCCGGGTGTAAGGTTCTGCAGTGCTGTAACCGTTGTTACTTCCTGTCCCGGCTGAGTTCTGAGGGTGGTGCATCGCACATTATCCGCAATGTGCTGGGATTGCGGCTTTTTCCTTTTCTTTATAAAAGAAAAGAAAAACCCGCCCAAAAAGAAAAGAAATTGGACTGCCTGAGGCTCTCCAGTGCTACAACCGTTGTTAGGTGTGGCAGCCCAGACCATTTTCGCTTTGTGGCTTTCTTCCACTTCCGGTTCCGTAATCGACGCACTTCTCGCTCTTTCTGCTCTCAGTGGGTTCAGCCTGAGTCCTGTGGTGTGTGGTGTGTGATGCGTGATGTCTGTGGTGTGCTTCCTGTTCATGTGTGGTGCGCACTTGTTCACTTTCTGAACATGTTCATCTTCCGCTCGCTCCGTTCACTTCCCGATACTTATTTATAGTCTTATGCCTATTTCCTATTGGTGATGTGAAAATGGGCTCTTACGGAGAACCGCTTAAGGTCGGGTCTCAGCGCCGGGTCATCCTGCCCGCGCGCATGTTGAAAGCGATCGATGCTAAAGAGGGTGACATTATTATTGTCACCGTCCAGAAGGCGAAAGTGCAACCGGAAGGTGATGTGGAGCATGAGTGAGGAAAAAGTAGATAGAATTGCAGTGCTGAGCGAAGATTATGATCTGTCACAGGATTCCGATTTGGAACTCGCAGCAACACTAAAGACGCTCTGCGGTGAATATGAAATGTGCCGCTCTTGTCTCTCCTCTGCGACTCTTGATGTCTGGCACGGTATCGTCAGAGTTGCCAAGGAAATTGTCAAGCGTGAGACTTTCAATTCCCGTGATCTCATCGAGCTGGCAGCACTCGTAGCTGCAGAACTGAATTATCCTGAAAAGTGGGATGTAGCAGCGTATCCAACTGTTTGGGAGGCTTTGTGGGAGAGTTATTCCGGGTTGAAAGCAAAGGTGGAAAAATTCGAGAAGTGCATTGAAGAGTTGGAAGAAGATGGAAGGTGATGAGTAGCACATGGTAAAGTTCTATGTTAATGTCGCGGATTTGATTAGCAAGATTCGGTTATCTTGTCTTCTCAGTGTAGATCATTGGTTCGACGGGAAAGACACGCTGGCAGACCGACGAGATCGTTTGGATTGTATTTGGGCTCGTGTAGTAGGAGATACTGAAGAAACAGTGAAGACCCGAGCAGAATTCTTAGAGTCTCAGGGAGTTCGAGTTAGAGAAGTTGATTAAGGTGATAATATCTCAGAACTCATGAGAAAATGAGCGAACAAAATCGGAGAATAAATGAGCAGGATAACCTGTGTATCTACGTCCAAGGTCAGCTTCCTTTCGATGGTATCGATATCACCATTGAAGTCCCCGCAGATGGTCAGTGGCATCGTGTTGAGTTTATGGGCAATGCAAATGAAGTGAATGAGCTTTCGATTCGTGTGATCTCCAAGGCACTTTCTGACAATGATGTCTCCTTAGGTCGCATCTTATCTTGCGGTTGGGCAGATAAACCGTTGTCACCGAAAGAGATTGAAGCAATCAACGAACTGCTTGTTAATCACCCAGAAATCAAATTCTGGCGGTTCAAGAACAATGTCTTGTATCTCAAGGAGGGCGGCAATGACCGGTAAAAGCAATTCCTTTCCGTCCTGCCTGTCCTATTATCGCTGGCTCATCAGTGGCGTCCTATTAGTCGGTGGTTTCTTTCTTATATTCGAGCACTTCGCGCGGTTCGGCGGGTTCGATGCTGAAGTGTTAGGGCATGAATGGTACGGGCTGGTTCTGATCATTCTCGGGATGCTTCTCAGCCTGAAGTGGAAGCAATTGCCTGCCGTCATAAAGGCAGTCAGGCAACATGATTGGCATGCAGTTCTTGATGAAGGAGAACGGAAAGATGATTAAGAAATCACGTGTAGCGCATAACAGGAAATTCATTTTCTTAGCCAGGTATCGAGAATGTTCGAGTCCGTTCGTATTCATGCGCAGGCGGAGGTATAGAAAATGGCAAATCTAAAGAGAGCGTCCATCCCTGTTGCCTTCTCCGATCTCGCGCGCATCCTCGGTGAGGATCGTCTGTGGCAGCTTCTCGCCGCGCGCGGCAGGCGCGTCGGCTCGTCCATCATCATCGCTGCTGAAGATATCCTGCCGGTGTTGTACGAAGCACTCAAGGAGAAATGAACACGAAAGGTTATCGGTCTCAGCATGAAGCCGCACAGGAATATCAGCGCCGCGGCTGGCAGGTCTTTGTACCTCAGAAAGTCTCCAGGTTCGGAGTTCAGGATATTTTCAATATGTTTGACCTCATTGCTCTCTCCCCGGACGGTTCTGAAATCCATTTCGTCCAGGTCAAGTCCAATTCCACTCGCGGCTTCCTCAAGAAGCTCCGGGCATGGCAGCGTGACCACGTCGTCAAAACTGTGAAGTGGCGGCTCATGGTCAGGCGCGATGCAAGAAAATTCAAAAGAAAATGGGATATTTATGATTAGGAGGTCGTGAGTATGTCTAAGAAAGATTCTGATTTCCAGACGCCGCTCTGGGTTTGCCGGCTCATGGTTTCTCGTATTTTCGATAATCCCAAGCGAATCCTTGAACCCACGCCTGGTCGAGGCAACCTAGTCCGTGTTCTCGCCTCCCGCTTTCCTTCCGCGGAGATTCTGACGCCCGAAGATTTCTGGAGTTTCCCTGTCACACCAGTAGACTGGGTAGTTGCCAATCCTCCTTTCTCCCATGCGTCTCGGCTATCTCATGCTTGAAAGATTTTTCCAGTTTTCCAGCAATGTCATTTGCCTTTTGCCTTGGTTTGCTCTCATTAATTCCCAGTCTCGTACTTCTCGATATCTCCAAAGAGGTCTTTCCGAAGTGATTCATCTCCCTCGTTCGGCTTTTCCCGGCGCTCGCATCCAGACTTGTATTCTGGTCTTCCTTCAAAATTTTTCCGGCAAAGTTATCCTCTCTTTCCCTTCAGAGCCACGACGCAAGAATAGAAAGAATTAGATATTATGAGTAGGAGGTGTGAGTAATGTCTAAAATCCCGGTTTCGATCCATCGCTGGAAAATCCATCTCATGGGCGATTTCGATCCCTGTACTCTCGACGAGTGGATTGAGCGTCTTGATCGCATTGCTTCTGAAGAGCCGCACTTTTGCAATTTCATGCCTCAGATCGAAGCTCGTCGTAAGTTACGTGCTCTCGATCAATCTCCAGTCACTACTTGTCCACCTCGTGCTCTCCTCCTCGTCCTTCCGATGGCAAATAAACCACCTGAGAAAAAACTCGGAGGTGATTCTCCATGAAATTCACATTCATCATCGGCTGCGGCTGCACCAGGGTCGAAGTCAGTTTCGAGGGCAAGTACACTGAACTGATGCGCTCCGCCGCATTCATGCAGGATGTCGTCGATGCCGTCCGCACTGTTATGCGTGAAAGGTGCCAACAGAAAAAGAATAGGGAGCAAAAGCTATGAGAGTAACTTACCTTGTTTTTTATGCAAACTCGGAAATCGCAGTTGTATTTGATGACCAGGCGTTTTGCCATGATCCCTTGCCGAGTAATAGCGATAATTCCGTCAACTGCGTCTTCGATGATCCACCGTTTTTCCAGAATGGTCTTTTCGTTCGCTCCGTTCTCGAAGCGATCGGCACCGTATTACTGAGAATACATATCGAGGAAGCTTTTAAGAATCCAAATTCTAAACCTCGAGCTATTCTGATTCATGCCGATTGAAGTGTCATCAGGGATTGCATCCCTCGAAAATGGTGTGCTCAAACTCCATCTTCATCCCGGTCAGCAGCGCGCATGGGAATCCCAAAAGCGATTCGTCTTTATCCTGGCGGGGACGCAATCTGGCAAAACTTCGTTCGGTCCCTGGTGGTTATTCCGTGAAATCAAAACTCGTGGCGCCGGCGATTATCTCGCAGTCACCGCCAATTATGATTTGTTCAAACTGAAGATGCTTCCCGAAATCCGAAATGTCTTTGAAAATATCCTCGGCATCGGCAGGTTCTGGACCGCTGAACGTGTCCTTGAGATTCGTGATCCCGTCACTGGCGTCTTTCGTGCAAAGTCCTCGTCCGACCGCATGTGGGCACGCATTATCCTCAGATCCGCCGCCGCCGGCTCGTCCAAGAAGGGCGTTTCTGTATCCTCGCTCGAGTCCGCCACCGTGAATGCCGCCTGGATCGATGAGTGCGGTCTGCCTGAGTTTTCGGAAGAGGCTTATGATGCTATCCTTCGCAGGCTCTCACTCACCCACGGCAGGCTGCTCGGCACTACCACTATTTATTACATCAACTGGCTTAAGCACCGTGTTTATATCCCGTTCCTGCGCGGCAACCCCGATATCGATGTCATCCAGTTCGATTCTCTTGAGAATCCTGCGTTCCCGCGTGATGAATACGAACGTGCCCGGCGGGCACTCCCGGCATGGAAGTTCGATATGCTCTATCGCGGCAGGTATGCACGCCCGGCAGGTGCTATTTTCTCCGATTTCAATGAGGAAACTCATGTTGTTGACCCGTTCAAAATCCCGAACGACTGGAAAGTCTATGTCGGCATCGATCCCGGTGCTATTCATACCGCGACCGTGTGGCTCGCACTCAATCCCGCTCGTGGCAAGTTCTATGTCTATCGTGTCACGCTCGAGGGCGGGCTCACTACCCGCCAGCACGCGCAACTGCTGAAGCAGCGTGCACAAAATGAAAATGTTGTGAGATTCTGTGGCGGTGCGCGCTCTGAACTCCAGTTCCGGCTCGACTATCGTGCCGAAGGCGTGCCCATTACCAAGCCGCCATTTACCGACGTCGAAACCGGGATTGATCGCATCATCCAGTTGCTGCGTGAGAAGCGGCTGTTTTTCTTCGCTAATTGCGAACTTCGCACCACTTACTCCACTGAATCTGAATTTCAATCCATTTTCGATGAACTCAATTCTTACTCTCGCAAACTCAATGCCCAGGGCGAACCGACTGAAGAGATAGACTCAAAAGAGAAATTCCACCGGCTCGATGCGCTCAGATATGCCGTCGCCGCAGTTACTGAGCCCCGTCCCGCAACCTTCTTCTCGATGTCCATCCCGCGAACTTCCCGAAAAAGATTTATT
>Ga0209410_1001819_pt1 | contig 10355 bp, 9 predicted proteins | sample Mar14436cmmetaG_FD_184135 | JGI IMG/M metagenome (GOLD analysis project Ga0209410, IMG submission 184135) | Marine hydrothermal vent microbial communities from Guaymas Basin, Gulf of California to study Microbial Dark Matter (Phase II) - Marker... ... | reverse complement strand
CAGATCCCCCAGAAAATATGTAATCTTCCGTACGTGAGGAATGTCCTGTCGTTCAAACTAAACGACTAACCCTGCTATAAGTTCACAAGGGGAACATGCAAAGACACCGTTAGCCTATGTCCGTCTGCATTCAAGGCATGCAGGCGTTCAAGAAGAACGAGCCCGCTGAAGCCATCAAGGAGACTCTAAAGACTACTCTTATTTTCACGGTTCTGCCAGCAATTTTAAAAGGCTTCAGCTCCGAAATACCCATTCTAAAAGTCAGCCACAACCTTCTTATTTATGAGCGAGTTTTAATTTTGGAGGCTGGCTGATATGTCGCTGATTTTAGACATATCCACTTGCCATAATGAAGAGTTTAGATCTCAAAGTCTCATTTGTGGAGGAGAAAAGGCAAATATTATCAGTTCCCTTGATGTCTCAATACTGGTGATGGCAAAAATTCTGAAATGTAATCTTAACGGTTTGAAATGGAGTGTAAGTAGATCCAACAGCTTAGATTCAACTTTGCGTTTTCAACTATCATGTTCCGCGGGTGATTATTAGTGCGGGTCATCATGATTATCGGTGATGGAATGGCTGATCGTCCACTTAGGGAGCTTAATCACCAAACCCCCTTAGAAGCGGCTGAAACTGAGAATTTGGATCGATTGGCTTTAGAGGGCGTCTCCGGTCTACTTGACCCTATATCGCCTGGAATAGCACCTGGAAGCGATGCAGCCAACTTATCTATAATTGGCTACGATCCATACAAGGCATGCACAGGAAGAGGGGCTTTTGAGGCCGCTGGAGCAGGCATCGAACTTAAGCCTGGAGATGTGGCTTTCAGATGCAACTTTGCGACGGTTAATGAGGATTTTGTAATAGTCGATGAGAGAGCTGGTAGAATCCGAGAAGACGCCCTAAAGCTCGCGGATGCATTGAAGGAAATAAGATTAAAGGAAAACTCGGATATTGAAGTCATATTCCGGCATTCTTTTGGTTTTAGGGGAGTGCTTGTTCTCCGAGGCGACCGAATATCCCCTAGTGTAGCTTCGATGATGCCTAAAGCCGGAGATAAAACTGGCATATTTAAACCTTTAGATGCCTCAGTTGAGGCTAAAAGAACCTCAAATGCATTAAATGAGTTTTTTAAAATTTCACATGAACTGCTTAGGGATCACCCTGTCAATAAGAAGCGGAGATCAGAGGGGAAGCCTCCAGCTAATGCCGTGATACCCTGGGGCGCCGGAAAACTTCCTTGTATCAAGCCGTTTCAAGAGAAGTATAAGCTGAAAGCGGCATGCATAGCCGCGGTAAGCCTAATTAAAGGCATCGCCAGGCTGGCTGGCATCAAATTCGTGGACGTGCCTGGAGCTACGGGATATATAGACACTGATACATTTGCTAAGGCCGATGCTGCCTTAAGAGCGATTAAAACTTGTGATATGGTCATTCTGCATGTCGAAGGCCCAGATGAAGCAAGTCATGAGGGTAATATTGAGGGTAAGATCTCTATTATTGAGAAGATAGATTCCATGGTCGGTAGGATAATTGATAATATTGACCTAGACGAAGTTAGCGTTGTATTACTTGCAGATCATACAACTTCAATTAGGCACAGGAAGCATACAGGTGACCCCGTTCCAATCACAATAGCAAGCAGTGAAGTATTAAGAGATGAAATTCAGCGATATAATGAGAGGGAGGCTTGTAGAGGCGGGCTGGGCCGAATTCAAGGGCGACATGTCATGCCGTTAATATTGAACTTAATGTGTAGGCCTGAGGTTCTGGGGGGATGAACCGAATGGATTCGATTTTAAGATTTGCCAGAAGGGAAGTACGTGATCTAAAGCCCTGCATACATGGGGGTGAAGTCTGGGAAGTCATGAGTAGAACGGGTCTAAGAAGGAATGAGATCCTAGACTTTAGTGCAAATGTGAATCCGTTGGGTCCTTCTCCACTCGCACTTGAATCCATCAAAAGTAATCTTGACTGTATTCCTTACTATCCTGACTCAGACTGTAAATTACTGAGGGAGGCGATCGCAAAGTACCTCGGCGGTGTCAGCAGGGAAAATGTGATTTTAGGTAATGGATCAACGGAGATCATCCATCTATTCGCGGAGGTCTTCATAGAAAGGGGGGATTTAGCACTCATTCCAGTGCCTACATTTGGAGAGTATGAGAAGGCAGTAAGGAAGATGGGAGGTAAACCCAGATATATAAGATTAAGTCGCGATTTCCATGTTGATTTGGAATCTTTCCTAAATGAAATGGAAGGGGTGAAGATAATATTTCTATGCAACCCGAACAATCCTACAGGCACGCTGATATTACATGATAGCCTATTATGGATCATTGAGAAAGCCTATGAAGAGGATGCTTTAGTCTTCCTTGATGAGAGCTTCATAGAATTTGTCGATGAGAAGGAACGCTTCTCAATGGTGAGCGAGGTTAAGAATTATCCCAATCTCTTCGTTTTAAGGTCGTTTACGAAGATCTTCGGATTGGCTGGGCTTAGAGTAGGCTATGGAGTTGCCCACAGTGAGGTTGCCAACCTCTTACTCAGAGCAAAGGTTCCTTGGAATGTAAATTGCTTGGCACAAGCCGCCGCTATCGCTGCCCTGAATGATGATGAATACTTAAGAAGGACGTGGAGGCTAATTAAGGATGAGAAGGCATTCTTGCTACGCGAATTGAGGGGGATTAGGGGATTCAAGGTCTTCCCTGCCCACGCAAACTTCATCCTCATAAATATTAGAGATTCAGGTTTCACAGCGGCTGAACTGAAGGAGAGATTGCTGAAGTACGGCATACTAATTCGGGACTGTAGCTCCTTCCGAGGACTCGACGAATATTATATTCGAGTCGCCGTTAGAACAAGGCGGGAGAATGAAAAGTTTATAAAATCTCTAAGAGACATCCTAAATTCCTGAAGGAATGGTTTAGGCATAATGATTGAAGTCGCTGACAGATCGGTTCCTTCAGGTTATTAAGGGAATAAAGATGCCTTTAATGATTATACCTCCATCCGTCATCGATTCATTACTCATTTTTTCCATTGCCTGTTTTATTGATGCTATTTTCGGAGAGCCGCCTGACAGACTTCACCCGACCGTATGGATGGGTACCGTTATAGCCTACTTAGAACAGAAGATCAAAAGTGAAAATCCAATTATTGAAAGGGCAGGCGGAGTCTTGCTGGGCTTACTCGTAATTTTGCTTTTTACGGTTCCCATCCACTTCGCACTTACCGTAATTCACAGTTTTATGGGTCGAGTTGCATACATAATCGCGTCTGCCATGCTCTTTAAGATAACTTTCGCAATAAAATGTATGAAACAATATACTGCTCCTATAGCCGAGGCGCTCAGTAGAGAGGATGAGGCCGAGGCGAGGAAGATTCTGCCTTTCATTGTAAGACGCGATCCAAGCAAGCTTGATAGGCAACATATAATCTCGGCTGCCGTCGAGTCTATAGCCGAGGGAACAGTTGATGGTATAACATCCCCCTTCCTTTACTTTGCCATCTTTGGAGTTGAAGGATCAATCGCTTTTAGAGTGATCAACACGTTAGACTCAATGGTTGGATATAAGGATAAAAGACACATATACGTTGGCTGGTTTTCAGCAAGAATGGATACCATAGCTAATTATATTACGGCTAGGCTTACAGCAATACTAATGATTTTAGCGGCTTTTCTTCTGCATGAAGACTGGCGGGGAGCTTGGAAAATCCTATGGAGAGACAGGAAGAATACTGAGAGCCTCAATGCCGGGTGGCCAATGTCGGCCATGGCTGGGGCGCTGAATGTCCAACTCGAAAAACCTGGCTTCTACATATTGGGGGATGCCGAGGAGGCTCTATCACCTGAACACATCATGAGAGCACTACGAGTAATGGAATTGACTGTCATATTATTCAGCATCCTAATGGTCTTTCCAATCTTAATGGTAAAAACGTTATTTTTGAGTTGCTGGATCTGATGGGGAGGTAAAGGAGCGTGATAAACGTTGGGTCTCTCAATTCCGATTGAAGGTGTTAGCGTGGAATTTAAGAGGAACCTTTTAGTCGTAAGGTCGGAGCGACCGCTAAAAACTTTAAGTTCAGCAGTTTTCAACGGCGGCTTGAGAGAGGTAAACATAATAGTGAACTGCCAAGTTCCAAAAGATTATGACCATGCGGATCCCCAAGGCGACTTAAGACGTGCTATCAGAGAGGCTGGGTTTCCGCCTGATAGAGCCGTAGGCATGATGACGGCTGTAAACATAAAAAACGCCGCTATAGCAACGAAGCGTCATGGCGATTTAACAATAAGCTCTATAGTCACGGCTGGGCTTACAAATGCGATTAGGGTTGGAGAGGTCATCTTCAAGAAGAATGTTGGAACAATAAATGTGATCTTACTGATAGATGGCGATCTCACCAGCGGTTGTATGGTAGATGCCTTAAAAACGGCAATTGAAGCAAAAACCGTGGCGCTTAGGGAGCTGGATGTAAGGAGTTCAGTCTCATTCGAGCCTGCAAGTGGAACCTCCACGGATTCCATAGTAGTGGCATGCACAGGGCATGGAAGAAAATTCAAGTATGCTGGTACGGCGACGGAGATGGGAGGGCTCATAGGAGCATCCGTCATAGAGGCAGTTAAGGATGCCATTAAAAAACAAGATGGCATAATCTCAAATCGGCCGCTAATTAACCGATTAATGGAGCGTGGAATAACGCTTGAAGACTTAATGGATGCAGCCCTGGAGCTTTTTCAGCCTCATCCTGGCATTGAAACGAGAGAGAAGGCTATAAGAATGCTTAGGAGGGGATTCGAGGAGGCATTATCGGATGTTAATGTGGCGGCTCTAGTGATTTCGGGTTTCAGATTGGAGGAAGATGGTGGATATGGATTAATACCGGGTCTGAAGGGCGAGAATTTTAGAAGGGATCCTATATTTCTACTGGCCGATGAGATTTTAGGGATGGCCATTGCAGAATACATTGCAGGCACAAGAGGTCTCTTCGAATTCGTTCGATTCGATAAGATGAAGCCTGGCATACTTAAAAGGCTGGGGCCTGTCCTCGACGATGTCATATGCGGGATAATTGCGGGTGTTTCATCAAACGCGTATAGTGCAGCATTAGAGAAGAAGTAGATCTCAAAGTAGTCCTGCTCATCGCCTGAAACACTAATTCACCGCTCCTATGAAATTAGGCTACTTTTGCGAGCTTAAGCCTAAAAAGGATTATATTGCAAGAGATGGGCAGCTTAAAGTCGATAGCCGATCCAAAGCGTTTAATATTGGGCTTTGTTTAAGTTGAGCGGAAAAGATGGGAATTAACTCAGCAAAATGATGCTTAAGTTACCAAATCCATAAAATTGATGAAATAAATGTGTGAATAATGAATATACATAAGAGTAGAGTCAAATTTATAGTTTTTCAGAAGATAATTTGGGGATGTCCGATGAACATATATCATATGAGCTATACCCCCTACTTTTTAGGAGAGAGGATGGTAAAATTATCATTTAGTAGGTGTAATTTTAGGTGTATAGGATGCATTAGGAGGAAGAGAGAAGGAGATATCTACGCTGATAATGTGGAGTACATGGAGTGGAACTTAGAAAACATAATTAAGAAGATTAGGGAGATCAAGCCTAAAAGGATATATTTGGGGGGATATGAGCCTACATTAGATCCTGACCTAGTAGAAATAGTGAATAAGCTATCTAAGCTGGACGCGCATATAATTCTACTCACGAATGGAAGCCTGTTACGTAGAGATTATATTCATGAGCTGTTGGAGGCTGGCTTAAGAGAGATCATAGTAAGCGTCAAGGCGTTTGATCCCAAAAAGCACTTGTATTATACTGGAAGATCTAATAGGCCTGTTCTAAATGCCATTAAAGAACTATGCAAAGTAGAAGATCCATACTTCCGATTCCAAGTTGAAACATTATTAATTCCAGAAATTAACGATGCAGAAGATATTGAGCGGTTAGCAATGTTCATATCGGAAATTGATAGATCCGTAAAGCTGTTTATAGAGCCTTGGATACCCGTAGTCGATGATTTCAGAGAACCCTCGAAGGAGGAGCTCATAGAGGCAGTTGCGAGAGCCATGAGGCATCTATACATAGTATCATATCACCCTCTCTACTCGGAGATATTAGAGATGAGGAAGAGCAGAAGGAAAGCAACGTTTATAGATGTGCTCCCGAAGGGATGAGTGTTATTGAAACGTAGAGTGCCTTCTATAAGTCTTGCAAGTCCTGTAAAATCGGCTCTCATAATACTATCTGGCTGTAACTTCGATTGTAGAGGATGCATTACCATGGCTAGAGAACCTATAGGTAGAGAGCTCTCAGCAGAAGAGACGGTGGAGCTGGTTCTAAAGGCTGGCAGGTACGTGTGGAACAGCTTACCCGAAAAGGTGATAATTGGAGGTGGAGAACCCACTTTAAATCCCAAATATCTATTGAAACTCGTTGCACTGCTTAAAAGAGTGGACATTAATGATGTTCAGATTAAGACAAATGGATATCTGCTTAATAGCTGGCTATTAAAGGAACTGAAACGTTTAGGATTAATCTCATTTGTAGTTGATGTTAAAGCCTTTACTGGTGATGTTCACGAGTGGTACACTGGCAAAAGCAATAAGAGAGTTTTAAGGGCTATTGAACTATTGGATGAACATAACCTAAAATTCTACGTAAGGATAACACTCATTCCGGGAATAGTCGATATTGAAGAAATCAGAAAAATGTGCATGTTTCTAAGCCATATTGACAAGTCCATCCCCTTTAGGATTTACGGTTTCTCCCCTGAGCACGCCAGAGAGAAGATATCTCGTAGACCGTCAAGAAGCGAGCTGTTAAGAGCCTATAGGGAGGCACAGCTTTACTTAGATGATGTAAGGGTGGGGCCGGATCCGGAGACCTTCAAGTTAGAGTATACTGAAATTAGGGACGATAGCCTCTTAGAGAGATATGCTAAGATCGATGAAGTATCCAGATCATTAAATAGGAATTGGAATATTAAGGGGATTCCTATGAGCCGCATTTTACCATTAAATGGTTAGGAATTGTGAGGATGAGTTCTCACAATTCTAATTTGGAAGATTCGGAGACGAGTAAACTTGAAACCATCAAATAGGATTTGAAGGGAGTGAGGCGTTACTGGCTTAATCATAGGTTTAGAGCGGTCAAGCTAAAGACTTTACCCATAGAATTTCCAAGATGTACCTTCATTAATTGCGGGTTTAAACTGTGAAACATGTATGTAGCAATACTGCCCGCAAATTTTGGGGACAAATACGCTGTGAAGAAGAGTAAAGGAAATGTTTGGGGATTCTATCAACCCTCGAGTAGAAAGCGAGCATCCTGTTAGATGAGCCGACCTCGAACTCATAAACTGTAAGCTAGAAACATGGATCTCCTGAGGAGGCTTACGTCAGAGGGGAATCACGGTTATCTGTGCGATGCATGATATAAACTTAGCCGCCAGATACTGCGATATGCTGATACTTCTGAGTAATGGGAGGATAAGGGCTATTGGAAAACCAGAGGATATCTTGACAAGAGATAACATAAGAGAGACTTTTGGCGTAGAAGTTCTTATAAAAAAGAGTTCTATAACGAATTCTATCTTTATAATTCCATTAGGCACCGCCGCCTCCGTAAAGAAGAATAATCCTAATACTCAAGAAGGCTGCGGTCACATAGATTCTAAATCGGCATAGCCTATTTATATAATTTATTTAGTAAGTTTCTCTCCATGGGATGATGGGTTATGGTGGAGTTTTGGTATCAGCTCCCAGTTACCGCCGAGTTCGATTATATCATGGAATGCGCATTAAAGGCTGAGGAGCTAGGATTCGATGGAGTAACACATGAAGATCACTTTTGGGTCTTGGGTATAGGCTCCGGATGCAGGCCCGAATGCTGGACATTCCTAACGGCGGTTGCTATGAAGACGAATCTAAAGGTGGCGCCGCTGGTCGCCTGCATCCCATACAGATACCCGACTCTCCTAGCAAAGATCATAACTACCCTGGATAGGCTCTCTAAGGGCAGAGTTATGCTCATATATGGTGCTGGCTGGTGGAAGGAAGAGTCTCAATTCTTCGGATACAAGTGGGAGCCGGGAGATGTCAGATTTGAGAGGACAGTCGAAGCGATCAGGCTTATCGAGAGGCTATGGACTGAAGATGAGGTTACCTTTGAAGGGAAATATTATACTGTGAGGAACTGCAGGCTTGTTCCGAGGCCATATCAGAAGCCTCGGCCGCCGATTATATCCGGTGGGATACGCTTTAAAATGAGGAAGTTCGCAGCTCAGCATGATGATGGCTGGGTCTATTACGGGGAAGTCTCGGAGGATAGCATTAAAAAATTCGCTGAGAGAAAGAGGATGATGGATAGATATACTGAAGGAAGAGACTTCAAGTATGGCGTATTCATGCACTTTAGAAAACATCACACCCTAGAGGAGTTAGGGAGGGTGACTGAGGAGTTCATAAACTTAGGCGCTGAGATTATAATATTACGTCTAGACCCGCATGATGAAAACTTGGAGCGACTAGACGAAGTCGCAGAGATAATAAATGTTCTCAGAGGGAAGTATCGCTGAAGCCTATAATGTGGGACTAGTTTAGGGGGCAGATTGCATTGCCAATCCCTATCCCTGCATACTGAAGAGCGCATATATTATGGCGTTTCCAGAAACGGATGCTGCACGAGACTTCGTTCTATCCGCAGGCTTTAAAGGTCAAAAGGAGCTTTCATACTGAATCTACCACTAAAAACAATAAGAATATGGAGTGAGATCATACATGGCGAGTATGGAAAGATATTGAAGGAGTGAGATTATATGGTTGTGGAGTTCTTTGATGCCCCTGTTAAGCGTGTAACTGATGAGCCTAAATATCACTTCTTCGGATACTATGATAAATCTCCATGGGACATACGGGACCATTACATTCTTTCACTTCAAACATCATTTGAGGATCGCCCTCCCAGACCGGAAGATGAAGCCGTTATTGGCATTCTAGATCCAGAGGATAATTATGAATTTAAAACCATAACTGCAACTCACGCTTGGAATTGGCAGCAGGGCTGTATGTTACAGTGGATTCCTGGATCCAAAAACAGGATCATATTTAATGATCGTGAAGATGGAAGATATGTCTCGGTTATACTTGATATTGAAAGTGGAGACTCATATAAACTTGAAATGCCAGTCTACGCGCTCAGTCATGATGGCAGTAAAGCTTTAACCCTTAACTTTTCAAGATTGGCTTGGACAAGACCGGGATATGGATATGTTGGCATTCCAGATCCATACGCTGGGGATAAAGCTCCGGATGAAGATGGCATATACATTCTAGACTTGAGAAGCGGCGAGAGTGAGCTAATAATCTCCTTGGGTCAGATGGCTAGATTTAAGCCAAGATCGGACATGAAGGGCGCGGTTCACTGGTTTAATCATCTACTCTTTAATCAGGATGATGATAGATTCACTTTTCTGCATCGCTGGTCGCATGATCCCGGAAGAACTTGGAGGACCCGCCTATTCACGGCGGATATCGATGGAGGAGACATCTATCTACTGGTTGATGGTAGAGCATCGCATTTTGACTGGCGGGACTCTAGACATGTTTTGGTGTGGGCTTTCATGAATGGAATTGGAGAGCGATTTTTCCTATTTAGAGATAAAAGCGGGAACTTCGAGATAGTGGGAGATGGCATCTTAACCAGAAATGGACATTGCTCATACTCCCCCGATCGTAAATGGATACTTACCGATACGTATCCAGACGAGAATAATATGCAGAGAGTGATGCTTTACAATCCATGCGAGGATAGGCTTATAGAGATCGGAAGATTCTATTCAAAGCCGGAGCTCAGAGGTGAAATTAGATGCGATCTACATCCACGCTGGAGCCGAATGGGAGATAAGATCTGCATAGATTCAACACATGAAGGGACGAGACAAATGTATGTGATAGACGTATCAGAGATCGTAGAGGTCTAACAGCCCCTACATCCGAGGAGATTCTACGAATAGCATAAACATAAAATTCAATTTCTTCACGCTTTTTTAATCAATGCTTAGATGAGAAGATGTGAACTGGATTCTCTCGGAGACGGGCTTAATATAGTCCTGCATTAATGAGACATATAGGACTGTAAGCTATGAGTTAAAAATGGCAGATGTGACTTGGGGCTTAAAGCTCAAGCGCATGTTGGAAGCCGACTTTAGTTGGGGGAATCTAATTCTATTCCATCTCTATCGTCGCTGGAGGCTTAGGCGTTATGTCATAGTAAACTTCAGAGACATCCCGGCATTCTTCCATTATTTCATAGGCTATCTCTTCAAGGC
>Ga0209410_1001818_pt1 | contig 10357 bp, 9 predicted proteins | sample Mar14436cmmetaG_FD_184135 | JGI IMG/M metagenome (GOLD analysis project Ga0209410, IMG submission 184135) | Marine hydrothermal vent microbial communities from Guaymas Basin, Gulf of California to study Microbial Dark Matter (Phase II) - Marker... ... | reverse complement strand
AAAAATCTAGTTAAATATAGTTAAGACAAAATAAAATGAGATATAAAGCATTATTTGTGGCTTCATTTTTGTTGTTTAGCTTTTCCCTTGTGGTTTCAGCGTCACTGGAAGATTGCGAAGAGATTCGCACTCCCGGGGAAAGAGACAGGTGTTATCTAAACAATGCGGTAAACATCAGTGACTGTTTCTCAATAAGTAGAACCTCTACTAAGGAGGATTGTCTGGATAAATTCTTCCAATATTTTGATAAAGAAGAGCAATGCGATGAAATCCCCATGGTACATAGAGGCAGATGTCTCACCTTTGTTCTTTATAACAGGGATCCAAAGAATATCTCCAGTTGCTATTCTCTCCACCACACAGATCAAAAAGATTGCATAGCATTCTACATACAAAAAAACGGGATAAAAGACCTGAACTATTGCCTAAATGTTAAAGAAGAATTCCAAAGGGATTGTGCTTATAGAGCTGCTTCTAATAGGTATGGTTTCGGTCCATTTGTTGAAAATAACAAAAGCGGGCAAGAGTGCCAGAAATATCGGGGAAGGATAAAAGAGGGGTGTGAAGATTATTTCAAACGTGTGGAGGCATCAAAAAAGGTGGTGGGCGCGATATCTGGGCTCTTTGGTTCTATCCTTGGTTCTATTATTACTACCTTCGTTCTTTTTGGTCTTTTTGCATTACTAATAATTGTACTAATAATTGGTGCCATCGTTGTCATAATTGTCCTTTTATTGCGAAAAAGGGATGAAAAGAAAAATAAGGAAGAAAAGAATCAAAAACGAAAGTAATCGATGATAAAAATGGAAACATCCGAAGAAGAAACAAAATCTGAAGCATCAACTACTGGAGTGAAGGATGAGAATCTGATGGCTGCGATTGCCCACGCGGGAATACTTATTACCGTGATTGTGGCATTGATAATATGGTTAACCCAGAAGGACAAATCCAAGTATGTGGAGTTCCAAGCTAAACAGGCCCTGGTTTATCAATTGATAGTGGCAGTTGGATTTACTACACTGTGGATAATTGCGATTATTCTAAGTTTTGTACTTATCGGATTTTTATTAATGCCAGTAATTCTATTGCTAGGTTTAGTCGCAGTAATTTATGGTCTCTATGGGGCCTATGAAACATATCAGAAAAAGGATTTCAGGTATATAGTGATAGGAGATTATCTCTCTAAATAATTCTTTTTCTTATTTTTATTTCTTTATCTCTAAAATCTCCACAGTATATGCTTTTCCTCCCCTATCCAAAATAGATGTAACAATAATGTTTAGTGCCTGATTTACTGCCCTTTGATCCATGCCCGTGACCTCGATAAAAATATCTGTAGTGGATTCACTAACCCTGGTTAATTCGCCGTTGATTATCGGAGGAAAGGAAAGAACATTTTTGTTCTTGTCGAGGATTATAGGGTATCTCTCAAGACCTTCAAGTATCCATGCATAGTCCCTTCCCTTGGGATGTTTTTCCAGAATTTCATTTAGATTTAATTCCTCTTTCATATCCAAAGGGATAAAGGATATCTCAGTGGGATTAACAGCCTTATAGAAAAAAGGTGCCTCTATCCTGGACATATCATGGACTCCTATAGCCACCTTCTTCCTATTTCTTCCGTGAGTGATATGCAACTTTTCCTGAATGTCCATCAGAGAGACTAATTTTTCCTCGGTAAATGAAATTTCTCTAACAATTCCTGCCACTATGAATGGCCTCACTCCATTAACCGATGTATCAACAAAGAGTTTGATCCCAGAATCCTCTGTACTATAAACGGGAAGCCCTTTTTCAATTTCCAAGGTTCCCTTTAATGCCCTTGCAAACCCCACTATACTCAGCATGTCTGATCTGTTCGGAAAGATCTCCATAATTATTTTATCATGGTCTATACTCTCAATATCCACACCCAACATAGAAATTCTATGCGTGAGTTCCCGTGGCTTAAATCTTCTTCCCAGCAATGAGTTGAGTTCCCGAAAATTGAATTCTACGGTGGGCATTTTAATTTAGTTTAATTTAATTTTTTTAATTTATAGGGTTTTCATCCATAATTAATCCAAATGTTGGCCATTCACACAGAGGATATAAAGATCGCATCCCATGACCTGGGTGAGATATGTAGAATTGTCTCTTTTATCCTCCTGGTGCCGATCCCCGTAGCTTTTCTTTGCTCTGAAAGCTATGATCTCTTCATGTTTCTGAGAGAAGCCTCCACATTTCTAATTCCCTCATTTGTTCTGTATCTACTGTACCTTGGGTTCAAAAAGATAAGGGTGGATACTCCACCAAGGACAAAACACACGATGATAACCGTTTCAATCGCATGGTTGATCATCGCATTAGTGGGTTCTCTTCCATATACCCTGAGCGGTACCCTGGATCCAATGGATTCCTTCTTTGAGTCCATGTCCGGCTGGACAACAACTGGGATGACCATGATCCAGTTTCCAGAGAATGTCGATAGGGGTATCCTTTTTTACAGAGGTTTAACACAGTGGGTTGGGGGTGTTGGGATTATTGTATTGGCGTTGGTTGTTTTCATGCGACGAGGGACCATTGCCATGGATTATTATGCATCCGAGGTTGGTGAGCAGAGGATAAAACCGAGATTAAAGAGTACCATATATGAGACGTGGAAGATATACTCCGTTTATACCATAGCGTGCATCATACTATTGTACATTGGGGGGATGAGTATATTCGATGCCGTTACACATTCTTTTTCTGCCCTCTCAACCGGAGGATTTTCAACCCACTCCGAGAACGTTGGATACTTTAATGCGCATCCCAATAGCTTAGTGATCCACACAATATTGATTATCTTCATGATCATAGGTGCCATAAGTTTTTTATTGCACTTCAGGCTGTTTGAGGGGAGGTATGAAGAGATAACCAAGAATATAGAACTCAGGTACATGATCTCAATCCTACTCGTTGCGATACTGATAACATCCTTTTGTCTGTATTCTGCCGATCGGGGAATTTTGGAGACAATCAGGGACAGCACGTTCCATATGGTTGCCGCCATGACGTGTACGGGGTTTTCTATAGCCGATATCGGTAGATGGCCGGATATCCCGCAGACTATCATGATGCTCCTGATGTACATTGGTGGGCTCTATGGATCAACGGCCGGTGGCATAAAAATTCTTAGGTTGGTAGTTATCCTTCAGGTAATTCATCACAGCCTAAAGAGGTTGTTTTTGCCGAAGACTGCCGTCTTGAGGATGAAGATCGGTGGAAAACAATTAGAGGGCAGCGAGATCATCTATGTATTTGGGCTCTCTTCCGTTTACTTAATCGTTGCAATAGTGGGCGGACTGATACTGATGGGTTCCGGCTATACGGGGGTCCAATCCATGTCCCTCAGTTTGTCGGCAATGGGTAATGTGGGGCTTACTGCCGTAAGTGGAGAGCATTTGTTTAGTATAGATGCAGTGGGTGTAGAAGAGAACCTGAGCAAAGGCGTTATCTCGGAAGAATTGAGGAATGCGTTCGAAACTGAAGGATTTTCACTCTCTGGAGATGCCACCATCGGGAGAGAAAAGGGAGATGGATGGAGGATAACTGATGAAGAAGAGACCTATATTATCGAGAAGGAAGATGGAAAGCTAAAGATTTACAGTGAAAACCCTTGGTTCCAGACGCCCGTCACTGGAAAGATCACATTAGCGCTTTTGATGTGGATCGGCAGGTTGGAGGTATTTCCGGTACTTATATTGTTTAGTTCCATAAGATTAAAGAGGAGGTAAAATGGAACTAATCTTATTTCTGGCGGCTTCATTCTTATTTACCCTCCTGGTTGGGATATTGATAGAAAAGATAAGGGTTCCATGGATCTTCGCCGCACTTATTCTTGGGGTTTTATTGGCCGTTCACAATCCGTTCTCAGCTGTCACTTCATCCGATACCTTCAAGTTTATAGCAGGGCTCGGGATGTATTTCCTTCTCTTTATAATCGGTCTCGAGATCGATCTAAAAGAGGTTATAAAGAGGGAGAGATTTATCGTCAAGGCAACACTTTTTATAATTCTTCTTGAGGCTGTTTTTGGAACCCTGCTCGTTCATTTTGTCTTTAACTGCCCCTGGTTGATCTCTATTCTCGTTGCCCTCTCCTTTGCCACCGTTGGGGAGGCCGTCTTAATCCCGATTCTCGATGAATTTAAGATCGTGAATACGGATCTGGGACAAGCGATCATAGGTATTGGTGTTCTGGATGACTTAATAGAGGTCTTTACGATAATCTGGATATGTGTTCTTATTGGATCCGAGGGGGATTCCTTCGGGATTGGCATTACCCTCATCTCCCTCATCCTCTTATTTTTACTTGCATTTGGATTGACGAAGCTGAAGAAGGAGGGGAGAAGATTCGTGGTTCCGGACATAGAGGCATTATTCCTATTTGTTATGTTCGTCTTCTTTCTGTTCATAGGGGTTGGAAAGTATGCGGATGCTTCTCCATTGGGGGCTTTATTGGCCGGGATAGCCCTGAAGAATTTCATTCCCAAGGAGAGATTGGGGATAATAGAATCCGAGGTAAAGACGATGTGTTATGGATTCTTCGCTCCAATTTTCTTTCTTTGGGTTGGTGTATCGGTTAATATAAACTATCTCACCACATATCCGCTTCTAATACTTCTCGTTGTCTCTGTGTCTAAGGGCTCAAAATTGCTGGGAAGCTACCTTATTGCAAGAAGGGAGTTTGGGATAAGAAAATCTATCCTGCTTGGTATAGGATTATCCGTGAGGTTTAGCACATCAATCGTAATCATAAAGATTCTGTTTGAAAACGCCCTAATTGGAGTTGATCTGTATTCTGTTCTGATAGCCTCTAGCATTGTATTTAAATTCATCATTCCATTATTGTTTTCTCAGTTATTGGTGAGATGGGGCATAGCAAGGAAGTAGGGCATTTATTTTCCATAATGAACAATTATTATAAATTATGGTGAATCTGAATTCTAAGGTAAGTAAACTTGGAATGGTTCTGAACATAGAATATATGGGGAAGTGGTTGTTCTATGGAGCACTGGTTGGGACAGCGACTGGTTTTGCTTCTGTGATCTTCTATTTTGGATTGAACTATTGTAGTTCATTCCTTTTGGGGGATATGGCCGGTTTTCATCCACCATTGCCCGGTGGTGAATCCTCTGGACATGAATCTTCCGTGAATGGCATGAATTACCTCCTCCTGATAATTCCGACAATAGGCGGGCTGATCTCTGGAATTATTGTCTATTCCCTGGCCCCGGAGGCGGAAGGGCACGGCACAGATGCCGTTATAAATGCGTTCCACAGACTTAGAGGCAGGATAAGGAAGAGAGTCCCCATTGTTAAAACCCTTGCATCCATGATAACCATAGGCTCTGGTGGATCGGCTGGAAGAGAGGGACCTATTGCCCAGATAGGAGCCGGTTTTGGTTCATTTCTTGGGGATGTATTCAGGGTGGGGGAGGCAGATAGGAGGATCCTACTAATCTGTGGCGTTGCAGCTGGGATCGGGAGTATATTCAAGGCTCCCTTGGGTGGTGCATTATTTGCCATTGCCGTTCTCTATAAACATGACTATGAGGTTGATGCCATAATCCCATCGGTGATATCATCAATTATCGCTTATTCTATTTTCTGTTCTATAGTTGGCTGGGCCCCTGTTTTTACCACACCAGGATATGATTTTACCCATCCCGTAGAACTATTATGTTACGGAGTTATAGGTATCGTCTGCGGGTTAATTGGAATAATATATGTGAGGGTATTCTATGGATTAAGAGATAAGGTTTTCAGAAAGATTAAGGTTCCAAGACATCTTATTCCGGCTATAGGTGGGTTTATGCTGGGTTTATTGGCTCTATTCTTCCCAGAGATTCTCGGCACGGGTTATGGTTGGATTCAGGAGGCTATAAACGGAAATCTGGGATTAACTCTGATGATCATATTGATATTTGCCAAGATCTTGGCAACATCATTCACAGTAAGCTCTGGTGGTAGTGGCGGTGTTTTTGCCCCATCATTGGTTATTGGTGCAATGATCGGGGGTTCTATCGGAAATATCTCTCATTCTCTATTTCCAGGAGTTATTACACAGCCATCAGCCTGTGTTCTTGTTGGTATGGCCAGTTTCTTTGCAGGGGTTGCAAATGTTCCAATCGTAACCCTGATCATGGTCTGCGAGATGACAAACTCCTATTCTTTATTAGTGCCCTTAATGCTGGCCGAGGCAATCTCCTATGTCATTACAAGCAGGTGGGGAATCTACGAAAACCAAGTACCTACAAGGGCAGATTCCCCGGCTCATAGACACGAATTAAGTATTGATATTCTGGAAAAATTGAGGGTAAAGGATGCCATGACGGGGGATGTTATCACGGTTTCACCAAAAGACAAGGTAAGCTATGTTTCATCTTTAATAGACAAATACAAGCATTTGGGGTATCCCGTAATCAGTAAAGGGGATATTGTGGGAATTATAACTGCCAGAGATATAGCAAGTGTTCCAGCGGGTGAGAGGGATACAACAGAGATTGGGGATATATCATCCAATAATCTGGTTGTAGCTTATAGCGATGAAACCCTCTATGATGCCATGCACAAGATGGTTGAGGCTGACATTGGTAGATTGCCAGTAGTAGATAGGAAGAATCCGAAAAAATTGGTTGGGATTCTGACAAAATCTGATATAACTGTTGCGTATGTGAAAGAGGAGGAGAGGATAAGGTGTGCGAGAAGAGATTAGAGATATTCATTAATTCTCCTCTGCCTCAGGATCTCACTCCTCTTTATATATTCACCAATCCTAATTGTCAATCTTAAACTGATATCGTTTAACGCCTCCTTTAGATTGTTGAATCTTTTCGGTTTCTTTTCCAATGCCCTTCTGACATTCTCTCTTACCTCCCATACCCCTACTGGGATTACATATCCCTCGTAGATCTCCCTGAATATTACAACGCGCGCCTGCCTTCTCATTTCATGCAGCTTTTCCGTAACAGCAATCCTTCCCGCGTAATAGCCACCACCCTCCTTCATGGCATAGGCAGTTCTGCCCCTAAAGCCCTCGTATTCCTCCTGGATTACCGGTTTTTCATATGCCATCGTCCACAGCGTTTTTGGAGCCCACGCCTCAAACTGCTCGAACTCCCATCTCCCGGGCATCATTAAGATCTCGAAGTGATTTTCAAGATATGTATTCTCATAGACGAGGAACTCATTGATCTCTGGAAAATCTCTTATTTCCTTCATCAGCTCCCTGGCAATTATGTCATCTATGGCTGTGATGCTCCATCTCGTGGGGACTAATTTTTTCCGTCCCTCAAAGCCAAGGGCGCCAGATGAGAGTACCGTCGTCAGATAATAAACATCAAAATTTTTCCTGTATAACTGAAAGACAGCATCCACCGCCTTAATTTCATCCGAAACTACCGAATCTACCCTCTTCGGAATCTTGGGGTTCTCGGTTATCCGGAAATCTTTTATTACCCCGGATGGGCCCATTGGCTGGCTTATTGGAGAGAACGAGATCTTATAGGTCGGCTTGCTCTTGAATAATACCTCGATGTCCGTGGGTTTTACGGAGAGTGCAAGCTCCCTTGACTGCTCCAAATACCTCGTCCTCTCCTTAATACCCTGCCTCCTCTTGGATCTCACCAGTAGAGAGCGCATCCTGATTATCTCGTCAATGTTTGAGCCATACCATTGCGCGGGATTATCCTGGAGGGATGCGCTTTCGGGGTCAAGGGACGTCATCGGCCCAACAAAGACGTTGGGATACCCCTGGTGGCCTACGAAGATTGAGGGAGACGGGCCGAAGAAATCCTCGGACAGCTTTTCCTTTATTGGAGCCTGTATGCTTATCTTCTGCAATAGAGGACATGGAGAGACCCCGCAGAGGGCCCTGCCACCCTTACAGATGAGACATAGCTCCTTAGATATCGGCCGCATTTTCTGCATTGCCCTTTGGATCTCACAACCCGGTCTCTTTGGATAGAATGCCTGACGATGCATTTGAATTCAACTTTTGTTCGGTTAGATCAACATTATATTCTCTTAATCTCTGCTAAATATCTTTGTAGCGTATTTCTCCTCTTTTTGCCATGCTATAGGTAATCCTCTTTCAACCCCATTGCCCCTATCTTCAGGAATTTTTATGGGAATTATAAATTATGTATCTAAATGCCAAATCCTGCACCTATCTTTCTCATAAGTCTCCTTAGTTTTCTTTCATCACCAATAGATTTCATCATCTTCTTCATCTTTTTGTAGTAGTTCAGTAATTCTCTAACCTCTTCTGTTTTTACTCCAGATCCTTTTGCTATCCTTTCGATTCTTGATCTTTTAATTATCTCTGGGTTCTTCATCTCTTCCTTTGTCATAGAATCCATTGCAATTTTAAATCTCTTTAATTTTTCCTCCTGAATCTGAAGCACGTCTTTTGGGATCTTGACACCAAATGGCAGCATCTCCATTACCTTCTTCATTGGACCAAGCCGCCTCATCTGTTCTATCTGAGAGTAAATATCCTCTAAGGTAAATTTTCCACTCATGAGTCTTTTTGCGGCTTCTTCATCAAATTCAACCTCCTTTGCCTTCTCCAGAAGACCCTGGAGATCACCAAAGCCAATGAGTCTGGAAACGAATCTTTCGGCGTTAAACTCTTCAAAATCATCTATGTGTTCTCCAACCCCTATAAAGTATACCTTGCTGTTGGTAGCTGTGCACGCAGATAATGCCCCGCCCCCTTTTGCACTGCCATCCATCTTTGTTAGTATCACGCCATCCACATTACATGATTTCCTGAATGCTTCTGCCTGTTCTCCCGCCCTCTGCCCCATAGTTCCATCCAACACCAGGAGGGTTTTATCCGGCTTTATCTCATTATAAATCCTGTTTATGTCCCTCATAAGTTCGCTATCCAGTTTGTGTCTGCCCTCTGAATCAATGATGATAAGACCCTCTTTCTTGAATTTTTCTATTCCCCTTTTTATGATGTTTAAAGAATCTTTCTCTTCACTATCACCATAGAATGGTACCTGAATTTCCTCTGCCAATTGTTTTAATTGATCATATGCCGCGGGTCTGAATGTATCGGCGCATATTAACTTAGAATGAAGACCCTTCTTCTTGAAATATCTTCCCAGTTTTGCGACCGTTGTGGTTTTTCCAGAGCCCTGAACTCCCACTAATAGAATTTTATCACCATCCCCGACTTCTAATTTTTCTCCGGTTCCCAGGAGTTTGACCAATTCTTCATATGTAATCTTGATCAGATTTTCCTTTTTTGTCAGCATTCCAGGGGGCTTTTCTAACAAGCCACGTTCTTCAATTCTCTTAGATAATTCAAATACCAATTCTACATTAACATCAGCGGCTAAGAGAACCTTTTGAATCTCCTTGATATACTCCTTTACCGTTTTTTTATCAATCACTACCGCCTTTCTAAGGGCAGTTATAGCATTCTGAAGCCCGGAACTCAGTTTTTCAAAGGCCATTCTCTTTTATCACAATTTCTCAGAGATAATTTCCTTCAGCCTCTCTCTTTCTATCAAACCCTTGTAGGTCTTATCTTCTATTACCAGAGCGGGCGTACTTGAAATATTATGGGTTTTCTTAAGCATGTTCACGATAGGTTCATCTAGATCGGCATTTAAAACAAAAACAATCAACTTATCATGAAAGTTTTTTTCCCTCAATTCGTCCAATATATGTCCCTGCTCAATGCACTCCTGACATGGAACAGAATAAAAGTAGAGAACGACTACTACATTATTCCCACATTTGTCCTTCATGTATCTATTCAGTATCCAGGCTTTGGTAGAGAGAAGGGCATAGTCCCTTCTTAGATCCTCAAAATCCCCTTTCTCGGTCTCCAGTTCCCTGCCTAAATCTCGAACCTTTTTTGTAGTTTCAGATACTAACAAGGAGAGGGAATCACAGCTGAGATCCTCTCCAATTATACTTAGATAGGCATACTCCAGCTGTAGATTCTCCACCCGTCTCTGCAATGATTTTACTTTTTCTTCGGTATAATCCGTCATTGATTTTTCTATAAATAGGCCAGATATGACACCCACTATATAGAAAAACAGGGAAAGTATTGCCGCCACCAAATATATTCTCGATTGTTGCATATTTTAATCTATTTGAATAATAGATTATTAAAATTGTTAAAATAAAATGGATATTCACGGCATAAGTTTTTTATTGTATAACACGTTTTTAATACCGGTAACGTTCTTTTCATTTGTGTACTACATCGTTGCACTGAGGAGTATCCTGAGTAAAGAGGAAAATGAGGATTTTGATGGGGGTGGGATAGACTGGCCTCAAGTTACTATTCAGATACCTACCTTTAATG
>Ga0209410_1001817_pt1 | contig 10364 bp, 12 predicted proteins | sample Mar14436cmmetaG_FD_184135 | JGI IMG/M metagenome (GOLD analysis project Ga0209410, IMG submission 184135) | Marine hydrothermal vent microbial communities from Guaymas Basin, Gulf of California to study Microbial Dark Matter (Phase II) - Marker... ... | reverse complement strand
CTTTTGTACTTATATAATATAATTCTTTATTATTTGATTTACGATAAGCATAATACAGATTCTACAATACATAGTATTATGATAGAAAAATTAATTTTGAAGCTATTTAAACTATTAGTGATTTGTTATGGAGGACGACTTTGATGAGTTTTTTAGAGAATTTGAGAGGATGAGAAGAAAAATTATGAAAGAATTTTTCAAGGATATAGAGTTTCCAGATGTTGAGAAGCTTGAGAAAGACGGTTGGGTGATACAGAGAATAGATAGCCCTAATACTCATGGGTTTGTCGCCAGGAAGATTGTTGTAAATGATCAGTGGGGTAAATCTCCAAAACTTAAAGAGGTAAAGGACGATAATGTTCTCTTTGATATATTTGAAAATGATGATGAATTTAGTATATACGTTGATCTTTCAGGCGAGAAAGAAGAGGATATTCTTGTTTCTGCGGACGAGGATTGGGTAGAGGTTGAGACACCACGCAGAAGGAAGAGGATATTTTTGAAATCTAAGATTGATCCGCAGAGTCTTCAGAAAAAGTATAAGAATGGTGTCCTTATTTTAAAAGTTAAAAAGAAAAAAGCTTAGAAGGTTTTACCACCATACCTTTTCTAACGGCTTCTTTATGACCAGGGGCTTTAAGAACTGTATGTTCTTTTCTACTCCATCCTCTGGCGACATTACTGGATCCTCATGTTCAAATGACATAACGTAGTCGTAGCCGACTTCTATTAGGGCAGTTATGACTCTTCTCCAGTTTACATCTCCCCATCCCGGAACTCTGAACCTCATACCTCTCCCTAGTCTTCTCCATGGACCAGTTGATAGTACTCCATCAGTTGCCACAGCTTCTTTTACAACTTCTACGTCCTTAGCATGCATATGGTAGATTCTATCTCCAAACGTGTGTATGAATACTACGGGGTCTATTAGTTGCCATACTAGGTGACTGGGATCAAAATTGAACCCGAATTCTTTTCTCTTTATTACCTCGATAGCTTTCTTAGCCGTGTAAATATTGTATGCCATCTCTTGTGGATGTACTTCATGAGCAAACTTTATACCATGTGCAGCGAAGTGGTCAAGTATATCACCCCATCTTTCTTCAAACAGCTCCCAGTACTTATCCCACATCTTCTCATATGCTGGTGGGAATATATACCATGCAGCCCAGTTCGGATGACCAGTGAAACCACATACAACTGGAACATCTAACTGAGCAGCAACCTCCGCAGTCTTCTTCATCCTCATAATGCCATATTTCACTTTCTCCTCGGGAGTACCCTTAAACCAATCATCAGTACTCTCATCTAAGGGTCCCAGTACAAGTTGACCTTCCAAATGATTACTTATTGCAGAGATAAACAGACCATATTTTTCTACGAGGTTTTTAACCTCGCCTGCACCGCCACTTAAAACCTTATCTATATTGAGATGATTACTCCCCCTCCAGGCAGCTAGTTCGACAGCCTCATAGCCTAATTTTTTGATATAATCTAATACTTTCTCTAATGGCCAGTCATTGAACGCAACGGTGAAAAAACCTATTTTTAATACCATTGTTTCACCAATTATTAATCTATTAGATATCATTAAAGAAAATTTCTAATCCCTCTGAGTGGTAGAACAGAAGAATTCCGAACGTCTAGCTTTAGAAGAATATATTAAAACAAGACACTTTTACTTGAGTATAGGTTTACGGTTATTCCAAAGATTTTTATTTCCATTTTCCTAACAGGATGGACAGTCCATATCCCTCTCTTCTAAGTTTCATTTCAATATTATTGTTTGCCGTTAGAAACTCTTCTTTATTAATCTAGTCAAAGGTGGCTTGATGGACATTTAAACATTTTAAAGTGAATTGTGTATAATTAATACTTGGTGAGAGAATTGAGTACCCTGAAACGCGTAGGAATAGGAATGCTAGGCTATGCTTTTATGGGAAAATCCCATAGTCATGCTTGGAAGGATATACCTATATTCGTTTGGCCTCCGCCAGCTATTCCCGAACTAGTTGTCATCTTTGGTCGTCATGAAGATAGGGTAAAGGAGGCAATGTTCAGATTTGGGTACAAGAAATACGCTACAGATTGGAGGAAAGTAGTAACTGATCCAGACGTTGAAATAGTAGATAATGGTCTTCCTAATCACTTACATAAGGATCCAACTATTGAAGCTATTGAAAACGGAAAGCACGCGGTTTGCGAGAAACCATTAGGAAGGAACGCTCAAGAAGCAAAAGAGATATATGAGGTAGCAAAGAAAAGCCATGTAAAGACGATGGTTGCTTTTAATTATAGATTTGTTCCAGCAGTCATGCTAGCTAGGAAAATAATTAAAGAAGGACTTCTAGGTAAGATTTATCATTTTAGAGCAAGATACCTGCAGGACTGGATAGTAGATCCTAACTTCCCCCTAGTATGGAGACTCCAAAAAGAATATGCCGGGAGTGGACCTCTAGGAGATCTTGGAAGCCATATAATCGACCTTGCAAGATTTCTAATTGGTGAACCTATAGCGGTTTCAGCACTAACAAAGACGTTTATTGAAGAACGCCCGTTACCTGATAATCCTTCGGAAAAAGGGAAGGTTACAGTAGAGGATGCTTTTGAAGCAGTTATAGAATTTGAAAACGGTGCTATTGGAACATTAGAGGCCACTCGTTTCGCAACAGGAAGGAAGAACTATAACAACTTCGAGATAAACGGAGAAAAGGGATCCATTGAGTTTAACCTAGAAAGACTGAACGAGTTAAGAGTATACCTCGTGGAACCAGACGAAAGAAAGTATCTAGAAGGTTGGAGGACCATCCTTGTTACAGAAAAAATACATCCATACATCGAATGGTATTGGCCACCAGGTCACGTAATTGGTTGGGAACATACATTCATAAATGAACTTGCGCATTTCCTAGATGCTGTAGTAAACGATAAAGATATAGCACCTCTAGGAGCTACTTTCGAGGATGGATATAAGAATAATGTAATATGCGACGCAATACTTGAATCAGCTGAAAAAGGTAAAAAAGTGTTAATTAAATATTAGTTATCCTTTAACTTCTTAAAACTTTCCATTACCCATTTTTCATCTCTTCCTTTGGGAGCAGATATACAAATACTGTTATCCTTGGGCTTCATTTTCTATAGCTGATCTGAAGCCTTTTAAGGTGTCTTCCTGATTCTCCATAAATCCTACTAGAATACCAGCGCTTATGTTCAATCCCTTCAATACTGCTTCGTGAGTGGCTAGTCCTATCCATTCCGTGGGCTTACTATAATGTTTGTGGTAGATCATCTGATTGTAGAGATCTATCCCCAATTCGCCCGTCTTGAAATGCATACTCGTATGCAAGCTTGGGAGTAGCGAATACTGCGGCTGATACTTCAACCGATAAATCATAATTTTTGACGTTTTTATAAACGTACTTAACTATCTCCGTAATCCTATCGGTACGCCACTTGTACCATTTACCATACATCAGTTCAATATATCTTAGTGTGATAGGATCTATACATACCCTTCTTTAAATTTAGTTCTACAATTATTACAGTAACAATAGTCATATTCTGGAAGTATAATGTTTCTTTGGGAACACTGGGATATCTGGATCGTAATCCGCTAGGAAGCATCACATGGGAGTAGTCTAACATAGTCAAAATGTAATCCATCAACATCAAACTTTTGTGCTACTTTCAAAAACGTATCCTTCAAATTCTCCTTTGTCTCCTCACGCAAAGGACATAGCCATCTATAATGGTCTATATAAGGAGACTTACCAATACAACTCATCTCACTCTTATTAACTATATACCTGTCACTATGATTCTTCATAAACGTCTTGTTAGGTATATTTAGATTGACAATCCAAGCATGCACCTTTAGACCATGTTTTTTAGCTTCCTAAAACTAGAAATTAAATTTTTCCCCTTATATCGCTCAGATTGAGATCTAACTCGCTTGGAAATAAAGGCCCACCATCCCCAACAACTATTGGATAAACCTCATTAAATCCTATCTCAACAAGTTCCTTAACAACTTTCTCTACTCCAATATCATACACTCTCAGTGAAGCTAACCAGTACCTTTTCTCATAGTTTATCATTGAGATCATGAAAAATATAATAAAAACTATTCCCGCAAAGTTTTTTAATTCCTAAAAAAATCTAAAACCATGGTCAAAAACGTCGGCCTTATCTTCATAGGGGAAAAAACCTAGAGCAAGGATGGCCATATAAAGGTTTTGACACAGTAGGAGAAGCGAGAATTTTACGAGACATGATAGTCTCCTTGTCAGAAAAGAACAATATATCATTAAACTACAAGACCTTTGAAGTAATATCAAGCTTAGACGAGTTAAACAAGGTCAAAGATGAGATACATAAAATGGACGGATTAATCATAACATATCTTACCACTGGAGGAGTATACGACGTTTTCCGAGAAATAGCGTATTTCAACAAACCTTCAATAATATATGCTCAGCCTTTCAGCGGACATGAATGGAGCATCTTCAGTAAACTAAAAAAGAATACTAGGACTATTATGGTTGCATCCTCCAATATCATGGATTTAATAGATAAGATAAAGCTCCTAGAAGCAGTACTATCACTTAAGAATCTGAGGATACTGCTTATTAAAGATACAAAGGTGAGCAACGAATACCTTAGCAAAATGAGAGAAAAATACGGGGTAGATATTGTTTGTCTAGACCACAATGTACTAAGCAAATACTATGATGATACAGATACTAAAGAGGCTGAGCGCTTAGCTGATACAGTTATTTCAAAGAGCGTAAAAGTTGTTGAGCCTAGTAGAGAAGAAATCGTCAAAGCGGCACGTATATACTTTGCTCTAAAACATATGCTAGAGGATTATAATGCTAAGGCCTTAACCATGGATTGTCTCTCTATGATATATCACAGGGCTATACCGACAACACCATGCCTAGCCTTCTCACTCCTAAACGATGAAGGAATACCTGCAGCTTGCGAAGCAGACTTGAATTCACTCATAACGATGATAATTCTGAAACATATCACTGGGAAGCCTTCCTTTATCTCAGATCCCGTACCAGACTACTCAAAGGGATGCCTTTACCATGCACACCGTACTTCAGCGACAAGATTAAAGGGTATCGGAAGAGAACAGGAGAAGTACTACCTGAGAAACCACGCAGAATCTCTTTCCGGTGTCGCAGTCCAAACACTATGGCCTGTCGGTGAGATAGTAACATCAACCAAAATAGAAACTGAAGAAAACATAATGCTTCTGCACACGGGTAAAATCGTTGACAATGTGTACATTGACAGGGGATGCAGAACTAAGTTCGCCGTGAAAGTGGCAAACGTTAAAAAATTCGTTGAAGAATTTAGAGGCAGACTACACCGTATAATTGTACTAGGCGACTATATGGAGCAATTAAGAGATATTGCCACTCTTCTCGGCCTCGAAGTAATCGAAGAAATATAAAAATTAGATATATGTATATGAGATCTCATATTTTGCTTGAATTCCTTTTATTACTTTTTTCCTTTCTCTGAAGAAGTAGCTTCCAAACTTTGAAATAAGCCGTTTAGCCTCGTCACTATACTCATCTATTAGATTGACTTTCTCTTTTGGATCCCTTTTCAGGTTATACAGTTCGTCCGGCTGTCCCTCAGGCCTTATTATAAGAGACCATTCCTTGTCCCTTATACATCTATCTTCTCCCTCATGGTATCCTATTATAACAGCGTCTCTATGTTCTCTTTCTTCACCTTTAACTATGTCCGCAAAGCTTTTTCCTTGCATAACCCTGTTATTATTACCCAGTCCAATAAGATCTAGTAATGTTGGAAGAACATCGGTGAATTGTATTATAATATCCACAATACGATGTTCGATTTCCGGTGTCCATAATATAAATGGTACCTTAACCAGCTCGTTGTACAACCTGTCTGCTCCCTTCAGGAATTTTCCGTGATCAGCTAATGGGTGACCATGATCTGCAGTCAATACTATTATAGAATTCTCAAAAAGGTTGAGCTCCTCTAATTCGTCTAAGAAATACTTGACCCAGTAATCAACGAATGAAACCTCTCCAGCATATAAGCCTCTAATATAGTCAATCTCCTCCTTTGTAGCCCATTTTTCAGCTAATCCTCCCATAGGAAGTATTAACCTTGGCCCAGTATATGATGGACTGGTATAGGTGTCAAAGCGCTCTGGAGGATCCCATGGTTCATGCGGATCAAAGCTGTCGATCCATAGCAGGAAAGGTTTGTCTTCATGTACATTCTTTTTCAGCCACTTTATAGCTGTTGTAAAGACTTGGCCTGGAAAGTAGTCCTCTTCTTTTTCAAAGTCTTCAGTGTTAGCGAGAAATTTTTCCACCAACCTTCTCCATCTTTCAGGATACTTGTCATTTACATAATCGTCAACTTTCTTTTTCAGAGGCTTATTTGACATATAGGCGTCATATTCTTGTCCTCTTACCCAGATGAATGTATGAAAGCTCCTATGGAAATTCATATTCGGCTTGAATAGGTGATAGGTGTCCGTGATTAGGGCATTCTTGTAGCCCTCGCGTGCCAATATGTCTGCAATAGTAATATCCTTTGGGTAGGGAAGCAGTGGTTGCCAAGGCCTGTACGGCAGAGTAAATTGTCCTGTCATCCATTCTGTCCTAACAGGTATCGTAGGTAGACCACATGGATAAGCGTTACTAAATACAAGAGATTTCTTGGCTAAGCTATCTATGCCTGGTGTTTTACAAGGTTCTACATTCTCGAAAACCTTTTGACCTTTACTATAGAAGCTGACATGATCCTGCCTGAGGCTGTCTAGTACGATATATATAATGTTATATCTCTCCATAGGAGTACATGTAGAAAAAGTCATAATAAACGTTTACTCATTTCGGTATGGCGAGATTCGTTAAAGATTTATCGTTGGACAAATTATTTAAAAAAAGGACGAAGTGGTTTCCATGTTAGTTGATGTACATACGCATATAGGCTATGTTAAATCTTTTGCTTGGAATTTGAAAGGGTATGTCCTAGCTAGGCTTGAGGACCTGCTAGATTATATGAATACGGTGGGTGTTGACTGGGTTATCGTATTGTCCACGCCCGGCTATTCAGACCAATTTTCTAGGATAGTTTCTAATGAAAAACTCTTGAAAGTAGTAGGGAGTGACTCGAGGCTGGTACCTTTTTGTGCACCTGATCCACACTTCTCTAAGGCTGACAAGATGCTTGAAAAACTGGTAAAAATGGGTTGCAAGGGGTTAGGAGAATTTAAAGTTGATTTAAAGATTGATGACGAAAGGGTCTTAAAGGTCTTAGAGAAAGCTGATGAGCTGGGATTACCCGTCTTATTCCACATGGAAGATGATAAATATTTCTATGATATTGATGCACTAGATAGAATACTGGAGAGATTCAGAAACTCCGTGTATATAGGTCATGGGCCAGGCTGGTGGAAGCATATATCAGGTATTGAAAGCAACGAGGCTTATCCTAAAGGAAATATCGTTAAAGAAGGAAAACTTCAAGAACTCCTTAGAAAACATGATAGTATATATGCTGATATCTCAGCCACTTCCGGACTCAATGCATTAAAAAGAGACATCGAACACGCTAAAAAGTTTCTAGTCGAATTCCAGGATAAAATTTTGCTAGGAACGGATTTTCCATGCCTAGCATTTGACGGTAGCCAGTTTGGCCCAAACATGCACCATATTAACTTTCTAAAAAGTCTGGAACTACCTAGTTCAGTACTCGAAAAGATTCTTTATAAGAATGCAGAGAAAATAATAGAAAAAGTTATTTAAGCTTTTTAAGCTCTTCTTTATTACTCTCGATTTTTTCTAAAGCCTTTTCAATATCCTCGAGTTCTTTAGGATCAACATTTAGGACACTACCATGGAACCATAGTCCAGTTTCATAGCATAGTTTCTCAGCATTAGGACAAAGACCCTTAGGATATTCAAGTTTTCCAACTAGTCTCTTAATGCAAGTTGGATGCCTCTCAGGATTACTGAACACGGGGTTACTATAAACAGGCCACATGTAACCCTCAGTTATCGGAATTCCCTCTATTCTCAGTACTTTTACGAACTGAGATTTTGATATTCCAAGTATCTCAGGAACATAATCAACAAGATAAAGATGATAGACATGTTTAACATAAGGTGCTACATACCTAGCATTTACAAAATCAAACTTTGACAATATCTTATCGAGAATTACAGCATTCCTATGCCTCTCTTCTGTTATTTCCAGTAGTCTTTTCAGTTGAACTCCCAAGATAGCCGCCTAGATCTCGGTCATACGGTAGTTCCAACCTAAGTATTCATGGTAATACCATGGTTTGTCCCTTTTCCTTCCATGTTCTCTCAAGGAACACGCCATCTCAGCTATTTTCTCATTATTCGTTGTGATCATTCTGCCCTCACCAGCTGTCATATTCTTTGATTCCTGAAAGCTGAATATTGCAACATCGCCTATTCCACCAACCTTCTTTCCTTTATATTCAGCTAAGTGTGCCTGCGCACAGTCCTCTATAACATAGAGATTATGTTTAGCCGCTATCTCCATTATTTCATCCATTTCGACAGGTTGCCCAGCCAGATGGACTACTATGATAGCTTTTGTCTTATCAGTAATTTTCTCTTTTATCTCCGAAGGATCAATGTTTCTAGTTCTGATATCGACATCAGCAAATACAGGTATCCCATCGTTATGAAATATCGATGTTGCAGTTGCAATGAACGTGTATGGCGTAGTTATTACCTCGTCTCCGACATCTATTCCTATGGTTCTTAGAACAATATCCAGTGCCGCCGAACCCGAGCTGACTGCCACCGCATGATCCACGCCCATTACTGATGCAAATTCCTCCTCAAACTTTGGTACTTGATCTCCTGAGTACATAGATGCAAAAAGTTTACCACTTTCTAGAACTTTTATCACCACCTTCTTTTCCTCATCTCCAATCATCGGCCATTTCCCTAGCGGTTTCCCCCTTATAGGCTTTCCGCCAAAGACTGCTAACTTTTCCATGTTCCCAAAAGATGTTAGATATGCTATTATATTTTATAATGCGTTTTTCGATCTCTTAATTTATATAACAATGTTACCTAGAGTTATTTTAGTGCCAATAATATTGGGAACTTTTATTTTTAAACAAAAAGCTTACATGTAGTTAGATTTTCTTCTCCAATACAATTTTATACCATCTTTTCCAATTGATATTCTTGTGAGAAAATGAAAAAACTGAAAGCTGGTTTGATCGGATGTGGAAACATAGCTAATCTTGTGCATTTGCCGCATCTTGCCAAGATTGAGAATGTTGACCTTACCTGGGTTTGTGATATAGTTGAAGAGAAGGCAAAAGAGGCCTCGAAGAAATACAATGTTCCAAAATACACCACTGACTACCATGAGGTGGTGGAAGATCCCGAAATCGACTTTGTGGTCATCACCACTCCACCTGATATTCATGTTAACATGACGATAGATGCCTTAAAGAATGGAAAACATGTGTTTCTTGAGAAGCCTATTGCCCCTAATTTAGACGACGCCGTAAAACTTTATAACTTTGCTAAGGGAAAAGAGGATCTAAAGGTTTGTCTAGGGTTCTGTCTCAGGTTCCATGGTATGTTTAAATTTGTAAAGGAATTGTTGGATAATGTTATTGGAGAACCTGTTATAATGTGGCGAAACGCTATTGGAACAGCTCTCGGAGTTGCAGCTCCAGCAACATGGGTCTTTGATAAGAAGAGAAGCGGGGGCATGCTAGTCGAGAATGCTGTCCATATTTTTGATGCGTTCAGATGGTTTGCTGGCGAGTATGAATCTGTTGAGGGATATGTGAAAACGGTTACAAGTGGTATTAACATAGAGGATACAGTGGTAGCATCTATGAGATTTAAGAATGATTGCTTTGGCTCTCTGACACAGACCTGGACTGCTACACATAGCTGGGAAGCCTGGGGTGTTGTTGGTAAGAAAGGTACGGTTACCGTGGATGGATATATTTTGGGAAGCATGAGGGTTAGCTGGAAAGGCGAAGCAGAGCGCGAGATCACGATCAAGGAGGATCCAAACGTCATGTACTATAAGGAGATGGTAAGCTTTGTCGATAGTATAATAAATGATAAACCTGTATTCGCTGGTTTAGTGGACGGAATTAGATCAATGGAAGCTGCTATTGCCGTTCAGATCTCCGGAGAGGAAAAGAAGCCTGTGAAACTTCCTTTAGTCACATTATAAGTGAAGAATCTGCTTGGCATTTACTCAACCCTAAAACATTTTTATAATAAGGAATCTATCGAAAAATTCATTGATAATTTTAAAATGGTTTGATTTTTGAGAAAGTTTTT
>Ga0209410_1001816_pt1 | contig 10364 bp, 9 predicted proteins | sample Mar14436cmmetaG_FD_184135 | JGI IMG/M metagenome (GOLD analysis project Ga0209410, IMG submission 184135) | Marine hydrothermal vent microbial communities from Guaymas Basin, Gulf of California to study Microbial Dark Matter (Phase II) - Marker... ... | reverse complement strand
GGTCTAAAAGATGAAGGAGACTGAAAGAGTATAACATTAACATTTAATATCTTAGCAATCTCCCTCGTTCTTTCCCAGGCCTCAAAAACCCCTTTACTCGGCTGGAAAGATCCATATCTTCTATCCTTTAGATCTTCCTTTAGCCTTCTGTATGTTGGAGATGAGGGATGATGAGTAATAAGCTGGGATGCTTTCAGAGTAAACTCAAAACCCTCTGGGGCCTTTTCTCTCCATCTTCTAACCCTCTCAACCCTTGGAATCTGATAAAAGGCTTCCTGAATCTCGATAACCCCAAAATCCCTGAGGTATCTTTCCTGAGACTCGCACCATCCACAGCATCCGATCTTAATGATCATTTCCGGTTAAATAATACGCAATGAGTAGGGGTGTGCAAAATTACTGCACAGCGAAGACCACAAGAAATAATACGATTGGTAGCAAATAAATCTATCGTACCACAATAGGACGATGGAGAAAGAAGAACTGATGTTGATTTTTCAGATGATTAACAAGCGAGATTAGGATCCGAGTGATCCAGATGCAAGAAAAGGAAAGACTAACAAAGGATTTTTGAAGGGTTCAAGTTGCATGTTGGAGGTATTGAAGTTCGATCGGTAAAAGTACTAAAGATCAAGAACCAAAGAGACACGAATACATCTTCAATTAAATTTGCACACTCACATAAATATATAGTCAAGGAATTATAATTAATATAGAATCCCAATATAATAAATTTACACTAAGATGTTCAAGCCAGTACAAATGAGAAAAATCAGGGTCTTGGTATTGGATCATTATTTGGATAGAGTGATGAAGGTACTTGGCAGACTGAGGTCAGTTCAGATAACAAGAATCATGGAGGAGGACATAGAACCAATTTCAAGGGAAAAAATATCTGACTATTCACATATCCTTAATAGAATCTCCCATTTGATAGATGTCCTGAAGATTCGGGATAAGGAGATAAAAAAGGTTCCTATAGATGAGAAATCATCTGAGGAATATATGAGTGACATAGAAAATATGGTCATTGAGATAGAGAAGGAAGTGATACCAATATCAGAAAAACTGAAAAGGATAGTAGAGGAAAAAAATATACTGAAGGATGATGAACTTGCACTGAATTGTCTGGATAGAATTGGTGTTGATGTGAAATGGTTGGGAACATCAGATTTTCTTTATACTACTGCGGGATTTCTGGATTTAGATAAGATAGAAGAACTGGAATCATTGATATGGGAGAAAACCGAGGAAAAATGTCTAATTCTGAAGAAATTATTCCAGGATAGATTCTCAGTAGTTATCGTAACCTTAAAAGAATATCAGAATGATGTCGAAGGAGTTCTGAAGGGACTAAACTTCGATATCTTGGAACCAAGGGAAAAAAATCTAAGGGAGGTAAGAGAGAGACTGAAGTTGATTAAAGAAACCGAAGAAGGACTACAAAGAGACTTGAATAAAATCGGGGATGAGAGATTCAAGGATCTCCTAGTGGCCAGAGAAATAGTTCAGATAGAGAAAAATACTCAAGAGATAATGCTAAACTTTGGAAAGACCGACAGGATTTATGTAATAGAGGGATGGATTCCAACTAAAGATGTAGATGATTTGGTTGAAGAGATCGAAAATGCATCCAAGGGGTATGTTGTGATTCGGATATACAAACCAAAGCCAGATGAGAACGTTCCAGTATTACTCCAGAATCCAAAGATATTCAAGCCATTCGAAAGTATCACGAATATGTTCGGCTTGCCATCATACACCGAGATAGATCCAACACCCATCATGGCAGTAACCTTTCCATTGATCTTTGGTCTGATGTTTGGGGATGTCGGTCATGGCTTTGTGTTAGCATTAGCTGGACTTGGGTTGATCACTCTGAAAAAGGGCAATAAATCCCTCTGGAATTTTGGAATGATTCTATTGTATTGCGGCATACTTGCCATGATATTTGGCTTTTTGTATGCAAGTGTTTTTGGTAATGAGAAGATCTTGTCAAACCTGTACGAAAGCTGGGGTATTGGGCGGACTTATACTATTGCAGGAGGTGAGACATTACGAGCCTTGTGGAGGATTCCCTCACACGATATAGAATATATGATTGGGATTGCTCTCTTTGTTGGTGTACTCCATATGGGTGTGGGTTTGATAGTAAATGCCGTGAATAATGTGCATGAAAAAGGTTTTGGGACCATTGTACACTCCCTGAGCAAGATATGGTTCTTCTGTGGAGAGGTTACTATTATAGCCTCATTATTCAAATTTAAAATTCCTTTCTTTCAGGATATCGCCAGAATGTATCCCTTAATAGGTGCTGCTACCCTAACAGAGACTATTCTTAATCCGATTCTGTTATTTGGAATCTACATCCCAGTTGGATTGATGTTAATGAGTGAATTAATCCATGGACTTCAGCAGTTCAGCATAAAGAAACTATTTGGGTTACTCGGTGAAGGGTTATTCGAGATCTTTGAAACATTTTCCATGCTCCTGAGCAATACCATTTCTTACAGCAGGATAGCTATACTGGCGGTAATTCATGCCATGATGTGTCTGGCGATATATGAAATAGCAGGCATTGAAGCGATATCGGATATATTCATCTTAAGTATCCTAATTATAGCAGGGGGCAATATCCTTGTTCTGGTATTGGAAGGTTTGATCGTTTTTATCCACACAATAAGGCTGCACTTCTATGAGTGGTTCACCAAATTTTATAGCTCTGGAGGAATTGAATACACGCCCTTCAGAATAGAGAGGAAATATACCCAACTAAGTGATCAGGGGGAATGAAACCAATGACTGTAAGAAATGAGATGGTAAGGAAAGGACTTACGCTTGGGGCAGAGTTTGCCTTATCTGTCATTGCTCTAATCTTCTTGGGCTACTTTCTCGGGGCTAAAATAAGCGAATCAATGGCCATGGTCGGTATGATCCTGGGTGCATTTCTTGGATTGGCGCTTGGAACGTATCTATTGATTAAGGCTGTTGAGTAAATCTGAATACCTACCCCTTCAGAATTTCCTCAATAATCTTTGCATATGCGGGTCTTGTTATAAATACTCCAATCAAGACACCCGCCATGGTAGTAAATGCAAAGCCCCTTAACATTCCGGCGACAAAGGCCATCAAGGGTAACATTACTGCGATGGTGGTTGCGGCAGCGGTGAATATTATAAAGAATGCTCTCCTTATCCTTTCGATTAGACTTATTACCCTCCTTTTCTTTATCCCTCTTTCGATTGTTTCGTCTGTAATAACGATCTGATCATCTACTCCGGTGCCAACTGCGGCAATTATCCCCGCTATAGCTGGAAGATCAATCTCCCAATTTATTAGAGAAGCCAACCCCAGAATGATTATGATCTCACTAAGGCCGGTAATAATTACGGGAATTACAATAAATAATTTTCTGTATCTTAAAAATATAACTATGGAAACGGTTATGATTGCAATTATTCCTGTAATGAAGCAATATCTTAAAAACTGTGCACCGAGGGAGGGTGGCACGGTAGACTTTGATTCAATGGATGCCTTTTCTGGAAGATTTCCGGATGTCAGCCAGATCTGATTCTGCTTTATCTCAGCATCTGCCTCCTCTTTTGTTGCCGCACTACCGGTTATCCGAGCATTATAAACACATTCACCCCGTGTGTCGAAATTCAATCTTGGGGTAGTCTTTAACCCAGTCACTTCCTTAATCCAGGAATCTGGACTCTTATTCCCTATCTCCATCCTTTGTGTGTCAATTCCCAGATCTTCTATCATATTCCTTATCTTATCTGGAATCTTGATTTCATTCTCGGCAATTATGGTCTTTGTAAACCCCTTATCTTTATAATTCCTGAATTCTGAAAGGGTCTTATTAATGTCATTTTCATCCAGAACTATTATTGGAATTCTCGATCTATTCTCAATTACCTCCAATGCGGTATCACCAAAGTATATATCCTCTCTCTGTTGTCCGGGGACGAAGGTAGTATTCCCAAGAATGCCATGTAACCCACCACTCATCAGAATTGTTGTATTCTCTGGTCTATCAATAAAGAGATCGACCGGCCTGTTCCTTGGATTATCCTCACCGAAGAATTTTCCCTGAGCAACCCTTCCAAATCTACACGCAGCATCTGGATTAAGTTTAACATTTACATACCATTCAAAGCCATTCCCAACTGGATATGCCCCCGAACCCTCGGTACTCAGATCGACACTTATTTCATCCCCTTTTACTGCCAATTCTCCGTCGATTCTCTGCTCAAACCTTGCCTGCTTCTTTAATATACCCTCAATAACTTTTATCTCCTCTGGTGATGCCTTGGCGATCTTTATCAGGATGAATTGATCACCGTACGGATATATGGGTATGTCCTTCAACCCCATGGCGTTGAGTCTATTCTCCAGTATACCCTTCTCTATTGCCATGACATCCGATGTTACTGGATTCTCTAATTTCAACCACATCTGGATACCGCCCGCAAAATCGATACCATAGTCCAGGCCATTCCCAAAGCCTATCCCCTTATCTTTATTGATTGCGGTGATATTGCTAATTAGAATTAGAGAAATTGAAACACAGATGATGAGTATCCATATCCTTATACTCCTTAAGAGTCTATTAATGGTGTCCATATCTTCTACTTCTAAACTTTGTCCTTCTTTTTCTTTTAAGTATGGGAAATTTACCGCCCTTTTCCTCCACATACCACTTTAATATCCCCGCATTCATAAACCATGTGGTAGCAAGATCCGCAAGTAAGCCCAGTAGTAGAACGGAAGCGATACTCCTAAGGGTGGAGATCTGTGTTAATATACTGGAAATAATAAGGATAACTAACATTACTACCAGTGTGGTTCCAGTCATCGTTAAACCGGTCTTCATGGCACTATCTATCCTTTCATTTATCCTCCCAGTTTTTCTCTTTAAAATTCTCGTGGTTAGTAGAATGTCAGAATCTACGGAATAACCAACTAGCATTAATATTGCCACTAAGGATGCTGGTTCTAAAAGGATTCCAAAGATGCTCATACAACCCATAGCAATTATTGCATCACATGTTGCGGCTAATATTACGGCAATGGAGGGTATAAAATCCCTAAATGCAAAGAAGATTACCGACGCCATTAGTATATACGCAATAATTGCCGCTTTTATCCCTTCACTCCTAAATTTTTCTCCCAGTGTGGGTTCAACTTTACCTATGTTGATGTTCTTCTTCTGCAATTCTACCACTACCTCTTTGTTCAGATAAAAACTCAAGGCGCTTTCCAATTCCTCTTTATCCAGATCTATTGCAGAAATTTTAAGGATATTGGAATCCCTGTCAAATTCTATATCAACCCTCTCTTTAAGTCTGGTACCCAATTTATCCTTCAGCTCTGCTGGTGGTCTTTCGGTTAATTCTACTAATGCTGTGTCGGATTCTCTAAGTTCTCCTATGTATTTAGCGATTATCCCCTCTACATTTTCTGTCTCCACAATCGTAGTAGTGACGATAGTAATCCTATTCATATGGGTCTCGAAATCCTTTCCCATATAAATCTTCAAATCCTCCAAGCCCAGATTCATTAGATCGCTTTCTAATTTGCTTAATGTCAATTGGTCGATGTCCTTTTCAGTCAAGATCTCTATCAGGGTACCGCCCTGAAAATCAATTCCCAGAGGGATTCCCCGAGTAAAAATCAGAAAGATCATTATAATCGAGAGAATAATGGGTACAAAGATTAGAGTCTTATAATTTACCTTCTCGGTAAGTCTGGTGTAGAGATTGTCGAACATGTTTAGTATTTTATACTGATTATTAAAAAATAAGGGAAATAAGGCAATGATACACCCCAAACCCCCTCTATTTTTACCACACTTTTACCTACAATACCATAATTATAACTATCAGTAGTTCCGAACGGAAATCGTAACATTAATTAACATGAAGGGACATCATGAATTATTGAGAAACAATGATGTCCCATAAAAGGCTTTGACAAAATCCTAGATGTAACATTTTTGCAGTTGCGAAAACAACGAATGCTCTGGGATTCGGTTACGCTTGCTATCGGGAAAATCTACAAGAGAAGATGGGGCATCGAAACTGGCTATAGGGTGAAAGGAGACTTCAGGCAAATACATGCTCCAAAAACACATGTGGGTACTGATAAACCTCCTGCACGATTTCGAGATAATCAAAAAGGCCGTTGCCCCTTGTAAAAAGTACAAACCTTCAATCACAACTAGGATAGTGAGGAAGAGTTACGAAAGATGGTTAGTAGCAATGTGTGAAGGAGTTGAAGCATAATCATCGACGTAGAGGAGGATACTTTAACTAAAAAGCAAAAGGAGGGCATATTTATGTCTTTGAAAAGCTAACTTGAACACCAGCAAAAGATGGTGTTTATCTTAGTTTCGATGGTGTTATTCGGAACTACTGAAAAAGAGAAAGATTAAGATTGAGTAACTTTTATACTATTGTTTTAATTCTTCTCTTCCCCTACTTGCTAAACAGATAAACCTAATTTTGCATTTTTTACATGCCTTTTATGAAATTAACGTTTCCCAGATATATTATATGAAGCGCTCATCAATTACTGTTTTTTGATGTTGGTAATTCCTTTGTAACACTCGTTTCTCCACTCCTCAAACTTTATTTTATCACATATTGTAGGGTCCTGTTTGGCTATGCCAACATCTCGGTAGCATACATCTCTGCTACCAAAACTTTTGATTTTCTCACAGAGAGATGCATCTTTTTTAATAACAGCATAGCAGAAATATTTTTTATCCTGATCCAGAATCTTGTCACAGATTGAAAGATCTTGTTTAGCTATACCACCCCTTTTGTAACATTCTTCTTTCCAACTATGACCTAGGATTTTCTCACAAAGTGAAAAATCTTCTTTGGACTCAGCAATATAACTATAACATCCATCTCTCCAACTCTGCTCATGGATTTTCTCGCATAGAGCGACATCTCCTTTCAGTTTTGCGTAACAATATTCTCTGTGTGACTGATGTTGGATACTCTTACAGATGGAAAAATCTTTTTTGTTTATAGCAACCAATTCATAGCATACATCCTTTATTACCTTATCTTGAATATCATCACAGATGGAAGAATCATTTATGGAAATGGCGATATATTTATAACATGTATCTTTAATATCTGTCTGGATTTTATCACAAAGTGAAGGGTCTACTTTGTTTGTAGCAATCTTCCAATAGCATGAATCTTTTTTCTTCTGACCTTGAATCCTATCACAAAGGGAAGAATTGTTTTTAGTTATAGCAAAATGATAATAGCAAGAATCTCTCATACCCTGTATTTGAATCTTGTCACAGATTGAATGATCATCTTTAGCTATAGCAAGCTCTTTGTAACAGTCATATTTATCATATTGTCTCTGGATTTTCTCACAGATTGAGGGATCTCCTTTAGCTATGGCAACGCCATGATAGCACAGATCTCTGTTGTATTCAATAAATGTCTTAACCCTATGACTCTCTTGAGCTTTATTACAAATCAAAGGGTCTTTTTCAGCTACGGCGATCTTATAATAACACTCACCTCGGGTATTCTGATGTTGAATTTTATCACATATCAAAGGATCTTTCTTGGATAGAGCAATGTCCATATAGCAATCATCTTTGGTTCTCTGATTCTGGATTTCATCGCATTTTTGGGAGGGGTCTTCCCTCACAGTAGTACCTGTACTAATATCTGTCTTTTCTTCAACACACCCACTCAACACAATTACAAAAACCATAATAAAAATAAAACTCACGCTCCAATTCGGTTTCAAAAATTCTTTAATTGTTTCCTTATCCATCATTAAATATATATGGCTCTTCTCCCATCTTCTCCCATTTTGGGGAGAAGTTGTATTATTTATTATTTATTAAGTGTTGAAGCAAAAATACTACTTAACTAAGGGAAAAACAACAAAGGCGGTGGGGTTCCTGCTCTTCCTGCATTTCCTATCGTTTTAATATCATCTGATAGAGTGCAGGAAGCCTGCAGAAATCTCATCGTTTTAAAGATAAATCCAAATGCGGTGTTTTAAGCCGCAGTCTCTTGGTTTATGCCGTTATTTCAGTCCAAACTTGGGAGAAGAACTACAAAATTAAATGGTGAAAAAATGTTCCAAAAGGTTGTTATTGGGGGCACATATGATATGATACATAAAGGGCACGAAAAGGTTCTTGAGACGGGATTTCAGATTTCTGAAAGGGTAATAATCGGTTTAACCTCGGATGAATTTGCAAGAAGATTCAGGGTGGAAGAGGTTTTACCATTTGAAGAGAGAAGGAAGAATTTAGAGAAATTCATAGAGAAATTTGGGAAGGAATACAGAATAATTAAGATAGATGATGCGTATGGAATCGCCACAATAGATCCGGAGATCGATTGCATCGTGGCAAGTGAAGAAACCCTACTTAGAGCGAGTGAAATAAATGCCATCCGTTTCAAAAAGGGTCTTCCAAAATTAACCATTGTTGTCGTTCCCATCGTGCTTGCAGAGGATGGGAAGCCCATATCAAGTGATAGGATAAATGCTGGAATAATTGACAAGGAGGGAAAGGTATTAAAATAGAACGAAGAAAATGTTCATCGTAATTGAAGGAATAGATGGCTGTGGAAAGAGTACTCAGGCAAGATTGCTTTTTGAATGGTTAATGGAGAATGGTCATGATGTCCTGCTGACGGCAGAACCTACCAGGAATAGAATTGGAATTTTTATCAGAGAGATCCTCTCTGGCAGTGAAAAGGCGGATCCAAAGACATTGGCATTGTTATTCACTGCAGACAGATATGAGCACTTGGAGAATGAGGTAGGTCCAGCACTCTCTGATGGAAAAATTGTGATCTCTGAACGTTATTTTCACTCAACGATAGCATATCAATCAGCACAGGGGGTTAGCAGAGAATGGTTAAATGATCTGAACTACTTCGTTCTAAAACCTGGGTTAACTATTCTATTGGATGTGAAGCCAGAAATAGCAATTAAGAGAATAAAGAGAACAGAAACTAACGAGATATTTGAGAACAGGGATTTCTTGGAAAAAGTCCATAAGGAGTATCTGAGATTTGATGATGTAAAGAGAGTGGATGCAAATCCCAGACCCGAGATAGTCTTTGATGAAATTAAGGAGATCGTTTCTGAGTTGATTTAATCATATTCCCCTCAATCATCACATCAAATCCAAACTTATTGACAATGTCAACATTAGTTTTTGCGTGCTGGGTTATCTCACTCACTAAGACAGAGCCACCAGCCAATGCTAAATAAGGAACGATCTGATCTGCCATGTATTTATCCAATGAGGCTTTAGAATCAATTTCTTCAATCAGATTCTGAGCGGCCTCTCCCCCAACGGTCTCTGAACTTTTACCCTTCTCTCCCAACGAATCTGCCCCAAGTACAGAGTTCTCCGTTTCTATCCAGAGAGTGATTCCAGAGCCATAGGATAATGCTTTACTATATTCTTGTTTAATTTCGATATCTTGAGAAAAACCCAGCTTTGATAGTTTATTAAAAATCAAGGATCTTGCAGACTTTGCCTGTCTTCTCGCCACCCCTGCCTTTTCCAGATCCGAATGAGCATGTGATATACCTCTTGCGGAGAGGATCTTTCCCCGCTCTGTTAGATTTATCGGTTTTAATCTTTTAACAGGAAAAATTTCCACATTCACTCTGCCACCACCAGCCGGATAATAGCCCCTCCGCATCAGATGAATTTCTGCTTTATATCCAAATCTTCGCAATATGGGTAGGGTAACAAATCTCAGATAGTCAATGGGTGGGCTCCACCTAACATCCGTACCACCTCTAATTTGAATCCTAACCTTATCGGGGGCAAAGATCGCGGGAATCATCAATGCCTGCAGTACTAATGTTATGGAACCTGCAGTTCCAATGTCTATGTCTAACTTTCCAGATTTTATTTCTTGTGGAATAAATTCGATCTCCATAGAATTTACGACGGCATTTTTTAATTCCGCATCGCATAATTCTGCAAGGGAGTTTATAGCATTCAAGTGCTGTGGTCTCAATCCCGGATTGCTTCTCTTGGCTCTTATGTTAAAAATCCTCACCGGTTTCTGGGTTACCGCACTTAAGGCTATTGAGGTTCTAAGAACCTGACCACCACCTTCACCCTTTGAACCATCGATTGAGATCATCGTACTTATTCTTTTCTTTATTCTGATCTACTTATATTAAAAATTCCAATAACTAAACTATAAAATACTATAAAATACTATAAAATTACTATAAGATGCGAAAAAAACTAACTATCGAGTTGGACGAGAATACCCTGAAGAGGATAGATTTAATGATAGATGGAAGGAAGATAAGAAATCGCTCTCAGGTTA
>Ga0209410_1001815_pt1 | contig 10368 bp, 10 predicted proteins | sample Mar14436cmmetaG_FD_184135 | JGI IMG/M metagenome (GOLD analysis project Ga0209410, IMG submission 184135) | Marine hydrothermal vent microbial communities from Guaymas Basin, Gulf of California to study Microbial Dark Matter (Phase II) - Marker... ... | reverse complement strand
ATATCTACCCGTGTCCAATCTGAAAAGGAGTTTCCCACCGTCCAAATTCATCTTCTTTATATCTTCCGGTGTGTAGGATGTTAGATCATCCTCCATTTCGTAGTACGTTCCAGAAAGGCCAGACCTGTTCATACTGCCTATGACTAGTTTTCCATCGAGGAAACCTTTCTTCCCTGCTTCTTTGAACAGGTGGTTTATTATGGCAAGTTCTTCTATTATATCGGGAGTTGCCATAACTCCGTCAACAAAGCCACTTGCGAGAACCCTCACAACCCTTCCGAGGTATTCCAGTCTGTCTCCCATGGCGATCGGATCATCTACAACGCTCGTTACCCTTCTTGCTGGATGATCTGCTGCAAGGAGGACAAGGTATCCATCATCAGTCAGTTTTTTCCTCTTCTTTCTATTTTTCAACTCCTCAATCGCTATCTCTGGATGATTTATTCTTATATCGGTTAACCTGTAGAACGCCCATTCCGGAAAATATTCCCTTGTTGCGAATTTGAACCCGCCTATTCCGTATATAACATCCTGCCAGGTTCTCGCATCATCGAAGAAGGCTTTTGCATGTTGCAGAACAGGAACACTGCCTTCCCTATCGTACGGCCTTATCTCAAAGCCTATAGGTCCTTTGTAACCCATTTCATGGAGTGCTTTCACAAAATTTGCAACATCCCTGACTTTCATGGCACCACCAGGATAAGCAAAACTTGCATGAGAATCTCCATATCTTGGATCGTTGGGATCGAGAACACAATTTCCTATGTGAACGTGAACGAGGTAGGGCATCAGATATTGGAGAACAACAGGAGCTTCAGGTTCTTCGATCTCTTCTTCCACAACCACGTTCTTGATCTCCTGAACGTTCTCATCTTCTCCAATCTTTATATCAACCTTCTTTTTCCTTATGTAGTAGTTCCTCAACAGGTACATATGAGAGAGATCGTAGAGAAGTCCGAATTCCGGTATCTCGTATTCGTCCCTGATCCTTCTTGCTACCTCTATAGCTTCGAAAGTTGGTCCGATAAGTTGGTTTGCGAATCTCCCTCTAGGATCGTTTATCCTGTCGAACATCTCAAGAACAAGCCTTATAGGTTCTCTTTTGAACTCTTTCGCCAAGCTTCTGGAGTATTCTGCAAGTTCCACAATGGATCTTATGAGTGCAAGTTTTGCAGTTTCCCTCACATCGGGTCCCTGATCCCTCCCACTTATGAAGGCAAAGGACACCGCACCGAATTGATACGCTTCCTCTAGAGCTCTTTTCAGCCTATCAACGGCATTTTTTCTTTCAAGTTCATTTATGGAGGATATATCCGCCGGGTCGTATTTCTCTTCGTTCAAAAGTTGAACAGGCTGAGCTCCAAAAAAGATGGTCATACCGGTTTTGGATAAAAAATCTATCGCTTTCTTTCTGAGGGCTGGATCCTTTATCCTCGTAACCTCTATTCCTTTAAAATAGGGATCATCAGCTATTATCTTCAACGAATTCATGAGGTACCTCTCATCGGGTTCTCCCCTGAGCATGGAATCGGTATTCTGCCTTCCTGGAAAGGCCATGAAGTGAACGACACTTATGATGTTTTCGCTGAGGATCATTTTCTTCACCCCCTAGAGGGTCCTTTGTAAAACATTTCGCATATGAAATTTTATCATCCATTTGTAGATTTTATCAAAGAAGATATCATTTATAAACGTAAGAATTCGAAAGAAATCAGAACATAATCGTTAATAATCGTAAATATCTCGGGAATGAATCACCAAGTGGAGTTTTACAAGAGAGGAAACTTATAGTATTTTCAAAACGAGTTCAGAGAATAGTGGGAGGTGTTAATCGATGAAGGCAGTGAGACTACACGCAGACTGGGATCCAAAACCAGATTTTGTCCTCGGGGACAAAGATATAGAGGGAAAACTCACATGGCTCGGCAGCAAAGTGTGGAGGAATCCCAGAGTCGTGATAGAGGAGGTCCCCGAACCGAAGATAGAAAAGCCCACCGAAGTCATCATAAAGGTCAGAGCATGTGGAATATGTGGAAGCGATGTTCATATGGCTCAAACCGATGAGAATGGCTACATGCTATATCCTGGTCTTACGGGATTTCCTGTGACTTTAGGCCATGAGTTCTCGGGAGAGGTTGTGGAGGTTGGATCAGAAGCCATAAACAGAAGGACGAACAAGAAATTTGAAGTGGGAGAACCTGTAACCTCTGAGGAGATGCTGTGGTGTGGTTACTGTAGGCATTGTGCAGATGGTTTCCCAAATCACTGTGAGAACCTGAACGAGCTTGGGTTCAACGTCGATGGGGCTTTTGCAAGATACATAAAAGTCGATGCAAAATACTTGTGGAGTCTGAAAGAACTGGAAGGTGTGTACGAAGGTGACAAACTCTTCATGGCAGGAAGTCTTGTGGAACCAACATCGGTTGCATACAACGCCGTTATAGAGAGAGGGGAAGGTATAAGACCTGGAGACTACGTGGTGATCCTTGGAGGAGGACCAATCGGTCTTGCAGCAGTAGCCGTTCTGAAACATGCAGGAGCTGCAAAAGTGATACTTTCCGAACCCTCGGAGGTGAGGAGGAAGATAGCACTTGAGCTGGGAGCAGACCACGTTATAGACCCCACAAAGGAAGATTTCGTTGAGGCCGTCCTTGAATATACTCGCGGATGGGGTGCAAAGCTCTACCTGGAAGCAACGGGTGTTCCTCAGATAATATGGCCCGATCTTGAAAAAGTCATATGGAAAGCAAGGGGGATAAACGCAACGGTTGTCATAGTCGCAAGAGCAGATGTCAAGATACCTTTAACAGGAGAGGTTTTCCAGGTTAGAAGAGCGAGGATTGTGGGATCTCAAGGACATTCCGGGCACGGTACTTTCCCAAGGGTTATAAGCCTCATGGCTTCTGGTATGGACATGACCAAGATCATATCGAAAACGATCGCCCTCGAAGAAGTTCCAGAATACATAAAGAGGCTTCAGACTGATAAATCCTTGGTGAAAGTCACGATGCTCAATCCGTGAGGTGGTTTGTATGGATAAAGTCAGAGTTGGCTTTGTTGGTGGGGGATTCATAGCGGGGATTCATATGGAGATACTGAGCAGTCGTGATGACGTGGAAATAGCTGGAATAATCGAGCCAGATGAAAACAGGGCAAAGAGCGTTTCTGAAAAGTATGGAGCGAAGGTTTTCGAAAAATTAAAAGATATGAAGGACGCAGGAATAGATGCTGTTTATATAACCTCTCCCAACTTCACGCACTTTCTATATGCTTCAGAAGCTGTTGAGCTCGGTTTTTCCGTGTTCTGTGAAAAACCAATGACAATCAACTACGAAGAAGCCAAAGCCCTTGAAAAACTCGTTGAAGAAAAGGGTGTCACCTTCCAGGTTGGGCATAATAGAAGGTTCGCGTACGTTTACAAATTCATGAAAGAGAAGATAGAGAAGGGAGAGGTGACACCTTACTCTTTTCAGATAAAGATGAACAGGGGAGAGCTCAAGAATCCTCCATGGGTTTCTGACAGGAAGTACACCGGTGGATTTCTCTTCGAAACGACTCTTCACCTCTTCGATATGGTGAGATTTCTGTTCGGGGATCTTGAAGAGATGTACGTTTTTGCTAAAAAGAGTGTCTACGACGATTTGGACGATTGGGCAATCCTCATGAAAACAAAAAGTGGTGTCATAGGAACCTTCACATCGAGTGCTCACACCAGCTGGATGATACCCTTCGAGAGAGTTGAAGTTTACGGAGATCACGTTATGCTTTCAAACGATGAGATGGAAAAGGTTTATTACAGCAAAGGATTGAATTCAGAAGTTGAGATAAGAGATTTCATGAAGGTCGATTTCAAGGATAAATGGGGATACGTTGAGGAGGACAACATATTCATCGATTGTGTTAAAGAAGGAAGAACGCCCCCAGTTACAGTTCACGATGGTGCTAGAGCCATAGAAATAGTGGATGCGTGTTACAAGTCAGTGGAGAGAGGAGATCCTCACGTGTTTTTCGGGAGGTGATAAGGGATGGGAAAATGGAAGATTCCACCTGAAGGAGGACACATGGAAAAACCAACGGGAATTTACTACCAGACCATGACGATGAAGGAGATAAAGGAGAGACTGAAAAAATGTGATCTCATAATAATACCTGTTGGAAGTACCGAAAATCATGGCCCCAACGCTCCAACTGGAGAAGATACCTTCCTTGTGACGAGGATGGCAGAACAGGTCGCCTTGAAGACAGGGTGTACCGTTGCAGAACCCATATGGTACGGTTACCATCCGTACCATCATATAGGAATGCCAGGAACCGTTCCTGTAAAGGACGAAGCTTTCATAGATTATCTTGTAAGTGTTATAGCCGGTTTCTGGAACACGGGTTTCAGAAAGCAAATACTGCTCAACGGACATGGTCAGGAGTTCGTCATACCGGTAGCTATACACAAATTTGCCAAGATTTTCCAGGTACCAGCGATAATAATAAATCTGAACTGGTACCACGCTATCCAGGATAAATTCAAGACCAAAGAAGAAGGTGGGCCATACGAAACACCCTTCATTCACGCAGACGAAGTGGAAACTTCATGGAGTCTCGCACTGTTCCCAGAATTTGTTCATCAAGAATGGGCAGTCGATACTCAACCCCAGGGTTTCTTACCTGAAGGGCATATAGACAAAGCGGGGAATCTTCTCCACAGGCCCATAGCATGGTACGGTCATGTTGGGGGAGGACCGATCGAAGTTTCAGCGTATCCAGAGGGAGTCGTGGGGAAAGCAACCCTTGCCGATGCGAGCAAAGCTAAAGAAGGAGTGGAGGCTCTCCTCGATTACCTCGAGAAACTCGTCAGAGATATAATGGATAGATTCCCGCCAGGAAAACTCCCACCGATAGAGAAGATGACACAAAAGCCGAAAGAAGAAGTAGAGGCAGTGTTGAAGGAACCTTTATCTGAGGGGTGGAGAAACATATATACAATTGGAAATCTCTGGTGATGAAAATCCGGCGCGCTCGCGCCGGATAGTCCATCTGAGGGGGGATGCCTTATGAGAAAGTTTTTCCTCGTGATACTTTTGATCGTCGCAATACTTGGATTTTCCAAGTACACGTTCTACCTGGTGTCCCATGGAGGTCCTGCAGATCCGTTCTGGGGAGTCGTCATGAAAGGTATGAAGGATGCGGCTGAGAAATACGGAGTTGAAGCGATCTACCTGGGTCCTGAGAAGTACTCATTGAAAGAATTCATCGACCTTGTGAACAGTGCCATCGCCAGAAAACCAGACGGTCTTATCGTCACGATAACAAATCCCGTTGCTCTTGATGAACCACTGAGAAAGGCTATAAAGATGGGAATACCTGTTGTCGCAATAAACGTACCGGACACAAGGCCTCCCGAAGAGGCTATACCCTACCTCGTTTACGTTGGCATGGATGAGTATCTAGCTGGAGTCTATGCTGCAAGAAGGATGCTTCAGGAATTCACACCGAAGAGAGCCGTCGTTGCGATTCATGAGCCAGGCCATGCGGGATTGGAAGCAAGGGCCAAGGGTATCATAGACGTTCTTTCTAAGAAAAACATACCCGTTGAGAAACTGGACATAACCACAGATCCAACGAAAGCTCTGACAATAATGAAGAGCTACCTCATGAAGCATCCAGATACCGACGCGATATTCACTCTAGGGCCTCTTGGGGCACATCCTGCCATACAGCTAGTTGAAGAGGAAGGATTGGTGGGGAAAGTTAAGATAGGGGCTATAGACCTAACAACGAAGATAACGGATGCCATAAAGAAAGGGATCGTGATGTTCACCATAGACCAGCAACAGTACCTTCAGGGATACCTTCCCGTTGTATTCCTGTACCTCTACAAAGAGTACGGTCTCATACCACATGAGAAGGTTCTAACAGGACCTTCCATCGTCGATAAGTCCAACGTTGAAATCGTTGAGAAGACCGTGAAAATGGGATACAGATGAAGAAAAGGGGGAGGCTCTCCTCCCCCTTTTAAATCGGAGGGATTGCAAGTGGAGGCTGAAAAGATAGAGGCTGAAGGCTTCTTGATGAAGATACTGAGGCTCAAGGAGCTTGGTGCCATCGTTGGTGTGGGTGTTTTCTTCGTGCTTTTCATGTTCATATCGGAAAGATTTCTCAGTATTGAAAACCTAGCATCCACCTTCACAATGGCTTCAGAGCTTGGAATAGTTGCCATTGGAATAACGATGCTGATGATCTCAGGTGAATTCGACCTTTCCGTTGGTTCGACTTACGCTGTTGTTCCCATGATAATGGCTATAATGATGAATCATGGTGTACCGAGTGGCCTTTCTCTTTTGGTATCTCTGCTTGCAGGGATAGGTATTGGCCTTCTGAATGGTTTTGTAACCCTCAAAACTGGCATTCCATCTTTCATAACAACGCTTGGAACGATGATGTTCTGGAGGGGGATTCTTCTAGCTGTCACCGGAGGATTTCCCATAATACTCGAAAGAAGCAGCAAAATTTTGAAGTTCTTCGGGGGGAGACTCGCAGGGGATTTGAGATACTCTGGTGCCTGGTTCATCGTTCTTGCCATCATTTTTGGCCTCATTCTTGAGAGAACGACCTATGGAAACTGGGTCTTTGCAACGGGAGGAAATCCTGGCGCCGCCAAAGCCCTGGGTATACCGACCGAGAGAGTGAAGCTTGTAAATTTCGTGATGAGCGGCCTTCTTGCTGGAATAGCCGGCATAACCACTTTTGGAAGGTTCAAAATTATAGATCCAACCCTTGGGCAGGGTATGGAACTTGAAGCCATAGCTTCAGCAGTTATTGGAGGATCACTCTTAACAGGTGGTTACGGAAGTATCTTAGGAACTTTCATAGGTGCCTTCATGATAGGTATGGTGAGAAGTGGCCTTGTTCTTGCAGGCGCTCCCGCTTACTGGTACAGAGCTTTCATAGGAGTTATTCTCGTTATAGCAGCAATAATAAACGCGAGGATAAGAAAGAAGGTGGCGGGATGAGTGAATATCTTGTTGAGATGAGAGGAATAAAGAAGAGTTTTGGAAGAGTCCAAGCTTTAAAAGGTGTCGATTTTCATGTGAGAAAGCAGGAGATAGTGGGGCTTTTAGGAGATAACGGGGCTGGAAAATCAACGCTCATTAAGATTCTCGTTGGGTACCATCAACCAGATGAGGGAGAGATATATTTCGAGGGTAAAAGAGTTTTCTTCAAATCCCCCTGGGATTCCAGAAAAGTGGGAATAGAGACGGTTTACCAAGATCTTGCACTCGTCAATTTGATGCCCATCTGGAGAAATTTCTTCCTTGGAAGAGAGATCATCCGAAAAATCGGGCCTGTGAAAATTCTCGATGTTGGGAAGATGAAAAAAATCGCAAGGGAAGTCCTAAGGGACATTGGGATATTCATAAGATCAGCTGATGAGACGGTCGCGTTTCTCTCTGGGGGAGAAAGACAGGCAGTTGCGATAGCAAGAGCCATTCACTTTGGTGCAAAACTTCTCATACTGGATGAGCCGACTGCTTCTCTTTCGGTTGGAGAGACGAGGAAAGTTCTCGAGCACATATTGGAAGCCAAAAAACGAGGAATTTCAGTGATATTCATAACCCACAACATATATCATGTTTACGAAGTGGCTGATAGATTGGTCCTTCTGGAAAAAGGTGAAAAGATCGGTGATTACGATAAGAAAGATGTCACCCCTGAGAAAGTGATGGATATAATAGCTGCAGCAGCTGGGATTACCAAGTAAGGAGGTGGAGAAATGAAGTACTCACTGGTTATATCGACAACAGATGCCTCCTTCGACGCACTCGCTTTCAAAGGTGATCTCATGAAAGGTGTCAAGATGGCGAGAGAGTTAGGGTATGACGCCGTCGAAATCGCGATAAGAGATCCCGAGAGTGTCGATGTGAAAACTTTGACGAGTCTTTTGGAAAAAGAGGCCATGAGAGTTTCGGCAATAGGTACAGGGCAAGCTTTCCTTGCGGATAAACTCAGTCTTTCAAGCTTGGATGAAGAGGTGAGAAAGAGAGCGATTGAAAGGTTGAAGAAACACATAGATTTTGCAAAGAGTGTAGGAGGGCATGTGATAATAGGTTTGATAAGAGGTTTTTTCGGAAAGGAGAGAGAAAAGGCCTACGGAAAACTCGTGGAGTCAGTTAGAGAGCTTTGCTCTTATGCCAAAGAAAAAGATGTTAAACTCGTTGTCGAACCTATAAACAGGTATGAGTGCGATAACATGAACACAGTTGAAGAAACATTAAAGTTTTTAGAAGATGTTAATTGCCAGAATGTTGGACTCCTTCTGGACACCTTTCACATGAATATAGAAGAACCTGTGATAGAAGAGAGTATCAGGAAAGCTGGTGGTAGGTTGTATCATTTCCACGTTGCAGACAGCAACAGATGGGCACCTGGATGTGGCCACATAGATTTCAAATCGATAATGAAGGTGTTGAAGGATATAAAGTACGATGGTTTCGTTTCCGTCGAGTGTTTACCCCTTCCAGGAGGCCCAGAGGAATCTGCAAGGATAGCTTTGAAAACTCTGAAAGGATGTGAAGGTGGTTGATCCATGTTTGCAGAAGAAAGAAGGAGAAAGATCGTCGAATATCTGAGGGAAAGGGGAAAGATAACGGTAAAGGAGCTCTCAAGAGTATTCAAAACGAGCGAAGTGACTATCAGGAAAGATTTGGAGATTCTGGAGAGCATAGGAGAGCTCATAAGGACTCATGGGGGAGCGATCCTTCCCCATGGAACTAGAGCCGAATGGGATTTTTTCAAGAAGATGTCACAACACAGGAAAGAGAAGGAAGAGATAGCGAAAAGAGCTGTTAGCCTTTTAAAAGAGGGAGAAACGATCATTCTGGATAGTGGGACGACCCCTTATTACATAGCGAAAACCATAAAAGAATCTGGATTCGAGAGATTGACAATCGTCACAAACAACATATACATAGCAGAGTTGATACTTGAATCCAGAAACGAAGTGATACTCCTTGGTGGTTATATGAGAGAGCACAGTCTGTCACTCGTTGGGCCGTTCTCGGTGGAGCAGCTTGAAAAGATACATGTGGACAAGGCTTTCCTTGGAACAACGGGATTTTCAGAGAAGGGTTTCATGACACCCAGTATCGTCGAAGCGGAGGTTAAACACAAAATGGTTGAGATAGCAGAAGAAACCTTCATCGTAACGGATTCCAGTAAATTCAAAAGGAAAGCCTTTGCTCTTTTTTGCACCCTGGATGAAGTTGATGGTGTCATAACCGATAGTATGGTTCCAAAGGAAACTGAAAGAATCCTTCTTGAAAGCGGTTTGAGAGTTTTTAAAGTATAGATTAAATGTAGAGGAGGAATAACATGGCTGAATTCATGAATCCTTTCAGTGGAAAGGTTCCTGAAAGAAAGCTCACGAAAGAAGAGCTAATAAGAGCTATAAGGATGGATCTTGCCGCTGAAGAAGAGGCGGTTCACGTTTACATGGCACATGCGGAAGCAACCGACGATCCTCTCGTCAAAAAGGTCCTGATGGATATAGCCAACGAAGAAAAAGTGCACGCAGGAGAATTCCTGAGACTTTTGCAGATACTAACAGGAGATGAAGACGAATACCTGAGAAAGGGTGCGGAAGAAGTCGATGAAATGGCAAAGGAGCTGAAGAAAGAGAAGGAATGATCATATAGCTGATTTATCCTTATATCGACTGATAGGCTCGCCAGCATGTAAGCCTCCTCAAAGGACAGATTCGGTTTCTCTTTGAGCAGCAGCACAGCTTCTCTCGTGACAACTCTCAAAGCTTCTTCCACCTTCCCCATCACCCATGACCGCGCTTGTCAGCTGCACCGGGCTGAAGCCTCGGAGCTTGCTCAACCCTCCCGATGGAGAGGAGCATCAGGCTGGCTGACAAGCAGCCCCTTGAGGCTCTCTTCCCGGGTCTTTGACAGAACTCTGAGCGCTATATTGATCGCCCCAACAATGTCTGCTTGCTCTCCGTATCCACAGTTCTGGCAAACGAATTTCTCTCCGTGGCTGGGACGATTGTCTTTTGAAATAAAACCACAGACAGGGCATGTTTGAGAAGTGTAACTTGGATTAACATACTCGGCAGTGACACCACAGTACAACCTCGCTTTGCACTCTATCTTTTTCTGGAGCGATGCGAAAGGCCACTGCTCTGCCTGACGTCTTGCTTCTTTGTCTTTGTCACGGTAGGTAATACGGTTGGAGCGAATTTGAGTTAGATCTTCAAGAACAAACTTTGCCTGAGGATGAGATTGAACGAAGACGTTGTTTTTGTCCTTTGGAAACATCAAGTTTGAATCGAAGCATTAGCGTCAATTGCATTTTCAATCACATTAGATTGTT
>Ga0209410_1001814_pt1 | contig 10370 bp, 9 predicted proteins | sample Mar14436cmmetaG_FD_184135 | JGI IMG/M metagenome (GOLD analysis project Ga0209410, IMG submission 184135) | Marine hydrothermal vent microbial communities from Guaymas Basin, Gulf of California to study Microbial Dark Matter (Phase II) - Marker... ... | reverse complement strand
AGAATTTTGTCAGGGCACATTCTCGGAGATGGGGATAGATGTTATTGAGGCCATTCGATACTTCGGCTCGAGGAAAAAGATATTCTATGTCCATTTCAGAGATGTGCATGGAAACCCCTATAGATTCCATGAGACATTCGTGGATGACGGGCAGACGGACATGCTGGAGGCCATGAAAGCCTACAAGGAAGTAGGCTACACTGGCGTATTCATAGATGATCATGTTCCACGTCTACCAGGAGATACCGAGTGGGGACATAAATCGCATGCATATGCATGCGGATATATCAAAGCACTCATAAAGGCCGTTAATGCACTAGGCTGAAAAGGCAAAAATGTCCTCTGCATTGCAAGAGCTTACGGTTCAGTCTCCAAAAAAGCGAAATTCACTCAACATAATAGAATTGTCCTATGCTCTTCTGATACTTGTCTAGTTGAGATCCCTCCTTATTAACCCTCGGTCTTTTGGTTTGTGGATCCCTCCTGAAGGTGATTCCCATCTCTCTCAGAAACATATTCATGCCATCTCTTAGGCTCATGGGGGCCTTAGCCAATCCCCTTCTTCCAGGCTCGCCGCTAAATACCATTAGCCTGTCGGCTGCGAAATCCAATACCACAATGTCATGTTCAACGATGAATGCCGTGACATTTCTCTCTTCAACTATGCGCCTTACAGTCTGAACCATCGCTAGTCTTTCTTCTATATCTAGGTAAGCGCTTGGCTCGTCTAGGAGGTATAGATCCGCCTCTCTGGAGAGGCATGCCGCTATTGCCACCTTCTGGAGTTCTCCTCCGCTTAATTCTTTCACTCTTCTATCGAATATTTGGTCTAGATTGAGTGGGCGGATTATCTGGGTTCTATAGAGGCTTGAGGAGAAATTCTCCTTTGCTATGCTCCTTAAAAGCTCCTCCACAGTCCCATCGTAATCCGATGAAATATACTGTGGCTTATAGCTTATCGAAAGAGCATCTTGAACCGGCGGCTCTCCCTCATCTGGCTTCTCAAATCCAGCGATCATCCTTATGAATGTTGTCTTTCCTATTCCATTTGGGCCTAAGATCCCAATTATCTCCCCCTCTCCCACTTCTCCCTCTTCCACATCTAAGATGAAGTCCTCGTAGGTCTTTCTCATATTATCCCATTTTAGCAGAGGGGTCTTAGATGGAACCATGGAGATCGGAGGCTTAACGTGAAATCTTATAGGTTCCCTTCTGAAGCGGAGATTCTCATCTTTAATGTATCCTTCCAAGTAAATGTTTATGCCGACTCTAACTCCATGAACATGAGATACAACTCCATAGACTCCGGGAACTCCATAGAGGACGCAGATGTAATCCGAGAGATAATCGAGGACGGCTAAGTCATGCTCGGCGACAATGATCATCTTATTCTCCTCTCTAAGACTTCTTATCGCCCTTGCAGCTGCGAGTCTCTGTTTAATATCTAAGTAGCTTGAGGGTTCATCGAAGATGTAGACGTCGGCGTCTCGTGATATTGCCGCAGCTAATGCTACTCTCTGGAGCTCTCCGCCGCTGAGAACATCCACTCTGCGAGTCCATACTGCCTTAAGTTCGAGCATATCTGAGATCTCTTCCAATCTGCCCCTTTCATCTATCTTCGATAGTATCTCTCCAACTCTCCCCTTTATTACCTTGGGGATCACATCGACGTATTGGGGCTTATGGATGACTCTGAGCCTGCCCTCGCCTAGCAACTTAAAATATGACTGTAGAGTTGAGCCTCGGAAATGCTCTATGATCTCGTCCCAATCCGGGGGATCGGCGTATCTACCCAAATTCGGCATTATCTCGCCTGAAAGTATCTTTAGAGCCGTTGATTTTCCAATTCCATTCGGCCCAATTAATCCAAGGACGTTTCCGAAGGAGGGAATCGGCAATCTATAGAGCTTAAACATGTTTGGGCCGAAGCGATGAATGCATTCTCCTTCAATCTCGTCTGGTAAATTAACTATTGATATGGCTTTGAAGGGGCATTTCTTCACGCAGATCCCGCACCCAGTGCATATTATCTCTGAAATCTCGGGTTTTTCATTCTCAAATCTTATAGCCTCATTTCCGCTTCTAACCTGCGGGCAGAAGCGCTGGCATGCCCTATCGCATCGATCAGGCTTGCATTTGTCTCTATCAAGAACGGCGATCCTAATCTTTCATTCCTCCAAGGAATCATAGGGGTATTCAGCCCTTTTAATAAATCCATTGATCATCGATGTTAACGGGGAAAAGTAAATAAGCTCTTCTACGAAGATGTAGTCGATATTGGAGGTGAAAGGATTTTTTGGCAGAAGATTTCAATCTTATTGTTTCATGTGCTAGGGGATTGGAGAGTGAAGCATGCTCTGAGATATGGTTTCTACTCGGCGAGGTTGGCGATGAGGATCCAGGGGTTGAGAAGACCGCGGTTTCAGGGCTAGTAGTCGCGAAGACATCGCTGGATCCATTTGAGGCCGTCCGTAGGCTAAGGGAGATGCTGAGAAGGGAGCCATACGAATTTAGATATGCCCTGAAGGTGATTCCTGTTGAGGTGGTCGTTCCTACGAAGCTCAGTAGCATCGAGGAGGCTGCCGCTCATCTATCGGAGAAAATAGGCGCAGATGAGTCTTTCCGCATTACCATCGAAAAGAGACATACTGAGATATCGACGAGAGAGATGATCGAGGCGATAGCGAAGCATATAGATAGAAGAGTGGATTTAGAAAATCCGGACAGGATAGTTCTGGTTGAGATTTTGGGGAGAGTAACTGGTATATCCGTTATCAGGCCGGACGATATACTCTCAGTTGCAAAGGAGAAGAGGTTACTTCATCGCGGCGAGAAGGGCTGATCGCTCAATAAGTATGCTCGTTAAGGCCTTTTTCTCTGATCCCCTAAATGCAGCCTCGATTTCTTCATCCGAAACTCTAAACAGTGCCTTTATCAACTCAAACTTTTCATCTGTAAGTTCAATTACTCCGTCATCTGGTTCTCCCCTATCGCTCTCAGAGATCCTGGAAGCAGCTTGTATGCCTTCCTCTTTGTTCTTTGCTAATAAAACCACGATCATCCTTGAAGAGTCGGGTTTTACGCCTAGCATGTCAATGGCCTTTCTGATCTGGTGCTGTCCAGAAGCGTAAAGCATGATCTCCATTGCCGGGCTTTCCGATATCCTATTTCCCGACTCAAATGAGTTTAGGGCGTTAAGCACAGAAAAATATAAGTGATCAAACCCGGCTATCCTATCGGCGTCGAATACCTGAACCTGACAGTCTGAAGCTGCATCTTTTATCTCATCCAAAAACGAGTTTAAATTCGAGATCTTAACATTTTTGAATCCCATGAATATTACGTGCCATTCCATGATCTTCTTAATTATCATCTCTCATCTTCCAGAAGTAATCTTCGCCTAAAAATCGTTTAGGATCGTAGAATCGCGGTTGTTCATGCGATCTCTTGGAGGGCTCTGAGTCGCTTTATTAAGTTAGGATGTGTTGAGAAGAGCTCGGCGATCTTATCTGCAACCGTCAATTTTCTCCTGATATATCTCTCGATCAGATCCCTCTCAGTTCCCCAAATATTTGCCTGATGAAGTTCTCTAATGTCTCTGTGTGAAGTTTCCGGATCGGCTATGAATAGCATTCTTAGGGAGCTCATGTGACTGGTGCCTCCTATACGCCTCCGTGTTCTCTCAGTCGATTCGACTATCTTTATAAGTCCAATAGATAGTTTTCTAGCTCCGTCCTCAACTATCGATGCGCTATGTCTATCCGCATAATACTCCCTTAGGCGGCTGAGATACAGCGTGAAGAGCGTCAAGATCCAATAGAGGATTATGCTTAGGAATCCTATGAGTGCCATTATCGAAGCATTGCTTCTTTCATCCCGACCGCCCCATGCAGAAGACCACATCAGCGAGTAGCCTATATAATATAGCAGTGCTGGCAGAATCGAGACGAACATCATCACTTGAACATCTCTGTGCTTCAAATGTCCCAGCTCATGCCCAATAACAGCTTCTATCTCATCCCTATCCAGAGTGTTAAGTAAACCTGTGGTTACTGCAACTCTATTTCCAGTTAATGGAGAACCGTATGCAAAGGCGTTTGGTATTGGTATGTTGGCGATCATCAACTGCGGTGGTTTAATACCGCTTTTACGGCTAAGTCTCTCAACGATCTCATAGAGCTCCGGCTCTTCGCTTCTTGAGACCCTTCTGACTTTGTATAGGGCGTCGATGATATGAGGGGCGAAGAGCCACTGTAGGACGTTAAAGAATACTACGAATAGCGCTAATGTGTAGATGTTAAATGCATCTATGAGTGAGAGTATTATCGTGAAGAAGAGTGTTGAGAGGCCGATTATGGCAGCTAAAGTCGCGGCCATCGTAGCCTTAAGCTTTAAGATGCCCATTTCCCATCACACGATAATGAATGAGAACCTTTGGATATATTTTTTGCTATTCCCAGCTGCTTTCGTCGCTCAGAAAATGTATCGATTCCCTCTCCTCTTCAAGGCTTATTGAATTAAGGATATTCTTGATCTCCCTCTTGGATATCTCGGCTAATCTCTCAGAGATCAAACCTAACGATAATGCATCCTCAAGTTTTTCAGCATCGATTCTCTTTACTTCGCCATTTGGCCAAACACATATGTCAGTTTCTAGATCTACATATCGTATCTTCCTTGGGTAAAGCTCGATCGGAGTGTTTATATTGATGTAGGTTCCCTTGTATTCTTCGTCCTTAGAGAAGTATCTTGTTCTAAAGCTTAGATCGCCTATTCTAATTTCACTTATGGCATAGTCTCCTTTATCCTTGTGAACGTTGAGGCCATCATACACGCCCTTACTAAAGATCCTCCTAAGAAGTATCATCTTTCTATCCTCCATGGAAAATCTAACTATCTTTGCCAGTCCGAGGTTAAATGTCTGCCCAGCAATCTTCGCATGCTCCATGCTTATTCTCCATCCGGTTCTAGGGAGGATCCTAGATACATTCTCCCTTAAGAGGCTCTCCACTTCCTCTCTTTCACACCCCTCTCTGAGCATCCTCTCAGCTATATCGACCATCATGGATATTCTGCCGCCGCAGGCCTTATAGTAGTGATGACCTGAGACGGTCGGTGTGACGGTATTCCTGATCTCGTCGAGTCTTCTCTTGGACAAACCGGGAAACTCAATATCTATATGCTCACCTATCATGTTTGATGCTTTGATCATTTGCATCAGGCTTGATTCTCGAACTTGAATCTGCGGGTGCATCATTCCTAAGGAGGCCTGCAGTGATCCCCTGAATATAGCATCGTCAAGTATCGATCGCAAGACTTTAATGATCTCCTTGTAGTAGAACCTGTCTCCAGCAACCGTTATGCCCTGTCGATCCATTCTGTCATGCACGTAAAGATTCGGTTCAACCTCTCCTTTTTTGTTCTCATCTGCAAATCCAAATCTCTCCCTGATGATCTCTGAGGGTTGAATTATCTTAAATCCACTATCCAAGAATATCTTTGTGAGCGCCGTGGAGTATATTCCGCGGATACGCACGCTAATCATTTACTTCGCTCTTCCAGTCACTTCTTGGCAAGAGCGATTAATTCGCCGCGTCTCTCAACATTAAGGGAGACCCCAAGGATCTCCTCCACAAGCCACATATTCGATTCCATATGATCCGTTATCATCCTCGCTAAGTAAATGGATTCCCCATCTGCTAGGGCAATGTATGGGATGAGCATATCTGCTAAGTGTATATCAACGGTAGGCTTAACTTGAATTTCGTCAATGAGGCTCTTCACAGCCTCTCTAGCTACGATCTCGCTTGGCTTTCGGATCTCGCCTATCGAGTCGCTTCCAATTATCACATCAGTATCCGTTTTAATCCATAACACTAGGGAGCTTCCCTTCTGAATTGGATTGGAAAAGTCATTGATGACCTCTATCTTTGGATTGAAGCCTCTCGCCCTGAGAAGCCTCTCAGCCTCCCTAGCCTGCCTCCTAGCAACTCCGCGGTCCGCGAGGTATGTGCAGATCGATACTCCTCTAACCTCCTGTATGTCACCAAACTCCTCGAGTATTAGAGGCTTCAGATGTGGGCAGGGCTGGGTATTTAATGTAACCTCACCTCCACCCCTCGGATAATAGCCATACTTATGAATTTCTATTGAAGCTTCAAGTCCCATACGCTTCAAGACTGGAAGGAAGATGTGTTTAAGGTAATTTATCGTTGGAGAATGGCTTACATCCGTTCCTCCTCTCAAAATGTGTAGGTGGACTGGGCGTTCCGCGAATGCGCAGATTGGCAGCACGGTCATTATCAGCATAGGTATGCTCCCAGCAGTTCCAATCTCAGCCTCTACATTTCCACCTTTAATTCTTCCCGGATAAAACCATACTTCCTGCGAGCCTATGTAAGCTCCCTTAACGTCGGCATTGCATAATCTTGCGGCCGTAAGGACAGCCTCTAAATGCTGAGGCCTCAATCCAGGCCGGCTTCGTTTCTTTCTGATATTAAAGATATGTAGCGGCTCGCCCAGGATGGCTGATAACGCAACTGAAAGCCTTAAAATCGTCCCGCTTCCGCTCTTCTTCGCACCATCTATCTCTATCATTTCTTTGTCTTTCACCTGTCAGATGGGATTATTCGCTCGCCTCATCCATCATATTCGGAGATAATGTTTTTATGTGTTCTGCCTCGTTAGGCTCCTCATTAGAGCTCTTATAGCGTTCTCTCTTCCCATATCGATCAGATAGGGCCCAAGCCTCGGCCCATACGGGGTTCCAAGAAGAATCCTGTATAAGATCTGGAAGAACCTTTTAGGTTTTATGTCATTAGCCCTTGCGATCTCGAAGATCGAACTCTGAATTATATTCGGATCATCTGTTGATCTTAATTTTTCAACTAGTTCAGTAATGGCTTTTCTTTCAATTTCATTCAATTCTATGGTTGCTTCAGAGGTCTCCTCAAAGTCCCTAACCCAATTTAACGCGTACATTATTCTCTTCCTCAGGTCGGGCGTCAATGAATCCTTTAGGTATCCATACCTACGGAGCTTATCCGCGATGAATTGATATTCGGATCCCTTTGGGGCAACGCGGGCCAGTGAGACCAAGAGGTTATATGGCACGTGTATGCTGGGCTTCTTAGGCGGATTCATGAACCAGCAGTATTTGTACAATCCCGTTAGCTTCGTCCTCTCTTTTGGATCTCCGATCTTTCTCCTTCCGAAGTATACGTCCTCAATTTCATCAAGTTCATCCATGTATCGTGGAATATCATCTACGGATACGTTTCGAGTTCCAACAAAGCGTTTTAGAGTTAATAGAATCATAGACTGGGGAGATCCATATTTCAACCATAATTGCGGAGTGAACACGTTTCCCTTCGACTTCGAGATCTTTCTCCCGCCCTTGTCGAGGAACATTTCATATTGGGCATGCATCGGAGGTTCATAGCCCAGTATCTCCCTGCAGATTCTATCATTAACCCTAACCGAATCTGCAATATCTTTTCCGTAAGCCTCAAACTTGATCTCTAATGCACGCCATCTCGCGGCGAACTCTCCAGCTTTCCATGCGAGCTTCCCCTCCCCTTTAGTATAGTCGGCCTCCCCCTCATACCCGCATCCCTTAATCCATTTATGCTTTATCTCCATCCCCTCACATTTATAGAGGATCTTATTCTCATCCGGCAGGAACTTGTATGCTTTCGTCGTGTAAATTCTGCCGCAGGATTCGCAGACGGGAAAGTATGGCAGAACCTCCAGATACTTCTCCTGGCCAGTCTCCTCCTTTACGATCTGTCCGACGCGTTTCGCATTCTCGAGGAGTATACGGATCTCCTCATTCAGTAATCCTTGAGCATAAGCATCCGAGCCCTTAATTAGAGTGTATTCTATGCCGGCTTCTTCTATGGCTTCTATGAGAAGGCTTATCATGTGATCTCCATAGCTCTCATGGCATCCAAATGGATCCGGGATGTCAGTCACTGGAAAACCCAAGTATTTCTTGAGGGAATCTGGCATGCCCGCTGGAACACTTCTAAGTCCATCCTTATTATCGGAGAATAATATGAATCTCGTCTTGAATCCCTGCTCCTTTATTGCTAGGGAAACGGCGTAGTTTCGTGTTACCTCGCTGAAGCTACCAATGTGAGGTATGCCTGAGGCTGCAACTCCGCTTTCGACATTTATGACATCTAATCTCCTGCCGAGCTTACGTTCCCGCTCTATTATTTTGGCAGCTATTTTATCATACCATGTTCCATGACCAATAATCTCTTCTTTCCTCAACGTTGACTCCAACGCTTCCATGTAAACATTCAAGTATGGTTAGCTGAGGCTTAAATAAAGATTTACGATTCCATTAGAAGAGTATATTAGAGAGATGGAGATAAATTAAGAATTGCATCTGCTCCTCCAATAATTGGAGGATGCGTAGATGCAAATACACATCAAAAGAGCTTTAGAGGAGGCCTCGCGTAAGGCAAGAGGCGAGGTCATATTCGCCTCTCTATTCGGTTCCTATCGGAGGGGAGACTGCGACATCCACAGCGACATCGACATCCTCCTGATACATGAGGATCTTGAGAAACAGTATATTCTTGATCATCTGAAGAGTTTAGAATGCGTATTAGGCAGAAGGGTCCACCTAAACCTCTTCGATCTTCAAGACTTTAAGGAAAGAATTGAACGTCAAGATTATCTGATGGCAAGCCTAATTGATGACTCTTCACTCATTCTGGGGAGTAGAGCGGTCTTCGAGAAAGCGAGGAGATCCATTTTTGAGAAACGCTCCTCTGATGCCTCCGTGAGGTTTAATTGGGATATGGGCTTTAAGATGCTAAAACATTTATGCCTGCATCTAGACGATATGCGCAGATTCGGCGCTCGAGGCGGATTTTTGAATCGTGTAATAAATAGCCTAAACGATTACCGTCTTGCACTTGGATATCTCCTCGCCAGTAGGTTAATGCAGAATTGCGGAAGAGGAATCTCCTATAGGCATCTCATAGAGTTGAATGCCAATCCGATATTGAGGGAGATCGGCACCACAGAGAGATTATTAAAGCGTGAGATACCACCCAGCCTTGAATTTCTGAATAAACTTGTAGTCGACATTAAAGCTGAAGCCTGGAGGCTCTTAGAATTTAATAGGCGCCTAAGCGATAAGTTAGTCCTCCCCACCCGCCTACACTACGCCAAAAACTTAGGCGTAATGGAGTTCATTTAGGTTTATGCCCATCTCCTCCCCAATAGTCTTGCTTAGATTCTTTGCTGTAGAAGCCGTCTCCTGTGACCTCAGAATCTTCGGCTCTAGATCGACGATGGGCTGAATCTTTATCTCCCTCACAATGTTCGCGGCGACATTATATTTTATGCCATCATCATAGGTTAAGTGGAGCCTCATCCCTAAGATCAATCTTCCCCTCCTACTGATCCTGTATCTTCCAGAATCCAATCGCCCCTTTAATATGCTAAGTTCATATATATCCTCCATAAAGAATCTCTGCGCATTCTCAACCATGTTTTCAACGAAGAACTTAATCTTTGAATAGAAAGGCTCATAATTTCGAAACATCCTGACGAATCTTATTGTTTCTAAGACTGGAACCTTATGAAATAATCTTGGACGTAGATTGATGAATATAGGCGTTGTTTCTATAGGTTCCATCATAAAATTTTTGAATGGAAAGTCTTATTAAGCATTTTTCAGTATGGATCAAGCGGGAAATTTGATGCTAAAAATTTTTGAATGGTCAATTAATTGTTTATTTATATTATTTTCACATTTACGAAAAATATATAAGTTTCACTGAGTCGATTAATTCTAAACGGGAAAGGGGTGTCGATCTTGTCTGCGTCTGGCATACCGGTCCTCATACTGAAGGAAGGTTCCACTAGAACGAGAGGCAGAGAAGCTCAGCACAATAATATAATGGCCGCAAGGATAATCGCTGAGGCAGTAAAGAGCTCCCTAGGCCCGAAGGGCATGGATAAGATGCTCGTTGACAGCCTAGGGGACGTTACAATCACAAGTGATGGGAAGACTATACTTGACGAGATCGATGTTGAGCATCCAGCCGCTAAGATGATGGTTGAGGTTGCGAAGACACAGGATGATGAGGTTGGGGATGGAACTACAACATCAGTTGTTGTTGCAGGGGAGCTACTAACGAGGGCTGAGGAGCTCCTTGAAAAGAATGTTCACCCAACGATAATCATTGATGGCTATAGAAAGGCCGCTGATAAGGCTCTTGAGGTCCTCGAGAAGATCGCTATTCCAGTAGATCCAACTGATAGGGAGGCTCTAAAGAAGGTTGCGATGACCGCTATGGCAAGCAAGCTTGTGTCGGAGAATAAGGAGCAGCTAGCTGAGATAGCTG
>Ga0209410_1001813_pt1 | contig 10371 bp, 8 predicted proteins | sample Mar14436cmmetaG_FD_184135 | JGI IMG/M metagenome (GOLD analysis project Ga0209410, IMG submission 184135) | Marine hydrothermal vent microbial communities from Guaymas Basin, Gulf of California to study Microbial Dark Matter (Phase II) - Marker... ... | reverse complement strand
ATATACAAAAAAGCGTTTTTTACAATGATGAATTCACTCTTTTAGTACTACCATACGACAAACTGGACAGGGAAAGATATGAGAGCCGCCTGAGAAAACTAAAGGATGGCAGGACTTCAAACATGATTGTTGCAATGGATTTTGATAATAAAATAGGCGTTGTTTATGGCTCTGCATATCAGGGTTCTGTAAAAAAATTAATGTTCACTGTCATGAATTATTTACTCCCCGAAAAAGGCATACTTCCTTTGCACTGTTCTGCAAATGACGGGGAGGGTGGCTCTGCCCTTCTTCTCGGGCTTTCCGGCACCGGAAAAACAACTCTTTCTGCAGACCCCCACCGCGCTCTGCTCGGCGATGATGAGCATGGCTGGAGTGATGAGGGCATAGCAAATTTTGAGAACGGATGCTATGCAAAGATGATAAATATAAAGAAAGAAAAGGAGCCGGAGATATACGATGCAGTCATGCACAGGGACGACTGGAGAAAACATGGGGCAATAGTGGAAAATGCCATGATGTACCCCAACGGCAAATTTGATTTTTCGGACAGCCGGCTGACGCAGAATTCAAGGGCTTCATATCCTCTCACTTATCTCACAAATGTTAAGCCATCTTCAAGAGCTGGTCATCCGAAAACCATTTTGTTTCTCACAGCAGATGCAAACGGCGTCATCCCGCCTGTTGCGAAACTTAACCAAAATCAGGCAATGCTCTGGTTTTTGATGGGATATACAAGCAAACTTGCAGGCACCGAAACAGGAATAGATGAACCTGTCTCCGTTTTCTCTCGCTTTTTCGGTGAGCCTTTCATGCCCCGCAATCCCGATGTCTATGCAACAATGCTCGGAGAAAAAATGAAGAAGCACAGAACTAACGTTTATCTCATCAATACAGGATGGACAGGAGGCCCTTATGGCGTTGGAGAGCGCATAGACATCGACTATACAAGGGCGATGGTGGATGCTGCATTGACCGGAAAACTGGAAAAAGTTTCATACAGGAGACATCCTTTCTTCAAGGTAATGGTGCCCGAGGAATGCCCCGGCGTGCCAAGCAATTTGCTCTGGCCCCGGAACACATGGAAGGACAAAGAAAAATATGACGAGAGGGCAAAAAAAGTGGCAGAGGATTTCAGAAGGCATTTTGAGAAAGCATATGGCAACAAAAACATTGACGAGGAAATTGCGAGAGAATGCCCCGGTGTATAGCCATCAAAAAGAGAGAAGCAGGGGTGAGGAAAGACTCTGCTTATTCTATATCCTTAAATCTCCCCTTCAACTTTTCCATAACTTTTGGAAGCGTTGTGTATTCCATGTCTGCCAGCGGCAGGCGGTGCGGCTCGAAAGGCCCGTGTCTGCGCATATAATCTGCAACTTCTATTGCCTTCTGGCGGGTGTAATCAAAGCCAGGGTCATCGAATAAATCTGCAGGGCCTGTCATCTTTCCGTCTTTTATCTGGAACCCGACGGCAACAACCCTTGGCGGTCCGTCAAAGCGTGTGCATCTCGCCTGCTTCACGGACACAGGCATGATAGGCCCGTTATGCGAGCCCCTCATCCATCCTGAAACCAGATGCGGGAACGCAAAGCCTTCCAGCACTTCTCCAAGGGCGGGCAGCCCCGACTGGGCGCGGACAGCAGCCACAGGATCATCTTTTCCCACATATTCCCCTGCAATCTGGTATAATTTCTCTGTTGAAATCACGGCAACAGGTTCATCTGCAGGAAGCTTCCCTCCCTCCTTTGGGTAAACTCTTTTTATTACAAATCTTGATTTTGCGCCTATGAGGGCAAGGGCATCATACATCTCTTCTGGCATGTCCATGAACACTTTTTTGTGCTCAAGTATGTCCCATATCTCTAATTTAAAACCTGCGTGAAGAGAGGGGTCTATTACAAGACCTGCCGTGTTGAACGGATCAGCAAAAATTTTGAATATTGGCAGATTGAATGCGCCGGGCTCTGTCTTATCCATTAAAAATGCAATGAGTGGCTCAGACTTTCTTTCGGTAAATTCCATTTCCGCCACGCCCGGTCCCAACCCCCTTATGTTGCCGGAAAAGGCATCTTTAAGCAGATCCTGACCTGCTCCGTACAACCCGAGTGATTTCGCTATTTCTGTTGCCTTCGTGAAAGTATTCCAGGCAAGAGAATGAATTTCTTCATTGTTCTCTCCTCTGTGGTGTGTCATCAGTAGCTCAAGGTCGTCACCGCAGTGGGTAACATGAAAGTCTATTAGCAACCCTTCATTTTTTGCTTCTGAAAGATTTTTTTCGGCAACTTCAATAAGCTTCTCATGTACAGAGGAATGCCCCGGGAAACCCCCTACATCTGCTTTTATAATACTAAATGTGGTTTTCATGTATGAGGTAACGAAGTTGAGTTAAAAAATTTTTGCCTAATCTTGTTGCTGGAAGAACATATCCACCATTTTTGAAAACTCGTGGAATGGGATTGTTCTGCCAATTATTTTTTCGGTATATTCCCCGAGTTTTTTGCTCCATTCTGTATCAAACCAAGCAGTATAACCCCATATCCTTGCCTGGGGGTCGATTTTCAATATCCCATCTGTTGTTCTCACTCCGTCCAGCTTCCCTGTTCCTTTCATGTGATTTTCTATCGCTGTCATATTATCCTCACCTGATAAATTCAAATCCATGATGACAAGATCGGGTTTTTTCCCCTCTTCCATCAATTTTCTGTACATCTCTATTCCCTCCTCACCTGTCAGTGCATTGTGGATTTCAACAGGAGTTTTCATCCTTTTCAAATTTATTTCAAGTAGTTCGTGAACCATTGGTTCATCATCAACTACCAGTATTATTTTACTCACGTATCTCACCTCTCTGGGTTACATTTTTCACAACTTTTTCCACTCTTGTTATAGCATGGTAGGCAGACTCTATTTTTTTCTTGCATTCGTCAGGTGCCTCTTCCATGGCCAGGTGGAGATATCCCTTTGCAATCGTTATTGGGTTAAAAAAATAATGGGCCGTATCCATTTTAAATCTTCTCTCTTCCTCAAGAACCCTCTTCATTTCTTCCTCTGCCTTCTTGCGGGCAGTGATATCTATGAGCGATATAATGGATTTTTTAGTTCTGGGGAGCAAATTGACATTGATGAGCATGTGTAAAATCTTGCCATCCTTGCTTATGGCCCTGAATTCATAAGTTGTTGGCACTTTCTCAGGATTATTCCTTCTTTCTTTATGGTACTCAAGCATTTTTTCGAGGTCATCGGGATGGACAAAGCTCGCCCATTTCATCTTTCCCTCGACTTCTTTTTTGGAATAACCACATAATTTTTCAAACCTGGAATTGACCAAAGAAATTGTGCCGTCCTCCTCTGAAATCAGCATTGCCGTTCCTGTATTTTCAAAAGTCGCTCTGTATTTCTCTTCCGATGATTTGAGGGCGGTTATATCTTCGACTGTGCCAACAATGTACTGTATCTCGCCGCTTTCATCTTTTATTGCCCGGGCATTTTCTGAAATCCATATAACGCTTCCATCCTTTCTGTATATCTGTGATTCAAAATTTGTCACCTCTCCCTTTTCTTCCAGCTGCTTTAGGAATTCTTTTCTTCTGTTTGGGTCTGCATATAGCTGGGTTGATATGTCATTCACGCCGTGTATCAAATCTTCCGGGGATTCATAGCCGTATATCCTGGCTAATGCGGGGTTTACAAGCACGTGCTTCCCTTCAAGCGTACTCTTGTATATCCCCATGACGGCATTTTCAAAAATACTTCTGTAGTTTTCCTCGGCAATGAGCAACTTTTTCTCTGCCTCCATTTTTTCTGTTATATCTCTTACAATTGCTTGCACAAAGAATTTTCCTTTTATTTCAATCTTGCTCAAAGAAACTTCGGTATCAAATGGTGTTTCATCCATCCGGATATGCTTCCAGTAAAATCGCTGTGGTTTTCCTTCCAGTGCTGCATTTATTTTTTTGAGAGCTTTTTTCTTAGAATCTTCTCCGTCTGGCTGTTTTTCAGGCGAAAATTCGTATGGGGCATGGCCAATTATATCCTCCTTTCTGCATCCGAACATCTCCACTGTTTTCTTGTTGCAATCTATGAATACTTCCCTTGACATCAAAAAAATCGCATCATTTGCCGAATCAAATAGGGTGCGATACTTTCTCTCGCCGCTTATTAACTTTTCAACCGCTTCCCTCCTCTCTGTTACGTCTCTCATCATGCCCAGAACTCTTACTTCCTTTCCAGGCAGGGGGATTGTATTCACTTCGACATATTTTGTTTTTCCATCTTTGGTTATAATTCTGAATTGATATGAGGGCGGCAATTCCTTTCCTTTCTCTCTTGCATTCTCCCTTTCTTCTATGAGCTTTACATCCTCAGGGTGTATAATATCCCAGAAATTGAAATCCTTGCTGCATACTTCGCCAGCTTTGTAGCCTGTGATTTTTTCAAAAGCAGGATTCACATATTCAAAACCTTCTGGTGTTATTATGTAAATGCCGTCCAGAGCATTTTCGACTAAAGTACGATATCTTCTTTCCTTTTCTTCCAATTTGAACTCTGTTTCCTTTAATTTTGTTATATCCCTAACTACGCCCAATGCATGCGCCTTTCCCTTGTATACCACCTTTGCCATTGATAAATTTATGAAAATTTCTTTTCCGTCTGTCCTCTTTGCTTTTACCACATATTCTTTCTTTAAGAGATTGTTTTTAAGCGCTTCCTTTATGTCTCGTCTTATTTTTTCCGCATCTTCTTTTTCCAGCAAAGTAAGCAAATTTTTGTTTTTCAATTCATCAGCTGATTTTGCCCCGAATATTTTTAAAAAGGCGGGATTTGCATATACAAGTTTATATGAGGTGGCGAGGAATATGCCATCATTTGAATGCTCAGAAATAATGCGGTATATTTCCTCATCTCTCTGTATATAGGATTTTTCTTTTTGTTTAAATGAGGGCATGCCTATCTCCGACTACAAATAAATGTAGCTATAAAGTAATTTCCTCTATTTACTATAAACATTTCGGTATAATTTCATATGCTTTGCCCCTTATATCTCTTCATTCCTGCATCCCTGAGTTTATTTGCTATGGCTTCTGCGCTTTCCGAATAAAAGAGGTGGGTATTGCATTTGCAATCGCTTGAACCAAAATGGGGTACTCCGCTAAATTCATCTTTCATATGAGATGCAATAGAACATTCCTTTCTCTCTCCTTCGATAAAAAACACCATTCTGACCGCGCTTTTTTCAAGCAAATAATCAATGTGCCAGTGCTTCTTTTTATCTTTTCTCAGATGTCTTCTTATGCGGCCATCAAGCCCTCCCATCGCAGAGCCGATATATGCGTAATAACCTTTTTTGAAATTCAGTATGCCTAATCTACCCACCTCTATTTCATCATCTTTTTTCAGCTCTACGATGAGGGCATATGTGCCCTTTCTTGCTTTACCCGCTTTTTTGCTCAACAATTTCCTCTATTTTTTTCACAACCGAGGCAAACGCTTCAGATGCTTTTGTGTCTTTGTTAAGAACAAATGGTTTGCCGGAATCCCCTGATTCCACAATTCTTCCATCTATCGGAATGGCGCCCAGGAAAGGAACCCCTAGCTCTTCCGCGGATTTCTTCCCGCCGCCAACCTTGAACAAATCTATTTCCTTGCCGCAGTGGGGGCATGTAAAGCCGCTCATATTCTCCACAATACCGAGAACGGGCATATTCAGCGTTTTTGCAAACATGACGGCTTTCCTTGAATCAAGGAGTGCAACATCCTGGGGCGTTGTGACAATGAGGGCCATGCCTTTGGGTATCAGTTGTGCTATGCTCAGCGGTTCGTCACCTGTTCCGGGTGGAAGATCCACCACCAGATAGTCAAGATTTCCCCATTCCACATCTCCGATGAACTGCTTTATTGCCTTCATCTTCAACGGTCCGCGCCATATGACGGGTGTGTCTTTATCCTTCAAAAGAAAACCCATGGATATGACCTTAAGATGCGGCGAGACCATCACAGGGTACATGCTTTTCTCGTCGCCTCCTATTTTTTCTTCCTCTATGCCCAGCATTTTCGGGATGTTGGGGCCATGGATATCTATATCAAGCAGACCCACCTCTTTTCCTTCCGCAGACAGGGCAACAGCAAGATTTGTGGCAACAGTGCTTTTTCCAACACCTCCTTTTCCGCTCATTACCACAATCTTATGCTTTATTTTCTCCAGGTTTTTGGCAATATTTTCTTCGGGATTATGATTCATGGACATGGCAATGAACTTGGTATAATAAATTTTTGGTTTTGGTGATGGCATACCCTCATGCTGCCATCCGAAATTATTATAGGGATGTAGCATATATCATAATACAAAAAAGTGATGAAAATGAACCGAAAAGAGGGAAAAATATTGGTTTTGTTTGCAGTTGTAATTATGATTGGGACAGCCTTCAGCGGTTGCATGGGCGGGCCCAAATTTGAGGAGGTTAAGGGCTTCAACATGGATGCAATAGGCAAAATATCATCAGAGAGAGCCATGGATGCCACTCCTGTCATTGCATCCGAGGAAAACTCCTTCTATGCCCTCATAGGAACACCTGTTGCAGAATATTATTCAGGTAATGATAGCCATGTGGCGCCTCTGCTGGTGGAGAATTTCAGCAATCCTTCGCGTTCAGTCACAAGATTTGAGGATATGTATTCGTTCTCAAGCGATATAAAAATAGTCGGTGGCTCACCGGAAGAGGTATCTGTTGACATAGCACAGAAAGTGTGGAAAAAGAGCGATGGTGTTGTTCTCATAGAGGACAGCAAGGAGGGATATGAGCTGGGTGTTTCTGCAACGCCCATTGCTTCTTATCTGAACATTCCTGTTATTGTCACAAACAATACCGACAATGTGAGGGATGTGCTGGACAAGCTTGGAGTGAAATACACGTTCCTGTGCGGTAATATTGAAGGGCATGAGCGTACGTGGAGATTTACCGACGAGCAGCAAATAACCAATTTTCTCATAGACCTTGTTAAAGACAAATTCGGAGGAGTTAAGTATATCACGCTGGCAAATCCGATGGATGCATTCATGCCGAAAGTTTTGAACACAACCTCATTCCACTTTAAAGGGACAGTAGACTCTGTTGCGATTTTGCCATCAACGCTTATATCAACAGCAAAAGGTTTTCTGGAGCCTGGCCATCACAACTTCACTATTCCCGAGGGATACAAATATGCGCTTGTAAAAATAGATCTGACGAATTTGAACTCAGAGGATGTTGAAGACCTCGGAGATTATCTCACCCTTTCTGGCGGGCCTCGCCTTGAGGATTTGCCGCCTGAGCAGCAGATGTACGAACTTGTCCAGATAACCACAATGGCGGGAGTGCCAGAGAGAGACAGCAGCGGTCATATTGTAAAAGACAAGGTGCATTATGAGACCGTGCTTTATGACCGTGATGGCGTAACATTTGACCTAACTGTTATGGGAACATGGCTTGCCCAGAAAGAGGGCAGCTATGAACTTGATGTAACCGTGGAGAGTCTCGACAGCCCGTATGTGCCGATGATGAAAAAGCTTTCTGCAATGGCCCCCTATCTCACAGCATACCGGCAGGGCATAATTCTCGCAAAGCCCGAATTTGCTTTTGCTGCAAACGATAACATTACGGTCAATGGTAAGACCTGCCCTGGTTTCTATGTGCCGCGTAAAAATCCATTGCTGGCAGAAGCGTCCAACGAGCATGTGTGGAAGATTCATGAAATGATAAATGATTTGCTTGGCAATATATCAAACATATCTTCTGACAACCTGGAAGAGCTTAGAAATTATTATCAGGAAAACCCTGTTTACATAGCCCTTGTCGGCGGCGCAACAATGCTACCTCAGTACATATATGAAAATCCCGATACACCCATTGATGACGCAATGGTGATTCATTACTTCGGTTACGGCACACCAAGCGATTTTATTTACGGGGATATAGATCCCAATCCCAGCGACATAAAGAATGATACATACACTTACTGGCCCTACCAGGAGAATGTCATAGGCAGGGTTACTGGATGGGACGTGCAGGACGTATCTGCTTTGATAGCAAGGACGGTATTCTACGAGAAAATTATAGATGGTCTGGGTGACTGGAAGAACAAAGCCACTGTTCAAACAGGTTGCGGAACGGATTTCCAGAAAATACCCGTACTTGAGCAGATAAAGAACATAATAGGGCCGCTGCTGGGCGGCCATACAGGCGACCCGATGAAATTCCCGTCAGGTGCAACACGCTTTTCAGGAGATGCAGTTGCAGCAGAGATAAAGAAAGGAGGATTTGATGTCACCAGAACATACTTTACTCAATCCCAGAGAGTGGGTTACAGCGATGAAGCACTTAACAAAATAAAGACAGCAGGAGTGCTCAACATGCTTTTCTTCCCCAAGTTCGAGATAAAACTGGTAAGCGGCGAGAAGGTTGTAAAGGGCGGGGAATACCAGGAGGAAAGCAATGTGATATATGAAAATGGACATGGAAGCATGCACCTCTACGAGTTCGGTGATGTATTCATGTGGGGACTTGGACTTGGCTATTTCTTCGGACCGTTGATAATGGAGTATGTGGTGAGAATTTCCATTTTTGCAAGTCCTCTGGGCGCTCTCGGTACATACAGTACAAGAGGCGTGGAGAATATGAATCTGGGTCCGTCAACAATGATGATTGAAAGCTGCGTTGTGGGCAAATTCGACGGCATGTATCCGGAGAATAACATAGGGCAGACATATCTCCATGCAGGTGTCAATACACTTGTTGCATCCTCGACATTCACAAACGTGGCAGGCTATCTCAATCCGCGGCCGTTCCAGAACAGCTTCGGCATCATTGCCTACGTCAAAGCATGGTATGACCTGTTGACAAAAGGAGAGTACCCAAGAGATAACTTCGGCATCATAATTCACACCGACTTCCTGAATGATTTGATAGAAAATAACACAGATGTCGGAATAGCTTTCAGGGACGCCAGAAACAGATATCTCCCGCAGGACGCAAACAGCACATTTCTGTGGGTGCCGCCGCTCAAAGGTTTCAATGGCGGGGTGCTGAAACCGTCTTCGCAGGGAACAAGAGTGCTGGATAAGAAATACAACACTTTCCTGGAATACGATTTGTTCGGAGACCCAGCATTCAATCCATATCAGCCGGTGAACAACGGCTGATTTTGGCAGGGTGCATAAGCGAGGCAAAAAGGCATAAGATATTATCGTTCTCCGGTAACTTCCCGGTAAATGGCTTGATATCACTCGCATCTAAAGCAGACATAATTCTGTGCACCCCAATGATAAGAAATGCGCTATTCCTTCTTTGATATAGTTCTAATCAATATTATAAGGATTAACAGAAATGCCATCAATACTGCTCCGCCAGGGACAACGAATGGCCGTTTAACGACTAATGCAAATATCAGCCAAATGATAAGCAAGGCAATATCTGCAACAATCAATAAAGCTATTAGTGTAGAGTTGACTTCTACATTCCCCTTTGCTTTGCGTCGTGACATGCATCCCCATATGGCCTAGGTTAATTAAAACATATTCTTTTTCTATCTATATTGGCAATGCGATTTTCTATATACTGTAATAAGAATGCAAACCGGATATTAACCCTTTACCTTTTCAAATATCTCAAAGGCATTGAAATTTAGGGCAATTGACGTAGCATGGAGATATTGTCCCAAAGCCGTCTGGCACTATAAATTCGTTAGCCACTACACTTCAACGGAGGAAATTTCACTTTGATTTGAAACTCAGGCTCAATAACCCAATTATAATAAACACCAAAGCGACTATTAACCCTTTACCTATATAAGTATCTATGGGTAATCGGCCTGCCAAATATATGGTCGTTAACATAAATGCGATTATCATAACAGCCATAATTAACAGACGGGCAAGGTTACGATGTATTTCCTCCAATATATCGCCCATATTCTCTATGATACATATTCCTCCTTAAGCCATGGAAAATAAAACACCTTTGCAAATGTTGTTTGTATCCTGTCTCCCCTCAGCCCTAATAAATGGCTCGGCCCCAACGGACTGCCCCAATAATTGTAGCGAGCATCAACCATGGAAAATCTTATTGCATGAACGCCAATTTTATTACTATATATATTGTTATGGTGAATGTAAATTCCACCAGGATATCTTATTTTAAAATCATATGAAACAACTACGTCAATACCGTAACGGTTATTATTTTTTATATTGCAGGAATCAATATATATTTTTCCGCTCTTTTTATTCAGTATACTTATTCCACTCTCATTTTTTGTCCCGGTAATGTTGCAATTTTTAATAAAGATGTTACCAAGCTCGCCCATAATGTCTACCCCGATCTTCGCATTGTTTTTAAT
>Ga0209410_1001809_pt1 | contig 10381 bp, 11 predicted proteins | sample Mar14436cmmetaG_FD_184135 | JGI IMG/M metagenome (GOLD analysis project Ga0209410, IMG submission 184135) | Marine hydrothermal vent microbial communities from Guaymas Basin, Gulf of California to study Microbial Dark Matter (Phase II) - Marker... ... | reverse complement strand
AATAAATGAGTATACTCTCTGGGATCCGTACACCCATATATTCCACTTGAAGCTAGACTATCAATAAATGGCTTCTCAAGAACTTCAAGAGGAGTTTTAAACCCTAATTCAGGAATTTTATCGTCAACAGCCCCGTCAAAGAGCATAATTAAAGTATTCATGCAAACACCCATCAAATATTCATTACCCTCGAACTCATTCTTAACAGTAAAACGCAACTTAATAAAAAGATAATATCAAGGATGCTTTAAAAAACCTAAAGCTACCATAGTTTCCAAAACATTCTAGACACTCAAACAAGTGAATAGTTTGTCTCACATTTGTTACAACTATTATACTTACACTTAAACTCCGCTAACCATGCCCTGAAAGCAACGAGTCTTTTATAGTTCAAAAGAAGATCGATGCATGCCTTTTCATAGCAGTGACAAAGATTTTATGTTTTCGATCTACGAATATTTGGTTTTCTCGGCAAACCTGCATTGTTTCTGTAGCTTAGGGGTCCTGATTCTCACAGTATTTGGAATACGTGGATTCTCTTCTCCACTCTTCACGTAGTAGAACAAGTCACCTCTTGAAGCTTCCACTTTACCAACAGCCTCTTTACCGGGTTCAGGTTCTCCAACCTCGACCTGTATACGTCTAGTTTTTCACTCAATATTTTAAACCTCTAATACATATATCTATATAGTATAATTACATATATATTTATTACTTCGATAAAATATATATTATACTTTCGTTCTTTTTCAATTGGGTGAAAATGAAATGAACGTAAAGTTCTTGGGAGTGTTCATAATTGGCCTGCTAATAGGAATGGGAATTGGAACATGGGTTGCTTCACCTCTAACAACAGTAGAAGTACCTGAAGATAGCGCTTGGAGAACTGAAAGCATACGTGTTATAGGTTCCACTACAGTATTACCTATTGCTAACGCGGCTGCAATAGCGTTTATGCAGAAATATCCTGGCGTGGATATAAGGGTGGAAGGGGGCGGCAGTGGTCATGGCTATGCATCACTAATAGACGGTGCTTGTGACATTGCAATGGCTTCAAGAAAACCCAAATTAAAAGAAATTGCAGATGCAAAAGAAAGGAATGTAAGCTTAATTTTACACGAAATTGCTGTGGACGCTGTAGTAATTATAGTTAATCCAAGTGTTTCCACGGTTCCGCTGAATCTAACCTTAGAACAGGTTGCTAAGATATTCAATGGTACTTATACAAAATGGAGCGAAGTTGACCCTAGCTTACCAGACGAAAAAATAATTGTGTTCACCAGAGAAGCTGGCTCTGGTACTCGAGGAACATTTGAGGAACATGTTATGGAACCGTTTGGGCTAACAATTACCCCAGATGCTCAAGAGGTTCCGAGTAACCCGGCTATGAGGGAAAGTGTCAGAAATACACAGTATTCAATAGGGTACGTAGGTTTAGGATTTGTAACCGAAGACGTGGTGACCGTTAATTTGGCTGTGAGTGAAAACGAAACTTACTACGAGCCTACGCCTGAAAACATATATGCAGGTAAGTATCCGATCTCTAGGTACTTATATTTGGTGACCAATGGCTGGCCGGAAAGTGGATCCCTAGTAGATAGATTCATAGACTTCATTAGAAGCCCAGAAGGACAAAGAATCGTTGAAGACCAGGGATTTCTGGCTCTTCCAAAATATCCGCCTTCAACTTAAACAACAGCGCTCTATTTATTCCACATTTTTTAGCCAGGAGATGTATATACAATGAAGACGAAAAAGGAACTTAAACTTAACCACAGAAAAATGGTTAAGGCAGAGAGAAATGTTAAAATATTACTTTTTACAGCTGCAAGTACTACAATTGTTTTCATTACGTTAATTACATTGTTTATTTTTATGGAAACTATTCCCGTATTTCTCAACGAGAATTTAAGGATAAAAATATTGTTTAGTCAAGTTTGGGCTCCAGCTTATGAAAAATATGGTATTCTTCCGCTTATCATGGGGTCTATTATTGTTGTGGCGGGAGCACTAGTTATATCGATCCCAGTGGGATTATGTACTGCAATTTATATAGCGGAGGAAGCATCTGAATCTTTAAAAGACGTATTTAAGTCTGCAATCGAAATGTTTGCTGCTATTCCCTCGGTGATCTACGGTTTTATCGGCTTAGTTACACTTACTCCGATAGTAGCTAAAATTTTCGGTTTAAGTTCTGGGAAAAATGCTTTTTCCGCTTCCATTATACTTGCAATAATGGTTCTTCCAACAATTATGAGTCTATCTAGCGAAATAATTTCATCTGTTCCTAAAGAATACAGAGAAGTATCCTTTGCTCTGGGTGCGTCAAAATGGCAAACGATTAAGAATGTTATCTTACCTACAGCTAAACCTGGTATTTTAGCTGCAATAATTCTTGCCTTTGGCAGAGCCATTGGGGAAACTGTTGCAGTTTTAATGGTTTGTGGCGCAGCTGGAAGCATGCCTGGATTCCCATTTTTCTTTGATGCTGTTTTCCCCATGACTGCAGCAATTGCAATGTACATGGGTGAAGCCCCGATGGGCGGGGAACTTTATCACACTTTGTTCTTTTTGGGCTTAATACTGTTCATTATAACATCTATCGTGAACACTGTAGCCGATGCCATTCTTAAAAAATCAAAAAGTGCTACAAGTGGAGGTATAGAAATATGAACACGGACAATAGACGTAGAATTAAAGACAACATCATATTATCGTTTTTTGGTATTCAACTTCTTATGCTTTTGATTATTTTGTCTTACATGGTTGGCATATTGATAATCGGCGGGATTCACGTCATTTCTTGGAAAACCGTCTTTACTAGCATGTTGAAGGGAGGCCTATTTGAAACTATTATAGGTACTTTTTTATTATTCAGCGGCACTGCAATCTTAGCAGCACCAATCGGTTTAGGTGCTGCCATATATCTTTCTGAATACGCGTCCAAAAACAACAAAATTGCGAGGTTAATAGATCAAGCCATAAACAACCTTGCAGGAGTACCCTCAATAGTTACGGGTCTTTTTGGTTACACCTTCTTTGTGAAAATACTTGGATTTGGAATTTCCTTAATGTCCGGGTGGCTTACACTAACCATAATGGCTCTTCCAATCATAGTAAGAGGTTCAGAAGAAGCAATAAGAATGGTACCTAAAGAATTCAGAGAAACAGCTATGGCTTTGGGAGCAACAAAATGGCAAGCAATAAAGGACAATGTTCTTCCAACAGCGACTCCAGGCATTGCAACCAGCATTATTCTTGGGATAGCGAGAATTGCTGGAGAAACAGCAGCCATACTATTTACAGCTTGCGCATTAACGATGAGAGGATTGCCAAGAACACCGTTTGACCCTATTATCTCTCTAACCTATTATTTATTCGTGATTTTAGTTACGTCTCCTAGTACATCTCAGAACAAAGCTTATACGGCTGCCATCATTCTCCTTAGCCTAGTGTTTCTACTTAACTTGGTAGCAATAGTTTTACGCGCCCATTATAGACGTAAATGGAGGAGATAACGATGAAAAGTAAGGTAGAGACAGTTGATCTTAACGTTTGGTACGGAAATCTCCATGTATTAAAAGATGTAAACATTCAAATTCCTGAAAGGAAAGTGACTGCAATTATAGGGCCCTCTGGGTGCGGGAAAACTACGTTCCTTAAAACATTGAATAGACTTATTGATTTAGTGGATAATGCTCGGGTTGAAGGGGAGGTCAAACTGGATGGAAAGAGTATCTATAATCCGGGAATGGACGTCATAGAGTTGAGAAGAAAAGTTGGTATGGTTTTTCAAAAGCCAACACCTTTGCCAAAGTCGATATATGAAAACGTTGCGTATGGTCCAAGAATTCATGGAGTAAATAACAAAGATGAGTTGAATGTTATTGTAGAAGAAAGTTTAAGGAAAGTCGGCTTATGGGATGAAGTAAAAGATAGATTGAACGACTCTGCATTTGCTCTTTCACTTGGACAACAACAGCGACTTGCAATTGCACGAGCACTTGCTGTAAACCCAGAAGTTCTGTTAATGGATGAACCAGCATCTGCTCTTGACCCAATTTCCGTAACTAGAATCGAAGAACTTATAAAAGAGCTAAAGAAGGAATATACTATCGTCATTGTTACTCATAACCTGCAACAGGCATGGAGAATTTCGAATTATACCGCGTTTTTCTATTACGGCGAGTTAATAGAATACGGACCAACCGAAAAAATTTTCAAAACCCCAGAAAAAGAATTAACCTTTAATTACGTCAATGGAAAATTCGGATAACAACCCTTTTATTTTTCGTAAATTTAAACCGAAAAATACAGGAGGCAAAAGTAGATTACGTTGCGATCAACGGCAAACTTGTCGTGGGTGATTTGGTTACGAGAGCTAAACCTCTCTACGCAATGCGTTTGTTCAGAGATGCTGTGAAACTGGCGCATCATTTAATTCGCTCTGAACTTGAGTGGAAAGAGGTAGAGAGAAGATTAACGAAATATTTGAGTAATGCACATTATGGTCATTCGGCTTATCAAAAAGCTAAACTATGGAAGAATCAGCCGTACCTAAGGCTTAGAAAGAAGTTTCTCTTTAGCGTTGGGAAATCCCATGAAAATGGGAATAGAAACATTCGGTTAACTGTGAATCACGATTCTACTTTGGTTAAGGTTAAGATTTAATAAGAAATGCTTTTAAGACTCCAATAGAATTTATCGAAATACTTCTTCCCAAAATCTAAAAACTGCTAGTGCATTTTTCTTTTCCTTTGAAGATTTCAGAAATTCTATGCAAGGAAATAAGCGAAATATCTGAACAATAGCAATTTTAATACACATTTTTCTGTATTTTAAAAATAAAATGAAAAGGATTATACTAATGACTATCCCTAAACAATTCTCAACGGTTAGGTTAAGTAACGTTGGAAATAGTGGTTTACCTTTAGCGTTTTTGAAACTTTATCATTATTTTGTATTTGGAGAATTCTTTTCATCAAGAGGAATTAAATTCCGATAACTCAACATTTTTCTTTTTCATTTTTGCTTTTTATTTCTGCAGCGGGTAGCTGAAACTGCATACCTCTTTCGTAGCTACCATTTATAATAATGCCCTTCTTCTGCAGTTTCTTAATAACTTCTAAGACATCATCCACCGTTCTGAAAACATTAGGTAACTCAAGCATTGCATCTGTTGGCGCAAGAACTCCGCCACGCTTGTAGAATAGTTTTATTAGTTCCAGTTCCCTTACTGTAAGATCCAGGCTTGGAACAATGTACAGCTGTTTGTCGATTTCATGTAAATATTTCTTTTTTACAAGTTTCTTTATGACTGTTTCTACGTCTTCTGCTGTTACTATTCTTCCATCTATTTCCCTCACTTCCACAAGTACTCGCGGCCCTGAAATAATGCTTCCATATTTATGTGCAATATCTAATATTCGTTGCTCCAATACCTGATAAAATCGTTTATTAGCAGTTCTTCGCTGCAATATTTTCTCAAAAAACCCCATCTTCTTCGCATCTCTCCTGATGCTATCGTTATCTCTTGATAAGCGCTGTGTATTAACTTGAATGTTAGTCAAAGTCGTAGGATTTTCTTCTTTTATTTTGCGTTCTTCTCTTATCATAGTTAGTGGTTTTTGTCTTCTTTGTTGGAAGCTTGATTTGCTCTTCCAAAGGAATATGGGATAGTATGTCCAGCGATAATATGAGGATCTAGGCTGTCTTATTATTCTTTGCCACCATAATGCCCATGGCTGCATGATCCTTCGATATCCTCTTCTTCGCATGTTCATCCTTCCATTTTTGTGTTTATGCACAAAAATATAAAATTGCTATCCTATTTATACATAGTGCTTAATTTTGCACATGCATTATATAATTAGAAAAAACATGATTCAAAAAACAAAAGTGATTTTCAGTTCTCTGTCTTAATTATCTAAATTTTAAAACGAATAAGTTAAAACACGTCTCTCTACAACAAGTTTATTATTTATATCCGCGAGAACTGGACTGTATTAACCCCGAGATAATCACAGTAGCATATTCATCCATAAGCAATCTAGAAAGGTACGTAAAAAATAAGCGAAGCTAAACAAGTAATGCTTGGCTATGCCAATATTTAGATGGGAAGTAGATTAAAGCTTGAGCTATTAGGGCTTACTTATTTGCAAGGCTTCTGATCGTTACGACTTCTTTTTTTCTTGTCTTTTCATTTTCTAAGATTATGGCCCTATCTGTACATGCGTAACATGGATCTATACTCATTACTATTGATGGTATGTCCGCAACTGTATATCCCTTAAGCATGAATGGTAGAGCTGCATTGTTTCTATAACTTGGAGTTCTAATCCTCACAGTATTTGGAATATGTGGATTCTCTTTGCTACTTTTCAAATAGTAGAAAAGTTCCCCTCTAGGCGCTTCCACTTTTCCAAATCCTTCCTTGTCAGGTTCAGGTTCACTTACTTCTGCCTGTATTGGCCCACCAACCTTCCTTAAAGCGTCAATGCATTGAAGACATATCTCATAGGCCTGTAGTAATTCGTAGACTCTAACCATAAATCTTGCATAACAGTCCCCGCCAGGATATGTAACAATGTCCCAAGATATCCAGTCCATGTCATAGGCAGCATAAGGGTCGTCTTTTCTAACATCGATTTTGAACTCCGATCCTCGAGCAGTTGGCCCTACAAGTCCTAAGTCTCTGGCATCTTTTCTCGTTACAATTCCTACATCTCTTAGACGCTTTTTAGCAACTGGGTGATCAGCTATTGAAGAAGCTATTTCAAATCCTTCTGGAATGGTCTTCTTAAGTAGTTTCTCTGCTTTATCAAGTTTTTCATCGTCAACGTCCCACCTTACACCGCCTATTAAAACCATTCCATAATTAACCCTATTCCCACAAATCATCTCAACTATGTCCAAGACGTTTTCTCTTAACCTCCAGAGGTGGTGAAATCCTGTCGGAAATCCCATAACGTCGGACCATAAACCTAAGATGAGAAGATGACTATGTAGCCTGTTAAGTTCGGCAATCAAGGTTCTAATTAAACGTGCTCTGTCAGGTATATCCATTTCAAAAAGGTTTTCTACTGTCGTGGCGTATGCTACTTGATGAGCAGCTGAACAAATTCCACATACTCTCTCAACAAGATAGAGGTTTCTCCAATAATTTCTTGACTCGGCTAACTGCATAATTCCACGGTGATTTAACCCAGGTTTAATGTCAACGTCCAATATGATTTCATCCTCGACCTTACATCTAAAGAATATGCTTTCAACTAGCATGGGATGATAAGGGCCTATTGGTATAATCGAACCTGCTGAACTGGATGGTTTCACGGGAATAGAAGTTAAAATCTTTTCATTTTCTTTCTTAACGATAGATTCTACTTCCTCTGGCCATTCATACGGCAAAAATAGATGCCTAGGATCTGGGTGCCCTACAAATTTGATGCCTAAGAGTTCTGCCATTTCCCTTTCTGCCCAAGAAGCTTCAAAAGTAATTGGTGTTATGCTGTCAATTTTAGGGTCTTCACGAGACACTAAAGCTTTGAAAACTATATGATATCTAGGCTCTATGTGTTCAAAGGAATAATGATATGCTACTTCAAATCCATCTACGCCGAGATCGCTAACAGTTACATGAACCAGCCTTGCATCCCACTTATCTTTCATATATTTTGCAAGATTGGTCACAATGTTCTTATCTATTAGTATGAAATGTTTTTTTCCTCTGATAATGTAATCTCCTATATATGCTGATCCTAAGAAGCTTTTAACATCTTCCACAACATCTTTCATAGTTACGCTTTGACTTTGCATTATGCTTCCTCCTCTATTTTCTCAACCACATTATCTGCAGGTATTCTATGCAAATACATTCCAAAATCATCAGGATCTATGCCTAAAGCTAAGGCTAAAAGCTCAAAGTAGTTTAAAATCGGAATATTAAAGTTAATATTTCTACTTCGAAGATCTAACTGTCCCTTCTCCAACCTGTCATAACACGCAGGACAGAAAGTAACAACACAATCCACATTTACCGACTGTATACTCTCCAACTTTCTCTTAGTTCTCTCCATAAGGGAAAATTCAGGATCAACATACAGCGCGGGAACACCGCAACATAAACGAATTAACGGATATTCAATAATCTGTGCACCCAACGCTTTAACTAACGCTTCAAACTTTTCAACAAGCCTTTTCTCTTCATCACGATATAATCTACAACCAGGCTGCAAAGCCACTCTCAAATTCTTAAGAGGTTTTACAACAGCCTTAGAAATAGTATCCAAACCTATTTCATCATGTAAAACTTCTATAGCGTGAAGCACTTCCACCGTACCTTTAAATTCCCTGCCAATCGTCTGCAAATCACGATTAACCTTGTCTTTAAGCTCCTTATCATTCTTCAAGCTTTCATTAACCTTGTTAAGCGTATCAAAACAACCATTACAAATAGTCATAATGTTTGCATTCAATTTTTCTGCTATTGAAATGTTTCTGGCTGCGATGTGAACCCACAAGTTCTCGTCAAATTGTCTACTAATTTCAGGATCTGAGCAACAAGTTGCTCCTTCCATATCAACCAGTTCTACACCTAACTTCTCAAATGATTTTCTTGTCGCAGCTTCCACGTGAAATTGACTGGCAGGTATGGTACAGCCAAGGAAAAACGCAAACCTTTTTTCCATCCCTTTTCACCAACTCAAACTAGTTTTTTCTTTTTCTCTAAACCAATTAACTTGGATATTTTTTCAAGTTCCTTCACAGCTTCCTTAAATTTCCAAGCTGTGGGCGGAACAGATTCTAATCCTACTTCCTCTCGTTCATCAGCAGTGAAATCTGAAAACTGCGGTAAATGACCGCTAGTTAAAAGCGCTCTAATGGCTCCAGCATAGGTTTCAGGAAATTTTCTTAAAGACTTACGTAAAGGATAGAGATCTCTATTTTCCTCCAATAACCTCCACCCCATACAATTCTTTTAACATTTTTCTTGCTTCCTCCCTCGTAACAAGCTGCAACGCTCCAGTAGTACAATACTTTACACATTTCGGGTCTATGGTGCCAGTTTCTTTATCGTAGCAGAGATCACATTTCCATGAAACCTTAGTTTCAAAGTCAAAATGTGGATTGGATAACGGACAAGCGTAATTGCAAGATCGGCATCCAATGCATTTAAGACTATCAATAAACACCCAACCGGTTTCCTCGTCCTTTGTTATTGCGTCTACTGGACACGCAGCTGCACAAGCAGGTTCTTCGCAATGGGAACATCTAATGGACTCAAAAACTCCAGGGTTATCAGGATCCTCCACAACTTGGTTATGGGATTTATCGTAGCTCAAAACACCAAAATGGTGAAAAGAGCAAACTATCATGCAAACAGTACACCCAGAACACTTATTTCTATTATGAACAATTACATAGGGACCTTTTTCCTTAATAAGCTTTAAAACACTCATTTTGTTTTCCTCCTAATCTTTTGCTAAAGCTTTTTGTATACATTGAGCAATACCCACAATAATTGCCTCAGGTTTAGGTGGACAACCGGGAACATATACATCTACGGGTATTATTTTGTCCACAGGACCGCCAAAAGTGTAGGTAGGATTATCATCATCTCTTAGAAAAACTCCTCCAGTTGTTGCGCAAGCACCCACAGCAACAACTCCTTTTGGTTCTGTCATTTGATTGTATATTCTCTTAATTACGGGTACCATTGCTTTAGGAACTATACCCGTTACGACCATGATATCTGCGTATCTTGGATTATTAGTTAATACGATTCCGATTCTTTCTACATCGTATCTAGGGGTTAATGCTGCTGCTACTTCAATATCACATCCATTACATCCACCGCAATGTGCATGGAACAGCCAAGGACTTCGGGTTCTAGCCCACTTCTTCCAACCCAACACGTTTTCCTCCTAAATATACTTTCTAGTATGCAAATTTAATCTTATAGCGAGTTTTTTCCTACAATCAGGACAATAATGTGAAGCAACTTCCACATCATGTAAAATTTGCTCCTTTAAAGCAGAATCTTTAATTTTTTCCTTAATCCTATCAATAATTGCCTCAACTTGCCTATCAGGCATGAAATAGGTACCACAATTCTCACATTTTCTCAAGTCGAGAGAAATTGTTGAAACAGCTGAATTAACTTGATCGGTTACCATGTTCCAGTTCTGAGAAAGCTTGATCGCCTCTTCTTGCGGACATATTAATTGACATCTTCCACAGTAAATGCACCTACCAAGGTACACCGTTAAAGTTCTCTTGCCATCATCATCCACATATTTAATTGCTCCAGCAGAACACTGCATACTACATGCTGCGCAACCCACACATTTTTCCTCATCATATTCAGGTTGTCCTCGAAACA
>Ga0209410_1001807_pt1 | contig 10382 bp, 9 predicted proteins | sample Mar14436cmmetaG_FD_184135 | JGI IMG/M metagenome (GOLD analysis project Ga0209410, IMG submission 184135) | Marine hydrothermal vent microbial communities from Guaymas Basin, Gulf of California to study Microbial Dark Matter (Phase II) - Marker... ... | reverse complement strand
TGTTGAATACGGCTGGAACGCGGAGGAATTCCTCTGCCAGACATGCTGGAAGGCAGGTCTTCCATATGATGCATGGCTTGACGAGGACACTGATGTCTTCGTGTTTGAGGGACAGATATTCAGTGAGGCGTCAGCTTCTCCCAGATAAGAGATTGCTTTTGATGGCATAATCCTCGTGAGGCCATCACTGTGCTGAGCCCACAGAGATCCATGAGTTGCTTTCTCCTCTATCTCTCTCTCATTCTCTCTCACTCACTCACACACTCACCGGATTTCCATTTCCGTTTTGGTCTCCGGTAACTTCAATCAATGCCATGAGCCTGCAAAAGCTCGTCATGACGGGAGCAATGCTTTGCCTCCTCCTCCCCCTCTCTCCCTCTCCCAGAATCTCAGCACCTCAGCACCTCAGCATCCTGATGCCTCTGAACTCCAACAAAGAATATAAATAGCTTACGCCAACTGATAAAGGGCTGGCGGGGGGAGTGTGATGCGAATTGGCGGAGCGTGTTGACATACTCCTCATATCCTACGGATCAAGGGCATGTGCGATCGCAGATGCGCTTAAACGCAGCGAATACGAGGTTCACCTGTTCATCGCAGACAGACAGCGAAACCCTTTCAACGCGAAAATTGCTGACGACCATGTTGTCATTCCCGACCTGAACATCACACGAATATGCGAATTTGCGAAGAAACACAGTATTGATTTTGGGATATGCTGCCCTGAAAACCCAATAATCAAAGGTATAAGAGATGTTTTTGAGGGATATGGCATAAAAATGATATGTCCATCAAAAAAATATGCGCTTGAAGCAAGCAAAATAAGGCAGAGACTCCTCATTGAAGATGTCTGGCGCGATGCCAATCCGAGATTTTTCTTTTTCAGAAGATCGCAATACTCGGAAGGCGGCAGGCTGGATGTTGATGCGTTGAGAAAGGACCTTTTCGCAGTGCTTGATGATTTCAACAACGAGGTGGCGGTGAAACCAGACATCCCCGCAGCCGGAAAGGGTGTGGGCGTGTGGGGAGAGCACTTCAAAAGCAGAGAAGAGCTCTGGGAGCATTTCATTTCAATATTCAAAAGCGGCAGTGATGTCATCGTTGAAGAAAAACTTATAGGCGAGGAATCCTCATTTCAAGCGTTCTGCGACGGCTCTCATATTGTTGCGCTTCCTGAGACAAGGGACTACAAGCGCGCTTTTGACGGAGATATGGGCGAGAACACTGGAGGAATGGGCTCATATAAGGACAGGGAGGACATACTTCCATTCATGCGGAGAGAAGATAGAGAAGCTGAGGAGCGCATAGTAGAGCGTATATTCTCAAAATTGAGAGGAAAGGGCAGGGAAGATGGACTTATAGGAATGCCATTTTATGTTGCTTTCATGCATACAGCAGAAGGTCCCAAGATATTGGAGATAAACAGCAGACCGGGAGACCCTGAGATACAGAACATCATGCCTGTGATGCGTGATGATTTCGTTGAAGTTTGCTTTAAAATGCTTGACGGAACACTCACACGCATAGAATTTGAGAAGAGGGCAACAGTTGTCACATATGCAGTGCCCATGACATATGGAGGATACAGGCGGAAGTTCAGCGGTGATATGCGTGTTGACCTGAGCGGCGCTTATGAGCTGCAGAGGAAATACGGCGATGAGGCACTTCGCATATATCCGGGCGCTATGGAGCTATCAGATGATGGGAGCACATACGCACTTTCCTCCCGCACTGTATGCGCGGTTGGCATAGCAGATTCGCTTGAAAATGCGAGGGACATATCTCTCGATGCCATCAGAAGCATTGACGGTCCTCTGTGGAACAGATGGGACATCGCGGCTCCTCACCACATACAGCGCAGCATTCAGCAAATGAGCGCGCTGAGATCGGGTGTGAGTGAACATGAAAATAACGATAGGAGGGCCTCCAGGCAGCGGGACAACGACTGTTGCACGCATTATCTCTGAGAATCTGAGAGTTCCGCTGATATCTGCAGGTGAAATCTTCAGGAAGCTTGCTGAAAAGCGAGCTATGAAATTGGATGAAATGAGCAGGGCTGCCGAGCATGACGAGCACATAGACAGGCTCATTGATGAGATGCAGCGCGATGAAGCAGCGAAAATGAGAGACTCAATCGTTGAGGGAAGGCTTTCCGCATTCTTCGTGCGTGATGCAGATCTGAAAGTGTGGCTCAAAGCACCGACAGATGTCAGAGCGAGGAGGATCGCGAACAGAGAACATATATCATATGAGGAGGCACTCAGCGCGATGAAAAGAAGAGAGCGCTCTGAGGTTGAGAGATACAAAAAGTATTATGGGATAAACCCAAATGACCTCTTACGACCTCGTTATAGATTCCTCAAAATTCACAGCCGAAGAGATTGCTTCCATAATCATTCTCGCCTCTCAACAGCTGCAGCGACGAGCACGTGATCAGTGATTATTGATCGTGATTATTGATCGGGGATTATTGCGCACAGCTGCTGATGTGATAGTCCCGGGCGGATTCGAACCGCCGTCACAGGCTCCAAAGGCCTGTATGCTTGACCACTACACCACGGGACTCCTCTTCTTTATTTTATTATTAAATATTATCTAATATTTATCTGTGCCATCAGCCCACAGCGCTGAGAAATACATCCGCACCGCAGGTAAAACTCTCCTGTGAGTGGTTTGTTGTGACTGGTTGTGACTGATTGTGACCGATTATGACTGATTGTGACTGATTGTGACTGAGATAGTATGACAGTATGTATGCCCAGCTACCCGCGCATGGCGTTGTCTTCTCATGATTGATGAGAGGCAACAGGGATGAGAGGCAGCAATAAGCAGTGGCTCTCAGCGTCGCATGACAAGCAGTTTCAGTATCTCCTCACACTCAACATGCGTGCCGACGCACCCAGCGCTCTTAAGCGGGACGCCCTGTGCGGGTATACCTGCAATTTTCACATACATCGCGCCCTCATAGAGGTTCGGATAGCAAGCGACGCCCACGACAGCCTTTTTTCGCCTCATAATTATGCGCTTTGTAAATGTGCCTCCCGGCGATATGTAGACTTCGATGTGCAGCTTCCTGCATATTGCGATGATCTTTGCTATGTCACATCTACCACATCCAGCACAGATTATACCGTTTTCAGCATCAAGTTTCGCGGGACAATGAACACTGCGCAGACATTGCGGCAGTATCAACATGCGCTCTGATATCGGAACAGACATGAAATCCCGCATGTTCGCCTTGTTTGCAAGCTCCACTGATACACGGTCAACAATTTCACTGTCATAGCCTATGAGAGCGAACAGACGTTTCACAGGCTCGTGAAAGATGTTCAACACAAAAAGTGAAAAATCAGGAAAAAGCGCACGATTATACCTCAGAACAATAACGCATGAGAACAGTGCAAACATCATGAGAAGTATGACCGCCGCTGCCAGAATGACTACAGCTACAGCACGCCCTATCACATCCAGCAATATCAGCACGCTGCACTCATCCCCCTCAACTGCCCTCTGCTGACATCATATATCACAGTATCGGTGAACTATCCTGCCATGACATCATGAGTTAATGAAAACTCAGGACACAGCCACCGGGAGCCGCTTCAATTACCAACAGCAGTGGCGGCAAACGAGAGAGAATCCCACATTACTTGATTTGATTTCCCGCTCAGCTTCTGTTGCGATGCTTGCGATGCTTGCGATGCTTGCGATGCTCGCGATGCTCGCGATGTGAGTCCCTGGAGCCGTTGTGCTGAGAGGAGAGCTTTCAGATGTATCAGCTTTCAGATATATCATGAGAAGTATATTTTAACTGACAAAAATCTGTCAAATCTGAAATCCGTCACATCTGATGTTGTTTTCGGAAGCATACTCACCTTGCTTTCGGAAGGGATCAAGCAACATAAGGACAAAGCGAAAGAAGGACAACTGTTCCGACCCTCCGCCAGGGGATCTTCTCCACTCAGTCTTCATTGGAATCGGGTCCTCACATTCTTCAGTTTCTTTGCTTCGGTTTCTTTGATCTGATCCTCAGCGCTCACCATATGCACCTGCTGCACACATCATGATACACCATGTTTTTGACAAATTTCCTGTATTTCTCAGATTTCAGCACGCTTTCTATGCTTTCCTCATGCGCATCTCCAACAAAATATTCAGGGAGGAAACAGCATGGCGTGATTTTCCCATCGTAGGTCACAAATATAGTGTTTTTCACTATACGACAGGGGAGAGTGTGCCGCCTGGGCATGTATATTTTGAGCCTCAACTCGCGACCGAGCTCGCGTAAAATCTTGAAAAACTCACGCTCTTCATCGCTTGAAAGCGTCTCATATGGGCTGTCAACATAAATATTGAATAATCTGTGCAGGACAGCGGCATCTACGCCTATTTCGCTGCTTTCCTTTATGATTCTTATTATTTCCTCTCTGTTATCCTTATACAATGTGATGTCAAGATAAACAGTCAATTTTGACCCGCGCTCTTTTCGCTCTTTCAGGAGATCTTCAAGATTATCTATGCTTTTCATCAGTATGTTCGTGTCATAATATCCGAATGCAATACTATCAAGACCAGAATCAAGAATTTCGTTTATATATTTGCCCACGAATGTTCCGTTTGTTGTGACGCTCGTTCGCATTCCGAGGGATTTTGCATACGCTATCATCCTGAATATATCGCCGTTCAACATTGGCTCCCCCCATCCGTGCAGCGCAACTTCGCTGAATCTGCACGTTAAAATTTTTTTGAAATCCTCAAAGGACATGAATCCCGATTTCTGCATGAGATTTCCTCGCATACATATACGACACTCAAGATTGCATGACCTGCTCACTTCCACCTGCAATATCCTGCGACTCCTGCAGCGCATCATCATATATCGCTCTACCTATGCACACTGCTCAGCGAGCGATGCAAAAAATGCGAACGATGCAAAAAATTAAAAGGGAAGGGGAAAAGAGGATGGCGGGTGCACGCCCCCTCATCTCCCTCATTTACCCATACGACTTCTGGAGAACAGCCGCTTTATGCTGTCCCGAAACACAACAAGGAGCGCTCCAACGGAAGCCGTCGCTCCAACAACATATCCTATCAGCAACGGACTTCCGGTTGTGAGTGCTCCTCCCACAGTCACAGCAACAGGTGCACACATTTTTCCACATCACCTCCCTTTTCCTTACAGGTGCACACACCACATCACCTGCCTTTTCCCTTTTTTCCTCATCACATCATCACATCCTCACATCATCAGCATCATCACATCACCAGCATCACCAGCATCACCACAATCACCACAGCATCACACAGCACACGCATCGCATACACATCACATCATGCATCCTCACATCACACATCACACGCATCATTTTTGTTTTTCAGGCAGGGCTCAAAGCTCACTCAGAAGTCTGTCTATCTCCTCAATTTTCTTCTCCGTTTCCTGTCCCGCCTCACCGTATCTCTCATACATATCCCTTGCTATTTCAAGCAGTTCTCTTGCCTTTTCACTCTGTCCGAGTGCTTTGTATGCGGTTCCAAGCCCTTTATATGCATCAGCAACATAAGTATCGTTTTTATTCGCCATTTTCACAGTCAAATTGAAGTTTTCAATTGCTTTATCAGGTTTTCCGAGCTCCAAGTAAACATTTCCTATGCTGACATATATCCGATATTCTCTTTCCGGAAGTTTTTTCCTGCATTCTTCAATGGCTTTTTCATACATTTGAAGCGCTTTATCGTGTTCTCCGAGATGATAATAGCAGTCTCCCTTCCCCTGATAGCTGTGATATAACCATTTGTATGTCGGATCATCTTTTTTCAGTGCGATCGCCCTGTCATAAAGTTCTATTGCCTTCTCATATTCTCCGATGAGTTTGTAGTTGGATGCCTGATGACTTATAGCTGTGAAGAGTTCGGGATCAAGTTCCAGCGCCTTGTTATAATAGAAGATGGAGCTGTTGTAATCCTGCATTGCCTTGAGATTTCGTGCTCTGCTTGCGTAAACACCTGCAAGACCCTTTTCACCGACTTTCCTGATTATCCAGTCCTCCTGTTCCAGCGCTTTTGCGAAGAACTCTTCAGCCTTCTCGTATTCCTTGTTTCTGTAATATGCATTGCCCATGCCCGCGTATGCGAGTGCGAAATTGTGATCAATGCTCAAAACCCTTTCAAAATCTGCAATAGCCTTCGCGTGATAGTCTGTTGTGTCGTTTTTATCGTAGTTTCTGCCGCGATTGTAATGCTGATTGTATGCGAGACCGCGGTTGTAATAGGCATCTGTGTATTCAGGGTTGAGTGTTATGGCCTTTGTGAAGTCCTCAATTGCGTCTTTGAATGGCGTTCTGTTTGTATATCCTCCCTTTTTAAAATGTGCAATGCCCCTGTTGTAGTAAGCCTCCGCGAAATCGGGCTTCAGCTCTATTGCCTTTGAGAAATCTGCAATCGCACGGTCATATTCACCCGTCTCAATGTAGCAAAGACCGCGGTCATTGTATGTGTAGGGATTAGTGGGATTTTTCTCTATCGCCGCTGTGAGATGCGATATCGCTTCATCATATCTTCCCTGCTGAAACGCCGAGATCCCTGCTTCTATAAAGCCCTGCTCATGCAGCGCGCCTGCAAGCCCCCATGCACAGAAACATAGTGCTCCTGTGAACACGACCGCACATGCGGCTTTCACCGCCGACCTCATCCCCTCGCACCTCTTATCATTTTTCTCGTATCATCTACATTATTCGCACCTTTACATATAAAGGTGTCATCATGAATTTCATAAATCCCTCAATTTAAAAATAAATGTTATTTTTAAACAAATATGTCTTACTGTGAGGATATGAGAAGAACTGTGAGGGTATGAGAAGGCAAGAGCTCAGACAGGCATTTTCCGCATCCACATACTCACCGCTTTTCTCGCCTGCTTGGCGTTGGAGAAGTTCCTCTCTATTTCCTCATCATTCTCTCTCCCGCATAACGGGTTGACAGTCCTTCGCATAATATCAACGACCCATATGCTTATATCGGGAATGTCCTCGCTGTGATGTCTGAAAAATGATATGAAAGGTGCGGGTGTCCTCTCTGTGGGAACAACGATTTTCAGTTGTGCCTGTTCATATCTCAGGAGTGCCTGTTCATATCTCAGGAACTTCAAAAATCGCTGCACAAACTTTATTGAAGGAAATATAAAAACGCGTATCTCTTCCTTTTCCTCTCCTTTTTCGGCACCTCTGATCTTCACAGCGGATATCTCCACACACTCATCAGGCGCAGGCATCACGCCTCCCTCCTCTTCTGCCACAGCCTCTTTCTCAGCCTCTTTTTCTGTCTTCCTTTCGTCTTCTCCGGCACCTGAAGCTCCGATAGACGATTTTCTGATGACCTCGTATCCACATCTCGTCAGGAATTCCTCAACGATAACCTTCAGCGAAGAAGGAGGGTTTCTCATCTTAGAAGCTCGCAGGAATGCCTCTTCAAGTTCATCGGCGAAGAACCTGTGAGATGGTAAACAGTAAAAAATCTCTCCCTGATAATTTATCCTGGTGCGCACATCAGGCGAAAACACGGATATCTTGCCGCTCTCCGTTGTGACGCTCCTGAAAATAACATCCTCAATATCGTCGCCGCCGCTGACATCTGTTATCAACTTCTTCAACGCTTCACGCTCATCATCTCCGATGGAAGCAATGCATTCTCCTATCTTCATCCGCAGTTCATCCTCTGAAACCGCTTTCCTCTCGTTTATAAATGCGGAAATTTCTCTGAAAATCTCCTTCAATACATCTTCCGATCTGAAATCATCTTCCGATCTGAGATCACTCATCCCGCATCTTCCCCTTTTTACCGTTGCTTGAGTTCCGCGTGGAACTCAGTGGTTATGTTCAATAAAATAGCGGAGTGTTCAATCTTTTGCCGCATCTTCAAACCGTTTCACAAGAAATTCTCTCTGGAGTGAGGCGAGCAGCCAACCCGCACGAGGTCCTGAATCCCTGCCGAGTAGAGCAATATAGACTGCTCTGAACACCTCTTTCGCGCTTATGCCCAGATTCTCAGCCACCTCATAAATTTTGTTATGATAATCCTCAGCGGAGAGCTTTCTCTTTTTGATCTCTTCGGAAAGCATTTTAAGCGCTTCTTTCTGCTTTTGCGATAGAGAGCGAGCGAGTTCAGGAAGCGAATCTTTTATTTCAAATTTCACATCAGGCTGTGCGAATTTTCGCAGCCAGTTCTCCGCATATCTCGCTTTTTTCTGAATTTCCACTATCTCCGTTTTCATCTGCTCTTCATCACGCGCCAGTGCAAATCCACTTCTTCTTATGATTTTGAGAAGGTTGTTTATGTCACCTCTCGCCACTTGGACGAGTGTGATGAAGTGTCTGAAAGGGATTTCAGCTGCCACGCCTCTTCCGATAGGTGCTATTTCGCGCTCATATTCGTCAATAAGATTGAGCAGGCCCATGGAAGGATCAAACTCTATGTGCTTCATGGGCTTTACCCTCAGCATGATGAACTTCAACACCTCAGGCGGCACGACCGTGAGAATTTCATCAACTGAGATGTTTGTTCCTTTTGATGATGACATTGCCTCCACTTTTCCACCGACTTTGAGAAGCACATGCTCAAAGGGTATGGGATAGGGCGCCTCATACCCGTATATCTCCTCCGATATTCGCTTTCCAGTTTCGTAAGAGCCTCCTGCGGATGCATGATCCTTTCCAAATGGCTCCACCGCCACATTCAGTATCTTCCATCTCGCAGCCCAGTCAACGCGCCATGTGAGCTTTCCACCGTTTTTGAGAGATGCAACCCCCTCATATCCACATGCATTGCACCTGTAAACACATTCTCCTCTCTTGAGATCACATTTCAGCACATCCGTCGCATTCATACGACCGCAGTTTTTGCATACGGGCATGAAAGGATACCAGTCTCGCTGCAGATCTCTGCCTGTGACCTCGGCTATTATGCGCATGATTCTCTCTCTCTCTTTTATTGCAAGCCTTATCGCATCTTCATACATTCCTCGCTTATACATCTCATCCGCTCTGAACACTTTCATTGAGATGCCGAGTTTGTCAGTCGCAGCGAGAAATGGCTGCAGGAAATGCTCACTGTATGATGAATGACAGCCATCGGGATCTGGAATATCTGAAAGTGGCTTGCCCACATGCTCCTTGTAATCAGGAGGCAGAAAAGGATAGAGCCTGCGCAGGGGATCATATGTGTCCGCAATATAAATCAGTGATGCTTCAGCTCCATTTTCTCTGAGTGCATTGCACACAGCATCAGCAATGAGAGTCTCTCTCAGGTTTCCGATGTGAATTGCGCCTGATGGTGTGATGCCCGTTGCGACGACGAGATTCCGCATGCCTTTCCGCCGTATGATATCCTTCGCTATCGCATGCCACCACTCCTCTCTCTCTCCTTTCCCTTTCTCTCCTTTCCCTCTCTCTATTTTCCCTTTTTTCCCTTTTTTCTCTATTTTCTCTCTTCTCTCTCTTCCGCCTCTTCCATCGCGCATCTCATTCAAACACCCTCAGTTTTATTATCATTGCGTCTTAGGAACAATCTATGGTTCGCTCGTTTTACGGATATGTGCGGGAAGCCTGGAAGCGACCAATGGACAATGAACTGCTGAGGGGATTGATGAAGGAGAGGCTTGTGAAGTGGAGGCGTGAGCGCGCAGTAACCAGAATTGAGCGTCCCACACGCATAGACCGCGCAAGGGCACTCGGATACAAGGCGAAGCAGGGCATCATCGTCGTCAGGGTGAGGGTTCGCCGGGGAGGTCGCAGGAAGGCAAGACCGAGAGCAGGAAGAAGACCCCGTAGAATGGCTGTTCACAAGATAACTCCCGCTAAAAGCATTCAGCGCATCGCCGAAGAAAGAGCCGCAAGAAAATATCCCAACATGGAGGTCCTCAACTCATACTGGGTCGCCGAAGACGGTCGCTGGAAATGGTATGAAGTCATACTGGTCGACCCTCATCATCCCTCAATAAAAGCAGATAAAAACCTGAACTGGATATGCAACACAGTCCACCGCGGAAGAGCTTTCAGAGGTCTTACATCCGCCGGCAAGAAGGGCAGAGGACTGCGCTAAGGCACTCAACTCAACACATCATCGATCCGATCATATCATCACAACATCACATGATCACATCATCATATCATCTCATCATCTCATCATCACATAATCACAACATCACAACGCATCATCACAGCATAACAGCGGCGTCGGAGAGCTCAGCGCGAGCGAGGCGGGCGAGAACGGGTGAGAGAGGCGTGAGAGACAGCAGGATGGCAGAAGGAAGGTGGGAGGGATGCCGAGGATTTCAGTTGTGGTCCCGACTTTGAATGAGGAAGCGTACATAGAGCGTTGCATCATGTCAT
>Ga0209410_1001805_pt1 | contig 10386 bp, 9 predicted proteins | sample Mar14436cmmetaG_FD_184135 | JGI IMG/M metagenome (GOLD analysis project Ga0209410, IMG submission 184135) | Marine hydrothermal vent microbial communities from Guaymas Basin, Gulf of California to study Microbial Dark Matter (Phase II) - Marker... ... | reverse complement strand
CCACGCTGGGGCTTGATCCGGAGGGGGCCAACCGGATGATCGAGCTCATCAGAGATCTCAGCCGCCAGAAGGGGATGACCATCCTCTTCTCCTCCCATCATCTCGGACAGGTGCAGAAGATATCGGATAGGATAGGGATTATGATCGGGGGAAAGATGGTCGCTGTGGGGACCATCGAGGAGCTGGCCAAGGAGAAGCTCGGGGTGGACAGGAAGGAGTACACCCTCGAGGAGCTATACATGAAGTACTTCCAGGAGGAGTGACCTTGCACGGGGTTTATACGGTCTTCAGGAAGGAGCTTTCGGATCACTTCAGCGGTTACCGTTTCATCATCCTCTTCGCCCTCATCGCCATGCTGAGCCTCATCATCGTCTACATGGCGGGGATGGGGCTCAGGGAGCAGCTGGAGGGGATGGTCAAGCCGAAGTTCGTCTTCCTGATGCTCTTCACCTCTACAGGGGCGATCTTCTCCCTGGTCCAGTTTGTGGCCTTCTTCGGCCCTTTGATAGGACTGGTCCTCGGCTTCGATTCGATAAACAGGGAGCGGGCCACGGGCACCTTGAGCAAGCTCCTGTCGCAGCCCATATACCGGGACTCCGTGATAAATGGGAAGTTCCTGGCCGGGGTGGTCACCATCGCCATCATGCTCACCTCCATAGTGCTGCTCATCTCGGGCCTCGGGCTCCTGATCCTGGGGGTGGTCCCTGGGGTGGAGGAGGTGTTGAGGCTTGTCCTCTACCTGATCATCAGCATCTTCTATATCTCCTTCTGGTTGGGGGTGGCGATCCTATTCTCCGTCCTCTTCAGGGGGATAGCCACCTCGGCCCTGGCCTCAGTGGCCCTTTGGATCTTCTTTTCCTTCTTTGTCCCCTTAGGGGCCGACATCGTCGCCAATGCCTTCATACCCGTGGATAAGGAGACGAGCACCATAGAGAGGGTCATAAAGCACACCCAGCTTCAGCGGGCGATCTCCCTCTCCTCCCCCATGACCCTCTATTCCGACTCCACTGGAATCATCATAGACCCCCTCCGCAAGACCACCCGGCCCCTGATCCTGATGGGGGCGATGGAGCGGATCTCCATGAAGAGGTTCGAGGGTCCCTTGCCCCTGGAACAGAGCCTCCTGATCGTCTTTCCTCATATAACGACTCTGCTGGCCCTCACCTTTCTCTGTTTCGGGATAACCTACGTGATCTTCATGCTTCAGGAGGTACGCTCGGCTTAGGAGGCTTTATGTCATGGAGAGGAGGTCGATATAGGGGGCCTTTATCCTTTCTCTTATGAGGTGGCCCGCGAGGTCGAAGACCTCTTTGACCTGATCCACGATGGCCCCGTCGCTGCTGACCACCACTCCCTTGAAGGGGATGATCTCCTTTTCAGGGACCCTCACCGCTTGGGCCCCTCCTTCGATCCCCTTTTCTCGAAGCAGTTCCTCCATCTTCTTGGCCAAAAGACCGCTTCGGCTTATGGGGGAGTCAAAATAGAACTGCACCTCTTGAGGTCCAAGCTCTCTCAATTCCTCCACGATCATCTCCCATGCCCTCTCCGTCTCCTCTTCCCATCGGTGTCCCCCTGAGACCCCGGAGATATCCCTCATGAGGCCGTCATCTGACAGAAGGACCACCTTTCCCTTGAGCGCGCTTTCCACCGTGATGAGGACGTTGTAGCCGTCCACCGCGAGCCTTCTGCCCTTCACCTCCCAGGGGAAGAGGAGTTTGTTCTTTCGTGAAGAGGCCACCCGAGGGGAGAAGACCCCCCGGCGCAGTATTTCCCTCCTCTCTCGAGGGAGGTTATAGCGGTTTCCTACCAACGTGATGGATGCCTCCCTGGGATAACCCCTCGAGAGGAGATACCTGAGGTCAGCGGCGGCATCCCTTAGGGACTTATCTTCCTCCATCATCCCCTCAACTTTATTAGGAGCCCTTTCGTGAAGCGGGGGTTTATGGGGCGATGGGTGTCGAGGTACCCGAACTCCTCGCAGTAGTCATTGAGGACCCTCTGCCAGAACCTCCATCCCATCTCCTTCTCTCCCCGGGTGAGGGAGGTGGAGATTCCCTGGAAGCATTCCCTGACCCTCTGGAGGAACTCTTCACGCAGGGAGGGTAGCACCCTTCCCCCCTCACCCTCCCTGAGGGTGAGGGAGAGGAGCTCCTTTAACTTCTCTTCCGGAACCGGCCTGAAGGTGAACTTTCCCTCCAAGGCCAAATTGGCAAGGGAAGTCAGGGTGATGGTACCAAAGGTGATCTCCTCCCATCCCGCAGGGTGGCAGCGGGAGAGATCCATGCTGCGGAGGGCCTCTGGGTCATAGCCGTAGGCTTCTCGGTGGAGCCTGCCCAGGAAGGAGACCTCATTCAAGAGATCTTCCACTGCCTTTATCTCCTTAAGCTCCCTGAAGGGGCGATAGAGGGAGCTTCGGGGATTCATCAACCCCTCGTAAAGGAGGGGCCTCCGGGAAAGGAGTCCCTCCATCACCTCCCTCCAGGGGGAATCGAGGAGCCCCAAATCCTCCTTTCCCTTGGGGTACCAGGGAGGGCGGAGGATCCTTTTGGCCCGGCGCCTGAGCCTCAGGGTGAGGCTGAAGCCCACCTGAAATATCTGATGGAGGTAGAGCTTCCTTACTCCCCTTATCCCCTCATCCAGGTTGCCCTGGGAAAGATGGCTCAATCCAAGGTTGAGGTAGCTGTAAACCCGATCCAACAGCTCCCTCACCTCATCCAGATCCGATGGGTTCACCCCTTCGGCGACCATCGCCTTATTACAGAGGTAGACAAGCTCCCCTCCGAGCCACTCCATCCCTTGCTCGGAGGCGGCCCTAAGCACCTCCTGCAGGAAGAGATCTGAAGGCAAGGGAGCGAGGTAAAAATTAGGGGTTATCTCCCCCCATCGGGCCATCTCCTCATCAGGGGGGTAGAGGTCCTTTGTCCCCCCGTCTATCTTTATCATCTCGGGGTCCACATAACGGTAAAGGTCGAGGGATTCCTCCAGTTCTGGGAAGCCCCTGTCCATCAACCTGCTCTGGCGCCAGCGAAAGGCCAGTTCCTCCACCTCAGCGGGAACTCCCCAGATCACCCCCTCCATCAATCGGAAATAGAGGTTCTGGTCCTCCCGGAAGAGGAGGTCGAGCAGGTGGACCAGAATCCTCTCTCCTTCCCGGAAGCGGAACTTGACGAAGTATTGGTTGTCGAGGGTGAAGAGCTTCTCATCGTCTATCTCTACGGGGTCAAGCTCTGCATCGGGTTTGTAGACCTTCATATACCTCTTGAGGAAGGTTACCAGGAGCTCCTCGTCCATTCTCCTGAGCAGCTCGATCGCCTTTTCCTCACCGCACTCCAGGATCAGCTCCAGCCACCTCAGGAAGTCCCTGTGCTTCAGGCGGTCTTTCCTCCAGGTCTCTATGTCGAAGAGGAAGAGGAGCTGACGGGATGAGGCGAGAGATAGCAGCTCGATGGCGTCCCCTTCTCCGATCTCCTTTACCGTGTAATAGAACTCCTCCTCGGGAAGGCGCTGAACGATCTTCTCGGCATCTTTGGCCAACAAGATCAACCTCTCCCTCTCCTTTCCCCTGAGGCTCAAGGCCATCCCCATCCTCTCCTCAAAGGAGAGGCGGTTGAAGAGGGCTTCGGCCATCTTCGGTTCCTTCTCCGAGAGCTCCAGGAGTTCCTTTGCCCCTTTTGGGCTTATCTGAAGAGGACGTTCTTCCACGGTTCTTCACCTGAGGGATATGCTGGCGAAGGTCACCGCCCCCTTACCTTGCGGATCCCGCCATTGCCGGTACTCGAGAAGTTCTCCTTCACCCCCCTCGAGCAGCAAAAGGAGGGTGTAGATGGGGGGTAGGCCGCAGATGTGGCGCTCGTCTCGCTCCCTCAAGATATAACGGAAGAAACCTTCTGCATCCCCTCGAAGCACATGAGAGATCATCTCCCTGTCCTTACCCCTCACCTCCACCAGCAATCCTGGAGTGGCCTCGTAGGAGTGGCCGAATTGAGGCCCCACATGGGCGAGGTCGGCACTGGCCAGAAGGAGGACGTCTTTGCCCTTGAGGGCTTCTCTCATCGCCTCGATGAAAGAGGAGAAGGAGGGGTCCTCTACGGGGGATTTCCCCTGCTGGATGTACTCCTGGAAGGACCCGCAGAGGACGGGGAGGATCTGGAAGGAGTTTCCCCAAAGGTACTGGAGAAAGATCAACTGGAATTCAATGGTGTGCTCCTGCCGATGGAGAAACTCGTCCTCGAAGGGATCAAAGGGGAGGGATTGGGTGATCCCCTCCACCAGCTCCTGGTCTGTCTCCACCCTGCCGAAGGGAGTTTCGAAGGCCTTCTTGGTGAGGGCGAAGGGTTCCTTCATGGGGGTGTGGCACGTCCCGAGGATCAGGTATAGAGGGGAGGGCCCCGAGGCCTCCAGGGCCCTGTAGGCATAGGCATAACACTCCCCCCCGCGGGCAAAGTCTATGTGGGGGGCAATTAATCCCCTGAGCTTCTTCCCCCCTCTTTGAGGAGGAACTCTGGAGAAGAATCCCGCCAATTCCCGTTGCAGGGCCTCCTTTGTGGCGGCATAGCTCTTTCCCGCAAAGGCCGCTTCCCTGACCCGAGAGCGCCGGAATTCCTCCTTCAGCCGCTCCAAGTGCTGGAGGAAGTGAGGGGTTTCCAGGAGGTAGTGGGCATCAAGTTCCCTTATCAATCCCTCTATCCTCTCGGTGAAGATGAGCTCGCCGAAGCGGCGCATATAGGCGGCCTGTATGTCCCTCAGGCTGTTCTTCCCGTCCATCAGGCTCGCTATGAAAAAGGCCTCAGGGGAGAGGAAGAGCACCTCCGGGCTTATTCCCAGCGGGTCCCTCAAGCCGATCATCTTACGGCCCTCGACTTCAACGGGAAGGGCTTCCACCTGTCTTAGCTTCGGTACTTCCATGATCCTATAACTTTTTGATCTCTTTTCAATTTTTAAGGTAACAGGAAACCCGAAGGGCGTCAAGGAAGGGGCTCTGTAATTTGACATCTCGCCATCTCTTCGATTATGGTAAGCCAAAATCCCATTAAACAGGTTTCGAAATTGAACGAAGAAGTAAACGCGCGCAAGGCTGCTTTCCTGATCGTCCTGATCTACTTCCTCGCTTTCTTCCCCCTTCTTCCCCGGACTTCTTACTATCGGGGAGATGAGCGCTTTTATACCGATGCTGCCATCCGGATGGTCCAGACCGGAGACTACCTCACCCCCTACTATCACACGGGTCGAGTGAGGTTCAGGAAGCCGATCCTTGTGTACTGGATCATCGTCGCCAGCTACAAGATATTCGGGATAAGTCTCTTTTCCTCTCGGATACCCTTTCTCGTCGCCGGCTGTCTGGTCCTCCTCTTTACTTACAGGATCGCCTCTTCCCTTTTTGGAGAAAGGGATGCCTTGCTCGCTTCAGCGATCCTCGCCTCCAACATGACCGTCTTCCATACCTCGATCCGCTCCCACCCGGATATCATCCAGTGCCTTTTCCTCGCCATGAGCCTCTATGGGTTCATGAAATTGATCTTTTCACATGGGGCGTCCTCCCTTCATTACTGGTTCGCTTACATGGGGGCAGCCCTCGCTGTCGCCTCAAAGGGCGGATTGGGGCTTTTACCTGTGGCCTTTTCCCTCATCTTCGCCTCCTTCTGTAAAGGGGTAAGGGTGAGAGAGCTCTTGAAGGGGAAGGTCATCATCGTCTCTGTCGCTGTAGCCCTCTTCTGGTTCGTAGCGATCTCTCTCAAGCATGGAGAGGCGGCCCTGAGGGACTTTTTCTTAGACCAGGTGGGGGAACGGCTCTCAGGTTCAAAAATTTACATTCTGGAGAACACCTTCCTTTACCTTGGGGGATTACTCAGGGAGCTTATGCCCTGGTCCCTTATGGGCCTGATAGTCCTCGTAAGGGATTGGGACAGGGTGAAAGGGCTTTTTCTCACGAAGAGGAAGGAAATCCTTTTCGTCGCGGGCTGGTATCTGTCCATCTTTGTGATCTTTGCCCTGAGCAATATTCAGAGGGCCCGTTACTTTCTCCCCACCTATCCCCTGCTCGGAGCTCTCCTCGCCTCGGTGCTCATGGAAGGGGAGGAGGGGCGCTCCTCAAAGGTGGTGAGGATAATTGAGAAATGGATGCTGATCTTGGGGATGATGGGAGGTGGCCTTCTTATCCTATTGGGAGCCCTCCTCGATCTGAGGGTTGTCACTGGTGGAATGATACTCATCTTTGCTTCTATGGCGTTTTATCGACTTCTCTTTCAGCGAGGTTATCTGCCCGGCCTTCTGGCCGTGGCCCTTTTGGGGATCGTGGGGTTCTCGGTGGTCCACAACTTTCTCAGGCCAGCCATCTTCGCTTCTCCCGCTCCCTGTGTGGTGAAGGAGGTTCTCGAGGAGGGTGGGGGTACGGTCGCTATCCTCGGCCTCCCCGATAAGTACAGGGGCCAGATGAACGTGCTCTCCGGAGGGAGGATCAGGATAAAAAGGCTTACTGGAAAGGACCTTAAAGGACTGGAGGGGGTGCGTTTTGCCGTCACTTCATATGCCTTCCTTGATCGTCTGATCAGAAAGGGCTACGAATTGCGGAAGGTGTGCGGATATTCCTACAGGAAGGGACCGTCCCTGAGCTTCAAAGAGATCCTCGGAGCGGTGGCGAAGGGGGACCTTTCGCTTCTGCTCTGCCGGTTCAGGGAACATTACTACCTTCTGACGAAGGTGAGATCGGGGCAAGGGAAATGAGAAATATAATCCGGGGATTCCTTTTCCTATTCTGTATCCTCTTCTTCTCCTTTGAACTCTACAGCGGCTTCCTCCTCCTGCGGGCTCCTTCGGGGCCACCCCCAAAACTGGGGAATCGTAAGGAGGTGATCTCTCACCTGAAGGAGGGGGAAGGAACCTTCAGTTTTGCCGTGGTGGGAGATACGAAGGGGTTCGGTGTCTTCGAGAAGATCTCAAGACGCTTGAAGGAGATGCCCCTCTCCTTCCTCGTCCTTCTGGGAGATTGTGTCTTCAAGGGCAATCCCCATGAGCATAGGTTCCTTTGGGAGGAGATCAGGAGGGCGTCTTTCCCCTTCCCCGTCTTCTATGTGGCAGGCGAACACGATCTGGGAGAAGGGTTCGATCTGAGGAGGTTCGAGGAGACGTACGGGCCTGCCAACTTTTATTTCCTTTACAGGGGATGTCTCTTCATAGGCCTCAATGCCTCCCATATCACCCCCGATATGGAGGGAACAAGGGCCTTCCTCCGCGAGGTCCTCTCCGCTCACCGCCAAGAAGCGAGGAGGGTCTTCGTATTTCTGCACGCCCCGCCCCTTCCCTCCTTCCCGAAAGGGAGGAGGGATCCGGCTCTGGTAACCCTCTTTGAGGAGTACAGGATCGATTACGTCTTCGCAGGGCACTACCACGCATATGCCCGCAAGGATGTGAGGGGGACCGTCTACCTCGTCAGCGGCGGGGGAGGAGCCCGCCTCAATCCCCCCAAGTATGGAAAAGTATGCGGGGCCTTCCACCACGCCATCATCATAACGGTGAGCCCTGAGGGGGTCTCCGAGGACATCCTGTTTGTAGAGCAGGGCTGGGGGATTGGAAAGAAGATCCGGTATGCGGCCATGGTCGGCCTCCCGAGATGGGTAAAGGGCCATAAGTTCCTCTCCCTCTTCCTTAACTTGGCGGTCGCCCTCCTTGCGTTAGTCCTCCTTAGGAGATCAAAGGGCTTGTCATAAAGGAAAAGATGTGTTAATTTGACAATGAATTTAGCCCTGCTTTTGAAGCGGGTGAAAACCCGCTTTTTTAATAATGTTCTTGTTTTCGAGGATGGAGGAGAAAGAAAGACAGGAAATCATTAGGAAAGTCGAGGAGATCCTCACTCCTCTCCTGACCTACGAAGGTCTTTCCCTGGTGGATATCGAATATCAGAGGGAGAGGGTAGGGTGGGTCTTGCGCGTCTATATCGACAAGGAGGAAGGGGTCACGGTAAACGACTGTGCCAGGATAAGTCGGGAGCTGGGACAGATCCTCGACGTGGAGGATTTCATCCCGTACTCTTACCACCTGGAGGTATCCTCTCCGGGCATAAGGAGGCCCCTCAGACGTCAGGAGGACTTCCAGAGGTTCGCCGGCGAGCGGGTGAAGATCAAGACCAGCGAGGTGATCGAGGGGAGAAAGAACTTCACCGGAGAGATCCTCGGCTGTTATGGGGAGACGGTCAGGATCATAGCGGGAGGCAAGGTATACGATATCCCCCTTTCCTCCATCGCCAAGGCCCACCTGGAGCCCGAGATAAAATTTTAAGGCAGAGGTCCGAAGATGGCTGGGGAACTCAACTACCTCATAGAACAGATAGGAAGGGATAAAGGAATAGACAAGAAGTTGATCATCGAGGCTTTAGAGGACGCCGTGCTCAAGGCGTCCAGGAAGAGGTATGGAGCCCACAAGGACCTGGAGGCCCATTATAACGAGGAGTTGGGGGAGATTGAGGTATTTCAGTTCAAGACGGTGGTGGAGGAGGTACAGGATCCGGACCTCGAGATATCCCTGGAGGAAGCCAGAAAGATAGACCCCGAATGCGAGCTGGGCGACAGCTTGGGGCTGAAGCTCAACGTGAAAGAGCTTGGCAGGATCGCCGCCCAGACGGCCAAGCAGGTGATCATCCAGCGGGTCCGGGACGCCGAGAGCGAGACCATCGTCCGGGAGTACAAGAACAGGAAGGGGGAAATAGTCTCGGGGTTCGTCCAGCGAATTGACCGGGGGAACATCATCGTCAATCTGGGCAGGGCCGAGGGGTTCCTCCCCCGCAAGGAGCAGGTCCCCAAGGAGGTCTACAAAAGGGGCGACAGGATAAGGGCCTATATCCTCGACGTGCAGAGGACTCCGGGGGGATATCAGATCCTGCTTTCCCGCACCCATCCGGGCTTCCTCGCCAAGCTCTTTGAACTGGAAGTGCCTGAGATATCCGAGGGGATAGTGAAGATCATGGCCGTGGCCAGGGAGCCCGGAGAGAGGTCCAAGATAGCCGTCTACAGCACCGACTCGGACGTCGACCCGGTGGGGGCATGTGTGGGGATGAAGGGGTCGAGGGTTCAGAACGTGGTCCAGGAACTCAAGGGGGAGAAGATAGACATCATCCCCTGGACCGACGACCCCGCCAAGTTCGTCTGCAACGCCTTGGCCCCGGCCCGGATCTCCAGGGTCTATCTGAGCGCCGAGGAGAAGTCGATGGAGATCGTCGTCCCGGACGATCAGCTCTCCTTGGCCATAGGCAAGAGGGGGCAGAACGTGAGGCTCGCCTCAAAGCTCACCGGCTGGAAGATAGACATAAAGAGCGAATCGAAGATGGAGAAGCTCTCCGAGGAGATCATCTCTCAGCTCAAGACGATCCCGGGCGTAGGGGAGATGATAGCCCGCATCCTTTACAATGAGGGCTTCTATTCCATCGAGGACGTGGCCGAGATGGACGGAGCAGAGCTCGGCAGGATCTGCGAGATCGGTGAGAAGAAGGGGGAGAAGATAGTGGAAGCGGCCCGCAGGATGCTCGGCATGGAGCCTCCTGATGTGGACGAGGAGAAGGCGGAGAGGATCCGCCGGGGAGATGAGCCGGTGGAGCGTCTCCCCGGGATCGGACCCAAGACGGCCCAGCTCCTGCTTGAGGAGGGCTATCAGTGCATCAGGGACATCTTTCAGGCAGAGCCTGCGGAGCTGGCGAAGATTCCCGGCATCAGCCGCAAGAGGGCCGAGGAGATGATCGCCGCCGCCAAGGAGTACATCGATAAGGGGGATGTCTCGTAGGCATGTGCCCATAAGGAGTTGCATCGTATGTGGGACGAAAAAGGAGAAGGAGGCCTTCTTGAGGATCACGTTGAAGGATGGAAGGCCTGTTTTGGATAGGGAAAGGAAGATGGGCGGAAGGGGTGCATATCTGTGTCCGAGGAGAGAATGTCTGGAGGGACTGATGAAGCGGAAGGAGAGGCTTTCCTATGCCCTCAGAAGGTCTATCCCTTCCCAAGATGTAGAGTCCTTCGTAGGGGGGCTCATAAGAGAGTGGGGAGAGGAGGGGGAGTGATGAGCGAAGAGGGAAAGGTCGAGATCATCGAGAAGAGGATCCAACCTACGGTGATCCGCCGTCGGCGCCGGGTGATCGAACCACCCAAGCCTCCGGAGGAGAAGGCGGAGGCCGTCCCGAAGGAGGAGCCCAAGCCCGCCCCGCCCAAGGCTCCAGAGAAGCCGAAAGAAGCCCCTCCTAAGGCGGCTCCACCGAAGGAGGAGCGGGTGGTCAAGATCCCAAAGGAGAGGATGAAGCCGGCCCGGGTGGTGGGACGGGTGGAACTGAAGGAACTCGCTCCCACCAAGGAGGTGACCCCTCCCCCTCCTCAAAAGGAGGAAGTCCCCCTGAAGCTGGAGATAATCCCG